>WNFR01010411.1_pt1 | contig 14503 bp, 18 predicted proteins | sample 5400221 | NCBI WGS metagenome assembly WNFR01 (sample SAMN13153357, study PRJNA577476) | soil metagenome | isolation source: 40 cm soil under Madrone tree | place: USA:California | collected 2016-06-14 | reverse complement strand
ACCAGTTCGTGGTAGTTGCCAACGGCTCGGGCACGCCTTTGACGGGTTATTCCGTGAACGGCGACCCGGTTTCGCCGAACACTTCGGGCACGCGCGGATTCTACTCCGACCAGTCGGGTGTGATCCGTTACAATTCGGCTGCCGGTGCAACCTCGGCGTCTTCTCCTCTGCAATAAAACGCTTTGGAGTTGCTTGGATCGAATCTCGACAGGAGGCACGGACATCCAGTCCGTGCCTTTTTGTTGGTGCCCCCGGCAGGGCGCACTCACTCGGAGGTGAAAGTCCTGTACACACCCGGCAAGGGGAAGCGTTAGCCGAACAGCAAGGGTGTCCGCCGCGAGGCGGAATCTGAATTGTCGGAAGCCAGCGGAGCGGGCAGCGGGTGATGGCAGAGGTCACTGCGTTTCTGGAGCAAAGGCTGAAACTCAAGGTGAATGCCGACAAGAGTGCAGTGGCATGACCGTGGCAGCGGAAGTTTCTGGGCTACAGTGTCACGTGGCACCGGAAACCGAAGCTGAAAATCGCACTGACCAGCCGCCAACGCTTGGCGGAGAAAATCCGCCAGACGTTGCGTGGCGCTCAGGGCCAAAGCGTGAGACAAGTCATCGCTGAACTCAACCCCATATTGCGCGGTTGGGTCGCCTACTTCCGGCTCACGGAAGAAAAAGGGGGGCTGGAGGAACTCGATGGCTGGATCCGGCGCAAGGTGCGAGCGCTATTATGGCGGCACTGGAAGCGCGTTTACACGCGGGCGCAAAATCTGAAGCGCGCCGGGCTCAGTCATGAGTCCGCCTGGCAGTCGGCCACGAATAGGCGCGGCCCTTGGTGGAACGGCGGCAGTTCGCACATGAATGCAGCCTATCCCAAGTCTTGGTTCGACCGTATGAAGCTCGTCTCCCTGCTGGCTGCTCAGCGGCGCTTCTCGTTCGTTTCATGAACCGCCAGATGCGGAACCGCACGTCCGGTGATGTGGGAGGACGGCGGGAGCAATCCCGCCTCCTACCCGATTTCGCCACGCGCCAGGGCCCGTGCGGACTACCCACCGTTTGCGCGGCGAGTTATGACGCAGTTCGTCAGGCGAAAAGCGACAAAAACTGTCGTTTTGTCTTTATACGAATCCCCAACAGATAGCCCAGCCTGGTCGTTTCTGCTGAAAACACGGCACTTATGGTGATAAGATCGTTGTGGGCGGTAAGTTCAACTTTGGAACCATGCTTGCCCATCAGTTTGGTACGAGAGGCGAAGAATTAGCAGTTCACTAGTTTAAATCTTACAATGAGGTGTTGCGTCTTGAAAAAGCAAAAAGGATTCTCCCTAATCGAATTGCTAATCGTCGTGGCGATTATTCTGATCATCGCGGCGATTGCCATCCCGAACCTGCTCCGTTCGCGTATGGCGGCCAACGAAGCGTCTGCGGTCGGTTCCATTCGTTCCATCAACACGGCTGCGGTAACGTATTCGTCCACGTATCCGTCTGTCGGCTACCCGAGTAACCTTGCGGTGTTGGCGCCAGCGGCCAGTGCGACCTCGGCTGCTGCGGACTTGACCAGTTCGTGGTAGTTGCCAACGGCTCGGGCACGCCTTTGACGGGTTATTCCGTGAACGGCGACCCGGTTTCGCCGAACACTTCGGGCACGCGCGGATTCTACTCCGACCAGTCGGGTGTGATCCGTTACAATTCGGCCGCCGGTGCAAGCTCGGCGTCTTCTCCTCTGCAATAAAACGCTTTGGAGTTGCTTGGATCGAATCTCGACAGGAGGCATGGACATCCAGTCCGTGCCTTTTGTTTTTTGTGTTGCCCGTTCTTTATGGGATCGGTGACGCAAAGTGTTGTTTAGCCAGGCATGAATGACTGAAATAGTCCAGGACGAGCAACGGGGATTCAGGGTTGTACGAAGGCAGCGAACTAAGCCCAATAAAATCATTGACTTCAGAGGCTCTCGATCGTTGGATTGGCCCTCCATGTGCTTCGTTATTGTTAAGAGTTAGGCCCAGAAATCTGAAAAAAATCGCTAGTTGGTCGGAGTGCATTTTATGGGAAGGGCTATGAAAAGGGCACAGAAGGGTTTTTCGCTCATTGAACTGTTAATCGTCGTGGCGATTATTCTGATTATCGCCGCGATTGCCATCCCAAACTTGTTGCGAGCGCGCATTCAGGCGAATGAAGCGTCTGCGGCCGCTTCTTTGCATGCTTTGAATACCGCCGAAATTTCCTACTCGTCGGCATTTCCTGCGATCGGGTTTTCCGCCAACCTTGCGAATCTGGGCGATGGGGGCACAAGCCCTTGCCCCGGATCCTCTACCGCATCTTGTTATATCGACCCGAACTTGGCGAGTGGCACCAAGAGCGGCTATCTCTTTACGTACGCCCAGGACGCAACATCTACGCCTTCGCTGCATTACACGGTCAACGTGGATCCCGTTTCGCGGGGCATTTCCGGCCAGCGCAGTTTTTTTTCCAGCGATGCGAATGTGACCCGCTACAACGCCAGCGCGGCCGCCAGTTCATCCGACGCGCCGCTGCAGTAGGCGGTTGGGAATGTTAGACTCAGTTTATGAGACTGGGTCTGCTGCTAATTTCGGCTATCGCGATTTTGTCTCCCGCGCCGGAAGCTGGCTCACCAACGGTATCCGCTTTGGTGCATCGGTTCGAATCGGCATACCGCTCGTCGAAAACTCTGAAAGCAAATTTTCTTGAAACGTACTTCGATGGTGGAAAAGTCGTTCGCGCCGAAACAGGCGTAGCGTATTTTGCCAAGCCCGGTAAAATGCGCTGGGAGTATGACGCTCCCGAGCCGAATCTCTATCTTGTAGATGGCAAATGGTCGTGGTTTTATGTACCGGCCGATCACACCGTGACCCGAACTCGCGCAAAACAGAGTTCGGACTCGCGAACGCCGCTTGCGCTTCTGGCGGGCGAAATGAAAGTCTCGCGAGTCTGCAAGGGCGTCGCTATTGACCGTTCGGCGAGCCCGGTCCAAACGCAGGGGGCTGTACTGCGCTGTGATCTACGCGGGTCGGACGATGCCGTTCCAGCTAAATCATCCACGCAAGGCATTTCGCCGGCCGCCCACGGTTCTTACGCGCTATTCGAAGTGAACTCGCAGAGTGGGGAGTTACTTCGGATCCTGGTGGTTGATTCCGGCGGCGTGCAGGTCGAATTTCGATTTTCGAGCTGGCAGTTTGACCCGGTGCTGCAGGCCTCCAAATTCAGGTTCCAACCGTCCAAAGGAGTTGTTATTGTGGACGGAGATTTCGGCGCGTCCGCAGACACGCCTGACCGAAAGCCTGGGCGCTAGCGCGTTACCTCACAAACATAAATTGCTCGTTAAGATGCGTACCCGGGTATATGTATGGAAACGGCCAACCCTTCAAGGCTATCCTGCATATTTTTAAATGAGGTACACTGGGGCTTATGGGGGAATTCGTTTGCCGGGTGGCTGACGCCAACGGCCGAGTCTTTTCGCACGTCGAGGCAGCGGGAACTCAAGCGGAAGCACGCCAAAAGCTTGCGGACCGCGGGCTGTACGTGTATTCGGTCGAGAACCGGAGCAGTGTCCTCAGCGGTTTCCTGCGGCGAAGCAATTCCCGCCAGGTCGGCGGTTCAGACTTCCTGATCCTCAACCAGCAGTTCAACACTCTGATCAAGGCCGGTCTGCCGATTCTCCGCGCGCTTGATTTACTTACTGACCGCGCTGCCACGCCCAGGCTGCGACCGATTATTGCCCAGGTGCGGGATCGTGTCCGGGAAGGGAAGTCGCTTTCTGAGGCGGTGCAGGAGTCTGGTGTCTTTTCCAAAGTGTATTCGACGGCGATTCTTGCCGGCGAAAAGAGCGGTAACCTGTCCGGGGTCTTAGACTACTACATCGCATATCAGAGAGTAAGTACCGGAGTCCGGAAAAAAATACTTGCGACGCTGGTCTATCCGGTTTTATTGGTTACCGTAGCCAGCCTGGTGGTGACCTATCTAGTGGCGTTCGTAGTTCCAAAGTTCGGACAACTGTACCGCGATATGAACGTCGAGTTGCCCGTTGCGACGAAAATTCTGATTGCGCTTACCGTGGACTACCGCATCGCGATCCTGGGCATCCTTGCTGGACTGATCGTGATTGTGCTCGGCGTATTCTTTTGGTCCCGTTCGGAAGAAGGCGGCGCTGCCTTTGACAGACTTAAATTTCGACTTCCGTTGATTGGTGACACCAGCCTGAAGTTTCAGGTCGCGCAATTTTGCCGAACGCTGGCGACGCTTTTGACGGGCGGAACCCCGTTGGTTGCGGGCCTGCAGACGGCCGCTGACGCCATGGACAGCGCGCTGCTTCGCGGCTCTATCACTCGCGCGACGCAGATGGTTCGCGAAGGCGATTCCCTCAACGCCGCTCTGGCGTCCACGCAAATCATACCGGCCCTCGCGCTTGATATGATAGAAGTGGGAGAATCGAGCGGCGCGCTGGCTCCCATGCTAACCAGCGTCGCAGAATTCTACGAAGAAGAAGTAAACATCAAGCTGTCCGCGATGGTATCGCTCATCGAGCCAGCCATCCTGGTTTTCATGGGAATATTGGTCGCATTCATCCTTATTTCGCTCTATTTGCCGATCTTTTCTTTTTCGATCACTGGAGCCACGGGCCACTAGGAAGCTATGGGAACAACGCAAGACAATCCGGCTGTCGCCACCGCCAGCATTTTTACCGCCGAGGAACAGCACGACCGCGACAACGCCCGCCGTCTAGCGGAACGCTATCGTGTGCCCTTCATCGATTTGCGCGAACAACGCATCGATCCGGAACTTTTCCGCACCATTCCCGCGGACCTGATGTTCCGCTACAACTTCGTTCCACTCGAGCAGCAAAACAACGTGCTCGCGATTGCGGCGGCCGATCCCAGCCTGGTCTTGCTGAGCGACGAACTCGCCTTGCTGCTTGGAAAAAAACTGGCTCCGCGCGTGGCCACCGCAAAACAAATTGGCGATCTGCTGAAGCGAACCGAGCAATCTCAGCGTGTTCTCGAGCAAGCCACGGAAGCCTTCACCCTGCAAGTCACCAAGGTTGACGAAGACACCGAAGAGACCATTTCCGGCGACCGGCTTACACGCGATACTACCGGCAGCCCTGTCGTCAAACTGGTTGAAACGGTCATCTTCACGGCGCTCGAGCGTCGAGCCAGTGACACGCCATGCAGCCCATCTCGAAAGATTGGCACTCCTCGGTCATCTCGCGCATTAAAGTTCTCAGCGACCTGGACATCGCCGAGCGCCGCATTCCGCAGGACGGTCGCTTCCGCGTTAAATACAAAGGCCGGTTTATTGATTTACGCGTTTCCATCATGCCCGCGAGCCACGGCGAAGATGCAGTCCTGCGCGTCCTGGACAAGGAAACGCTTTCGGAGAAATTCCAGAGCCTGAGTCTAGACGTAGTCGGCTTTTCGCAAGACGAAATGGCGCGCTTCCGGCGCTATATTCGCGAGCCCTATGGCATGGTGCTGGTGACCGGCCCGACGGGTTCTGGCAAAACCACCACCCTTTATGCGGCCATCAACGAAATCAAGTCCGATGAAGACAAGATCATCACCATCGAGGATCCAGTCGAATATCAGTTGCGCGGCATCACGCAGATTCCAGTAAATGAAAAAAAGGGCCTGACCTTTGCGCGTGGCTTGCGCTCGATCTTGCGTCACGATCCGGATAAAATAATGGTAGGCGAAATTCGTGACCAGGAAACCGCGCAAATCGCCATTCAGTCCGCGCTTACCGGTCACCTGGTTTTTACCACCGTCCACGCCAACAACGTTACTGACGTAATCGGCCGCTTCATCAACATGGGAGTCGAGCCGTACAACTTTGTGTCGGCGCTGAATTGCATCATGGCGCAACGACTGGTCCGCATCATCTGTCCAAATTGCAAGCGGCCGAAAAAAACTTCGCAGGACGAGCTGCGCGAAGCTGGCATGAAGCCCGAAGACGCGCAGAATGCGCAAATCAGCGAAGGAGCAGGCTGCCTGGAATGTTCGGGCACCGGTTATCACGGACGTACGGCGATCTGCGAATTACTCGACCTTTCCGACCGGATTCGCGAGATGATTATTGACCGAAGACCGACTTCAGAGATTAAGCGCTTTGCCCGGGAAGAGGGCATGATCACGTTGCGGGAAAGTGGCTTGGCAAAAGCCAGGCTCGGTATTACCACGTTGCGCGAAATCAATAAGGTGACGTTCGTTGACTGACCTCGGAACATACCGGCAGGGCATCTACCAGAGCTCGCTAGTCAGGAAAGTTGCCCTCTGGCTGGACGCTCAACCGCATCCACCGATTGCCATCGAGATCGCTCCCGATCGCATTTCTGGCGCACGCTTTACGCGCACTGGTTCGCTGGACGGTTTTGCCGTGGAGGCGCTTCCGCCTGGCGCGATCGTTCCTTCCGCGATCGAAACCAATATCGTCAATGCTGCCGCGGTGCGAGCCGCGATGCAGGGCATCTGCGACCGTCTGCGCGCCAAAAATGAGCTCGCTGCCTTGCTTTTGCCAGACACCGTTATTCGAGTATTCGTTCAGCATTTCGATCAATTTCCTCGCAGCGCCAAGGAAGCCGTTCCCATGCTGCGCTGGAAGCTCAAGAAAAGCGTGCCGTTTGAAGTTGACGAAACATTGATTTCATATATGCGGCAGGCTCCACGGGAAGGCGGCGTTGATGTGGTCACTGCTCTCGGCCGCTTGCGCATCGTGCGTGAATACGAAGGGGCTGCCGAACAGTGCGGCTTGCAGGCTGGCGTGGTGTTAAGCGCGTCCCTCGCGGCTGTGGCGCTGCTCGCCGATCAACGACCCGCCCTTCTGGCCCGCGTGTCGGGCACTTCTTTAACCACGGCCATCGTGCGCGAAGGCGTTCTTTGCGGCTACCGCTGCACCGACTTACCCGCGCAGGTAGCGCAGCTTACACCGCAGATGCTCCTTGAAGAAATTTATCCGGTGGCAGCGTATTATCAGGACACCTGGCAGGAAGGCATCCAATCCGTGCGCGTCGCAGGATTGGGGGCGCGTTTGCCGGAATTTGTACCGCCTCTGGAATCCGAATTTCATTGCGAAGTGCATTCATTGTTGCACACGGCGATCTCCGAAGGACGGGTTTCCGCCGATGCGCGGCCGCTTGCGGAACGCGAACTGGAAGGACTTGTCGGTTGGATGATGCAAAAGAATTAAACGACTTCGAGGAACCACCTAGATGCAGGTACGTTTAAACATCGCGACTAAGCCGCTTGAATCGCACCGACGATTTCTAGTCGGCGCCGGCCTACTCGCCGTGCTTGGTGGAGTTATTTTTCTGGCGCTCGGTTGGCACGTATATTCAACGCTGCGGGCTCAGGAAGCTCTACGGCATAAAGAAGAAGAGAATAATAATCGAGCGGCCCTTCTGCAGCGCCGGCGCAAGGAACTCGACGATTTTTTTGCCAAGACGGAGAATGCCCGGCTCAAGGAACGCGCGAGCTTCGTTAACGGCATCATTGACGAACGCAGTTTCGATTGGACGCAGATGTTCATGGACCTTGAGAAGCTGGTGCCGGTCGGTGTTCACGTGGTCACTATTCAGCCGCAACTTGAAAAAGGCCATATGTTCGTCCGCCTGACAGTCGCAGCCACCTCCGACGAATCCAAAATCAAGTTTTTGCATGCCATGGAGAATTCGCCGGCGTTTTCCAACGTCGAGTTATTGAGCGTGCACACCGCACAGAGCAGCGCCGAGCAGGCCCTGGAATTGCACGCAATCTATGTGAGGAGCTGATGGACCGTACGTTTTCAGTCAAGAGGCGACTGATTTTGATCGGGCTCGGCCTGCTGCTGGCTGCCGACCTGGCGCTCGCCGGCTATAGCTGGCAGACTTCTACCGCCCTGCGGAGGCCCATGGCTCAGCTCAAGGAAGATTCGCACAAGCTGGATTTGCTGAGCAGCGACATCGAGCGAGCGGAAAGAATCCGGCACGATTTGCCGGCGACGGTCGCCGATTATGACCGCTTCGACGCCTCTCTGTTGCCCGCAAGCACCGCCGATTCCACCGTCACTGCCGAACTGGACGAGCTTGCGAAGAAATCCGGCCTGCAAATTGAAAGCTTGAATCTTCGTTACAAGGAAATTCCCGGGCGCAATCTCACGCAAGTGGATCTCGATACCGCAGTTGGCGGCGATTACACCAACATTGTAAAGTTTATGAACAATCTGCAACGATCGCATAATTTTTATATCGTTGAGTCGCTGAATCTGCAGGGGGCCCAGGGGCAGGGTAACGGTGCCAGCGCCATGCGCATCGGCTTGAAGATGAAAACGTATTTCCGGACGGCCGCATGAAAGAAAAAAATCAAATCATCGCGCTTGTAGCTCTCTTCGTGGTCGCCGCCATGGTTTGGTTCTGGAACACCCGCCAGAGTCCAACGTCCCTCGGCACAGGCAGTATCGCTGCTGCCTACACTCCGATGACCGTGGAAAATCCTGCCATTCAAACCTGGAAAATTGAGAAAGTGCAGAAGACCGAATACAAGAGCGGTGGCCGGAATCCGTTTAGCGCTGTAGCGCCTCCACCTCCGCAGCCTAAAGTTCCACAGCCAGGCGACAAGGATTTTGTAGCACCAACGCCACCTCCGCCGCCACCGCCGGAATTGCCGGCCAAGTTCTATGGCTACGGCACGGTTCCCAACGGCACAGCGCGCCGGGCTTTTCTGACGGACGGCGACGAGGTTTATATCGTAGCCGAAGGCGATACTTTCCTCAGTCGCTATCGCATTCTGAAAATCGGCAACGCCACTATCGAATTTGAAGAAGTTTCCTCCGGCCGCCAGGGCAAGGCAAATCTGGAAGACGCAGGGCCAAATACGTGAAATTCTTTTTCGCAAATCGTCATCATCTTCCAGTGCGTCGCGCAAACCAGGACGGTTACGCCATCTTGCTCGTGCTTTTTTTTGTGACGCTGATGCTTTTGGCGACCATTTCCGTCGCTCCAAACATTCTTACCGAAGGCCGCCGCGAAAAAGAAAAAGAAATGATCTGGCGCGGCAAACAGTATGCACGCGGCGTTAAAATGTACTACCGCAAGACCGGAAAATTCCCCACTTCGATGGACGATCTGGTCAAGCCCAAGCTCGGCAGTTTGCGCTTCATGCGGCAGGCTTACAAGGACCCGATGAACGCCAAGGACGGCGATTGGCGGCTTATTTATGTAGGTCCGATGGGGCAGCTGATCGGAAGCCTCAAACCCGCGCAAACCATTCAGATCTCAGGAATCGCCGGAGGCGTCGGCACTGTTCCCGGAACGCCAGCTGCGCAACTTGGAGCGCAATCCGCTGGTCAAGGCCAGGGATTCGGTCAAGGTTTCGGCCAAGGGCTGGGGCAGGCTGTCGGGCAAGTTTTCGGTAATACCGGGGCTAACAGTTCTGCGTCCGCAGCGCATGGTCTGGGGCAGCAAAATACGCCAGGTCAACCCAATGCCGGCGCACAGCCAAACGCTTCGACAAACGCCACGGGGAATCCTGCGGCGGGTACGGACAGCACGTCCACCGATGCTTCAGGTAATCCGACGTCTGCCAGTGACGCTGCCAACGAGGCGCTTCTGGCGTCTGATCCGGCCACCGTCATCGGTGGCAATATCATCGGTGTCGGCAGCAAAATCAATCACAGTTCGATCGTGGTTTACGACAAGGCCAAAAACTACAAACAGTTTGAGTTTATTTGGGATCCTTCCAAGGACGCTATTGTGATTGGCGGCGCAGCAGGGCCGCAGATTGGTACGCCGGCCGGCCAGCCCACGCAATCGACACCCTTTGGAACGTCACCCGGCAGTCCTACCTCTACTCCAAACAATCCAAGCTCGCCCTTTGCACCCAGCGGGGCGCAGCCAGGTCCACCGGAAACAACTCCGACCCCGACGCCGACGCCAACTCCACCGCCACAACAACCGTAACGGCCCGTTTTGCTGAAGCAAGCTTAGACTTACTGACCGCTCTTCGTTTCCGTCGTTACGTCTGCTTTCACTGCGGGTTTTGCTTCTGGATGGTTGGCGTCGGCTTTCAATTTTCTCTGGGCATAAGTCTTGCGAATAGCCCGCACGTAGGAAATCGTTTCGTTATAGGGAGGCACGCGCCCGTAACGCTGTACAGCGCCCGGTCCCGCATTGTAGGCTGCCAGGGTTAGCACCAGATCGCCCTGATACCGCGCCATCAAATCGCGCAGGTACCGCGTGCCGGCATCTATGTTCTGCACAGGATCGAAGATATCTGTAACGCCGAGCCGCGTGGCGGTGGTTGGCAAGAGCTGCATCAGTCCACGCGCGCCCCGCCGCGAAATTGCCTTGGCATTGAAGTTGGATTCCGCCGCAATCACGCTGAATAGCAAATCGGCATCTACGCCATATTTTTGCGAGGCGGATTGAATCAACTCCCCGAAAGGCGCTTGTGTCAACGGAACGCGCGGCGCTGCGACAAAAATCTCCTCCGGCTCGATGGCCACGACCTCTGCGGCCGCAATTTCCGCTGAACCGCCGTTTACCTGGATGCGATAGCGATCGCCGAGAAGCTGGTAAGCGGACACGTTGAGCCGTGCGCCACTGCGCAACACGAGATAATCCGCGCGAGCGCCCGCTGCGCACACCGTCAGTGCCGCGCCAAGCGAAATGGCCAGGGTTAAGCGCACGAAGCTGCCTCGTTCAATGCAAACCTTTCAATTGCTGCGGCCACGCCACTTTCGTCATTCGAATGCGTTTCGTGCCAGCCATACGTCTTTAGTTCCGGCACGCTGTTTTGCATCACGACGGCAATTCCCGCGAATTCCAGCATTTCAAAATCGTTGTGATTGTCGCCGATGGCTAGAATCTCGTCACGCTGCAATCCCTGTGCCTTGGCCCAGTTGGCCAGCGCAGCGCCTTTCGTGCAGCCCTGTGGGAGAACATCCAGCATTGCAAAATCCTTGGATGCATATTTTGTGGAAGCGAGTTTGATTTCTGCGGCAACCTCAGAGGCCAGCAGCAATTGCTCCAGCGCGTCCATCTCTGCGACTGTTCCGGAAAACATCACCTGCAGCGGCATCTCAGTCAGGCATTCTTCGATCGGGGATACAACACCGATGAAATCCAGGTTACGAGAATAGTATGCATAGCGAATCGAGTCGTCGCGATCCAGCCGTTCGAGAATTAGCTGATTTTCTCTTGGCCGGTCAAAGATCACCGCGGCACCAGCGCGCCTGGGATGTCCCAGTTCCAACACAGTCCGCGCCGTCTTGACGCACAGTAAGCGCTTCAGCCGAGTGCGGCCGTCGTTCGAACGAATCAGCCCTCCGTTATTCACAATCATGGTGAGTGGGCAGCCGAGGTCCTGCGCCACCGGGAGGGCAAAATCGTACCGCCGTCCGGTGACTAATGCCACCTCGATTCCATACCGGGTAGCTTTTTGGATGGCCTCGCGATTCGCTTCCGACACGCGCCAGCGGCTGTCGAGCAGCGTACCGTCAATATCCAGGGCGATGAGCCGGACAGCCATGCTTCCAGTTTATCGCGTCTTCGCGCCTCGAACCTGCATTCTTCGCCACTGTGCGGCAAAAATAACGCTGTGGGCGTGTGATAAAATCGCGCGATGGCCACTCGCCGCCTCTACTACGACGATTCCTTTCAAGACAATTTCACGGCCGAGGTGTTGAGTTGTGTGCCGATAGCCGAGGCCGAGGACCACGGCTTCGGACCTCGCTGGAGTGTCCTTCTGGACCAGACCTTGCTGTATCCCACCTCTGGCGGACAGCCAAATGACCTTGGCAAACTCGGCGATGCCAATGTGCTCGACGTTCAGGAGCACGAAGATCGCATCATTCACGTGGTCGACCGCCCCGTGCCCGAGGGGCGGATTGACGGCTGCATCCACTGGCCGCGGCGGTTCGATCACATGCAGCAGCACACCGGCCAGCATTTGCTGTCGGCGGTTTTTCAAGAGCGTTTTGGACTCATCACCGTTTCGTTCCATTTGGGTGCAACCGTCAGCACGATCGATCTGAAAGGGCCGCAACCGTCGGCGCTGATTCTCGAAGGCGCGGCGCGAGCTGCCAATGCGGTCATTTTTGAGGATCGCGAAATTACGGTACGTTACGGCACTGCGGAGGAATTCGCCGGGCAGGGCGTTCGTAAACAGGTCGATCGCAAGGGTGTGCTCCGGGCCATCGAAATTGCCGGAATCGACCTGCAGCCCTGCGGCGGAACGCATTTGCGCCATACGGGACAACTGGGAATGATTCTAATTCGCGGTTGCACGAAAATTCGTCAGGACTGGCGGGTGGAATTTGTCTGCGGCGAGCGCGCCGAAAGGGCTGCGCGGCAAGACGCCGAACTGATCGCTCAGGTAAGCGCAAGTCTTAAATGCGCTCCGCAGGATTTGCCCGCTGCCGTCGAACGGCTCATGCGCGAAAGGGAATCGGCGGCAAAACAAATCAAAACTCTACTTCCCAGAATTGCGGAATCCGACGCAGAAGCGCTGCTTGCGGCGGCCTCGCCACGGGCAGACGGAATTCGCGTTGTTGCGGAAGTCTTGGAAAATGGTGCGACGGATTACCTGCACCATCTGGCGACAGCGCTGGCGCACGCGGGCCGCACGATTGCGCTTCTTTCGGATAGAGGAACCGGAAACGTCGTCTTCGCGCAGAGTCCCGGTACGGCAAAAGACATGAACGTGCTGCTCAAAAAGGTCTTTGAACAGGTCCCAGGCAAAGGCGGTGGCTCAAAGGACTTTGCCCGCGGCGCGCTCGTGGATGGCACGAACGTCGCCGCAGCAATTGAATTGGCAAAATCCAATCTGTAGGAGGCTTAAAGACCCGGCTCGGATTGAAGAACTGGAGTTACGCAAAGGCAGATCGCCTAGGCCACCCATTTCAAGTTTGGTTTTTTGCGTTTTCTGGCGCAGTCAAGAAGATAAAGGTCGATTAACTTCTGATAAGGCAGCCCAGTCTTGTCTGCCAGACCCTTAAAATAGTCAATGACTTCCGGGCTCAGATTAATGCCCACTGCCTTCTTCTTGGCCGCGTAGCGGTTCTTGACTTCCCTCAACCTGGAAGAGTTATATTCCTTCTTCATAAAATCTGGCTTCTCTCTTGCTTGCCGCTCGCGCCGAGATGAAGCGAATTATTAAATTCGTCTGTCTGTCTGTCGCAATGAATGACCACAACTAGCCTGGCTGCCGAGCTCATTCCAATACTAATGAACCGTTCCTCTTCAGGCTAGATAGCAAGCATCGCCATTTCTTGTTTCCCAAACGCTTCCAGTGGTCGCCGCCCAACCTCCGTCTTTGCCGATCGTGCCGTCGTAATCACAAATCAGGCGACATAACGCATCCTGACGGCATAGAAGTTTAGGCATGCAAATCAATACGTGGGATGGGGCTCGCACTCATCGCGATTTAGCCCTGGCGGGCCGTTTTGCGTTTAAGCAGATTGCGTTATGCTGCATGACGGGTCGCCCGCCCGCGATGTAACCAAACCCGCCGCCCGAACATCAAGTCAGTATTAGTCGTTACCACGATAATCATTATAACAAGGAGGATTTCAGCATGAGCACCGCCGTACAACCCGAACCCAGCGTCACCACTTGGCAGATCGATCCCGTTCATTCCACCGCCCAGTTCAAGGTCAAACATCTGATGATCTCCAACGTGAAGGGCGAATTCACCTCCATCAAGGGCAGCTTGCAACTCGATAGCTCCGACGTCACTAACTCCGGTCTTGAGGTCGCCATCGACGCCAATAGCATTAACACGCGCGAGCCACAGCGCGACACCCACCTTAAGAGCGCGGATTTCCTCGATGTGGAAAAGTTTCCCAACATCACCTTTAAATCCTCGAGCGTCACCAAGAAAGCCAGTGGCGAATTCGCGGTCGAGGGAGACCTCACGATTCATGGCGTGACTCGAAAAGTGACCCTGAACGTCGAAGCGCCTAGCGCGCCGCAAAAGGACCCCTGGGGCGGCACTCGCATTGGGATCGAGGCCACCACAAAAATCAATCGTAAAGACTTCGGCCTCAACTGGAATGCGGCTCTGGAAGCAGGCGGGTTCATGGTCGGTGATGAAGTCTCCATCACGCTCGACGTCGAGTTCGTCAAACAATAACGCGCCACGTCACGCCAGAAAACGAACGCTAGCTGCGGAATCAGGCGATCGCCGCCGCGGCAGTGGACCGCTTCGCGCGGACGGGGGTGTCCGTACACTCATCTACTAGTTGCCAGGAAACGGCGAACGGCCTAAGATAACGGCCCTTCGCTGCCGCCGCCGCGAAAAATGAAGGATCAAGGAGGCTCCCTTGGGGCTTCGTTATGATCGCGGCCGCGTCTTCGTGTTCGCCGGAATCTTGCTGTGCGCTGCCGCCACTTGCTTCGCACAATCCGGAACAACATCCAGTCCGAGCAATCCGGGCCAAGCCATTCCTGGAACGGGTGGAGTGAGCCCCTTCGCAGGCAGCGTTCCGGAGAAGCTCGTTCCGGGGATGCTGCCGCTATCGTTGCAG
>WNFR01011508.1_pt1 | contig 14504 bp, 15 predicted proteins | sample 5400221 | NCBI WGS metagenome assembly WNFR01 (sample SAMN13153357, study PRJNA577476) | soil metagenome | isolation source: 40 cm soil under Madrone tree | place: USA:California | collected 2016-06-14 | reverse complement strand
GCCGCTACTTCGCCGCCGTCTGTCGTTGGCATCAATATGTCTAGCAAAATCAGATCCGGCCTAAAATTCTGGGCGCTTTGATGAGCCTTAGTAGCATCGTTCTCTTCGCGCACGAGATAGCAGCCGGTCCTTTCGAGAAGTATTTTTACCAGGCGGGTGCTTTCGCGGTCGTCATCAACAATCAGGATGCGTCGCTTTTCTTTGACCGCCGACCCGGTGATCGCATCGATCTCAGACTGATCGAACCAATAAACGCGACACAGCGGTGGATTTTGACTAACGATGTACGAAGCATTCACATTGAATCCGTTCTCGCCTTTGATGACTTGCATTACACCCGATACTTCCAAATCTATTCCGTCCCTCACCGGCCTGAACGTCACAGTCTGTCCGTCGATCTTCTCCGGGGGCGTTGGCAGCTTAACCGTTGGCGGTCTGTATCTCATACACGGGAAGATCAGACTGCACTTGGTTCTAGCAAGGCGATAATTTCCTCCAAGTCCCAAATATGGTCGGTCACTTCTAGTTCCATTACTGGTATGACTCCCAACGTTCAGTAAATCCGGCAGAAATTGTAACGGATGCGAATTTCCCTTAGCAAAAATGCGTTTTCAGACGTGCCGATGATGGGATTCGAACCCATACCTCGCTTTTCGCGAGAACGGATTTTAAGTCCGTTGCGTCTGCCATTTCGCCACATCGGCGTGATGCGTGCATTCTACGCGGGTCGCTGTGCAGACCAAGATTTTTTGCGCCGCAGCCATTACATCCGCATGGTCGCCGCGCCGCGTAATTAAATAGACGGGCTTCTTCGCCGGAAGGAGCATGACTGAGACAATTTCAATCGGGAGGAATTCTATGGCAGGAAAATTGGATGGGAAAAAAGTTGCAATTCTGGTCGCCGACGGTTTCGAACAGGTGGAGATGACCAAACCGCGCGAAGCGCTGGAGGAAGCGGAGGCGGAGACGAAGATTGTTTCTCTGAAATCCGGACAGATTCAGGGACTGCATCATGCCGACAAAGGGGATAAGTTCGATGTCGATCTTACCGTAACCGATGCGCGACCGGAGGAATTTGATGCGCTCATGATTCCCGGCGGCCTGTTTAATCCGGATGCGCTGCGTTCGAACAAAGACGCGCTCGAATTTGCGCGCCATTTCTTCCGCGAAAGCAAACCGGTCGCGGCAATTTGTCACGGGCCGCAAGTATTGATCAGCGCCGACCTCGTTCGCGGGCGAAAGATGACTTCGTGGCCAGCGATTCAAGCCGATATGCGCAACGCTGGAGCGCGTTGGGTGGATGAAGAAGTCGTCGTGGACAACGGCCTGGTCACAAGCCGCAAGCCCGATGATATTCCGGCGTTCAACCAGAAGATGATCGAGGAATTCTGGGAAGGCCGGCACGAAGCGACAAAGGAAATGGCGGCTGCGACTCTCGAGACTTAAATCGAGTCGGTCCGGACAGGCAAATTGCAAGGCGTCTGTGTCAGACGCCATCTGAGATTGGCGTTTCATAGAAACGCCCTACAATTATCTCCGAGTCGCGCTCCCACATGACCACCGCCAACAAAATCACCGTCGTCCGGATTTTGATGATTCCGGCGTTTGTAACGATGGCGATTTATTATGGGCAAAGCATTCAACGCGGCAGTCCGCTCGAGTGGCAGCGTTTTGCCGCGATCGCGATTTTCCTGGTCGCCGCTATCAGCGACGGGCTCGATGGTTATGTTGCGCGCCGCTACAACCAACGCAGTTCGTTAGGCGTGATTCTCGATCCGATCGCGGACAAAGGGTTGCTCCTTAGCGGCATCATCACCTTGAGCATCAGCAATTGGAGCGAGATCGACCCGGGTTACGGGAGATTTCCGGCGTGGTTCCCTGTTCTTGTCATTACGCGCGACGCCGTCATTCTCGTTGGCGCGGGCGTGCTTCATGTGCTGAACGGCAAAGTGCAGGTAAAGCCGATTTGGACTGGAAAAGTCGCTACTGTGTTGCAAATGATCGCCATCGCCTGGGTCATGCTGCAATTTCATTTTCTTCCCCTGATCTTCGTCGTTATCTGCGCCGGCCTTTTCACTTTTATTTCCGGCGTGGTTTACGTGATGGACGGTGTGCGCCAGTTGCAGGCTGAAGGACACGCTCACGCACGGTTCGACTGAGCTCTATTCTGCGCGATGAACGGCCAAAAGGAAATGCCGAACGTCGCAATCATCGGGCGTCCGAACGTCGGAAAATCGGCATTGTTCAATCGACTCGTCGGCCGGAAAATCGCCATCGTTCATGATCAGCCCGGCATCACACGCGACCGGCTTGCGGCAATCTGCACACGCACAGAGCGGCCGTTCAATGTTTGGGACACCGGCGGCATTTTTGGCGCGGGCGAAACGGAATTGACCGCGCAAGTGCGTCACGCCGCGGAGGAAGCTTCGCGCGAAAGCGATCTTCTCTTGTTTGTGGTCGATGCAAAAGAGGGACTTTCACCGATTGATCAGGAACTCGCGCGAACTCTGCGCAAGGCCCACAAACCAATCGTCCTCGTGGTTAACAAGATCGACAATGAGAAACACGAGAACCTCGCGGCGGAATTCGCCACGCTTGGGTTCGAAAGAAGCCTCTCAATCAGCGCCGAACACGGCCGGGGCATTTCCGAACTGCTCGACGCGATTGCCGATCTTTTGCCCGCGATGGTTTCAGCGATCGAAAAGCAAAAGTCGAAAATCGAAAATGCGCTGACTATCGCCGTCGTCGGTCGCCCGAATGTCGGTAAATCGTCGCTGATCAATGGCATCATGCGCAGCGAACGCGCCATTGTTAGCGAATTGCCGGGGACAACTCGGGATGCGATCGATATTTCATATCAGCGGAATGGCGAACAATTCCTGTTCATCGACACCGCCGGAATCCGGCGGCGCGGCAAACATTCAAGCTCGGTTGAAGTCTTTAGTGTCATGCGGGCAGAGCGGAGTATTCGTCGGGCGGAGCTCTGCGTGCTGATCGCCGATATTACCAGCGGCATCACTGCACAGGACAAACGGATCGCCGGTTTAATTCAAGAAGCGCGCAAAACTGCGATCGTCGTCTTGAACAAATGGGACCTGATCAAACTCGCCGCAGGTCGAACCCGCCCGACTGGCGGACCGAAGCGCGGTGAAAGGCAAACCATCAAACAACTTGTCGATCTAACGCGCGAGAAGCTTTTTTTTCTCGATTACGCGCCGGTGCTAATCGCATCGGCGCGCACCGGGGAAAACATTGAGAAGTTGTTTGGATTTGTCGCAAAAATTCAACGCGAATCTCGCGCCCGCATCGGCACCGGCATTCTCAATCGTTTATTGCGCACTGCCTTTGCGGCCAACCCACCGCCGATGAAAAAGGGCCGCCGTCTCAAATTGTTTTACGCCGCACAAGCCGCCGGAAAGGAGGATCAGCGCCTGGAGCCGCCGGAATTTGTCCTGTTTGTAAACGACCCGCGATTGCTGACCGACCAATATAAGCGTTATCTGGAAGCACGAATTCGTGCCGCGCAAACTTATACGGGATTGCCGATCATTTTCACCTGCCGGGCACGCACGGAATCGCGCCGGGCCCAATCATTCAACGGAAGGACACGCTCACGCCGTGCCGGGAGGCCGTCGGGTGGACGAGAAAGGCGAAAAGCTGAGCGATCGGGAGATCGCAAATCACGCGGTCGAGCCGACGAAATTTACGGCCCGGCAAAGCCTCGCCCTACTGACTTGCCGTAACGCGGTTTAATCGAACATTTTTTCGCTCGGGCCTGTCTCAACACTCACATGAAATCCACTCAGGAGATTACGGCCGAAGTCCAACGGCTCGGCCAATGGATTCCTCCGTTGCGCGAACAAATCGGGCACGTCGTAATCGGGCAGAAATATCTGGTCGATCGATTGCTGTTGGGTTTGCTCGCCAATGGGCACATTTTGCTGGAAGGCGTGCCTGGCCTGGCGAAAACGCTCACCGTGAAAACAATGGCAGCCTGCATTCAGACCGGCTTTCAACGGCTGCAATTCACGCCCGATCTTCTGCCCGCCGATTTGATTGGCACTCTTATCTACAATCCCCGCACCGGAGAATTTACAACCAAGCTCGGCCCGATCTTTTCGAATTTGATCCTGGCCGACGAAATCAATCGCGCGCCGGCCAAAGTGCAAAGCGCGTTGCTGGAGGCGATGCAGGAAAGGCAAGTAACGATCGGCGAACAAACTTATCCGCTCTCCGATCCATTCCTGGTCCTTGCCACCCAAAATCCGATCGAGCAGGAGGGAACTTATCAACTTCCGGAAGCGCAGCTCGATCGTTTCATGTTGAAATTGAATATCGGTTATCCGCAAAAATCCGAGGAGCGAACGATTCTCGATTTGATGGCGACCTCGGCGCCGGACTTGCACGTCGATGCGGTGATCGACCCGAAACAAGTTATCGCCGCGCGCGATATCGTAAACCAAATTTACATCGACGATCGCGTGAAGGATTACATTGTCGATGTTGTCTGGGCGACGCGCGATCCAGCTGCGTACAATTTACGGCTCGAAGGATTGGTTCGGTACGGAGCATCGCCACGCGCCACGATTTATCTGGCGCTCGGCGCACGCGCACACGCATTTCTCAACGGCCGCGGTTATGTCACGCCGCAAGATGTAAAAAGCATCGGTCCGGATGTGTTGCGCCATCGCATCATCGTCAGCTACGAGGCCGAAGCTGAGGCGGTCACGAGCGAGACAATCGTGGAAAAAATCTTTGCCGGATTGCCGGTGCCCTAACTCCCAAAGATGAGGGAAACGGAACAGAAAACGGCAGAAATTTTAAAAAAGATCCGAACGCTCGAGATTAAAACAAAGGGTCTCGTCGAAACGGCTTTCGCCGGCGATTATCACAGCGTCTTCAAAGGACGCGGCATGAACTTTGAGGACGTGCGCGAATATCAGGCGGGAGACGAGATTCGCGCGATTGACTGGAATGTGACGGCTCGGCTCGGCACGGCGTTCGTAAAACAATTCACCGAGGAGCGCGAGTTGACCGTGATGTTGATTGTCGATGTTAGCGCGTCCGGCAATTTCGGCAGCACCACGCAATCGAAGCGCGAACTTGCGGCGGAAGTTGCGTGCTTGCTCGCGTTCAGCGCAATTCGAAACAACGATAAGGTCGGCTTGCTTCTCTTTTCGGATCGGGTCGAACTTTTCATTCCGCCAAAAAAAGGCCGGTCGCACACGTTGCGACTGATTCGAGAGATTCTATTTTTTCAACCCGCGGGAAGCGGGACGGCGCCGGCACTTGCGCTCGATTATCTAAACAAGATCGTCACGCGCCGCGCGGTTGTATTTTTTATTTCCGATTTTCAAGCGCCCGACTTTTCACACGCCCTTGCCGTGAGCGGGCGGAGGCACGATTTCATTGCCATTCATATTCAGGACGAGCGCGAGAAGGTCTTACCCGGCGTTGGAATCATCACACTGGAAGACGCCGAAAGCGGCGAGCAAATTGAAGTGAACACGCTGGATCGCGCAACGCGGCAGCGTTTTACTGATTTCGCGGACGAACAGGAAGCGGAACTATCCAGAAAACTCCGTCGCAACAATATCGATGCGATCGCCTTGCGAACGGGAGAGGATTATTTGCCGGCCTTGCGTTCATTTTTCAAGCAACGCGAGCGACGTGTGGCGGTTCGATGATGTCGATCTTGTCCATATCGATCTTTCTTGCCGAGGCATTTCACGACATTGCGCCACCGGTCGATTATTCATTGGTCCCGCCGTGGGTGATTTTTGTCGCGACGTTTGCTGGATTAACCCTTCTCGGTTGGGCAGTGTGGCTAGTTTTGCGAAAGCGCAAACAGCCGCAGCCACCCAAATTGCCGCGCGATATTGCGCTCGACGCACTCGAGCAAATCAGGACTGAGATGGAGAGAATCAGTCCGTATCGATTTAGTATTCGTGTGTCGGACATTCTTCGCCGCTACGTCACCGAACAACATGCACTGCCAGTGACGCGCCAAACATCGGTCGAGTTTTTAAACGCGCTCACGCATTCTTCTCCGTTTTCGGAGGAGGAAGGAAGGCTGCTCGAAAATTTCCTGAATCGATGCGATCTAATCAAGTTCGCGCGTTACGATGCGACAACGGCCGACAGTCGTTCGCTTCTCGAAGAAGCAACGCGCTTTGTCAAAGGAGGAGAACTTGCAACTACATTTGCCTGATTGGGCGGCGCATACTGCACTCACGTTCGCGCGTCCGTGGTTGCTCCTGCTGTTGCTCGGGATCCCGGTGCTCGCCTATTTGCGCGGGAAACGCGGGCCAGCTGCGGCGTTGACCTTTTCGTCAACAGCGACACTCCGCGCCATCGGAAAACAAAGCGCTGCGCGCGTCGGCAAAATGTTGCGCGCGCTAGCGCTTGCAACTTTAGCTCTTTTCGTCATCGCGCTGGCGCGGCCGCAACTTGGTAAAAGTCTTACTCAAGTCGAAGCCAGCGGCATCGACATCATGCTCGTGCTCGATGTCTCCGGATCGATGTTAATAAAGGATTTTACGATCGGCGGCGAAGAGGCGACGCGGCTTGATGCGATCCGCGAAGTAACGCGAAAGTTCATCGAAGGACGGCCGAACGATCGCATCGGCATCATCGCCTTCGGTGGCCGCCCTTACGTGGTCAGCCCGATGACTTTGGATCACGATTGGCTTTTGCAAAATCTCGAGCGAGTGCGCATTGGACTGGTTGAAGACGGTACCGCCATTGGGTCGGCCATGGCCGTGGCGGCGAACCGGCTGAACGACAAACGTTCCAAGAGCCGTGCCATCGTCCTTCTGACTGACGGAGAAAATAACGCCGGGAAAATTCCGCCAAATACCGCGGCGGAAGCGATAAAAGCGCTGCATATCCACTTCTACGCGATTGGCGCGGGCATTAACGGCATCGCGCCGGTACCGATCTTTACTCCGCGGGGCCCGCTCACGGATACGTTGGGAAATATTCTCTATGAAAACCAGCGCGTGGAATTCAACGAGGCCGGGTTGAAGGAAGTAGCCAAGATCGCAGGCGGACAATTTTTCCGCGCCACCGACACCAAATCGCTCGAACAAATCTATCAGGACATCGACAAGCTCGAGAAATCGACGGTGAGCGTAAAAAAATATCAGGAATATCGAGAATTATTTCCGCTCTGCATCATGAGTGGCTGCGGTTTGCTGCTCGGACAGATCTTGTTGTCGCAGACAATCTGGAAAAAATTGCCGTGAAGGAGATGTCGCCATACCCGACGAGGCCGGGCAGCTCCTTCAGAAGAAGTCATGGATTGGGAGCTGGAACACAAATAGAAGGAGCTGGGCGACCCAGCCGATTGACCCAATCGGCTGTCCTTCCGGCGCGAAGCGGGTCGATCTTATGAGCTTCGGGGCACCGCAATGGTTTTGGGCATTGCTCGCAATGCCAGCGCTGCTGGCTCTGTACATTCGCGCAGAACACCGCGGCACCGAGCGTTTGCGCGAATTTGTTTCGCCGCGCTTGCTCCCGCGACTCTCGGGGACCGTAAACCGATTTCGCCGCGTCCTGCGTTTTGCGTTGCAATTGTTCGGCCTTGTCTGCGCGATCGTCAGCCTGGCCCAACCGCGCTGGGGTTACACGTTCCAAGACGTGAAACGCAAAGGTCTCGATTTGCTCATCGCGGTGGACACGTCGCGCAGTATGCTTTCCAACGACGTGCCGCCGAACCGCCTGGAACGCGTCAAACTTGCAGCGCAGGATTTGATCAACGAATTGGAAGGCGATCGTGTCGGCTTGATTGCGTTTGCCGGCCGCGCCTTTTTGCAAGCACCGCTGACAATCGATTACGAGGCCGCCGTGGAATCAATCAACGATCTTGACACAAAAACCATCCCCGAAGGCGGGACAAATATCTCGGAAGCAATCGCGCTCGCGTCGCGAACTTTCGGAAAGAGCGCGATGGGAAATCGCGCGCTGATTATTTTTACCGATGGCGAAGAGTTAAGCGGCGACGCTGCGCAGAGCGCGAAAAATGCAGCCGACGCGGGTGTGCGCATTTTTACTATCGGCGTCGGGACGCCCGAAGGTTCGCTCATTCCGATCAGCGGCGAAGATGGCGGAACAGCGTTTGTCAAAGATTCAGCAGGGCAAGTGGTAAAATCGAAATTGGATGAAAAACGTTTGCGCGAGATTGCCCAGGCCAGCGGAGGATTTTATCTGCATTTGGAAAACGGCCCGCGCACAATGCAGCAGATTTACACCGAAGGCCTCGCCAAAATGCAAGCCGCCGAGCTCGACGTGCGCTTGTCGCGGCGACCGATCGAGCACTACGAATGGCCGCTGAGCGCAGCTTTGCTTTCGGTCGCAATGTCGATCTTAATTGGCGAACGCAAACGGGTGCGTGAAAGAGTCTATTCTCGCGCAGTGGCAAAAATGGCGCCAGCAACCGCTGCTCTCCTGATCTTTTTCGAACCATTGGCCTTTGCCGCGGTCTCCGGGCTGAAAGCCTACGATGATGGAAAGTTTGACGAGGCTTACACGAAGTTTCAGGAAACATTACAAGCGAAACGCAAAAGAGCGACGACAAAAAGCTGAGCGATTGGACAAACGCGCTCCAGCACTATGAGCAGACCCTTAAGGTCGAACCGCAGAACAAAGAGGCGAAGGAGAATTATGAATATGTAAAGAAAAAGATCGAGGATCTGAAGAAAAAGCGCGAGCAACCACCGCCACCCCCCCCTTCGCCCTCCCCGCCATCGAAGTCGCAAAACAACGAAAAGCAAGATCAGCAAAACAATCAAAATCAGCAGCAGCAGCAGTCCTCGTCGCAAGATCAACAACAGCAGCAGAAGGAGCAGGAACAACAACAGCAACAGCAACAGCAGCAGCAATCACACGCTCAAAACAAACCCGAAAACGGCCAGAACCAAAAGCCAGAAGACCAGCAGAACCAAGCTCAAGCCAAGAACGAACAGCAGCAAAAGAAACAGCCAGAACCTGGTGAAAGCCCCTCGCCTTCGCCTGGCAATAGACAGCAGCAACAAACTCACCCCTCGCCTTCGCCGAGGGAACAAAGAGGAGAGCAACCCAAAAAAGGTCAATCACCGGGTGAGCGACAGGCGGAGGAATGGCCAAGCCCCGGGCCGGGCGAAAAAGAGACTCCGTCGCCATCGCCGGGAGAAGGCGAAGGCTCAGGCGAAAATGCGACACCATCCGCGACTCCATCAGAATCGCCGCAAAAGAAATTCGCCGGCGAATTGAAAGGAGCCGCAAACGAGAAACCGGAGAAGCCGGCCGAACAAACCGCGCCGATTGCCGAGGCTGAATCGGAGAAGGAAGGTCAAATGAGCGAACGCCAGGCCGAGGCGCTCCTCCAGTCTATGAAGGATGAAGAGGCGCGTGTGCGATTGGATGAACACAAGGCCGCACGCCATGTCTATAACGACTGGTAGAACGATGGTGTTCGATGTTTGAATTAAAATGTCGATGTACGGACAAAAAGCTTCAATCGTAATTGGCGCGCTGGTCGTCTCTTTCGCCCTCGAATCGGTTGGCGCAAATTCGCCAAGCGTGACGGCAGTTCTGAGCAACTCGGAATCCGCCGTCGGACAAACGGTCCAGTTGCAAATCAAAGTCACGGGTGATCGCGCTGCGGAAGCGCCCGAAAATATCGTTATTGACGGTCTTGAAATTAATCGCACCGGAACAGAGCAGCACGTCGAGATGAACAACTTCAACGTGAGCTCGAGTGTGATTTACAATTACACGATTCTCCCGCTCAAATCCGGCACGTTCAAAATTCCGCCGCAAGCGGTTCGCATTGGCAAAAGTTCACTACACACACCGGAATTGACATTAAACGTCACGGATTCACCCGGTCGTTCGTTTTCATCGCGCCCAAATCGCAACCTCCCTGCTGGCAATACGAACAAGCTTGTTTTTGCCGAATTGATCGTGCCCAAAAAAATTGCCTTTGTCGGCGAGATGGTGCCGGTCGAAATCCGTCTTGGCTTTGACCCTCGCGCTCATCCGAAATTGGTCGATGGCCCGGAGATAACCGGGCAGGGATTTACCGCGCAAAAGTTGCAGCAGTCCCAGGAGGGTCTCGAGACGGTTAACGGACGATCTTACGATGTGGTGACGTTCAAGACTGCGATCGCGGCCGCGCGTGCCGGAAAATTTGAAATCGGGCCCGTAAAAGCGAAAGCGCAGGTGTCGCTGCCGCGAACGCCGAGCACGTCGCGATCGCGCTCACGCTCGCCCTTTGACCTGTTCAACCTGAATGATCCCTTCTCCGATCCGTTCTTTGCAGACCCATTTGGTCAATCCGAGCGGCGCGAGCTGGACGTGGAAAGCGAACCCGCAACCTTCGAGGTGAAACCGCTCCCCGCAAATACGCCGCCGAGCTTTTCCGGCGCGGTCGGAATTTTCACGATGACGACGGACGCCAAGCCAAAAAGTGTGCAAGCCGGCGACCCGATTACCGTAACATCGACAATCTCAGGGCGCGGCAATTTTGACCGCGTCAATGCGCCCGGCTTTGAGGATGAGCGAGGCTGGCACAAATATCCGCCATCCTCCAAGTTCAAGCAGGACGATGATGTTGGGATCAGTGGCGCGAAGACTTTCGAGACCGTGATTTCGCCGAATGAAAAGAAATCCGTCCTTCCGCCTCTGGCATTTTCGTATTTCGACCCGCTCAAGGAAAAATATGTAACCCTGCAGAGCGACGCGATTCCAATCAGTGTCCAAGGCGGCACCGCTCCATCGCCTAGTGCGGTCGGAGCGCAGCCAGCGGCAACGGCGCCGACTGCCGCCGCTGCGAAGGCGGCGCCGAAGCCGCAGGATATTTTGTACCAACTGACAGAACGACCCGCCCACACGCAGTCGTTCGTGCCACTGTTCGCGCGCCCGATTTTCTGGATCGCCCAACTGATTCCGTTGGCGGCGATGCTTGGATTTGCCGGATGGAAAATCCGGCAAGCGAAGATTGATAATCGCGATGCGCGGCGCACCGGCGCTTTGCAGCAGGAATCGACTGATCTTTTGCGAAGGTTAAGACGAGCTGAGGTGTCGCCGCAGGAATATTTCTCAGACGCCTCCCGCGCTGTGCGGGTGAAGACGGCGCTGGTCAAGAATGTGGATCCAAACGCAGTGGATGCGGAAATGGCGGCAGCAACATTTCAGCTCGACGAAAACTCCCGCGCGCAATTGCGCCGGTTGTTCGAGCGAAGCGACGAATTGCGTTACAGCGGTCGCCCCAATGGGGCCGGGACAATTTCCCCGGAGAACCGCCGTGAAGTGCTCGAGCTCATCGAAAATTTACGGGTATGAAACAACTAATCGCCGCTCTTTGCTGCGCGATGGTTTGCACGTTTGTTGTTTCATCGGTATCTGCGCAATCGGATATGGGATTTGCCAAAGCAAACGCGGATTATGCGGCTGGCCATTTCCAAGAGTCAGTCAATGGTTATGAAACACTCGTCCGTTCAGGAGAGTGGAGCGCAAATCTGTTTTACGATCTCGGCAACGCTTATTTCCGGGTGGGAGATCTCGGGCGCGCGATTTTAAATTACGAACGCGCCCTCGCGTTGGATCAACATCATCCGGAAGCGGACGCGAATTTGCGCATCGTGCGCGATGAGGCACGCGCATTGGAGATGCAATCAAGCTGGCCGGAGCGTTATTTAAAGATTGGAAGTCTCAATCAATACAGCGTCGCGGCGGCGGTCGCCTTCTGGCTCGGGATGTTGTGCGTTTTCGGGTTGATCTTCGGGCGACGTCGTTCCGCTGCGATCACGACATTGTCGATCTTATCTTTTTCGACGTTCCTCATTGCGTCTGCCGTGTACTTGCGATTGTGACTGGCACCGGAGTTGAAGCACGGTTTGCTACGGCAGACAGTGCCAATAGTGTCCTTGCCCTGCCTCCCGGCAGTGAAATCAAAATCCTGAGTACTCGTGGAGACTGGATTTATGCGGCACTGCCCAACAATCTGCGCGGCTGGCTTCCGGCGAAGAGCGCGGAATTGGTGCGGCTGTAGACACAGCGCAATGCGTCATCGAAAACCGGGCAGCAGGCCGGTGGCTACCGTGCTGATATTTGCGACGATCATAGATCTCTCCTAGAGAATTTGTATGCCGGCGAAAATGGACATCGGCACCGACGAGAAGGTTCCGCCGGAAGTGGGCCAGATCATCAAGGAACGCGAATTCTTCGGCTACCGAGCGCTGGTCGCGGCGTAACTGACGATTAGCGGACGCCTGGGCACAGTTCCCGCTACATGGGACGTAAGCATCATGGCCAGACGCGGAGACTCCATTATCGGGATAGATTTAGGCAAGCATGCGTTCAAAGGCGTGTCGCTGCGCCGGAAGAGCGATTCCCGCCTTGTGCTGACGAACTTCGCTTTGCGCGAAGTGCCGGAAGAATTCAACACCGCCGATGAGTTGGCGCAACAACTGAGACTCTTATTGCGCGAACTTGGCGGGAATGTCAGGGGCTGTGCCCTGGCCATTTCCGATCCCGCCGTGCTCTTGCGCATTATCGAGCAACCGAGCACACCCATTGACTTGCTCCGCAGTGCGCTGCGCTTAAATGGGCTGGCTGTGCTCAACCAGGAATGCAAAGATTTCGTGCTCGATGTCGCGCCGGTGTGCGCAAATGGAATTGGAAACGAAGGCAGGACCAGCGAAGTCGACTCGGGCGGAGTAGCGGTTCAGAGCGCGGTCGTGACAAAAACCAAGTACCTTGTAGGAGGGATGCTGCGTCAAATCATCAAGCAAATATCCGAAGCGATGAGCAAGACGCGCATCTCGGCGGATATTCTTCAACTGGCTCCGGTGTGTTCGTTTAACGCTTTTGAATTCGCCTACCCGGAAATCTTCCACAACAATGCTTTTCTCCTCCTCGACATGGGACACTCCCAGAGCACGGTGCTCATAGGCAGCAAAGGAGAACTGGTGCTTGTGCGCAGCATCGATTATGGAGGAAAGACGCTTCGGCAAGCGCTCACCGCAGATGGTGCGCTCGAAAAAGATGCAGCCTGGGCACTGCTTCGGCAGGGCGATCCGGGGATGGCGGAGATCTGTCGTGCGGCACTGGCGCGGCTCGCCACCGAGGTCCGTAATTCGATCGGCTTCTTCGAAGGACAAAGGGAAGAAAGCATTAGCCGAGTTTTTGTCTCGGGGGGATTGGCCCGCATCGAGACGATTCTCCAGACGCTGAGCGACGAGCTCGGCTTGCCATGTGAAATTTGGGATCCGCTGGAGACCTGTGAAGTGGCCCTCTCCGCGCCGAAGCGAGAGGCCCTTCCCCATGAATTTGTCTCGCTCAACGTCGCTTGCGGGGCGGCATTCGAATACGTCGGAACCTAACGAGCGATGGCACTTCATCTCAACCTCCTTCACGAGGAAATTCTGGAACAACGGCAACGCCAGCGCGATCCGCTGAAGATTGGCATGATTGCCCTCGTCATCTGTGGCGCGTTGCTTTTTCTTTATTACACTTGGAGCGCGTACCGAACCCTGGAAATCAGGAGCCGATTGACCACAATCGAGCGAGCTTGGAAGAAGATCGAACCAAAGGTGACCGCTGCGGAAAAGCGGATTACGGATCTTGAAAGCGTCATTAAGACCACTCGGGCACTCGACGATTACATCGACAATCGCTTCTTCTGGGCGCCGTTCTTGCAAAAGATCTCACGCTGTGTCGCGCCGAATACGCAGTTAACCAATTTTGAAGGCAACCTTCTGGAAGAGCCCAGAGCGATCAACGTCTCCCTTGAAGGCGTAGCGGCCGGGCGCGAACCACGATCCGTCGCGGAAGATCTGCGGCAGACGCTGCTCGAACAGTTTAGCCTGAGCTACAGCGATGTGAAAGCGGAGTTCAAAACCCTCGAAGACCTCGATACCATCGTTAATGTCGGCGGCACGCACATGGCGACGGCACATTATATTCTTACCGTAAATTTCACTCCAACCGCTGTGCTCAAACCTGCCGAATCGCCCGCCGCCACGCGCGCCCGGAAACGATGAATCCATGAAGTTAAACAAAGATCAGATCAAGAAGCTGGCTCTTAGTACGATGGGCTTCGTATTTTTACTCTACGTTTACTTTACCTTCTTCCTCGGCCCGCTGAATCGAAGCCGCGATGGCATGCTGCTAAAGATTAAGGATCTTCAGAGCAAGCTGGACGCCTCTAAGGAGCAAATGAGCAAAGCGGTCAAGCTTGAGCAACACGCTAAAGCTTCGACCGGTCGTTTCGCCGCCCTCAAAACGCTCAATCCGGAAGGCGCGCCGATCGCCTGGTTCCCTCCTCAAGTCAGGATATTCTTCGCAAATCAGCAGATCGATAAAGTTGTTGCGAAACTCCAAGGCAGTACCGGCTTCAAGCAAACCGAGCTTGCCGGATGGATGAAATACAGCTGGATAATCTACTTCCCTCAGGCCGATTACGGGACGCTAGGCCGGGCAATCGCCGAACTGGAAAACACCGACCCGCTCCTGTCTAT
>WNFR01005232.1_pt1 | contig 14506 bp, 17 predicted proteins | sample 5400221 | NCBI WGS metagenome assembly WNFR01 (sample SAMN13153357, study PRJNA577476) | soil metagenome | isolation source: 40 cm soil under Madrone tree | place: USA:California | collected 2016-06-14 | reverse complement strand
GGCGTGTACTACGTGGATGCCGGCACGGATAGTCCGGATCGGCCGCTCAGCGGCATCCTGGAATTTCTCGACCCTCGTGCCGGTGTGGAAGCCGTCAGCGCGCCGGGCGACCCTTACGGCGACGCTTTCCGCGTCCGGCCGCAAGCCGGACTACTCGTGCTATTCCCCAGTTGGCTCTATCACTGGGTTCACCCTTATGTGGGCGAGACACCTCGCATTGCAGTCTCCTTCAATGCAACTGTGGCGGCACGAAGCGCGGACCAGCCCAGTACCGAAGGAGTCGTTGCCGCCAACACGATCAAAATCCATTCGGCTCAGCATATTTCCCGGAACGGGACTAGCCTGACCGAGGTTCTGAAGGACTTGAAAAAGCCATGTTGAAACACGGAGAGTCTCGCGTCTTCTCAGCAGTACTAGCTTTGGTTTTATTAGCGGCTACTACATACGGCCAGGCGCCGGCGGTCCCACCGGCTAGCGTGGAGAGCGAAGTCGCGGGGATCAAAACCGAGAATGCCGCTCTACGAGAGCAGCTTCGTAGAGTCGAGGAGCAGCAAAAGACATTACTGGAACTAGTCAACCAGCTGCAGCAGCGGTTTGGACCAATAACGACCACCATGGCAGCGGAGGCTCCTCCTGTTCCGAAACAGGACCCTCCCGCCGCCACCCAGGTACTTGAACAATCGAGCAGCAGCAAAGCCCCGCTGCCGACCTCAGATCAGACCACAGACCAGCCAGGTAGGACTTATGACGAAAATGCTCAGGGTATTCTTCTGGCGAAATCTTCCGATTCGGCCAAGATTCCGTTCCGTTTGAACCTCTGGGATACTACTCAGGTCCGCTATACCAACACCGCACTTGGGAATAAGTCTTTCACTGACCACTTGGGCGTTGTCCGCCCTGTGACGGTACGCAATGACTTCAGCCTCAATCGTAATCTATTCCATTTCACCGGATTCATTTTCGACCCGAGATTGCGGTTCAACCTTATCACTTGGGTGTCCAACTCGACTGCTAGCATCGTGATAGGCGGGTATGTTAGCTGGCAATTCAACAAAGCGCTCTCATTCCAAGGAGGTTACTGGGGCGCGCCGGGCTCCCGCACCCTGGGCGGGACGTTCCCCTATTTTGCGACGATCGACCGAAGCATGGCGGACAACTTTTTTCGGCCGAGCTTCACGCAAGGAATCTGGATCGACGGACAACCGACGAAGAGTCTGTACTACATGGTGTTCGTCGGCGACGGCCTGAACACACTTGCGGTTCCGTTATCGAAGACCAAGACGGGACTGGTGACCTCCGCCACGGTGGACTGGCAACCGCTTGGACAATACGGGCCACCCGGACGCGCAAAGGGCATGTACAACGATTATGAAAATCACCAAAAGCCCGTGATTCGTCTCGGAACGGCGTTTACCCGGTCCAGGGAAGACCGTTTTTCAAACAACCAGCAGACCAATCCGGAAAACAACGGGCTGTTCAATTCCGACGGAGTGAACACGTTCGACACGGGCGCATTCGCACGTGGAGTTACAGTGACGGATGCTACATACCGCATGTGGGCAGTTGATGCGGGCGTGAAGTGGCGCGGAATGGCGTTCAATTCGCAAGGTTTCGCTCGCTGGCTCGACTCATTCGTAGCGGACGGACCACTCCCACTCTCTAAGACATTCGATATCGGCGCCGAAATGGTACTCGGTTATTTTGTCGTTCCGAAAAAGTTTGAGGTGTACGAACGTGCGTCATTCGTCTACGGCCAATTCCGCAACTCCAACGAATACGGTACCGGCATCAGGTGGTATCCCGTGAAGACCTATCGCGTGTGGCTTATGGGTGAAGGGCTGCGAACAAACAGGTCTCCCATCCAGTCTGCCATTGGGTCTTACAGCACCGGTTATAGCGGCTGGGAGCCACTAGCTCAACTGATGTTCACTTTTTAAGGTACGTACCTACATTCGTTCACGAGAGCCGAGCAGCATCGAGAACCAACACCGATAGTCGCACTACGCCGCTCGAACTCCTCCAATTTGTTTTCGTACTTTGTGGCGACGGCAACCTGCATCTGGTGCTTGCTCTGACTATTCCTCTGATGGTCCAACCCGCATTGCACAAGGGGACTGTTGTTCGATTCCCGCAATCCAGATAACTACAATGTCGCATTCGAGAGGCGCTGTCAGTTTTGACAGTGGCCATGACTCGCGGGTCCAACTATTAATGTGAGGAGGAATCAGGGCAACGGCACGCGCTTCCCGCGAACGGCGTGCTGCCACTCTGAATCTACTAACTCGAACCAATCACTCGTTCCGGAACAAGCAGTCGGGGAGCGAGCAATACCGAAGGAGCGACAACTATGCCAGTGAAAAATCCAAAGGAACTCTTCGTGCTACTGCTAAGTCACGTTCGGCAGGGTACGGAGCGCTCGGAAAAGCTATTTCAGGAGCTAGGCGAAATCGCTCAGCATCCGGAGATAACAGATGCCTTGAAGGCGAGGGCTTTCGTGTCGGAGCGAAACCTCGAAAAGGTGAATGAAGCCTTCCGGCTGATCGGAGAGAAGCCCGTAAGTTTCAGTGGACGACTTGAGGATGTTCTTGTCGAGGACTTCCGCAAAGAGCTTAGTGAAATCCAATCACCAGAGGCGAAGCGCCTCTTCGTCTTGGCTACAGCAAATCGTGTGATTCATCTCCGCATCGGTGAATATGTTGCGCTGGTAGCGGCAAGTGACCTTTCAGGCCACTACGGCGTCGGAGTACTGCTGGAAAGCTGCCTCGCGGACACCCTCGCCTTTGTTGAGCGAACGAAACGATTGATCCGCAACATAATCGAAACGCGAGTTGCGGCGAGATCAGCCTAGTAACCCCGCTCTGACCTTAGACGACCCAAATAAGAAAGAGTAAAGCCCCCCAGAATCCGCAAAGCCTCGGCCATATATGAGGCGAGGCTTTGTGGACCAATCCATTTCGCGACTGGAAAACCGGAACTCGGTCCGTCTGCCTACCGCACTGTCAATATTGGCAGTTATCGACCGCTTTCAGTTGAGCTATTCTCACCGCCACCAATCTGGCTAGGCGAATAAGAAAGCAGCTGACGATATGGGATGCCGAGTTACCGACAATTTCTTGGGAGAAGGTCTCCGCCCGAGCCAGAGGTGTCTGGGTTGCTAGCATTCAAACGCACTCTTTTTAGGAGGCCGTCATGAAATCAATTGCCTCGCTCCTATTCTTAACTCTCATGGCGTTACTCGCACCTCGACAGGGACAAAAACCTGGGCCGCAGTTCTCCGCGGACGTGAGAGTGTGGAATAAACGCGACTCAGTCGCGCACATGAAGATCTTTGTCGGCAATAAGAAGGCTAGGCTCAATCGGCAGCAGGACTTATCCGGATATCACTCGGTACAAAGTCTGATCATCGATTCCGAAACTCATTCCGTCTTTCTCCTAGTTCCAGAAAAGAAAAGCTATGTTGAAAGCACCGAACTCGGGGCGGATCTTTCTCATGGCGCAAGCATATTTCGTCCGAGGGATCCGAGCAATCCGTGTGCAGAATGGATCGAACTGGTGCGAAAGCACTTCCAGGTAGAGTTGAGGTGCAGAAAAATTCGTGACGAGATCCTTGATGGGCGGCAGACAGAAAAGTGGGAAGGTTCAGCCACACCTGAAGGCGGGTGGGGTAACATTTGGTATGATCCCAACCTGCGCGTTGTGATTAAACTCCGGAGCTATCCGAAAAGAGCTCTTCTGGAGGGGTATGATCTGGAAGACATCAAGGAAGGACCGCAAGCCGATACCCTCTTCGAGCTACCCGACGATTACGTTCGAATGTCTTTGTCCGATCTCGCCTCTTTCGATTCTGGCAATCGGGCTAGAAGTCAATAACTAGCCGGTTTCTTGGGGGCTGCGATTCGCCGGTCGGAGCGGCGTATCGCCCACGGCAAGGTTCTGGACCGAAGTGTTCTACCGTTGGCAATCGGATACATCATGAGGGCTTTACGCCAAGCCTTTGGCACATAATTTGAGTCGCCTGAAGCTGCGGCGCTAACGATGCGGTCTATTTCTTGCGAATCACTTTGTCCTTCTTGAGTTGTTTTGCCAACGCCTGAGCGTATCCCTTACCTAGTCTCTCGAAATTCTTCTCATATACCGTATCGCTCTCGCCGCTCCAGACCAGCTTTTCATCTTTTGTGCTGTAGAGATTGAACTCCACTCGCACCATGACGTTTTCCTTCGTATACGAACTGGTGGGATAGAGGCCGCCATAGGCCATGTTCCAGTAGGGCCAGAACGTGTAATATCCAGGAGGTGGCAGGTAAATTCCTCCGGTTACTACTTCTTCGGTTTCCGTGCGCACCGCCTTCGGTCTGACCACCAAGACGCTGTCGAGCGAACTTTCCTTGATGCGCTGTTTCAACTCACCTTCCATCATTTCATTCCTGGGCGGAAGCACCATATAACTCTGGATGCCTTCCACGCTATATTTCTCCAGCAGCTTTTCCATCTCATCTTCGAATTCCTGCCGGATAAGATAGTTTTCCATAATGCTGGCGACCAGCATCTTCCGGAACCGAGGCATGGGCACTCCGGTGAGCACCCAGCGGTGGATAATTTTTGTATCCGCCATCAGCGGGAGAACTGTGATGGCAAGAATGGTCAGCAGCACTCCGATGCGAAGACGAAATGTCATTCCGTACACGCTCTCGTAATTCTCATTTCTCTTTTAGCAAGAAGAGGTTCGGCGACGTGATGAACTCACGTAATCTGTTCCTAGGAAGCGCGAGATGAACCTGTCAAAAGTGCCAGAAGTGTTGCGTTCGGCCTAGATGAGGTGGGCTGATCGACCCGTTCGTCTGCGCAATTTCTGCGATGCTCCAATACTGTTCATCAGAGTTGGATTCGCATGACGGAAGGCGTGAAAGCCCTTCCCACGTTACCCGTGATGCCACCAAGGGAGCGGACCTCCGGCCGCACCGCGGGCAGCGCCCCGGGCTCGACTTCCTTGCGCTGGTGGGGTCTGCGCCGAGGATGCCTGTTCTGCTGTCTGGACGTCGCCGGCAGAGGGGCCCGATGGTGGAGGAGTCTCCCGGCTTACTCCGGGTTGCTGGCTGGCAGAGTTGTAGCAATCGAGTTCGTCAATGAGTTGTTGGTCCCTGCTTTGGTTGTTTCCAGGGAAGCGAACATCCCGACCTTCTCCGCAGCAGAAACCGTCCGCACGGGAGGTGTGGCTGTGGGCTGCGCCCGCGCCGACTCTGCGCTCGGCGGGTCAGACGACGATGTTGGAGAAGAGGTCTTGCTGTGGCAAGCCATCAGCGGCGGGGCGGCGGCCACCCCAATCATTGCCTACACCCACCTTCTCGCGTGCTGCGCCTTTTGGAACATCGGTGTTCGTGACATTGGGAATCTCCGGACGAACCGGTTGGTGTGAGGACGGGAGAGGGAGCCGCAACCGTTATTTAATGTTGGCCCACGCAGCCGTTCAAGCGACTGCCAGTTCTGACAGTTCTTAACAGTGTTCGAAATAATTACAGTGGATCGGAAAGTGTCAATTATCAGGCGAGTCTCGCGGAGCGTTTGCGTTATCGCCCGGCGGCGCGCCAGCCGCAGATGATAGACACAGGAATGAGCCACATCGGCTTCCGGTGCATCGGGCGGACTGGACATGCGTCTTCGGCAGAGTGGTAAGGGAGATGGACGTTTGTGTACAAACTCATGAGCGAGATGCTTAACAGGCTTCTATCGAAACGCCCAAGACCCCAATCGGACGATTTCTTCAACAGTTTCGGGTCATGCTGCGAGCCTTTAGGCACCCTGAGCTACCGTGGTACGCAAAATTGGCCGCCGGGTGTGTAGTGGGCTACGTCTTGAGTCCCATCCAACTCATTCCGAACTTCATACCGGTTATCGGGCAGTTGGACGACGTGCTGGTGGTCAGCCTGGGGATAAGACTGCTCAGAAGGTGGGTTCCGCCCAGAGTTCTTCGGGACTGTCAAACATGCAACAAGCAGAAGTCCTGAACCCAAGGGTAGCTAACCAGGCTTGCGAGGACAACACAAACTTCACCCTGGTCCTCGGGGGACCGCTCTATCAACTTTACCTTCGGACTAAGCTTGCGCGGCCTGCGCTGGAACTTGTCCCCCGGCGAGTAGCCAGCATCGCGCTTATTTGTTGGCTCCCTTTGTTAGTTCTCAGCCTACTCAACGGATCCGCTCTGGGAGGAGTTGCGGTCCCCTTTCTTCTCGATCTCGGTGTTTACACGAGATTCCTCGGTGCGCTGCCGCTTATGGTTGCCGCGGAATTGATCGTGTACCAACGATTGAGTCCTATAGTGCAACAATTCTTGGATCGAGGGATTGTTCTGCCTCAAGATCGAGCGCGGTTTAGTGATCTCGTCGCTTCCGCCAAACGCCTTCAGAGTTCCGCACTTGCGGAAGGTATCCTCTTCGTTGCAGCTATCACGATCGGCCACTGGGTGTGGAAGGAGAATATGATGTCTGACGCCCCAACCTGGTTCGCCTCCAGCATTGGCCGTGGCCAACACTTAACCCTTGCCGGTTGTTGGTATGCCTTTGTGAGCCTACCCATCCTTCGCTTCATCCTGCTTCGCTGGTATTTTCGGCTGTTCGTGTGGTACCGATTCCTCTGGCAAGTACGTGCCCTTCCCTTGCATTTCCATCTATTCCATCCCGACCGCGCTGGCGGCATTGGTTTCCTTTCCGGAAGTGTGTCTGCATTTGCGCCCGTTCTGGTCGCGCAGACAATTCTCCTTACCGGAATAATCGGCGATCGGATTTGGCACGCGGGCGCTACATTGCCAACCTTCAAGATGGAAATCGCGGAGGCAATAGCATTCCTGATGCTGCTCGTGCTAATACCACTTACGTTTTTTTTGTTTGGGCTCGAGGAGGCTGGACGAAAGGCAAAACGGGAGTATGGCATTCTGGCGAGCCGGTATGTCGAGGATTTCCGCTGCAAATGGATCCAAGGTCAAGGCACGGAAGGCGACCGCTTGCTCGGCACATCCGACATTCAGTCCTTAGCCGACCTAGGAAATGCCTACAGCGTGGTGAGTGATATGCGTCTTGTTCCGATCAGCAAAAGTGAAATCATTCGTTTAGCCGTGAGCCTTATTTTTCCCATCCTGCCACTCACGCTCACCATGGTGCCGCTGGACAAGATAGTCGATCGACTCATAAAACTTGTATTCTGATCACTTTCAGTTCCGAGGTGATTTTCGGGTCGCGTTTCGAGCCGCTCGTTGTAAAAAGCGCTTCGCTCTTCTGGTTTCGAGTGGTACGGTCCTCGGAAAAACTGCGTGGCCTCTACCCGGCCGAAGAATTCAACCAAATTCCCCACGAGGCCAGTCCAACCGTTCCGGTGGCTGGCGCCAAGGCCGGCACCGTTATCTCCGTGGAAGTACTCGTAGAAGAGCCGATAATCCTTCCAGTGGGGATCGGTCTGGACTTCTGTGTTCCTCCTGAATTACCCGCGCCAGTTGGACGTTCAATCTAGAAGTCGTCACCATAGTAGAGATAGAAGGACAAAAGCGCGCGGATCAGCAAAATAGTCACCGGCATCCGCACCGGCCCCCCAGTTGGAGTTGCCTCCGAACATGCCGCTCGCGCAGGTACGGGCCCCACTTTCGCCACTTCGACTTGCCGCTCCGGGCTTCCAGCAAGTGCGTTCCTTCCTGTGTCATAGCCAAGTCGCTCTAATGGTGCATTTCGTAACGGTCGCGACAGGCTCATAAATGCATTCGCTAGCTTTTCGACTTGTTCCTTGGGGACGCCTTATCAAGTGTGCTGAGTAACTTCGTCGCGGAAGGCGGCGCCGGGACCGCACCTTCCAAAACAATTTCTTTGGCATCTAGTTTCTTGCCGTACAGGTTCTTGTTCGCGTCATTGTCGGGGCGCAGCGTCGAACCTTGAAGAGAGACTCCTGCGAAGAGTCCTCGGGCGCGCGAATACGACAAAATCTCCGCTTGCATCGATACGTCCGTCTCGGCTGAAGCATTTCGTCCGACGGGACCCGCCGCTGCCGAAGCATCACCGCCAAGCTTGACTTTGCTGGTGAGGATGCTTGACGCGGATTTTGGGCTCATCAACAACAACACAAAGTCCGTAGCTTGACCGCCCAGTTGCAAACCTGCGCTGGCACCCTCGAGGGCCATCATTGTCGGCGTACCCCATTTACCCTGAAATTGTGTCCCGCTACGACAGGTCATCACCCCGCGTCCGTAGCTCCCTCCGATTCCAATCGCGAACTTCACCACGGACGGCAGGACTACGACGCAGTCCGCTTTGTCAAGAACGCTTTGAGGAATACTCTCTGGAGCGCTCAGAATTTCCTTCATCACCGTCCCAGAGTTCTCGACGCGCTGTTGTTCCTTGTTCTGACCCCAGACTGGACTCGCAAGAATCACAACCAACCCAACAAAACACCACACTTTTCTCATTGATCCTCCCTTTCGCGACTTCAGCGCATGTCATTGACAACTCAAGGCTTGGCTCAGAGTAAACAGTTCCTTGGTGGAGGTTGAAATTACGATCACGGAGGAGACCGCGAACATTGCTGAACGAAGGCTGATGGGAGTGCTGCCCCTTCAATTGTCCCGACGGAATAGGACTTCGGTGATTGGACTTGCTGGTACTTGGAACCGGCGAACACTAGCAGGGGAGTTAGGGCGATTGGGGTGAGGCGCCTGGACGGTTTCATATTTGCTCCCAATTGAGTTAGATTGGGCGCCCTCGCCAAGCGTTGGAACTGTCATTTTTACCAGTAGCCTAAACCTGACAACATCCTCAGACTGGCGCCCGTGAAGATAAGCGAAGGCAAAGAAGGCTCTCTGCAATTCCGAGGCAACAACGAGGAATTAAGGTGGCCGGATCCCAAAGTTACTCTATTGGTCTTTGCAAATCTCCTGCGATTAACCTGTAAGAGTGTCCCGTTTGTGGTTACGTAGAGCAGCCAGGAATAAGCGCATTCATTGACTTCCCAGGCGTCATCGGAGTGCTTGTGTCCACCCACTCGCAGTTGCTTGAACGCGGCCTATCCCCTTTGAAGAGCCGACAGAGGCTCCGCCGACGCTTGGCCCTTGAGCGCGTCATCTCGGATCTGTCGGCTCGGTTGTCTGCTGCCGCTCCTGAACGACTCGGCTTAGAGATTCAGCGCGGACTCAAGAGACTTCTATCCCTGGGAAAAGCGGATCGAGTTTATTGGTACGAGAATCGCGATGGATCCCGGGCATTTGCTCGAAAGTATTTCGTCCGCAAGCGAGGCGTGGCCGCTCCCCCAGCTTTGATCGGCATTGGTGATGTGCCATGGGTGACAGAACGTCTCTTGCGGGGTGAGCCGGTTATCCTCCGTAAGATAGCGGATTTGCCCGAAAATGCCGTCCGGGAAAGGCGATTCTTCGAAGAGCACCGTGTGAAGTCCGTCGCTTTGATACCCTCAAGCCGTAGCGCCAAAAGGAAAGGACTTTTAGGGCTGGCTTCGACATCGTCAGAACGGACTTGGGCTGACGACCTAGTTAGTCAGCTTCTCGTCCTCTCGAATGTTATAGCGACGTGTCTGCAGGGCGCGAACGCTCAGCAGGCTCAAGGGGAGAGCGAAGCCCTCTTTCGCCACGTCGTTGAGCAGTCGCTGGTCGGCATCGCTCTCGAATCGGTTGAGGGCGGTATGTCCCTTGTTAATCCTGCCTTTTGCTCGATGTTGGGTTACACAAAACAAGAGCTCCTTCGGCTAAGTTGCTCCCAGATTTCTCATCCTGAGGATGCAGAGGCGGAGAAACCGCTATTCGAGGAACTGCGCCATGGTCGGCGGGCCGGCTACCAACTCGAAAAGCGCTTCTTCCGCAAAGACGGCTCGGAAATGTGGGGGCATATTAGTATTTCTACCTTGAAAGGGAGCGCATCCAATCCCCCGCTCATAATCGGAATGGTGCAGGACATTACGGTCCGGAAGGCTACCGAAGAACAGCTGAGAACCTCCGAGGCGCGCTTGAATTCCACACTGGACGCACTGCCATCGCATATTGCAATCCTGGATCATACGGGGACGATCGTCGCTCTCAATGCTCGTTGGGACTTAGCTGCGGCAGACGGCATCAAGATTTCGGGTATCAAGATCGGAGCTAATTTCTTCGATACGTGTGAAGCGCTGCGTGGTAACAATGCTTCCAAAGTCCGTGAAGTGGCCGAACAAGTCCGCTCCCTTCTGACTGGCATGCCAAAGACAAACCCGCTTCTGCAGCAAATGCGGACAGCAATCGGTGCTGATGCTTGGTATGAGGTCAGAGTGGCGCGGTTCGAGGAGAACGGTTTGCCCCTCGTAGTTCTTTCCTATATTGATGTCACGGAAATCGTCCGGACCAGGCACGAGCTTCAGAGGCTTACCGGTCGTCTCATTCAGGCCCACGAGGTAGAGAGGCATCGCATTAGTCGAGATCTGCACGATGACATTGGTCAACGTGTTTCTCTTCTGTCAACGAATCTCGAAACACTAAGCGGCGAGCTCTCTGCAGAGGGTCGAGCCTCGCTTTCCCTCAAGGCGAAGTCGCTCCAGCGGCAGGCTTCTGATTTGGCTTCTGATATTCACCAGCTCTCACATGAATTGCATTCCTCGAGGCTGCAACATCTGGGGCTGGCAGCGGCACTGAAAGAACTTTGCGACAAAGTTACGGCCCAGCGCCAAATAGACGTTGAGCTGCGCACCAGCCACCTTCCCAAGAACATCCCACAGGATTTGGCCCTCACCCTATTTCGAGTGGCGCAGGAAGCGTTGAATAACGTGATAAAGCACAGTGGCGCCCGTGCGGTGCTCGTGGAGGCTTTGAAGATTCAGGCCAGAGTGCGTTTGAGGATCAAGGACAACGGCATTGGGTTTGATTACTCGAGACAGTCCTCAGGGATTGGCCTGACCAGCATGCGGGAACGGCTTCGAGTAGTGGGAGGCAAATTTCTGGTCGATTCCTCTCTCAACCAAGGTACTGAGATTGCGGCAGAAGTCTACATCTCGGAGAGCGCGGCGACCGATCCGAGACCTTGATAATGTTGTTGCGGTCAGTACTGAAAATCGAGTCCGGGGCACTTGAAGTGCCGTCGTTAGAAGGACCAGCCAATTCCCGAGCTCACACCGAGCTCATTCCTTTTCGCCGCGACAGGCGGCTTGCTGTCGAAGTTATCCCAGAGCGAAAACGTCAAATGAAAATTATTTGTTAGCTTGATCGTTAGCGAATTATTCGTTGTCGAACGGATGCGTCCCGAGTCTGACAATCCTGGAAAAACCAGCGCTTGGAAATCCAGTTCTGCGAAGTCGAAGCGCGATAGATGGTATTTTAAGCCCAGAACGGACTCGATGTTCTGGTCGGACGGCTGAGTGGAGTTTGTAGTGAAAGACTCCCGAGTGTATACAAGTCCGCCCAGCCAGCCGAGGTGACTATTCGTTGAGCGCACCAAGTAACGCCCGTAGCCGCCGCCAAGTGTTGTGCGTAGGTCCAAACTTTGTTGGCTGCTGTGAAGGAAGTCAGACAATCCTAGTAGGAACGAGTTTCCGTTCAAAAACTTTGTTACTGTCGCTTGCACATCCTCCCGATTTGTCTTCGAAGCTCCTGATTGGCCATTGAACGACGAATCAAAAGAGACCGAAGCCTCCCACCCAGTCCTCCTATACGTCGCGCTCGTGTCTACGTTCAGCGTCGACTGACCGTTGCCACTCGTGAAGTTGTAACCTACATCGATCGCACCTTGCAGTTGACGTAAGAACGTCGGCTTGTGCGAGTCGATGTTCACCACATTGGCTGCAGGAACAAGGATTTGCTTGCCCGCCTGGCGAACATAGAACTCCGTTCCCTTTGTTTTGTCACTGACCACCCTTTCAATAGTGCCCACCAACCTATGCCCGTTATCTAGAACAACTTGATAGGTCGCCGTGCTCTGGACCAACTGCACCTGATTCCAATCCAATCCGATGTTGCCCGACACGTAGTCCGTCTCAACATACAAAATACCGTCCTGCAGACGTTTCACGTCACCGGTGAAACGATCACCGTTCTTCATTACGACCACGTCGTTCCGCCTTGCTTGCATTGGTAAAGCGAAACTCAAGGACACGGCTGTGAGAAGCAGAACTCGGATTGTGGCGTATACGGTATAGGTTCTAGGTTTCATCTCAAGGCTCCGATAAGGGGCATCAAAAAACAGAAAGAGCACAGGGTCGACGTCACTTAGGAGTCGTGCTCACTTAGGAGTCGTGCTCTGAAGTTTCCGAAACCAGTACTGACCGTCGCTAACTTAAGTACGTACTGTTCGAGAACTCAAGATCGCTGCAGATAAAACCAAGCCCTAGGACGGCTGTGGGCCGCTGAGCGCAGGTTTGCTTTGCCCAAAACTCTTGATTAGCAGTTCGTGTCTGGCCGGCAAACTGTTAGTTCTTACAGCGCCTCACCAGCAGTGGTAAAAGCACATGCAAAACATCACGCAGTTGGGAACAGTCGAGGTTGATGCAAAGACTTCCTGTATTAACTGACAGTTGCGACCTTACCAGCCTCCGCAATAATTCTGATTTGTGGGCGAGGTGTCTCCAGCCGCGGAGTATCAGGGAGAAGCAGTCTGGCGCGATTTCGCTCCCGGCGGAGGTTACAGATGAATCTAAAACGACGAGCGGCAGCGGAGTTTGTCGGTACTTTCTGGCTTGTGTTTGCCGGATGCGGGAGCGCGGTACTTTCAGCGGCTTTCCCTGAGCTTGGAATCGGCTTCGTCGGTGTTGCGCTTGCTTTTGGCTTATCGGTCCTAACCATGGCGTACGTCCTCGGGCCTGTTTCCGGATGTCATCTAAATCCAGCGGTAACCGTCGGCCTGGTCGTCGGCAAGCGTTTTGCGCTTTCGGATTTGGTTCCTTATGTTGTGGGACAATTATCTGGCGCGGTTTGTGCGGCCGTGGTCTTGTACATTATTGCTAGTGGAAAGCCCCGTTTTGACCTGAGTGCCGGCTTCGCTTCCAACGGCTATGGAGCTTGGACTAACGCTCATACATCTAGTCGGGATCCCGGTCACGAATCTTTCGGTTAATCCGGCACGCAGCACGGCACCTGCTCTTTTTGTCGGTGGGTGGGCGTTGCGCGAGCTCTGGATGTTTTGGTTGGCGCCGCTCTTGGGCGGAGCGTTGGGCGGTGCCCTGTATACAACCTTGTTCTCTGAAGTCCAGCTGTCGCCTCCGATCAGCGTGGATGCACGTTCAGCCTTACGGCCAAAGGCAGAAGCCTAAAAGGAGCACCATCCAGAGAGATTCATCGAAAGCCGAGAATCATTCCGTCATCTATATGTAAACAGTCTATTGCTGCGACACGGCAATGTGGACAGCTTCCTCCGGCGAGACGAGGTGATCGAGGCTTACGGCGTTCTCGGCAATGGCGAGTTGGACGCCCTTGACGCGACCCGAAAACTCGTTCCCGCGGGACCCGTAGTCGGGTGAGACGGGAGACCCCGTGTCAACTCCTACGTCGCAACCATCATCGGCCGAGAAGATCATAGCCGCCGTGGCGCCGACCTTGCCCTCGCCGACTTTTTTGCCATCCACGAACACGTCAAATGCCGTGGTTTTCTCGCCTATGAGCAGCCACGGCGTCTTGTGTCGCGTCACCGCGGTCCATCCTTTGTGATAGATGCCGCGGTTGGCGGATGTACGTCTCCAGCGTGGCCTCGGACATTCGGCTCTTTTCATTCGGGTAGAGCGATTCTTTGGACAAGAAGAAGCAGTACGTGCAGTCGATATTGCAGGTGGATCCGCTCGGCTTAGCAAGCAAGTGGAAGCCCGGCGGGGCGTTTATTGGTAAAAAATCGTCGGTTATAGGAGCCATTTCCGTATCGCCTTTACTTTTCGTCTTGAGATTTGCCGCCAATTCCGGGTCGCCAGTCCCACAATATGTTTACCGCCAGGCGATCTCCGTCTCTCAGTCCTTTATCCCTGGCGTCGACCAACATCGGCCACCTTTGCCATATCTGCATCTTTATGATTTCGTGCACCGAGCATCCGCACGATTCGATTAATCGGGCCGCGCAACACCAGGTACGGCACGATCGCCAGGGCGAACGCCACGATAAGCAGCTCCCCCGCGTAAACCGTCGAATGAACCTTCAATTGGTAGACGACATCGAGAATGATCGCGAGGACAAAAATCTTGCCGACCGACTTCCAGCCTTCCTTCATCAACTCTTTGCGACGTTCGGGAGTAGCAAGCAAAGCCCAGAAATACGGGGGCTTTCCGGCTTTCGCATCTTTGATCCCGTCGATGCCCGCGAAAATAATTGCCATCAACGGCTGGATGATAAGCCGGAAATGAAGCGGTCCGTCCAAGCGAGCGAAAAGATCCTCGACAATTCTTTGCCACTCTCGCATGCCTCAAGGCCTCCAACTTCTCGCAACCTGCTGCGGCCAACAACCGAAGCTTCCTTCTTTACTAAAACGGCCCATGGCGCAGCAGAACGCCGTAAAATGTCATGAGCCCAATCAGAATTACGAAAAT
>WNFR01004620.1_pt1 | contig 14507 bp, 14 predicted proteins | sample 5400221 | NCBI WGS metagenome assembly WNFR01 (sample SAMN13153357, study PRJNA577476) | soil metagenome | isolation source: 40 cm soil under Madrone tree | place: USA:California | collected 2016-06-14 | reverse complement strand
TCGAAACACAGCAAGGGCCTCATCGCACTGTCCGCCTGCCTTCGCGGCCCGGTCACCGAGCCGGTGGTGGAGGAAAAGTTTGATCTCGCCCGCGAGAACGCCTATCGCCTCCGCGACATCTTCGGCAAAGGCAACTTTTTCCTCGAAATTCAAGACCAGGGCCTGGAAGTTGAGCAGCGCGTAAACAAAGATCTCGTGCGGCTCTCCAAGGAAACCGGCATTCCCCTCGTCGCCACCAACGATTGCCACTATCTGCATCACAGCGACGCGCACGCCCAGGAAGTCTTGCTCTGCATCCAGACCGGCAAGACCATGAGTGATACCAATCGCATGAAGTTCGCCACCGACCAGTTTTATTTCAAAACCGCCGAGGAAATGGCCAAGGTCTTTCGCGAGCTTCCCGACGCGCTCAGCCGCACCGTGGATATCGCCGCGCGCTGCAACGTGAAGATTGAGCGTATTCCCAACGCGCTCCCCGAATTCAAGGTTCCCGAGGGCCACACTCCCGGCAGTTATTTCGAAATGGTTGCCCGCGAAGGGTTCGCGCAGCGCGTTCCATTCCTCGAACGCCTCTCGCAGCAGGGCGCCCTTCGCCATCCGCTCGTCGAATACGAGCGCAGGCTTTCTTCCGAAATCGAAATGATCAAGAAGATGCACTATGAGGGTTACTTCCTGATCGTTTGGGATTTCATTCAGTACGCGCGCGCGCAGGAGGTTCCCGTCGGCCCTGGCCGTGGCTCTGCCGCCGGCAGCCTCGTCAGCTACGCTCTGCGCATCACCGACGTGGACCCGCTTCAATACAATCTGCTCTTCGAGCGCTTCCTGAATCCTGAACGCGTCTCCATGCCTGATATTGATATTGATTTCTGCATGCGGCGCCGCGGCGAGCTGATCGATTACGTCACGCGCAAGTATGGCCGCGAAAACGTTTCGCAGATCATCACCTTCGGTACCATGGCCGCGAAGGCCGCCGTGAAAGACGTCGGCCGCGCCATGGACATTCCTTACGGTGAGGTCGACCGCCTCGCCAAAATGATTCCGACTACCCTCGGCATCGAACTCGAAACCGCGCTTGAAGAAGCCCCGCAGCTAAAATCCGCCGTGGACAGCGACGAAAAGCTCAAGGATCTGATGGCCGTCGCCCTGCGCCTCGAAGGCCTCGCGCGCCACGCCTCCACGCACGCCGCCGGCGTCGTGATCTCGCCGCAACCGCTCACCGAACTCGTCCCTGTTTATAAGACCAACCGCGACGAAATTACCACGCAGTACGACATGAACGCGCTGGAGCGCATCGGCCTGCTCAAGATGGATTTCCTCGGCCTCACCACGCTCACCGTTCTCTACGACGCGGTGAAAATGGTGGAGCAGAATCGCGGCGTCAAGCTCGACCTTGATAGTCTCACCCTCGACGACGAGGCCACCTACAAGCTCTTCTCGCGCGGCGAAACCACGGCCATCTTTCAGTTTGAATCCCACGGCATGCGCGACATTCTTCGCCGCTATCAACCCACCCGCATTGAAGACCTCACCGCGCTCAACGCCCTCTATCGCCCAGGCCCCATTCAGGGCGGCATGATCGACGACTTCATCAATCGCAAGCACGGCAAAACCAAAGTCGCCTATGAACTCCCGCAGCTCAAAGAGATCCTCGAGGAAACTTACGGCGTCATCCTGTACCAGGAACAGGTGATGCAGATCGCGAACCTGCTCGCCAGTTTCTCCCTCGGCGAGGCCGACCTGCTCCGCCGCGCCATGGGCAAAAAGAAAAAGGAAGAAATGGCCGCCCAGCGCGCCAAATTCCTTGCCGGCTGCGAGAAAAACAAAATTCCCGAAAAGAAGGCCGTGCGCATTTTCGACCTGATGGAAGAGTTCGCCGGCTACGGCTTCAACAAGTCGCACTCCTGTGCCTATGCGCTGCTGGCCTATCAGACCGCCTATCTGAAGACACACTACCCGGTGGAATTCATGGCCGCGCTCCTCACCTCCGAAACTGGCAACGCGGAAAAGCAGGTGAAGTACATCAACGAAGCCCGCGGCATGGGCATCTCCATCCTTCCACCCGACGTAAACGAAAGCGATCTCTACTTCACTCCGGTCGGCGACTCCATCCGCTTTGGCTTTGCCGCCATCAAGAACGTCGGCGAAAACACCGCCAAGGCAATCCGCGAATCCCGCCTCAGCCAGGGCGAATTCAAATCGCTCTACGAATTCTGCGAGCGTATCGAGTCGCGCTTCCTCAACAAGCGCGTTTTCGAAAGCCTCATTAAGTCCGGCGCGATGGACTCCCTCGGCCCTCGGGAGGGCATGCTTGCCTCGGTAGATGATGCCATCAATGCAATCCAGCGTGCCGCCCGCGCCAAGGAATCCGGCCAACACGGTCTTTTCTTCGGGGGTGCCGCAGCCGAGCCCAAAGTTCATTTCGAATTGCGCGACGCTCCTCCGTGGAGCGAAGAAGAGCGCCTCACCAGCGAATACGCCATGCTGGGTTTTTACGTTTCCGGCCACCCGCTCGAAAAATACGCCTCGCGCCTCAAGGACTTGGGCGCACTCTCGCTCGACGAGCTTGAAGGCCAGCGCAACGGCAAGGAAATCACCGTCGCAGCGCTGATCGTCGGCACTCGTCCCATGCGCTCCAAGAAGGGCGCCCGTTGGGCCATCTTCACGATTCAGGACATGACCGGAGTGCAGGAACTCCTCGCGTTTCCCGAAAGCTTCGCGCGGCTTGAAAACATTTTGAAGCCGGGGGCGCCGCTGCTCCTGAAAGCTCGCGTGCAGATCGAGGAAGCCGGCACCCGCCTTTCCCTCCAGGAAGCCCGCCGTCTGGAAGACGTCGCCGAGCGCACCGGCCCTAGCGAGTTCCGGCTGCGCCTCGACATGAGCCTCCTGAACGATGAAACTTTGAACCAGCTCGAACAATTATTTGCAACCACGCCGGGCCCAACTGCGATAGTGTTTGAACTGGTCTCCCCCGACGGTTCCATGGCATCCCTGCAATCGCAGAAACGCATCCGCGTAAAGCCGGAGCTTGAGGAGGCCGTCCGCCGCATCTGCGGTCAACAGGCGATTCAGAGGGTTGCGTAATGTGCGCTGCGCAAAAAGAAAAAAAGGGCTCCCCAACGACGACGCTCGAGCGCCAGCGTGAAATCGAGCGCCTCGAAAAGGACGTCGAGGAATTGCGCAGCCTCGCCTCCACCGACGAGAGCGAAGTCGAGGTCGAGCGCTTGAAAAGGGAAGTGCTCGAACTCCGCCGCGAGTTTTATACTCACCTCGGCCCCTGGCAACGCGCCCAGATTGCGCGCCATCCCCAGCGGCCTTACACTCTCGACTGGATCAATCTGATGTTTACGGACTTTGTCGAACTCCACGGCGACCGCGGCTTTGGCGACGATAAAGCTCTGATCACAGGCTTGGCAAAATTCCGCGGGCGCCCTGTCGCTATCGTGGGTCATCAGAAGGGACGCGACACCAAGCAGCGCATCGACCGCAATTTTGGCCAGCCGAAGCCTGAAGGCTACCGCAAGGCCCTTCGCGTCATGGAACTCGCCGCGAAATTTGGCCGCCCCGTTCTCACCTTTATTGACACGCCTGGCGCGTATCCGGGCATTGACGCCGAAGAACGCGGCCAGGGTGAAGCCATCGCCCGCAACCTGCGAGAGATGGCGCGGCTTCCCGTTCCTATCATTGTCACCGTGACAGGCGAAGGCGGCTCCGGCGGCGCGCTAGCCATTGCGGTCGGAGACCGCGTCAACATCCTCGAAAACGGCTTCTATTCCGTAATCTCACCGGAAGGTTGCGCATCCATCATCTGGCGCGATTCCACAAAGGCGGAAACCGCCGCCATCGCCATGAAGATCATGTCCACGGATCTTAAAGAACTCGGCATCGTCGACGAAATCATCGCCGAACCCGACGGCGGCGCCCACAGCGACCACGATGCCGCCGCCAAGATTTTCGGCGACACCCTCGAGCGCCAGCTCCTCATCCTCTCCAACCAGGGCATCAAGGAACTCCTCCACGCCCGCTACCAGAAGTTCCGCCACATGTGCCAGTTCTTCGACCTCGGCGCCTAGTCCCTTCGCCGTTCCTCCCCTCTTCGGTAGCGCCGGCATCCTGCCGGCCAGCGTTCTGAAATCCTGCTCGATCCTCCAATCAGCTTGCGAAATGAAACCGCTCTCAACGAAACCTAGATACATCTCGACCAGCAGGACCGCCGAACTGCCTCAGAGCGGAAGCAACAATGTCTGCAATGGAGGGCAGGCGCAATATACAGGCGCCCGCACCCTGATCCAGGAAATCTTCCAGTTTTCTGGCCAGGCGTTGTTCCTCTTTGAGTTTGACGAATTGGGTCCGGCGGAGTTCGCGTATAACGGATTGCGGAAGCGAATCGGCCAAACGAAACGTCACGAAATAGATTCCGCCGTCGGATTCCCAGTGAGGCAGGTATCCTCGGTTTCGGATTCGGCTCCCACGCATGGGGCGAATGGTAGGGTTAGCGGGTTCTCGGCTCAAGACAAAAATTTCGGAACGCTGGCCGGCAGGATGCCGGCGCTACCCCCGCCCGGCTGAGGCGCAATGTGATTTCCCACCCCGTACCGCTTTCGCTACGCCGACCACATCGTTCCGTTGTCCCATCCCATCCAGCGCACTAATCTGATTAAGCACCGCACCACTACCAGCTCAGGGGACTTTGAGCCGCGTTGCAAGCTGTCAACAAAGGACAGAGCCATCATGTCGGAACCTTTCCGTCCGTACGAAAAACTGGTTGAGATCACCATCTTTGGCAAGAAGTTCCAGGTGCCGGAACGCAATTCCTTGTTGCGCTGTTTTCAGTTCGTCAGCCCGGAAACCATCCCGTACGGGCGTTTCTGCTGGAATCAGGATTGCCAGTATTGCCGCGTCACCTGCCAGCTTCCCGATGACGACGAGCCACGCGAAATGCTCTCCTGCAAATTCATCGTCATGCCCGGCATGGAAGTCACCGAAATGAGCCAGGAGCTGAAGTGGTGCCTCCGCTCCAAGCTCCCCTCCGACGCCACCGTCTCCAAGTAGTCCTAAGCCGTAACGTAAGTACTCGCACAGCACTATGTGGGCTTAACGATGGACTAGTTCCGACTTTTGAGTGCGGAAGCGCAGCTTCCGCTTTTACGGTTTATGCGCCCCCACTCAATCTTCATTGCTCGCAAACTCCGTCCACCTGCGCAACTTCTCCTTACAAAGTGGGTTCACAACTAACCAACGGTGCGATTGCGCGGCATTTCTACCCCTTACCATCCCGGCTTCGCAACCGCCCGATCCATGTGCGCTTTGCCGCAATCGTGCTTTAGCGTATTTGCCTCAGCCTCTTCCTTGCTCTACCATTTTTGTATATGGCCGTTCCCACACTTTTGCCTTGCGATGGTTGCGGACAGCTTGCCTCGGCTGAGCATATTGCGCGCCGCCTGCAGCGCCTCGAATGGGCCACGCGTTTCCGCCCCATCCACATCCAGGCCCTCCTGCTAGCAGCTTCCGCTCCCGAAGCGGACTCCGACTTTCTGTATTCCCCCGAATCCAGCTTCACGGGACAGGCCGGAGCTCTCCTCACGGCTCTCGGCATCTCCACGACAGGGAAGTCCTCCGAAGAAGTGCTCGTCGACTTCCAAAAGCGCGGCCTCGTTCTTGCCCACCTCCTCGAATGTCCGGTCGAACCTGGCACTGGCCCCAGCGAAGCCCACGCGTTGATTGAGCACCATCTCCCCCAAGCACTGGCCCGAATCCGTCGCTCGCTGAAGCCCAAACGCGTCCTGATGGTCTCCCCGGACCTCAAGCCTTTTCTCCCGCACCTCTCCGAATCCGCTCTAGGCTGCCCCGTTTTTTATACTTTTTTTGCCACCTCCCGTGGCGAATTTGCATCTGATGCGTCGGAGCTTGCCGCATTTCGTGCCGCGCTCCCAGCCCTCGCAGCGCAGGGAACCTAAGCCTTGTGACACGCGTCACTGAGTTTCGTGGCGACCTGACCGACACTAACTGTGGCACGTTGAAACTTGGCGGTGTGCTAAGATGTCGTTTGGAACCGCTCCCTTAGGGGTGATTTGTGCAGAATCGGGCGAAATTCGGTGTTGGCATCGGGGTGATTGTGGTGGCTTTGTCGTTTCTCGCCTGGCTCGGCTATGGCGAGAGCAAGACCTACTATCACACTATCGCGGAATACCAGTCGTTGAATGCCTCGGACCGCGCTCATCGCATGCGCCTCGCTGGAATCGTCGTCGAAGGCAGCATCAAGCCCGGCTCGGGTCGCGTGGACTTCACTCTGGAAGAGCAGGGGAAAACCCTTCCCATCACGTACGTTGGCAGCGATCCGTTGCCCGACACGTTCAAAGACAAGTCGCAGGCTCTTGTCGAGGGACGTCCAGGAACTGACGGACGCTTTGTCGCCGAACATGTGCAGGCCAAGTGCGCTTCCAAGTACGAAGCCGCTCCGGGTGGCGACAAGCCAGCCCCGGCCGGCGCTACCCAACGAAGCAGCATGTAACGCGCCAGTCGAAAATCCTAGGGGAGAGGCGGAAGCACTATGGATGTATTCGGTTCGTTTACGCTCCTGCTGGCCTTTGTCTGCGCGGTTTACGCGTTAGTCGGCGGAATCGCCGCGATCATCACCCGCCACCCTTTGCTGGTAAAAAGCACGCGTCAGGCCGGAATGGCCACCTGCGTACTGATTTTCATCGCCACGTTCAGCCTTGAGTATCTCCTCTTTACCGACAATTTTTCCCAGGCTTACGTCGTCTCGCACAGCAATCGGGATCTTTCTGCTTTCTATAAAGTGGCTGCGCTGTGGTCGGGCCAGGAAGGCTCGCTGTTGTTCTGGAGCTTTCTACTCTCGGTCTATGTGATTTCCGTTCTCATCGCGTATCGCAATAAAAACGGGGAACTCATGCCATACGTGGGCGTGGTCCTCGCCGGCGTCCAGACTTTCTTTCTCATACTGAATAACTTCGTCGAGAGTCCCTTTAAAACCCTCGCCACGGTTGGCGCAAGCGGCATGCTCGAGCCATTTACCCGCTTGGACGGCAACGGCCTCAACCCTCTTTTGCAGTACCCGGAAATGGTCATCCATCCGCCAAATCTTTATTCCGGCTACACGGGCTTCACCATTCCGTTTGCGTTTGCTCTCGCCGCCTTGCTTGCCCGCTACCCCGGCGAGAAGTGGATTCACCTTACCCGTAAATGGACCATGATCGCCTGGTGCTTCCAGTCCGTCGGCATTCTGCTTGGCGCGCACTGGGCATACGCCGTCCTCGGCTGGGGCGGCTACTGGGGCTGGGATCCCGTCGAAAACGCTTCGCTGCTCCCCTGGCTCACCGGGACGGCTTTTTTGCACTCCGTGATGATGCAGGAAAAGCGCGGCATGATGAAGGTCTGGAACGTCTGGCTGGTCTTCTGCACCTTCCTGCTCTGCATTCTTGGCACCTTCCTTACTCGCAGCGGCATCGTCAGTTCCGTTCACGCATTTGCGAATTCGCACATCGGTCCGTGGTTTGTCAGCTTCCTTGCATTAACGTTCTTGGTCTGTTTCGTTGCCTACATCAAGAATCGCGACTACCTGAAGAGCGAAAATCAGCTCGATTCGATGATCTCTCGCGAATCCAGCTTCCTCTTTAACAACCTGCTCTTCCTCGTCGCCTGCATCGCCGTTCTCTCCGGCACGCTTTTTCCGGTCTTTTCCGAATGGTTCACCAGCAACCGCATCAGCGTCGGCGCGCCGTTCTTCAACAAGATCATGATTCCCGTGGGGCTCGCCCTTCTTTTCCTCACGGGCGTTGGCCCACTCCTTGCGTGGCGTAAGACTTCCGGTGACAGTCTGAAACGCAATTTCGGTTGGCCTGTCATTTTCGGACCGCTCTGCGGCGTCGCGGCCTACTTCATGGGCTATCGCGACACATTCGCTATCATTTGCCTCATCCTCTGCGGCTTCGTCTTCTGGACCATCGTGATGGAGTTCTATCGCGGAGCGAGAGTCATCTCCGCGCGCACCGGCATGAGCATGCCGATGAGCGCCCATGAACTCGCCATGCGCAACACCCGGCGCTACGGCGGCTACGTCGTTCACTTTGGCATGGTGCTTATCTTCATAGGCCTCGCAGGCTCCGCTTTTACTTCGGACGTCCAGCGGCCCATGAATCTCGGTGAGTCCATGAAGCTTGGGCCGTACACACTGATTCTGCAAAGCGCCGACACCAAAGCCGAGAAAAATTACACAGCGCAGCGCATGATCGTCGAAGTGCTGAAAGACAACAAGCAACTCATGCTGCTTTATCCCGAAAAGCGCCTGTTCCAGGGTAACGAACAGGGCTCCGGCACGATGGTGGCGATCTATTCCACGCTCCGCGAAGATGTGTACGTCGTCTTCGCCGGCATCGACCCGGACACGAATCTTCCCGTGATTCACGCCTTCCTGAATCCGCTGGTCAAATGGATTTGGCTGGGCGGCGTCTGGGTCGTCATGGGGACGCTCCTGGCTCTTATGCCTAATCGCCGCGCGGCGCTCGCCGTAGCGCCCGTGCCGCAAACCGCTGCTTCACCGATTGCCCAGGCTCTGAATCCTTCGGTAACCCTGCGTGAGGGCCATGACTAATCGCCGCCGTATCGCTGCGCTGCTCCTGATCGTTGCGTTCGCCGTTCTGCCTCTGCTCGCCCAGCAGCAGTCCGACCGCGTCAAGCAAATTGGCGGCAAGTTTCAGTGTATGTGCGGCTGCAACCAGATACTCACTCAGTGCAATCACGTCGGCTGCACCGTGTCCACCTCCATGCTCAAGGAACTCGGCGCCATGGTGAACCGCGGCGACTCCGAAGACAAAATCACGCAGACCTTCGTGCAGGAATTCGGCACCACGGTCTACGCTGAGCCCCCGAAATCCGGGTTTAGCCTGGTTGCATGGCTCATGCCCGTCTTTTATTTTCTGATCGGCGCTGCCATCGTAGTCTTCTTCATCAACAAGTGGCGCAAACAAGCGCCTGCCCCGGCTGCTGTCGCTCCCGCCGGCGTGCACATTTCGCCCGAGGCTTACGAACGCGCTCGTTCCCAGGCTAACCGGGACACCGAGGACTAGCCCATGCCCCCTCTCGCACTCGCAGCTTTCCTTGCCGCTCCCAGTGAATGGGCCATCATCGGCGCTTGCTTGGGACTTGCCGCCGCGGTTTTTCTCTTCATCTTCTATATTCAGCCGGATGCCTCCGACCTCGCACCGCATCGCACCAAACTCGATCAACTCCTCGAACGCCGCGACACCATCTACGACAACCTTCGTGACCTGAAATTCGAAAATCGTGCGGGGAAATATTCCGAAGGCGATTACGAAACCATGAGAGTCACCCTCGAGAATGAAGCCGCCCTCGTTGTCGCGGAAATCGAGCAGGTCACCGAATCGCAGATTCGCCGCCCGCGTCCCGCCGCTCGCCCGGTTGCCGCGGACCCTGCCTCTGCAGGCGGGCGGAGCGCTCGATGAAGGCTTTCTGGCCGCGTCTTCTTACCACCGCTCTCACCTTACTTTTCGCCGCCTCCGTATCGCTCGCCGGAACCGTTCACGGCTCGGTCGTCAATCGCACTACCGGCAAGACGATTCCCAATACGGACGTGGATCTCCTCAGCCCCATGCAGGGCATGGCGCTTCTCGCCTCGGTCAAAAGCGACGCCCAGGGCCAATTCACCGCCACCAACGACGCCATCGGCACGGGGCCCGTCCTCATCCGCGTCACCTATCAGGGTGTCGGCTTCAATGCTTTCTTGCCGCCGGGCCGCCCCCAGGTGGATGTCGAGGTCTTCGACGTAACCAAGGATTCGAAAATCATTTTCCCCTCGTCTCACGTCGTCATCTTTCAACCGCGCGACGGCAAGCTGATCGGCGCCGAAGAGTACAACATCAAGAACGATTCCAATCCGCCCAAGGCGTATTTCCGCAGCGAGGGCAATTTCGAATTCGCGATCCCCGACAAGGCCACGCTTAAGAATGTCACGGCCACCGGCTCCCTTGGCATGGATGTGCCGCAAGCCTCGATTGACAAGGGCAAAGGCCTCTACGCCATCGCTTACGCGTTTCATCCCGGAGAAACGAATATTCGCCTTTCGTACGAGCTTCCGTATTCCGGCAATTCCACGAACTTGCGGCTTCCCGCCGTTTACGCGGGCATACGCATGCTTCTGGTAGCGCCTCCCGGCGTAACGCTGACCGGAGACGGCATCAGTGCCGCCGGACAGGAGCAGGGAATGAACGTGTTTTTGCACCAGGCCCTGGCCGCCAAAGGCGCTTTGAACGTTTCTGTGTCTGGCGTTGGTTCGCCACAAGCCGCCGATGCCTCCGGTGGACAGGGCCAGCAGGCCCAGGAAGGGAACTCCCGCACGCAGGGCCCGCAGGTGGATCTCGCTCCGCCGCGCATTGATGATTACAAATGGCCGTTGCTCTTTGGCCTTGTTGCGATTTTCGCCCTGGGCGCGATTCTGCTGTCGCGCAAACAAGTTGTCTTGGTGCCCGCTGAGGAGAGCGAGGGCGCTTCTCCCGCGCAATCGAAAAAAGCCGCCGCCAAAGCTGCAAAGAAGGAGGCAGGCGTCGAGGCCGTCAAGGAATCGGTAAACGCCAATCTCGACTCGCTGAAGGAAGACGTGTTTCGCCTGGAACTGCGCAAGCAAGCCGGCACCATTTCCGAGGAGGATTACGCGCGCGAAAAGTCCCGCGTCGAAAAACTCCTCCGCGACCTCGTCCGTGGCTGAACCTGGTTTTGTAGCGGCCGCCTTCCGAGGCGGGCGCCTTTGGTTTTCTCGCTTTTGTAGGGGCTGGGCTTGCCCGGCCCGCTCTTGGAATTGCAACACGGCCGAGAAGGCCTCAATTTTTTGGCTGTAAACAGAAACCGCGCGTCCCTCTTCGCGCTTCCGCGGAGTCGCGCCGACAAAATTAATCGTGGCTCCAATCAAACTATCGCCAACCGGTCTCCGCTTCGAGGGCATCGATAAGCGTTATGGCGGGCTCTTCGCTCTCCGGCGCGTCACCTTCGAAATCTCCGCCGCCGAATGCGCTGTCCTCGCCGGGCGCAACGGCTCTGGCAAGACCACCCTTCTCCGCATCGCGGGGCAAATCGTCCGCCCCACCGCCGGAAAGCTCTCCTTTCCCGGCAGTTCCGCCGATCCCGCGGGCGATTCGCGTCCCGGCTATGTCGGCCACAGCACCATGGTTTACGACGAACTTACCGCCGAGGAAAATCTCCTCCTCTTCGCGCGGCTGCAGAAAGTGGAATCGCCCGTCGCCCGTGCCGAAGATCTGCTCCGCGAAGTCGGCCTTTACGAGAGGCGTGCTTCTCTCGTGCGCACCTTTTCCCGCGGCATGCGCCAGCGCATCGCCATCGCGCGCGCTCTCATCCACCGCCCTTCCGTGCTGCTCCTCGACGAGCCGGCCACCGGCCTCGATCCCCTTGGCATCACCTGGCTGGCCAATTCTCTTCGCGAACTCAACAGCGCAGGCTGCACCATCGTCATGAGCCTCCACGGCGAATCGGAAATTTCCGCGCTCGCCACCCGCGCCGTCCGCCTCGATGCAGGCAGCGTCATCGCCGATACGAAAACCGGCTCGTCGCTCCACGACATCCTCACCTTTGGAGCCGCCTGACCGCCGCCATGAGCCTCTTCTCCAACACGGCGGTCCTCCTCAGCAAGGAACTCCGCACCGAATTCCGCTCCCGCGAACTCCTCACCACAACCGTCGTTTTCATCCTGGTCGTTCTCATCCTGTTCAGCTTCGCCATCAGCCCCACCACCGAAGAGTCCCGCGAATTCGGTCCCGGCCTGCTCTGGCTCGCGATTCTTTTCGCGGCCTCCCTGATGCTGCAGCCCTGCTTTCTCCGCGAACAGAGCAACGACACGCTCAGCTCTCTCCGCCTGGCTGTCAGCGATCCATTCTCGATTTTTCTCGCGAAGCTAATCGCCAACACGCTCTTCCTGCTGCTCACCGAGCTGATCATGCTTCCGTTTTTCGCCATCTTTTACAACGTGCCAGTCCTGCCCGAATTTCACTGGCTCCTGCTCGTGCTTTTTCTCGGCAGCCTGGGTGTCTCCATCGCAGGCACCGCGCTTTCCGCCATCTCCGCGCAAGCGCGCATGCGCGAACTCCTTCTCCCATTGCTCTTGCTGCCGCTGCTGACGCCCGTGCTTGTCGTCAGCGCCACCGTCACCGTCAGCCTGTTCGAACGCGAGCCTGTGGTCAAAGGGAAGGGAATCGCCTTCCTCGCCGTCTTCGACGTCGTCTTTTTGACGGCGCTATGGCTTTTCGGCGAATATCTTCTGGAGGAATAATCGGCATGACCAAACGCATCATCCTCGGCGCCGTCGCCATCCTGCTGGTGATTGCGTCCGCCTATGCGTCATTCTTCATCGCTCCCCAAGAGCGCACCATGGGCCTTATCCAGCGCATCTTTTATTTCCATGCTGCAACCGCTTGGGCCGGGGAGATGACATTCTTCGTCTGCTTTCTATCCAACCTGCTCTACGTTTGGAAACGTCAGCCAAAATATGATTGGCTAGGCGTCAGTTCTGCCGAGGTCGGGCTGGCCTGCATAACAGTTGTTCTAATAACCGGGCCTATCTGGGCGCATCCCGTCTGGGGCATTTGGTGGACCTGGGACGCTCGCCTCACCTCCACCTTCGTCCTTTGGCTGCTTTACGTGTCCTATCTATTGTTGCGCACGCTTGTCGAAGAGCCAGATCGCCGTGCGCTGCTCAGCGCACTTTTCGGGATATTCGCCTTCCTGGATGTCCCACTCGTTTTTTTTTCGATCCGCTGGTGGCGCACCCAGCATCCGCAACCTGTCATCATGGGCGGCTCCGGGTCCGGTCTGGACCCGACGATGAGCAAGGTCTTCTTCTTTAGCGTTTTGGCAATGCACATACTCGCGGCGTTCCTGATCGTGGAGCGGTATGTTCTTGAAAAAATGAAATCAGAACTCGATTTTCTAGCTCGTGAAGTGGAGGCCCAATGAAAAATCTCGACAGTGTCTTCGCCGCTTACATCGTTGGTTGGAGCGTATTCTTCGTGTTCTATCTCACCATCGCCAAACGCACCTCCAACCTCCGCGCCGAAGTCGAGCGCCTAAAGAATTCTTTACCGCGCGCAAAATAACTTTGGAGTGCGGAGGCCCTGCCTCCGCTTTTACGGTTGATTCGCAACCACCCAAACGCGCCGAAGAAAGGGAATCGCAACGACAAAGATGGCTCCCCAATCCAAAAAACGCGTCGGCATCGTCCTCTTCCAACTCGGCGGCCCGGACTCCCTGGCGACCGTCGAACCATTCCTCCGCAACCTCTTTCTCGATCCCGACATCATTCCTCTAGGTCCATTAAATTTCATCCGCGGCCCGCTGGCCCGTTATATCGCCAAGAAGCGCACTCCCCCCGTAGCCCAGCGCTACGGCCAGATCGGCCGTCGCTCACCCATCGGCATCCTCACCGAACGCCAGCGCAGCAAACTCGTCGTCGCCGTCAGCCCGTACCTCGATCCCATCGCCGTCACCGCGATGCGCTATTGGAAGCCGCTCACCGAAGACGCCGTCGTCGCCATCAAAAAGTCCAACCGGCTCGATGAACTGGTCCTTCTCCCGCTTTACCCGCACTATTCCTACGCCACCACGCTCAGCAGCCTGAAAGAATGGCGCCGCATTTACGGGGAACCCGCAGATACACTCCCCGAGCGCACCATCGAACATTTCTTCGACCACCCGCTCTACATCCAGGCACTCGTCACCAACATTGGCAAATGCCTGCGACAGTTTCCGGACAGCTCGCGCATTCATCTCGTCTTCAGCGCGCACGGCCTGCCAATGAGCCTGGTTGAAAACGGCGATCCTTACCCTCGCCACATTCAGGAGACCGTGCGCCTCGTCTGCGAAATCGGCGCGCGGAAATTCCTCAACTGGCCGCGCACGCATCTCCTCTGCGCACCCTCCACAAACTCGGCCACGAAGGCGTAAAAGAGATGCTCGTCGTCCCCATCTCCTTCGTCACCGAACACATCGAAACCCTGCATGAAATCAACATCGAAGGCCGCGCCGACGCCAAAAAAGCCGGCATCGAGCGCTTCCGCATGATGCCCGCCGTAGGGGACTCCCCCCTCTTCATCGAATGCCTAAAACAACTAGTTCTCCGCGCCGCCGAAATCCACCCCGACTCCGCTCAATCCACCTCAACCTCCGCATAATCACCCAATTTTTTGTAGGGGCCGGGCTTGCCCGGCCCTCCGAGCCCACCATGTGGAATAGCCCTTTCTGGCTGTGCTATTGGGTTCTCTTGTCTGCGAACTCTGCGCGCTTACCTCAGCGCCCTCTGCGTTAAGTCCCCTCTTGCCTCTTGCTTTCCCCTCGTACTAAACTCCCCGCGGTTCAGGATTGGCAGTCCAAACATCGCTGCGGCCGGTGCGCTATAATCTGTCTTTCGGGATTGGGCCCGAAACTCATGAAAGCGACGTATCACTCTGGTGTCCACAAATTTGCGCTGTTCG
>WNFR01004385.1_pt1 | contig 14509 bp, 8 predicted proteins | sample 5400221 | NCBI WGS metagenome assembly WNFR01 (sample SAMN13153357, study PRJNA577476) | soil metagenome | isolation source: 40 cm soil under Madrone tree | place: USA:California | collected 2016-06-14 | reverse complement strand
GAACGCCAAGTAAAAGACATCTAAGTAAAAGACATCCTGCTTCTCTTAACGCAGATAGAGTTGCGTGCGCTCCCTTAGCAGCCAGGATAGGATCAGACAGCCGAGGTGGCGGCGTGGGTGGCGGGCTCGGATTTGGATTGGAAGTAGGCGGTTACGCGATCGATGATTTCCGTCAGCGGCGTTTGCGGTCGGAAGCCTGTGAGGGCTTGCAATTTTTCGACGTTAGGGACGCGGCGCATCATGTCTTCGAAGCCGGGCTCGTAGGCGCGATCATAGGGAATGAACTCGATGGGCGAAGAGCTGCGGGTGCGCTGCTTGACTAATCGCGCCAGCGCTTCGATGGAAATTTCCTCGGTGTTGCCAACGTTGATGACTTCTCCGACCGAGCGGGGCGTATCGATGAGACGGGTGAGCGCTTCGACGGTGTCACGAACGTCGCAGAAGCAGCGGGACTGCTGGCCGTTGCCGTAGACGCTAATGGGTTTACCGTCCATCGCAGCTTTTACAAAATTGGGAAGCACCATGCCGTAGCGCCCGGTCTGCCGGGGACCGACGGTGTTGAACAAACGGACGACAATGACCGGAAGTTTTTTTTCCTTCCAATACGACAAAGCGAGAAATTCGTCCAAGGCTTTGGAAGCGGCATAACTCCAGCGGCCTTTGGTGGTGGGGCCGAGCACGAGGTCGGCGTCTTCGCGGAAGGGCACGTTGGTGTTCTTGCCGTAGACTTCGGAAGTAGAGGCGGTGAGCACGAGCTTGCGCTTTTTGCATGCGGCTTCGAGGATCATTTGCGTGCCGTTGACGTTGGTTTCGATGGTGCGAACAGGACTTTCCACGATGAGCTTGACGCCGACGGCGGCTGCGAGGTGCACGACGATATCGGCATCGTCGACGAGCTCCGCGACGAGCTGCCGATTCTCGAGGTTGTCGAGGTGGTAGGACATGCTCTCGGAGGATTTCAGGTGGCGGATATTTTCCATGCTGCCGGTGGAGAGATTGTCGAGCAAGACGACGGAATCGCCGCGCTGGAGCAGGCGCTCGGCCAAATGGGAGCCTATGAAACCGGCACCGCCGGTGATTAGAAACCTCAAGTGTCCTCCTTAGAGTTCCTGGTCGTCATCTGCATCGTGGACGGCTACTTTATGCCTGGCCTCGATGCCTTCGCCGGAGAGGGAAACATCGGCGGGTTCCTGCAGGCCGTAGCCCTGGGAATAAGGATAATACCGGTAGGAGTAGTAGTAGTCCGGAGCGCTGGGATCCACTGCGTTCAAAACGACACCAAGGATGTGGCATTTGACGCTCAGAAGCAGATCGCGGGTGCGCGTGAAAGCTTCCTTGGGCGTCTCGCCGCTGCGCACAACCAGGAGAACGCCGTCGGCCTTTACCGACAGAATCACAGCGTCGGTGGCGGCCATGATGGGCGGAGAATCGATGACGATGAATTTGAATTTTTCACGAAGTTCCGCGATGGCGTCGGCGAGTTTATGCGAAGAAAGCAGGTCCGCGGGATTGGGCGGCAAAGGACCGGTGGGAATGGCGGAAAGGTTGGGAATCACCGGATGCTGTATGGTGACGAGTTCGAGACTGGAAACACCGGCGAGGTAAGAGCTCAGACCCGCATATTTTCCACCAGCGAGATTCAGCAAGCGCCCAACGCCCGGCTTGCGGAGGTCGGCATCAATGAGCAGCGTGCGGTCGCCGAGCTGCGCCAGAGTCACAGCGAGATTTGCCGCGGCCGTGGTCTTGCCTTCGCGGGGCAAAGCGCTGGTGACGAGAACGACTTGCGGCGGATGGTCGGCTTGCGATAGAAGCAGAGCCGTGCGCAAGGCGCGGAAGGCTTCGGACATCTGCGACTTGGGCAGATGCTGGGCGACGAGTTCAATTCGTTTTTCGTGGCCATTGGAAGCGTCACCCAGCAGCAACTTGACGCGCGAGCGCTCGCCGTTGGACTCGGAAAACATGGGAACCACAGCAAGGGAAGGCAAGCGCGAGAGGGCCTCGACATCGTCGGGACTCTTCACGGTATTGTCCATGTACTCACGGAGGAGCGCCAAGCCGATCCCGCCGACCAAACCGATGACAAAAGCCAACGTGATGTTTCGAGTCTTCGCCGGACGCGCGGGATAGGCGGGCACCATGGCCGGATCCACCACGCGAACATTGGAAGAGCGCAAGCTAGCGGAGATGCCGGCCTCTTTGAGTTTAGTCAGCAGCCCGTCGTACAGCGCTTTGTTGCCTTCCGCTTCGCGCTTGAGAATGCTGTATTGCACCATGCGCTCGGACATCTGATTTACTTCGACCTTTTGTTGATCGAGAGCCTGGGTGAGCAGCTCTTCGCGCTGGCGAGCTTCGCGATACTCGCTTTCCAAACGCGTGATGACGCCTTTCTTTTCCTTCTCGGCGGCGGCATCGAGCTCCTTGAGCTGCGATTGCAGCCTCTGCACTTTGGGGAAATTGGGGCCGTACTGATTCAAGGCGTCGGTATACTGCGTGTAAGTCTCGGCCCGTTTTCGCAGAAGATCCTGGACGATGCCGTTCTCGCGAATCTGGGGAACGGCGTCCATGTCGCCGGCTTTGGCGTATTCGTAGAGCGATTGCTTGCGCATGCGCTCGCTTTGCGCTTCGGTCAATTGCCTGTTGAGGTCGCCGAGGCGCTGGGTAGTAACGCTCTGCTTGTCGCCATCGAGAGCCCAAATCTGGTTCTGGCGTTCATAAGCGATGCGCGCGTCCTCGGATTTTTCCACGCGAATCTTCAGCTCGTTTAACTGGTCAGTGAGCCAAGTGGAGGCCCGAGTGGTGGCATCGTAGCGGCTCTGAAAGTTCTGCTCGATGAAATTCTTGATGTGCGCGTTGACAATCTGCGCGGCCAATTGGGGATTTGTGGATTCGAAACTCACATCCATCAAACGGCTGTTGGGCACGCGCTTCACGCTCAAGCTGCCAAGAAAAGAGGCGAGCTCCGGCGGGGGCTTCATGTTGGCGAGGCTGCCGCTGGCCAGGGCGTCGGACGACAGGTCAGCGGAAAAATCCGACTGACCGGAAAGCACGCCGCTGCGAATGGTTTGCAAAGCGAGCGTCTCGCTGGTCAGGATCTTGGACTGGGTCTCGGCGTAGTTGTCGAGGTCGGTGGCGTAATCGTAAGCATCCGCGCCTTGAAATGGCAAGATATTGGAATTCTCGCGGTCGATTTCGATGCGCGTGGTGGCTACGTAGACAGGCTGCATGCGGAAGGAGCCGATGGCCACGATGCTGACCACCGCCAGCACGAAGGACAAGATCAGCCACTGGTGCTTGCGAAGAATGAGCAGGTAATCATAAAGGTGCGGCTCGCGGGGAGAGAGGTCCCAAGCAGGCATGCGCGAGGGAATGGCGATGACGTCGGCGACGCCATTCGAACCATTTTCACGTGCGACGAGTTTGTTGTCCTCTGCCATGCCTTACCGAATCAGCCGATAAATCGCCACGCCGGTACCGATGCCGAGGCTGATCTCCGCACTCTTAATGAGCGCCTGTTTGGCGACGCTCTTGGGAATGTACAAAATATCACTGGGTTGGAGCCGCACGTCTTCGGACTGGAACCTAAGAATTTTCTTCAGGTCGATTTCGACCTGGTGCTGCTGGCCGCTGCTATCGCGCCGCACAATAACGGCGTGATCGCCCTTGGCGGCTCGGTCTAAACCGCCCGCCAGGGAAAGCAGCTTCAATGTGGTGAGCTGGCCGCGATCGTTGGAAACCACGAATCCGCCGGGCCTGGTTACGGCTCCGAGCGCATAGACGATGCCGGCGTGCGGGACGGTCACAACATCGCCGGGCCTGAGGATAATGTTGCTGGATGTATCGCCTCTCTCGAGGATTTGATTCAGGTTAACGGTAATGGTGCTGGAGAGTGGCGGCGGAACAGCGTCAGCGCTGGTGGAAGCAGATGCGACCGCGGCAGGATCATTGGAATTCGCCACCGGAGTTGCGGCTGAGGCCGCCGGAGCGGCATCCTGCGCTCCTAGTGCGGGCGGCTCCAAGGGATCCGCTGCAGGGTCGGTTTCCGCGCGCGTGATGATGACCGAGTCACTGGCATCCCCTGCGATTCCGCCGGCTTCGGCGAGAATCTCCACCAAGGTCATCTGGCGATCCGCCTGATAGACCATGGGATGAGCCACAGCGCCAACAATGGTGATCGGTTTGCTCTTTTTCTCTTTTACGGCGACGCTGACTTGCGGATGAGAAACCAAACCGTTGGCTTCCAGCACTTCCGCGATTTTCTGTTCGGCTTGAGACTCGGTCAGGCCGGAAATGTGCAGGCGCACGGGAACTAGCGGAATTCCGATGGTGCCGGTCTGGCTAACGCGAACCTCGCGGCTCAGCTCCTGCACATCGAAGATCTGGATACCGAGGAGATCGCCGTTGCCGATGACGTAGTCGTGAGGAGGAGGGACGCGAGTAGCCGCGGAAAGCGAACGAATTCGCTCGTTGGTCTGCTGAGGAGTCTCGACGGTCTGCGCGCTGCCGGGAAGCGCCAGCAGAGCCGCGAGCAGTGCAATGGAGACAAGACAACACCCCCACGCACCCAGTCTGGCTGGCTGCATAGCGATTGGATAACCCCCACTCGATTATACAGCAGTAAGGGGTTGTCAATGAGTGATTTCCGCATAGGCGGATGCGTGGCGGCGCCGCTCTTGCGGAGCCGACGGGGAGGAAGAAATCTCGGCGGTGGCGAGATAGGCCATCAAGAGAAAAAGCAGGGCGTTGGCGGGAATGTGCAGATTGAAGTCCACCAGGCTGTGCACCAGAAAGCCCGTACAAGCGACCAATCCCGAAAGGTGCAGAGCCGCGGCAAACGGCTTGTCGTACACGAGCAAGCGCCGGAGGGAATAGAAAAACAGAGCGCCCACAAACCACGCGCAACACAGGCCGCCGGCCAAGCCTGTCTCCGCCAGCGCCTCGAGATAGTCGTTGTGCGAATGGTTGACGATCCTGCCGTCATACACAGTTTCGTAGGCGGGAAAGACCATCTGCAACGTGCCGAGGCCCGTGCCGGTCCAGGGGTGATCGCGGAAGATGTGCCAGGTATCCTGGCGCATGGCGGCGCGCTTGCCTCCGGTGACCTCCAGCGATTGCATGGAAGAAAAGCGCTCAAGAATCTTGCCCACGCCCAGCCAGGACACGAGCATGACGGAGAGCAGCAAAACCATGGCACCCGCGAGCACGTGCTTTCCTCCTGCGCGACGCAGAACGACCAGCAGCGCCAGAACGCCGAGCTCCGCCGCAAAACTGATTAAACCGCCGCGCGACGCACACAAGAACAGCGCGCCAATGGGAAAGAGCACAAGAAGGCCGACAGCGAACCAACGCTCCCGTCGCACTTTTCCAAGAACCAGCGGGACCAAAGCGACGGGAATGACCAGCTCCGCGAATCCCGCGAAGTGATTGCGGTTTGCGTACGGGCCAAATGGAATCCCGCCGTAGCGCATTTCGCGGAACCAGTAGAGTTTGCCGTTAAACGTGAGGTGCTGCAGGATGCCGAAGATGGCCACAAGAAATCCGAAGGACATAACGAACCACGCAAAAAAGCGCCAGTCGTCCGCGGTACGAAAGACCTGCGTGGCAATGAAGAAAATCAAGAGGTAGGCCACGAGCAGCATAAGATCCATGCGCGTGTCATAGACGCATACCGTGCCACCAAGCACAATTTGCCCAAGCACGAGAAGAGTCAGGGCCGTCAAGGGGGGCAGCAAGGGTGAAATAGCGACGGGATCCGCAGGAGAAAGGTAGGCGCGCACCGCCCATATTACAAACAGAATCCCGGCAAACGTTTCGAGCACGGCGCGCGCCCAATCCTCGACCGCGCCGTGAGCTGCGACAGCAAAAACAAGGAGATCGCAGACGCCGATTTGGATCAGCTTCATGGCTTCGGGGTTCCCACGGGCACAAGCGATACATCGTCGATCCAGGCGGTGCCTTGAATTCGCGGAGCAATCCCCCGGGAGATATTGCGCTGCACGCACACGCGAGCCTGATGGATGTTCTTTCCGGAAGTCCACCACATTTCCATGGGGGTCCACGGCTGAGTCCCGCGGGCGTCTTGTGAGTCGGCGGAACCGTAGGCGCCGCCATCGGAGTACCAGTGAAGGCGAAACCTGACGCCCTCGTCGCTGGTGAGCGCTTGCGTGCGCACCCAGGCAGAAAAACGGTAGGTGGTTTCCGGCTGAACTTCGGCGTAGTTGCAAACACCGTCGCAAAACGGGTTGTGTCTGCCGTCAAAAAATAGGCGCAGGGATTGCTTGCCGGAATGCTTCTGCCCGCGGTCGAACGCGGCCTGCACGCCGTTTGAAGCTGCCGGGAGGAACCAGGAGAAGGCTCCGCCGCTCACACCGGATTCAAAGCTGCCATCCCATATCACGGAGCCAGAGGGATCGCCGGTTACGACCTGGGATAGCCGAACTGCTTCGTCCCAAACGCGATGGGCTTCGCCGATCTGATGTCTTTGGATCAGAAGATCGGCGAAAAAGATGACTTCTCCCGGATTGATGCGCGGATGAAGAGAAACCAGCCGCTGCCAAACGGCTAGCGCTGCGGCAAACTCATTGGCGGAAGACAGATCGCGCATGATCGCCAGATACGCATCGCGGTCGGGTGGAATTATGGTGTCGAGGAGAGCGTTGACATTCGGATCGATGCGCCAGCAACGCGAGAAAGCTTCCACGCTGCGCTTGGGGTCCGCATACGCCGCGCGGTGGATTTCCGCGAAAGCAGAGGCGACCTCCCCTTGTCGCAGCAGAAAATTTCCGTACTGCCAGGAAACATCTGCCGAAAGGGGGTAAACCCTTTGTGCCTGGAGAAAGGCGTCACGCGCGGCAGGCAGGTCGCCCTCCCATTCGTAAACGGTGGCGAGATCAAGCCAGGTGCTCGAGGACCGAGGATTCACGGAAAGAGCGTGGCGGAAATTGCTGACGGCGCGACCTGGATCAGGCTCGTCCAGAGTGAATTGCCAGTAGCGGCCGAGGAGGTACCAATTCTCGAAATTGGAAGGCTCGAGACGAACGGCAGCTTCATAGCCGGCGCGTGTGCCGAGGTCTGCCTGGCTTACGGCGCGAGCATTGCGGATGCTGAAAAAGGCGAGTGTGGCAGCCAAAGCTAGAGAGGAAAACAGGACCGCGAGGCGCGCCGCGGGGTTGGCAAGGCGCAAAAGCATAGCAAGGTACTGTGCCCATAGGTACTGGAAGATGCAAGATGAAATTGACGGATTCCCTCGTCGTTGAGCGAAGTGCACCTGGTCCGCAGGATGACTGCGTCCTAGGTCACTTGCCGATGGCGGCGGTGAAGGTTTCGTCGACGCGGCCGCGCCGGCGCACGTCGATGCCCAGGCGCTTGATTTTTTGATTGAGGGTGGAGAGCGGAATCATGAAGCGCTCGGCGGCTTCGGTCTGGTTCCACGCGGTGCGCTCCAGCATGTCGACGATGATGCGGCGCTCGATCTCGTCCATGATCTGAAAGAGCGACGGCTGCGGACCGTCAGCGCCGGAGCGCGAACCGGGCTCACCTGGCAGCGGCGGCAGAAATTCGGAAAGCTGCAAGCGCACTCCGCGCACGATTTCCTTGCTGCGGATGCTTTCCGGAAGAAGATCGACGTCCACGCGTTCCTGGGTGGAAAGAACGACGGCGCGCTCGACCACATTCTCCAACTCGCGAACGTTGCCGGGCCATTCGTAATCCATCAAAAGCTTCAAAGCTGCCGGCGTGAAATTACGCAATGGCTTGTTGTTTTCCTGGCAGTAGCGCTCCAGAAAATGCGCCAGCAAGGCTGGGACATCTTCGCGGCGGTCGCGCAGCGGAGGCAACTGCAGGTGGATGACGTTCAGGCGGTGATACAAATCTTCGCGGAAGCGGCCTTCGCGGACCAGCGTGAGCAAATCGACGTTGGAGGCGGCGACGATGCGTACATCAACTTTGATCTGTTCGGTGCCGCCCAGGCGCATGAATTCGCGCTCCTGAATCACGCGCAGGAGCTTGGCCTGTGTTTCCGGACTGATGGTGGCGATTTCGTCGAAGAAAATGGTGCCCTGGTCGGCGACTTCAAAGAGCCCTTTCTTGGAAGCGACCGCACTGGTGAACGCGCCTTTGACGTGGCCAAAAAGCTGGGATTCCAGCAAATCCACGGGAATGGAACCGGTGTTGACGGGAACGAAAGCTTTGTCCGCGCGCGTGGAAGCGGAATGAATGGCTTTGGCGATGAGCTCTTTGCCGGTGCCGCTCTCGCCGCTGATCAAAATCGTGGAACGCGAGGGCGCGACTTGCGTCACGAGGTCCAGCAGAGTGAGCATTTTCTCGCTTTTGCCAACAATGCTGGGAAAATTGAAGCGCTGCTTGAGGGCACGCTTGAGCTGCACATTTTCTTCGCGCAGGCGGCGGGATTCCACGGCCTGGGCGACTTGCGCGAGCAGCTCGTCGTTGGACCACGGCTTGGTGATGTAATCCATGGCGCCGCTCTTGAAGGCGGCGCGGGCCATGTCGATGGAGCCGTAGGCGGTGATCAACACAACGGAGAGGTGCGGATCGCGGCGGCGGACCTCCTTGAGCAGATCGAGGCCGTTGCGGTCGGGAAGGCTGACGTCCAGCAGCAGCAAATCGAAAGGGCGTTCTTCGAGCTTGGCGAGGCCGGATTCCCCGGTGCCGGCGGTGGACACACCGTAGCCTTCGCTAGTGAGCAACAGCTCCAGGCCCTCGCGTATTTCTGATTCATCGTCGATTACGAGGATCGAGCCCTTAGGCATGGACCGCTTTCCTGAGCGCGGGGAACTCAACGTGGAATGATGTGCCCTTTCCGGGCGTGGAGCGAACGTCGATTTTTCCAGCATGCTCCTTGATTATACCGTAGCTGACGGACAAGCCCAGGCCAGTGCCGCAGCCGTTGGATTTCGTGGTGAAAAACGGATCGAAGATGCGATGGATGTGCTCGCGAGGAATGCCCGCACCGGTGTCGGCGACTTCCACTTCGACGCTGCCGTTGCGCGCAGCGGTGCGCACCTCGAGCATGCCTCCGGCGGGCATGGCATCGCGGGCGTTCAGGAACAGATTCAGGAACACCTGCTGGAGCTTGTTGGCGGACCCGCGCACCGCGGGCAGGCCATCGCCCAATTGCTTGACGATCTGAATCTGTGAAGTCTTCAGCGGGTGCGCGACCAGCGAAAGAGTTTCCTCCACTACGCGGTTGACATCGATATCGGCGAGCTCCGCGGCGCCGGTGCGCGAGAAATTCAGGAGATTATTGACGATTTCGCTGGCGCGAAAAGTCTGCTTCACGATTTTGTCGATGATGGCGTGCCGCGGATCGTCGCCGGGCATCTGCTTGGCCAGCATCTGGATATAGTTGGAGATCACCGCCAGGGGCGTATTGACCTCGTGCGCCACGCCGGCCGCCAGCAGCCCGAGCGAAGTGAGCTTCTCGGTCTGGGTCATCTGCTCTTCCATGCGCTCGCGCTGCGTAACGTCGTCGAAGAGCAGCAGGCGGCCGATGCGCTCGCCGGATTTGCTGACCAGCGGCGTAATGGAGACATTCAGGGTGAGAAATTTTCCCTGGTGATGCAGGCGCTGTTTGTAGATGCCGGTGATTTGCTCTTCATCACGGCGCGAGGCAATTTCCGCGGCAAGCTCTTCCGGCAGCAGGGCGCGCAACTGATGCCCGACGGCGTCCTGCCTTTTCACGCCGAAGAGCTGCTCCATGCGCGTGTTCCAGGATTCCACCAAGCCGCCGAGGTCGACGGCCAGCACGCCGACGTTCAGCGATTCCACGATGTTCTCGCTGAAATCCTTGAGGCGCGCGATCTCCAGGGCTTTCTGCTCCAGCGAGGAATAGAGTTGCGCGTTGTCGAGCGCGACGGCGACGTAGCCGGCGATGGTCTGCACCAACTCGACGTCGTCGCTGGAAAGGAAATCGCCGTCGACGGTCTTGCCGAGGCCCAGGACCGCGACGGTGTGCTCGCGAATGCGGCAGGGCACAAAATAGTTCAGATCCAACTGCTCAAGCGTCTGACGCACGGAGCCCGAGACGCCTCTCGCCGCGCGGGGCGACTCAAAGAAGAGCGCCCCCCGGGCGAACTCGGGCCGGGCCGGCTCGAGAAAACCGAGGTCCATGGGCTCGGACAGGCGAACGCCCATAGAACGAGCGAGGCGCATGCGCCCGGGCTGTATGGGATCTTCCATGAAAATGGCCAGGCGGTCGACGAGCAAGGTTTGCGAGATGCGGTCCATCACCGAGCCCAGCATGGGATCAAAGCGCACTTCGTTGGTGAGCGTGCGGCCGAATTCGATCAACGTGCGGCGGTAGTCCAGGCGATCGCGATAGAAGAAGCGGTCGAGCCGGGCCTGAATCCATTCGCGGAAGGGCTGAAACAGAAACGCGGCGATGACAATGGCGATCATGCCGCCGGCGGTCCCGGAAGTCTGGGCGTGGAAGATGTCGGCGATCAGCGCAACCAAGGCGAAATAAACAGCGGCGACCGCGGCGGTGGCGGCGGTGTACGCCAGGCCGCGCTTGAAAATGATGTCCACGTCCATCAAGCGGTAGCGGATGATGGCGTAGCCGAAGCAAAGCGGGATAAGCACCAGGCTCAGAACGGAGGTGCGCATCCAAGGACGATTCGCGGCATCCATCACATACGGCACGACGTAGAACGCCGCGAAGGGGAGGCTGCCGGCGAAGGTACCGCCCGTGAGCCATTTCAATTGCTGGCGGAGAACGCCGTAAGCTGCTTCCCGAAAGCTCTTGTAGAAAACGAGCCCCGCCGCCAGGAAATATATACCGAGATAGATCAGCTCAATTTTATCGAGCAGAATTCGCGAGCCGAGCCAAGGCACGTTGCCGAGCATATTGAGGGCGGTGCTGACGTGCAGGACGAGCAACGCGGCGCCAGGACCATAAACGAGCGTCAACTTGGAAAGGGAACGAACCCGGCCTTCGGCACGCTCCGGAAAAACCAGCGCAAAATGCAGCAGCAGGGCCGGCGCGAGGATCCTGGCGACAATGCTGGCCCAATACACCTCATAGTCGAAGGGGTCCAGCTTACCGCTGTACTGGAAGGAATAGAGGATAAACGACACCAGGCAGAAGACGTAGAAATGCACGGCGCGCGGGGCGTTCCAGCGGCGCACGAAGATGAAAAGCCCGATGAAGAGGTAGAGAAGCCCGACAAAGCGTCCGTAGTTTTCGATGGATGCTGGTTTGTCCGCGGGCGCGGTGACCAGCGGGGCCTCAAATTCACGCCCGTCGCGCACCAGTTTGTAGCGCACCTCGGTCCAGAGCCCGGCGTGCCACAGGCGCCGCGTGACTTGGACCTGAGAACGGACCGGGACGCCATTGATCGCGACCAGCAGGTCGCCGGGACGCACACCGGCACGTGCCGCCGGAGAATTGGGAGCGAGCTTCCAGGCTTGCGCGCCGCCGATGGTATCTAGCCAAGCCACGCCATCGTCGGGCGTCTCAAACGTCTCGCGCTGCACGAAGTTCAGCCAGGCAAAAATCATGGCCGCCAGCGTGGCAAGCGCTAGAATGACCGCCCCGAGACTGACTCGCAGGTTCTGCTTCATGGTACGGACGGAGTACACCCCGCCTCTGCGTCAAGGTGCAAACTGATGTCCATTGTTGGCAAGACCATCGCACCCGGAACTGCAATGCCTTCTTAAGGTTAGGGGCTTGGCGGGAAAATCAAGCTGGAGATATCCATTTTATGGAAGGACACCTACAGCTTTCCGAACCTTAAATGCCGCTTAAAACTGCACGCTCACTCCACCCCGGAACGTGCGGAATGCCGGTACCAGCACGGCTCGGCCATCCTGAGTGTTCACGGAGACGTAGCCTTGGGCGAACATGTTGTCGCAGTTGGCGATGGCTTCCCAGCGGCCGGGAGCAAACTTGGGCAAAGCCTGGCGCACGCCCACATGGAGAAACGGCTCCATCTGAAAGAGGGATTCGCCGTAGGCATCCAGGCGGGATACGTCGTCTCCGCTCACCCATTTGTAGCCAGCATTCAATCTCGTGCCCAGGCGCGGAAGCCTGGTGGAGACGTTGGCCCCGAGCGAATTGTGCATGCCCATACGCAGGACGTCGCGCATTGGCCCATCCGCCAAATCGGAGGGGCTCAGCGCTCCTGCGTAAGCGTAAACCGCGGTGACCTCGAGGCTGTCGGAGAGTTTTTCGCGCAGTGCCAGACGCATGCCCCAACTGCCGGAGGCGCCACCGTCATAGGCGAAGCCGTTAGAGAAATAATCCTGGAAATAGTCTCCCGCGGGCAGGTCGTTTCCACGGCCAAAGACGGCCACGTGGCGATTGTCATCGTGAAAAGCCGCTGCCTGGAGTTTGCCGCGCGAACCTAGCTTGCGCTCCGCGGAGATTTCCTCGTGCCAGCCACCTTCGAGCACGGGCCGCCCGCCGTGCCACAGCAGCGTGGGGAAGGAATCGAGTTCATTCAGGGCCGCGGCGAGTTCGCCACCAATCTGCCGTTCATCGGACTCCAGAGGAGTGGGCGCGCCCGGCTCTTCGGCGAAAATCAAGGCCGTATGCCACTCGTCAGAGAGGCGCGTGTCCAGCTCCAGCCTCGGACGGATGGAGGACGCGGAGCGGACCATACCCACCAGCACATATTCCGCGCCGTAGCGCAGCAGCATGCGATCGCCAATGGGCAATGCGCCGCCCTGCTCAAGACGGACGCCGCGGAACGTCGGCCCGTCCGGCCCAATCTTGGATTCCCGCAAAACCAGAGCGCTATGCGGACCCATTCCGAGAGAACCGGTCGGCAACCAGATGGTGGCGATTCCCCCGCCAGAAATCTCGCCTTGATAATTCACCTGGCCGGCGAGCAACAAGCGGGCGGGACCCCCAAGCTTCTGGTCATAGGCAAACGCTGTCGCGGGAGCGGACGGCAGATTTGATGCGGAACCCGGGCGACGAGCGCCGTCGGTGAACTCGAGCCTGGCCCGGGGACGCGCGGCCTTGGCGTCAAAACCAACATTGCTTGCGATCGTCGAGCCATTATCCGCCCATTGCAGCACCGGGCGGGTAATCGACGCGGAGCGCAACACCCATTTCCAATCATCGCTTTCGACGTTGGCCGCGGAAGGCTGGCGGCGGAGTTGATCGAGCGAAGCGAACATCGATTCGAGTTCGAGGCGCACCACCGTCGTCAGGTGCGCGCTGATGCGCACATGCTGCTGGATGGTGGGGAGAAAACCGGCAAGCGTAACGCGGACGGTGTACAAACCGGGAGGAAGACGATCTCCGCGAAAAATCCCCTGGGTGTTGGTGAGCAGGCCGAGTGAAGCGGCCTTTAGCGAAGCTTCCGGCACAACCTCCACGGTTGCGCCCATCTGCGGCGTTCCCGCGGTGTCGCGCACCACGCCGGCAAGTTTGCCGGCAGCAGCTTTCGCTTGCGCTGCAGACGTGTTCGCTCCGAGCGAAACACACGCCAGCGCCAGGATAAGGGCCCCCCATGCTCGGAGGCGTTCCTGTTTCACGTTGTGCTACCTCCCGGCTGCGTTAGCAGCGCTCTTGGTCTCGACCGGAGCCTTCACCGTGAACTCCGCGGTCTTGGAAACCGTTTTGTTGGCCAGCGTGTCGGTGGCCACCACTTCGAGGGAATACTTCCCCGGCGTAAGCGTAACCAGCGGCAGCAATCGCTCGTTGGTGACCTGCTCGCCGGTTTGCTTCATTTCCTCGGACGTTTCCTTGAACTGCATCACCTGCTCGCTGCCCTTCTTGACGGTATATTGGAACGTGGCGCTGGACTTGTGGGTCTTCTCGTCGGGCTTCAGGTTGTAAACCTGCATGTAAATCCCGAGCTTTATGTCGGAAGGAAATTCGCCGTCCAGCTTCGGCCGAACCTTGGAAGAGCCCAGAACGAATTGGCCTGTGCCGATCTGTTTGGCCGGAACGCGTTCCAACTGGTCCGCGAGGATTAGAGAGCTGGCTTCCAGCGTGTCGTCGTCAAATTTCGGAACCTGCAAACGCGTGTTGATCACGCCGACGTTGCCGCTCTTCACGTCCTTGATCACGATATCCAGCCGGTACAGCCCCGGGCGCAGCGGAATGGCCTTCTGATAAATGGACTGCAGCTTCAGCGAGCGCTGGAACAAGCTCTCCGGGAAATCGCGGCTCACCGGATCCTCAAAGGTCTGCACCACGCGGCCCGTGAGTGTGCTGACGCGGCCGAAAATATTCAGCGTTGCGGAGTGCACGCCTTCCTTGGAATCGAACGAAAGCTGGTTGTTGGGGATCTGCACGGTGACGGGAACCAGGACGGTATCGTTGGTCACTTTGAGATAGTCGGTGCGATAGGTGAAATGCACCTGGTCGCGTACGATGCGCGCGGTCACAATGGCTTCCAGGTCCTTGTATTTCACCTGGGGCGGGCGGAAGGCCTTGGAGTACTGCTCGAGCCGGTTGAATTCATTCATGCTCGCACTCTCGCCACCCATGGTCCTCGGCAGATTGGTGCCGTCGGAGCGGGTAAAGCGGTGCGTCTTG
>WNFR01012290.1_pt1 | contig 14513 bp, 15 predicted proteins | sample 5400221 | NCBI WGS metagenome assembly WNFR01 (sample SAMN13153357, study PRJNA577476) | soil metagenome | isolation source: 40 cm soil under Madrone tree | place: USA:California | collected 2016-06-14 | reverse complement strand
CAGGCGAAAGCGTCGCTGTGGACGAACGTGTTTCTCGACAACTACGGAAAATGCCAATGACGAAAAGACTATTCTCCACCGCCAAAGACGAGCGTGGCTTCGCGATGGCGATCGCGATCTTCGTGCTCGCGGTGCTGATCAGCGTCACCGCGGCCGCGCTGCGCATGAGCCAGGCCGACATCTTCGCGGCGCGCAACTACCGCAGCGGCTCGCAGGCGCTCTTTGCGGCGGAAGCCGGCATCAATCACGCGATCATGATCATCAATCAGGGCGGCGCCGGGGGGGTCACGAATCTCCAGAACGACGCCGTGAACGGCTGGAGCGCCATCTGGGGTGGGAGCGCAAAGGCAATGGCGCAGCTCACGAGCTACTCCTACAACGTCACGCTCGTGCAGGACGCGACGATATACCCGGGCGACCCGGACCGCGGCGTCCTCACCTCGATTGCGACGGGCAGCGATAACTCGACGCGAACGGTCGTCGCGCGCATCCGGAAGAGTAGCCTGCCGGCCTCGCCGCCGGGCGCGATCTATCTCGCCACGGACAACCCGACGGACTCGACATTCAACGGCAATGCATTCTCGATCGATGGTAACGATTGGAACATGAACAACACGGCGGGTCCGGCGCCGGCGGTTCCAGGCATCACGACGCGCAACGATGCGAACTCGACAGAGACCCGAAATTCGCTCAACAACCCCCAGAAAGACAACGTCACCGGCCTCGGGTTCGTTCCCGGCAGTCCGTCGACCCCGAGCGTCTCGACCGCGCAGGGCATGAGCTCGGCGCAGATCAATCAGATGATCACCGACCTGCTGGCGCTCGGACCTGTCCCCCACGACGGCGACATCCACGGCGGCGAGAAGCTGGGCGATTGCTCGGCGAACCCGCCGACCCCGCAGATCACGTACGTCGGGCCCGGCAACGGCAGTACCTACATGGAGAACGGCAACGCCAGCGGCTGTGGGATCATGATCGTCGAGAACGGCGTCACGATCAACGGCAACTTCGACTTCTATGGATTGGTCATCGTGCGCGGCACGACGCAGGTGACCGACGTCACCGGACACATGTCGCTACACGGGACGCTCTGGACGACCGAAGTCAACTTCAGGGACGGCGGCTCGAGCGACATCCGCTACAGCAGCCAGGCGCTCGCGCTCGCGAACCAAGCAGGCGGCCCGACCGGCGGTCTGCCCGCGCCCGTCGTCGTCACCGCCTGGCGCGACGTGTATTGACGCTCAGCGAACGCGAACGCGTGGCGTTCAGCGAATGCGTGACGTTCAGCGAACCCGGGCGAGGCGCTGCCGCGCGTCCTGGCGCTGAACGTTGATCGCGTCGACGCGTCGCTGCAACCGGTCGATGTCCTCATCCGACTTCTGCTCGTAGCGCGCGCGGCTCAGATCCGCGTGCGCGGCGAGGAGAAGCTTGTCGAGCCGCAGCATCCGTGTCGCGAGATCCTCGCCGGAGCGCTCGGCAAGATCCGCGTCGGTGCTCGCGGCGGGATTTTGCGCCGTCGCATCGGCCTTAGGCGCCGACGGCTTCGCGGCGACGGCGGTCGTCGCGTCCGCCGTGCGAGCGCTCGGGGCGGTGTCTTTGGACGCTGCATCGTTCGTGGCCTCGACCGCAGCGCGCGGCGGCGACTCTTCTTCCACGATCGAGTCGATCGCGGTGCGCGGAAGACCGATCAGCCCGCCACGCTGCTCGAAGTGCACGGTCTCGCCTTGCGTCCAGTAGCGGGTCGCGCGGAACATCGTCCCGCTGCGAAGCCGAACGACGACGTCGGCGTTGGCGTGTGCGGCGACCAGCGTCAGGGTGGCGCCGGCTGCGACTGCGAGCGTCCTGGGCACATTCATGGCACGGCTGGCTCAGCAATTGTCGCTCCGCGCGAACCGTCCAGCGATCCGCGGATTCCTGCGTCCGGAGCCGTTGCTGCGCTGACGACTGTCAAACGAACGACAGTCCCGTTCCGTAGCGTACGATTCCCTGTCCCCTTCACGTCACCGGTGCTGATCCGTCGCTGCGCGATCGAGGGTTTGGTCGTCGCCGGTGCGGCACCCCGCTTGCTTCTCCACTGGCAGCCCCTCCTTTTTGACGAAGAGGCCCGGTCCGAGTGCTCGGGTCGGGCCTCTTTAGTTTGAGACGGAAGGAGCGGCGGTAAGAGCAGTCGCACAAGGAGGTGGACATCGTGAACGTGACGTTTTTTCATTGCGGATACTTTTCCGCGTGTGGTATTCCAGCACCTTCCGAGCCGTTCCGATCCGCATGTAGCGCCACCACGACCTGCGCCGTGCATCGATTGGGACGCGGCATAGGCGGCGGGGGGATGCGATGAGGATCGGGATCGGACCAGGACGACTCGGCGAGCTCGGACGCTCCGCCCTCAGTGCGTTCTCTCGTGGCAGTAGCTCCCTGCTCGCCCTCGACATCGGCTCGAGCTGTGTGAAGCTCGTCGAAACCGACGGCCCTGCGGGGAACATCCGACTGCTGGCTGCCGGGATCGCGCCACTCCCCGCGACGGCCGTCCAGAACAATCTCATCCAAGATTTCGACGTCGTTGCGCAAACGATTCGCGACCTCGTGAAGCAGACCGGCGCCCGCTCGCGGGAGGTCGTCACCGCCGTTCCCGGCCCGGCGGTCATGATCAAGAAGATCCACCTGCCATCGGGAGGCGACGAGGCCAACCTCGAGCAACAGGTGATGCTCGAGGCTGGTAACGCGATCCCGGAGCATCTCGACAACGTGACCCTCGATTATCAGGTGCTCGGCTACACCGACCGCGACGAGCTCGAGGTGCTGCTGGTCGCCGTGAAGAAGGAAATCGTCAACAGTTACACCTCCGTCATCCGCGACGCCGGCCTCGTCCCGGTGATCGTCGATGTCGACTATTTCGCGCTCGAGAACATGTTCGAGCTCAACTACGACCTGGAAGAGACGCAGGTCGTCGGCCTCGTCAACGTCGGCGCGCGCTACTGCTCGATCAACATCCTGCGCTCGGGACGGTCGTCGTTCACCGGTGACATCCCCGTCGGCGGCGCCGAGTTCAGCGACGTCCTGATGCGCAACCTCGGCGTCTCGGCCGAGGAGGCGGAGGTGCTGAAAGCGGGCGGCACCGCGGGCGACCTCGGGCGCGACCAGATCGAGGCGGCGCTCACCCCGGCGGTGCAGTTCCTCGTCGAGGAGATCCATCGGGCGCTCAGCTTCTATTGGCGCTCCGACGCCGAGGAGCCGCTTTCCGCCGTGTATTTGAGCGGCGGCACGGCGCGCACCGAGGGTCTCGCCCGCATGTTGAGCGAACGCCTGGAGACTCCCGTCGAGGTCGCCGATCCGCTGGCGCGAGTGACGCTCGCGCGCGTCGTCGACACCGACTTCGTGCGCCGGAACGCCACGTCGCTCGCGGTGACGATCGGCCTTGCGGCACGCCGCGTGGGAGACAAGACATGATCCGGATCAATCTACTGTCCGTTCGCGACTCGGAGCGCGAGGTCGGACGCCGTACCGAGGGCCGTCTGATCGTGCTCGGCGGCGCGCTCGCGGCGACCGTGCTCTTCGCGATGGAGGTGTGGAGCCGCATGGCCATCGCGCCGGTGCGCGCCGAGTACGCCCAGCTGCAGCTGCGTGTGAAGACGCTCGATGCCCAGACAGTCGAGCTCACCGAGCTGCAAAAGAAACGAAGCGACCTCGACGCGAAGCTGAAGACGATCAACGATTTGCAGCGGCGCCGCGTCGGTCCGGCGAACGTCCTCGCCGACCTCAGCGATGCCGCGCCCGATCAAGTGTGGCTGCTCGACTTCACCGAGGACAACGGCGCCGCGACGATCACCGGTCTCGCGTTCGACAACCAGACGATCGCGACGTTCATGCGTAATCTCGGCACGTCGAAGTATTTCATCGACGTCGATCTCGTCGAGACCACGCAAACGGCGCAGAAGCAGACGCAGCTGAAGAAGTTCGTCGTCAAGGCGCGGCTCAGCTACACCGATCAGCCGCTCGCGCCGGCAGCGCCAAAGGGCGGTGCGCCGGCGGCGAAGGGGAACCGCGCATGAGCAACCTCATCGAACGCTTCTTCGAGCTCGAGTCGCGGCAGCGCACGATGCTCTGTGCGATGGTCGTTCTGCTCGTCGCGGCCGGGTACTGGTCTTTGGTCTTCTCCGGCCGGCGGGCCGAGTTGGCGAGCTTGCAGGAGAAGGTCCAAACGTTGCGCGATCAACGTACCGCGAAAGAACGGCTCGTCGGCAACATCGACGAGGAGCGCACCGCGATTCGCAATCTCCAGGCGGAGGTGCAGAGCGCCGAGGTGCAGCTTCCCGACAAGAAGGAGATTCCCGACCTCTTGAGCATGATCTCGTCGGTCGGCCGCGAGTCCGGGCTCGAGATCCTCCTCTTCCGCCAGAAGCCGGAGCGGTACCAGGACTTTTACGCCGAGGTGCCCGTCGACGTTCTGGTGCGCGGCAACTACCACCAGGTGGCGACGTTCTTCGATCGTGTCGGGCAGCTCGATCGTATCGTCAATGTCAGCGACATCTCCATGAAGGAGCCGAAGGACGAGAACGGTGCGATGGTCGTCAACACGTCGTGCTCCGCCGTGACGTTCCGGTTCCTCGACGAGAACGAGCGCCAGCGGATTGCGAAGCAAAAGGGCGAGCAACCCGACAGCGCGAAGAGGTAGGTCATGCGTACCACGTATTCAGTGAGCGCGGCGGTCGGGTTGTTGCTCGGGGTGGGGGTTCAGTACGCGCCGGGGGTCGCGGCGTCGAGCGGCCCGGTGGTCGCGATCGAAAAGGCGCACGCCGCCGCGGCAGCTGAATCGAGCCGCGCGCACGCGAGCGACGCGCAAGCGGCGCAGATATTCGCGCCGACCAACGACGCTCCGGTTGCGGCAAGCGACACGAGCGCGAGCGTCCCGGCGGCGGCGATCGAGGCGAGTAAGACCGTCACCACGGCGAACGCGGCGCCGGCGAGTAACACCGTCGCCACCGCGAACGCGGCGCCGGGCGCACCGGCCCCGGCGAGCGCTGACGGCAAGTACGATTCGAGCCGCCATCGCGATCCGTTCCGCCCGCCCCCCCAACTGAACCCGGCGGGGCGAAAGAGCCGTGGCACGCACGCCACTCGAAGGCTACGAGATCGGGCAGCTGAAGCTCGTCGGCATCGTGAAGAACGCTGCTAACGCACGCGCGATGGTGGAAGATTCCGCCGGACTAGGCTACATCGTCACGACCGGAACGCCCATCGGGTCGAGCGGCGGCGTCGTGCGCGCGATCGAACAGCGTCGCGTGCTGATCCAGGAGCAGACGACAAATCCCTACGGCGAGAAGCAGGCGACGGAAGTGGTGATGGAGCTTCCTCAGGAGGATCGTTCGCCATGAGAAAGACGGAGCTGGATGCGGGTTGGGGGGCGGCGGGGCTGCTGGGTATCCTGCTCCTCGGCTTCATCGGATGTACCAAGGTTCTCGAGCGCCAGATCACCCCTGCCTCGCCTGAAGCGGACGCGGCCTCATCCGCCGTCGCATCGCGCGGCTTCCTGAGCGACTTTCCGACCGAGCCGCCGGCCGGCGACGACGCGTCTGCCGCGGCCATGCAGCCACCGGCCGTCGAGCACGCGCACGAGGCGCTCGAGCCGCAGCTTCGCGTGCATGAAATCCAGCTCGCAAATCGCGGCGGCCGTCAGGCGTTGATTCTGGTGTTGTCGCGCCCGCCCGATCGCGTGCACAGCTTCGTTCTCCACGATCCGAATCGTGTCGTGCTCGATGTCGAGGGTCCGCTCACCGCGACGTCACCCCGCACCCACGCCGTCGCAGATCCCGTCGTCGCGCGCGTGCGCGTCGCCGCGACCGAAGCCCGGCTGCGAATCGTCGTCGATCTGAAAGGCGCGTCGCCCGACGTCGCGACCGAGCGCGACGGCCGCGTCGTCGTCGCGCTGTTCGGCGCGGCGGTTGACGGCGCCGGCGGATGATGCGCCCGCCGCGATCCGTGATCCGATCGCGAACGCCGCGACTCTCGCCGCAGTCGACAGCGCGCCGAGCGTGCCGCCGTCCGACGACGTTGTCGCGAGCGCCGCGCCGGCGCCTCTCTACGCCGCCAGCGAGCCCACGCCTCCGGACGCCGCCACCGAGCCGCCGCCGCTGAAAATTGCCAGCGCGGCTGCCGCGCCCCCCGTTGACGCGCCACGAGTGTTGGCGGCGACGACCGACCTCGATCCGGCGCGATCGGCGCGCGCCGACGACTATGACGCGCCGCCGGCCAACACGATGGGCGATCTCGATGATCGCGCGCCGCGCAAAAACGACCTCGTGCTGCACGCCGCGCCGCTCGAGCGGCCGGCGACATACGCGCTCGCTGCGCAGGCGAAGCCCGAGTCACGCAAGGCGGCCACAAAGACGCACACCATCGAAGGCGGCACCGTCCAGCAGCTCGGCGCAACCGCTCCCGGTGAGCGGCAATACACCGGCCAGCGGATCTCGCTCGACTTCAAGGACGCGGACATCCAAAACGTGCTCCGCATCCTCGCCGACGTGAGCGGGTTGAACATCATCACGACCGAGGAGGTGCAAGGGAAGCTCACGATGCGCCTCGTCGACGTGCCGTGGGATCAGGCGTTCGACGCGATCCTGCGGGCGAAGAACCTCGACAGCATCCGCGAGGGCAACATCATCCGCGTCTCGACGGTCGATCAGCTGAAAAAGGAACGCGACGCGCTCCGCGCCGCGGAAGAGGCGCAGAAGCAGGTCGAGCCGCTCGAGGTGAAGTACATCAAGATCAACTACGCGAAGGCCGACGAGAAGCTGGTGAAGAAGGTGCAGGAGGTGCTGACCGAGCGCGGCACCACGACGTGGGACGAGCGCACGAACATGGTCGTCGTGCGTGACATCGCGCGTGGTGTGGCGGCGGCGACAGAGCTCGTCCGCCAGTTCGACACGCAGACGCCGCAGATCCTGATCGAGTCGAACATCGTCGAAGCGCAAAAGAGTTTTCTCCGCGACCTCGGCATCCAGTGGGGCGTCAACAATAAGGTGGGTCCCGGTACCGGCAACTCGACCGGCCTCAACTTCCCCGGGACGATCAACGGCGGTGGCGTACTCGCCGGCGGCAAGAACTCGCCCGCGACCAGCATCCCGTTCATCGCCGATTTTCCGGCGGCGAACGTCGGACCCGGAGCGGGCTCCGCCTACGACCTCCTGCTCGGCTCGATCGACGGGTCGATGACGCTCGACGCGCGGCTCACGGCGCTCGAGACCGACGGCAAAGTGAAGGTCATCTCGCGACCGCGCGTCGTCACATTGAACAACCTTCCCGCGACGATCGAGAGCTTGCGCATCCTGCGCGTCCGGCTGCCCAGCACCGGCACCGTCATCTCGACGGGTGCGGGCGGCGCAGCGGGCTCCGCACAGACGGCGACGGAGAAGATCAATACGGGCATCACGCTGACCGTCACGCCGCAGGTGTCGTCGGACGGGTTCGTCTTCCTCGACGTGTTCGCGAAATCGAGCACGCTCGCGCCGTCGAGCAGCCCCGACAACATCCCGGACGAGGTGAGCCGCCAGGCGGAGTCGCACGTCCTCATCAAGGACGGCGAGACCTTCGTCCTCGGCGGCGTGTACCAAGAGACGCTGAATCGTGCGGACACGGGCATTCCCTACCTGCGCAGCATCCCGGTTCTCGGGTGGGCGTTCCGCAACCACAGCGACAAGGACGAGCGCCAAGAGCTGCTCGTCTTCATCACACCGAAGACCGTCGTCGGACGCGGAGGCTCGGAGGTGCTGGCGCAATTGCCGTCGGCGGCGGACCTGTGGCAGAATCGAGCGCACTGAAATTCGACGATTCGTCGCCGAACACCCCGCGCGGCGCGCGCGCTCGCCGCGCCTCCTCTCTCGGTGCAGCCTGCGAAGTGAGAACCCGTGTTGCGCTTTCTGACCGCCGGTGAGTCGCACGGACCCTGTCTGACGGCGATCCTCGAAGGATGTCCGGCCGGGTTCGCGATCGACGTCGACGCCCTCAACGCCGATATGCGGCGCCGGATGCTCGGCTACGGCCGCGGCGGCCGCATGAAGATCGAGCAGGACACGGCGGAGATCCGCTCCGGGGTCCGCTTCGGCGAGACGCTCGGCTCGCCGATCACGCTGGTCGTCGAGAACCGCGACTGGCGCAATTGGGAAAAGAAGATGTCGGCGCGCCCCGAGGACCGCGACCCGTCGATCACGGTGACGCGGCCACGCCCGGGGCACGCCGATCTCGCGGGCGTCCTCAAGTACCAGCACGACGACGTCCGCAACGTCCTCGAGCGCGCGAGCGCGCGTGAGACCGCGGCGCGGGTGGCGATCGGCGGCATCGCGAAGGCGCTCTTACGCCCCTTCGGCATCGCCGTCCGCGGCTGGGTGGCGGAGATCGGCGGAATCGTCGCCGATCACGCCGGCAAGAACGCCGAGGAGATCTTCGCCGCCGCCGAGAAGTCCGAGGTGCGGATGGCCGATCCCGAGGCGGAGCGGAAGATCATCGCCGCGATCGACGAGTGCAAGACGCGCGGCGACACGCTCGGGGGCGTCGTCGAGGTCGCAGCGACCGGATTGCCGCCCGGCCTCGGCAGCTACGTCCACTGGGACCGCAAGCTCGACGGCCGTCTCGGCCACGCGCTCTTGAGCCTGCAGGCCGCGAAAGGCGTCGAGATCGGGCTCGGCTTCGAGACCGCGCGCCGCCCCGGCTCCGCCGTGCACGACGAGATCTACTTCGACGAGACGACGCGCGGGTTCACCCGCCGCACCAACAATGCCGGCGGCACCGAAGGCGGCATGAGCTCGGGGGCGCCGCTCGTCGCGCGCGTCGCGTTCAAGCCGCTCTCGACCCTCATGAAGCCGCTGCATTCTGTCGACGTGCGCAGCAAGGAAGAGTCGAAGGGGGCGATCGAGCGCTCCGACGTGTGCGCGATCCCGGCGGCGGCGGTGATCGCCGAGGCGGTCGTGGCGTTCGTCGTCGCCGACGCGTTCCTCGAGAAGTTCGGCGGCGATTCCCTAGTCGAGATCCGGCGCAACTACGAAGGCTATCTCGAGCAGGTCAGGAACTACTGAATGGGTGCGGCGTAGAGGACGTGGTGGAGGCGATTCGCGAACGCATAGGGAGGTTCGAGCGCAAGCGGCAATGGAAGTCGTCAACGTAGAGCTCGGCGCGCGACGGTATCCAATCTACGTCGGCGCTGGATGTCTGCGCGAGCTCGGTACGAAGCTCGCCGAGACGAGGTGTGGAGCAGGAGTGGCGGTGGTGACCAACTCGACAGTCGCGGATCTCTACCTCGATCGGACGCTCGCGTCGTTGCGCGACGCCGGCTTCGAGCCGACCGCCATCAAGATCCCCGACGGCGAGGAGCACAAGAACCTCGCCTGGCTCGCCTTCGTCTACGACAAGCTGATCGACGCAGGCGTCGAGCGCAGCGGCGCCGTGATCGCGCTCGGCGGCGGAGTCGTCGGCGACCTCGCCGCCTTCGCGGCGGCGACGTACCTCCGCGGCGTGCCGTGCGTGCAGGTGCCGACGACGCTCCTCGCCCAAGTCGATTCCGCGATCGGCGGCAAGACCGGCATCAACCACGTCGCCGGGAAGAACCTGATCGGCGCCTTCGCCCAGCCGCGCTTCGTCCTCGCCGACGTCGAGACGCTGCGCACCTTGCCGCGGCGCGAGCTGATCGCCGGCCTCGCCGAGGTCATCAAATACGGCATCATCCTCGACCCCGGCCTCTTCTCGCTGATCGAGAGCCAGCTGCCGGCGATCCAGCGGCTCGAGCGCGAGCTCGTGGCGCGGATCGTCCGCATGTGCTGCACGCTGAAGGCGCTCGTCGTCGGCGAGGACGAGACCGAGAGCGGATATCGCGCGATTCTGAACTTCGGCCACACGATCGCGCACGGGCTCGAGAGCCTGACCGAGTACAAGCAGTACCTGCACGGCGAGGCGGTCGCGATCGGCATGGTCGCGGCGGTGCGCATCTCGCGCCGGCTCGGCTTCTGCCCCGACGGCGATTACCAGCGCATCCGGCGGCTCGTGGAGCGCTGTGGGCTGCCGACCGAGGTGCCGGCGGACCTCCGCGGCGAGCCGCTCGCGCTCGCGCTGCGCACCGACAAGAAGGCGCGCGGCGGCTTGATCAACTTCGTGTGTCTCGAGGCGATCGGTAAGACGCGCTTCGAGCGACTGACCTGTGACGAAATCGTGAAGCATCTCTAGCGTTCACACATGACCTCCGGCTGTCGGGTGCGGCGGGACGGAGAAGGGGAGGACGGCAGCATGACAACACGGTTCATGGTGACAACGTGCCTGGCGGCGTTGTGTCTCGCGCTCGCTGGCTGCGGTGGTGGAGGCGGCTCAGGGTCGAACGACAATGGCGTGTCGTTCAGCTTCCTCGGCATCTTCCAAGAGGTCCAGGAACAGGTGTCGCCCGCCGCCGACACGCTCCCGACCATCGATAACCACCCGGGGGACACCGGACGCGTCGTCGACCTCAGCCAGATCCCTGATGGGATCCCGAACGACGTCAACGGTGACGGTGACGCCGACGGCGGCTTCATCGGAATGGAGAACCACCTCGACGTCCAGAGCATCAACGTCGAAGCCGTCGAGGTGAAGATCGTGATCGCCGGCGCGGTGATCAACCCGGTCGCGACCGACACCGTGCCGATGTCGATCCGGCTCGGGCCCGCGCTCGTGCCGGCGGATCAGCAAGCGACGAACGAAGCCTTCGCGCAGACGTTGTTCGTGCAGCCGCAGATCATCGCGTTCCTGAATCAAAATCCGAATCTCTTGCCGCCGAAGCCGTTCATCATGAACGTCGTGATGAAGCTCCGGGGCACGAGCGACAGCGGCGACCACTTCGAATCGAACGAGTTCACGTACGGCGTGACCGTCGTGCCGAGCGCGCAGTGACGCGGGCGGGGATGGGAGGACATGCTATGAGAACACACGAAAGCTGGCTCGGAACCTCGGGAGTGATCGCCCTGTGCGGGCTCCTCCTGGCGGGCTGCGGTGGGACGGGCGGCGGCGGCGGCAACAACGGCTTTCCCGAAGAACAGTTCGTGCTGAACAGCAACAACAGCGGCCGGCTGACGTTGAACGTCGATCCCACGCAAGTCGACGCCAACAAGTCGGATCGGCTCGGCTTGGTCGCGACGCTCACCGACAGCACCGGGCATCCGATCCAAGGGACGACGATCGTCTTCGTGTCGGACATCCCCGACATCACCTTCATCCCGATGACGACGGTCGCCGGACGCAATGTCGGCGTAGCCGTGACGGATGCGCACGGAAATGCCGACGTCATCGCCGTCGCCGGCAGCACACCCACGGGCACAGGCGCGATCGTCGGGACCGGCGCCATTTTCGCCGAGCCGCCGCCGGCGTTCGGCTTGCGTGCGCAGGTGTCGGTGACGCTGCTCGACATCGGCTTCGTCGACGGGTCGCAGCTGGGGCTGATTCCGGTGTCGATAGATCTCTCCGAGCCGCCGCCGGGCGTGCCGATCTTCTTCAACATCGTCGGCGGCACGCCGCCCTATCAGCTGTTGAACGAGGTCAGCGGCGTCGGCGCCGCGACGCTCAGCCAGCATTGCGCGCCCGGCTGCACTGCGAACGGCGGCGTGCTCTGCGTCGGGAGCCCCTGCCAGAGCGACACCGATTGCGGCGCCGACTCGCCGACGGGCACATGCATCGGACCGATCTCGCGCTGTCTCGCGAGCTGTCACGGCACGAACTGCGCCGGCTCGCGCTGCGAGCACGACGCCGACTGCAACGACGGGTCGCCGACCCCGGCGCACGTCTGCGCCGACTCCGGGCAGTCGATTCTGTTCATCACCGGCAACGCCGATTCGGGCGCGTCGAACTTCATCGTCACCGACGCGCAAGGAGCCTCGGTGACGGGCACGGTCACGCTCAGCACGTTCTGTGGCAGCGGCGTCGCGCGCGGCACGGAGCAGTGCGATGGGCACGATCTCCGCGGCGAGACCTGCCAGTCGCAAGGGTTCGGTGCAGGCGGCACCTTGCTCTGCAAGACGGATTGCACGTTCGACACCTCGAAGTGCTTCGAGGGCACCCCCGGACCGGGCGCGACGCCCACCATCCTGGGGGCAACGGATACACCGACGGCGACGATCCCGGCGACGGCGACTGCCACCGATACTCCGACCCCGACGCTTACGCCGGCGCCGGTTGGGACTCCCGGCGCTGCGGCGAATTTCGCACTTTCCCTGTTGGCCAACTGCGCTGGCCTGAACGCCGACACGACTTTGACGACCGTGATCGCGGGCGTCATAACCGACGGCAATTCCAACCCAGTCTCCGATGGGACCGCGGCAATCTTCAGCATCTCCGCGCCGAACATCGGTGCCTCGATCGACAGTCCGGCGCAGACGAACACGAACGCGCCATGCAACATCACGAACTTCGTGACCCAGTGCGGATTCCCGGTCGCCAATCAGCATGGCGTGGCGCACACGTGCATCACGTATCCCAACGGGCAAAAGCTAACGTTCAGAACGGTGAATGGTATGGCGGGCGCGGCGAATGACTCGGCGGTGATTCAACTCCCTGCCCCTCCGGCACTGACCCCAACACCCACGCCGACGTCGACTCCATAAGACTGCATAGCAGCGACCTACCGGCGGGAGCGCACAGTCGTGCCGCTCCCGCCGGCGTAGCCGTCCGTCGACCAGGGCGCGCGCTCGACGACGGAACCGCGATGTCTCTGCGCTACTCGCAGCGATAGATGTATGCCTGCATTCGTGATACAGGCATACGAGTGTCGATCAAGCGAAAGAGTCACAATCTCGACGAGACGCTGCTGCGCCGTGCGAAGCGCGCACTCGGACGCTCGACGGAAACGGACACCATCCACGAGGCGCTGCGCGCGGTTCTCATCGGAGCGGAAGTCGTCGGTGATTTGAAAGCCGCGCGGGACCACCGCGCGTTTCGCCGCGAGTTCGTCAGGGAGATGCGACGCGAGCGGCGCCGAGTCGGGTGAAAATCCTCCTCGACACAAACGTCTATTTCGCGCTGATCCACGACGCTGGGTATCTCGAGCAATACCAATGGTTGCTGATGCGAATCGCTCCGACGACGTACTTGAGCAGTGTCGTGCGTTTCGAGCTGCTGCAAGGTGCACGCGGTGACGCCGGCCGCTCCAAGGTCAGCAGAGCAACGCGACAGCTCGAACGCGCCGGACGAGTGGTCGTACCAATCCACGAGGATTGGGTTCGTGCCGGTCACGTTCAAGGGACCCTATGGGACCGGTTCCCGGCGCTTCGCAGCAAGAAGCTCCAAAACGACGTCCTCATCGCCTGTACGGCGCGGCGTATCGGCGCGTTGCTCGTCACTGAGAACGTCGCCGATTTCAGCATCATTGGGCGCCTGCTTCCCCATCACATCGCCTCGATAGACCGACTCGCCTCGCTCATCGGGATCTGATCCGGAACGGCGCGCGAATGAAGGCAGCACGAACCTTGACCCGAGACGGCGGGCGGCCCTAGAGTCGGCGCCTCGGAGGTTCGAGCATGAGCGCGAGAGGGGTCGAGGATGCGCGTGCGCGCGGCAAGACGGTGCTCGTCTTGCACGGCCCGAATCTGAATCTCCTCGGCCGCCGCGAGCCGGACATCTACGGCGCCGTCACCCTCGATCAAATCAACGAGCGCCTGCACGTCCTCGCAGCCGAGCTCGCCGTCGAGCTCGAGATCTTCCAGTCGAACGTCGAGGGCGAGCTCGTCGATCGGATTCAGGAAGCGGCCGGCGTCGCGCATGCGATCCTCCTCAACCCCGCGGCCTACACGCACACGAGCGTCGCCATCCGTGACGCGATCCTCGCCGTCGGCCTGCCGGTCATCGAGGTGCACCTCTCGAACATCCATCGACGCGAGAAGTTCCGGCGCCGCTCGCTCATCAGCGACGTCGCCGTCGGGCAAATCACCGGCTTCGGCGCCGACAGCTATCTCCTCGGCCTGCGCGCGGCCGTGCGGGTGATCGCGAGCTCGCGCAGCCGCTCGCTGAAGACCCGACGCCCCCTCAAAGCGCGTCGGCCGGCGTGACGCTCGCGCGGCGTGCCATCGCCGCGGTGGTCGTGATCGTCGCGGCGAGCTGCGACGGCGGCGCACCGCCGCAGCTCGAGCTCGGTACCGTCGCCGTCGAGGAGGCGGCGGGTCCGTCCGGAGGGGAGCTCGCGCGCGTCGAGGTCACGAACGTCGGCGGGCGAGCGCTCGTGCTCGACGGCGCACGAACCGATTGCGGATGCCGTCTCGTGTCGACGTTGCCCGACGTCCTCGCGAGCGGTGAGCGGGCGGCGATCGTCGTGCAGTGCCGCGGCGCGACGCGAGCGTCCGGCGGGCACGAGATTCGCGTCGTGTCGAACGATCCGCAGCGCGCCGATGCCGTCGTGCGGTTCGCATCGCCGCGCGCGGAGCGCCTCGGTGTCGACCCGCGGGCCGTCTATCTCGGGTACGTGCTGGTCGGGAGCAGCGTGACGCGTGACCTCGCCCTCGCCGCCGACCTGCCGAACCCCG
>WNFR01005293.1_pt1 | contig 14513 bp, 15 predicted proteins | sample 5400221 | NCBI WGS metagenome assembly WNFR01 (sample SAMN13153357, study PRJNA577476) | soil metagenome | isolation source: 40 cm soil under Madrone tree | place: USA:California | collected 2016-06-14 | reverse complement strand
TTCTCACAGGCTTGACGCCAACGATTGGGGCGTCGGAACCACACGACTTCGCCGTACGCAAGCAGACCGCGTTCGTCTCGCGCGCTGCCGCGTCCACCGCATCCCGCCCCGCGTTCGTGACGATCGCGAGCCGCCCCTCCATTGGGACGAGACGGTGCGAATCAGTGAACTGATTTGCCCCCGCCGTCAAGCGAAATTTCTGAAAATCGGAAATCGGCCATGGGACCGGCGATCCGGCATCTGATCGATCGCTTGATCTGAGTGGGAGCCGGTCCTCATCCTGAGGAGCGCGCTCTTGCGCGCGTCTCGAAGGATGGCCGCATGCTCGGCCTCATCGTTCGAGACGCGCAAAGATGCGCTCCTCACCATGAGGGTAAACATCATAACTTCGGTTTCCCCCGCACCGCTTCCGCCAGACTCGCTTTCGCCGAGCCGGGCCGCAGCGGCTGCTGCTGGCTTTCGTGCGGCGCCCAGCCCGACAGCCAGATCACGTCGAAGGTGGCGCGGATGCGGCCGTCGGGATCGGCAAAGCGCTCGGCATAGATCTGCCCCATCCGCAGCATGGTGGCGCGGCGGGTCGGGGTCCGCCGCCGCTCGCGCAAAATGTTGGTCGCGCCCATGCGCCGCAGATCGGCCATCAGCGCGAATGCATTCGTGTAGCGCACCACGACGCGATCGACGTCGGTGACCGGCAGCGCAAAGCCCGCGCGCTGCAACAGCGCGCCGACATCGCGCAGATCGGCAAACGGCGCGACGCGGGGCGACACCCCGCCTTCGAGTTCTGCTTCCGCCGCGGCAAAGCATTGCCGCAATTCGGTCAGCGTCTCGCCGCCGATCATCGCCGCCAGCAGCAGCCCGTCGGGTTTCAGCGCGCGGCGGATCTGCGCCAGCACCCCGGGCAGGTCGTTGACGAACTGAAAGGCGAGCGCGGAAACCACGAGATCGAGCGATTCCGCCTGCAACGGGAGGGTTTCCTGTTCCGACAGATCGACGTGCGCAACGGATGTGAAGCGGCCGGATAAAGCATTTCGCAGCGTCTCGCCCGGCGTCCAGACGTCAGCGACGTCGGCAAAATCTCTCAGCACCGCGTGCAGCCGCTCTTGCATATCTTCAGCGACGCGGTCGAGCAGGAATGTTGCAGACCCGCCGCGCAGCGCACGGCCCTGCCGTGACAGCAACAGCGCGCGGTCGAACAGCACGGGCGCGATGTTCGGGTTCGGAGCCATGCCCGGCTTGGTACGCCGATCCCGCCTTTTCTGGCAATCCAGCGCTCTCGCGCGCCGGGCGGGGGTGGGCGCGCCGAACAGCGGCAAAACGAGGCGGTTAACCAATCCTAAACGAACCTAAAGAGAGTCTAAAAAGATACTTTTCAGTACACCGGTTAAAGGCTAGCTTTTTGGCATGGCCACAGAGAAAGCCGAAACCGACCGCGTTCCCGTTACGTTGGCGCTCTCCACCATCGCTTATCTCGAAAAGCTGGTGAGACAGGGCACCCACGGCACCAGCGTTCCCGGTGTCGCCAAAACCCTGATCGAGGAAGGCATCCGGCTCGCCATCAAGGACGGGCTGCTGTCGATCCGCGACAATGGCAAGACGCCAAATGGCAGGGAGCCTTGAAGGGGGAGCGTTCGGGGCGCGCCGATTCGGACGATAGTGGGCCAAAGGCAGTCGCAGTGACGACTTGAAGCTGGGGACCATCACCATGCCCGCCAACGCACCCACCTGGACCGCCGAACGCCTCGAACTGTTGAAAAACCGCTTTGAAGCCGGATGGTCCTGCCGCCAGATTGCCTGCGAGATCGGGGTGAGCCGCAACGCCGTGATCGGCAAGCTCTCGCGCCTCAATCTCACGCGCGACGGCGAGGTACGACCCCCGCCCCGAAAGCGTGCCGCGAGGGGACAGCGCCCGAAGACGGGGCCGAGGGTGCAGTATCAGATGCTCAGAGCATTGTACGGCGAGCCGCAGCCAGACGACGAGCCGATCCACAACGGACATTGCTGCTCGTTGCTCGAGTTGAGCGAGGAGCGATGCCGCTGGCCGATCTCTACCCCGGGGCTCGCGGATTTCTGTTTTTGCGGCAACACCCCGCTTCAAGGCTTGCCCTATTGCGCGGGCCACACAAGGCTCGCCTACCGGCCGGGCTCCCGCCAGCGGGTCGCAAACAGATAGGAGCGGGGAGTACGACCGGCGACGGCGGCGTCGCGAGCATCTCTTGGTCTGCGGCCTCGCGGAAGCCCGTAACCGGCCGGAACTTTCTATGTCTCAGCACGTTCAGGCTTGGGTGTTATTCCGTTCGCGAGTTCGAGAAGGCAGTGGTTGCGCGCAGCTTGAGTCAGCCGGTATTGCAGCCGACGGGCCGATGCATGCCTCCCCGACGTTGCCCTCGATTGCTTTCCCGAACCATCCGCGCAGCGGGCGTGTCCCGCTGAGCTCCAATTTGGCGACAACGGCTGGGAGACGTCGATGGGCAACCGGACGGCAATCAAGCCGACAAATCTTAGTGGTCGCCAGTTTCTTGCCGCTCTGAAAGCATTTCGAAAGGGGAATTTCTCGGTCCGGCTTCCCATGGACTTGACTGGACTCGACGGCGAAATTGCCGACGAGTTCAATGATGTGGTCGAGCTCAATGAGCGCATGAGCAAGGAAATCGAACGCCTCAGCCACATTGTCGGCAAGCAAGGCAAGATCGGGCACCGGGCCAAGTTGCCGAACGCGACCGGCTCGTGGGCCGCCAACATCGACATGGTCAATGACCTGATCGGCGACATGGCGCAGCCGACCGGGGAAATGGCGCGCGTGATCGGTGCCGTGGCCAAGGGCGACCTGTCGCAGACGATGAATCTCGAGATCGAGGGCCGTGCGTTGCGCGGCGAATTTTTGCGCATCGGCAAAGTCGTGAACACGATGTTGGAGCAGCTCGGCTCGTTCGTGTCGGAAGTCACGCGTGTGGCCGGCGAGGTCGGCACCGAAGGCAAGCTCGGCGGCCAGGCCAATGTGCGCGGCGTGGCGGGCACCTGGAAGGACCTTACCGACAACGTGAACGCCATGGCGGCCAACCTGACCGGCCAGGTGCGCAACATCGCCGAGGTGACCACCGCGGTGGCCAAGGGGGACTTGTCGAAGAAGATCACCGTCGACGTGAGGGGCGAAATTCTCGAACTTAAAAACACCGTCAACACGATGGTGGACCAGCTCAGCTCGTTCGCATCAGAAGTGACGCGCGTCGCCCGCGAGGTCGGCACCGAAGGCAAGCTCGGGGGCCAGGCCAATGTGCGCGGCGTGGCCGGCACGTGGAAGGATCTCACCGATAACGTGAACACGATGGCCGGTAACCTGACCGATCAGGTGCGCAACATCGCCGAGGTGACGACCGCGGTGGCCAAGGGGGACTTGTCGAAGAAGATCACCGTCGACGTGAGGGGCGAAATTTTCGAACTGAAAAACACCGTCAACACGATGGTGGACCAGCTCAGCTCGTTCGCCTCAGAAGTGACGCGCGTCGCCGGCGAGGTCGGCACCGAAGGCAAGCTCGGCGGCCAGGCCAATGTGCGCGGCGTGGCGGGCACCTGGAAGGACCTTACCGACAACGTGAACGCCATGGCGGCCAATCTGACCGGCCAAGTGCGCAACATCGCCGAGGTGACCACCGCGGTGGCCAAGGGCGACCTGTCGAAGAAGATCACCGTCGACGTGAGGGGCGAAATTCTTGAACTGAAAAACACCGTCAATACCATGGTGGACCAGCTCAACTCGTTCGCCTCAGAAGTGACGCGCGTGGCTGGCGAGGTCGGCACCGAAGGCAAGCTCGGCGGCCAGGCCAATGTGCGCGGCGTGGCGGGCACCTGGAAGGACCTCACCGACAACGTGAACGCCATGGCGACCAACCTGACCGGCCAGGTGCGCAACATCGCCGAGGTGACGACCGCGGTGGCGAACGGCGACCTGTCGAAGAAGATCACCGTCGACGTGAGGGGCGAAATTCTCGAACTGAAAAACACCGTCAATACCATGGTGGACCAGCTCAACTCGTTCGCCTCGGAAGTCACGCGCGTGGCCGGCGAGGTCGGCACCGAAGGCAAGCTCGGCGGCCAGGCCAATGTGCACGGCGTGGCGGGCACCTGGAAGGATCTCACCGACAACGTGAACACGATGGCCGCCAACCTGACTGGTCAGGTGCGGAACATCGCCGCGGTCGTAACCGCAGTTGCACAGGGTAATCTGCGGCGCAAGTTGACTGTCGACACCAAGGGCGAGATCGCCTCGCTCGCCGACACCATTAACGGCATGATCGAAACTCTCGCGATCTTTGCCGAGCAGGTTACGAACGTGGCGCGCGAGGTGGGCATCGAAGGTAAGCTCGGCGGCCAGGCACGCGTGCCTGGCGCGGCCGGCATCTGGCGCGACTTGACCGATAATGTGAACCAGCTGGCAGACAACCTGACGACCCAGGTTCGCGCCATCGCCGAGGTCTCGGATGCGGTCACAAAGGGGGACCTCACTCGGTCAATTACGGTTGAGGCCTCCGGGGAGGTCGCGGCCCTGAAGGACAACATCAATCAGATGATCCGCAATCTGGTCCAGGCGCAAAAGATGGAAGCCGTGGGTCAACTCACCGGAGGAATCGCGCACGACTTTAACAACCTGCTCACGGTTATCCTCGGAAATATTGACTTGCTGAGCCGCAGGCTCGACGGCAATGATCATCTGCGACGGCACTTGTCGGCAACCCGGCACGCAGCGGAGCGGGGTCAAAGCGTTACACAGCAGTTGCTGGCGTTCTCGAGACGCCAGCACTTGCAACCTCAGACGCTGGACGTGAACGCGCTCGTGCGTCAATTCGAGCCGCTGATCCGCCGCGCGGTGGGCGAGAGCATCGGGCTTGAAGTAGCGCTTTGCCATGAACCGCTCGTGTGCGAAGTCGATCCCTCCCAGCTGGAATCGGCGCTGCTCAATCTGGCGGTCAATTCACGCGACGCGATGCCGAGGGGCGGCACGCTCACGGTTACGCTTAAGCGCGCCGAGCGCGACGACGATCTCGTCCGTCAGAATCGCACGGCTTCGCCGGGGCCATGGATAGTGCTGTCAATAGAGGACAGCGGATTCGGAATGCCCAAAGAAGTCGTTGACCGCGTTTTTGAGCCATTTTTCACCACCAAAGAGCCAGGCAAAGGCACTGGGCTTGGTCTCTCCCGGGTCTATGGCTTCGTGCGGCAGTCTGGGGGCTTCGTCACGCTCGAGAGTACTGTGGGAATTGGTACACGCCTGTCGATCTACCTACCGCCCTCCCCCAAGTCACTCAGCGAACCAGTTGCCGTGAATCAGCTTCTCGTCGCGTCGGCCGCACGAACGGGAACAATTTTGCTTGTCGAGGACGAATCGGGGGTGTTGGCACTGGTTATTGAAATGCTGAACGACCTCGGTTACCGCGTGATGACGGCGTCGGATGCGCATGGCGCGCTCGAAATCGTCCGCCGTGGAGAGCCGATTGACCTGATCTTGACTGACGTAGTGATGCCGGGGGGTAAGACCGGTATGCATCTTGCGGAAGAGGCGAGCGCGCTACGGCCCGACATCAAGATCCTGCTCACGTCCGGATACCCGGGCGAGGTGCTGGCACGTCATGAGCCAACGGATATCAAGTGGCCGATAATTGCGAAGCCGTTCCGCCAGCCTGAGCTAGCGACCCGATTGCAGAGCCTCCTCGAAGGACGGGTTGACGCGTCAACGAGCAAAGGCCGCTCGGCTTGAGGGAAATGAGCTGACTTCCAACGGCTGTGATCCACAAACGGGACCGCTCTCGCGGACTTCCGTACCGCTGTCTCGCGCTGGCCGAAGCAGCGCGCTTATAAAGGCGACTTGCCATAGGCCCATCGCGACTGGAAAATAGATTGGTCGGCGATAGTGCATCCATTCGCCAAGCGAGACGAAATGCTGGTTCGCCTACCGGCCGGGCTCCCGCCAGCGCGTCGCGAGCAGGTGAGGCATGGGGGTGAATTGATAAATCAATAACGTTGACGCATATCCGCGTTGTTGCGCGTTGCGGACTGTAGTCAGACATCGTGGGAGGTCCGAAAAGTGCCAGAGGCGGACATAGCCGCCTGTCCGGATAATGTCGGCTACTCCGCCAGACGAAAAGCGCACTAAGTGGACCGGAGCGCGCGGAAAAGCTGCACTAGAGAGAGCGTCACGATCAGCACGCCTACGGCTGTCATCAAGCCCCGAGCTGGGACATGCTTCACAAACCAGCCTCCGAATGGAGCCGCGAGCACGCCGCCAAGCACAAGTGGAATGAGGTGTTCCAAGGACACGGCACCAATTTCCGTGAAAAAAGTGGTTGCCGCCGAGACGGTCACGAAGAACTCGGCTGTATTGACCGAGCCTACGGAGTAGCGCGGCGCGTGCCCTGACCCCACGAGCGTTGTTGTTGTCATCGGTCCCCACCCGCCACCGCCAGTCGCATCGAGAAACCCTGCGCCAAATCCGAGCCCTGCAGTCCAGCTTGCGGGAGTTCGTGGTATCGGCGCGATCCGGCGCGATTTCCAGAGAATATAGAGTCCCATGATAAGCAAATAGGCGTAGACAAAGCGGCGCGCGGCGGTGACTTCGATGTTCGATAGAACCCAGGCGCCTAAAATCGCGCCCAACACTCCTGCCAAGCCCAAGCGCGCCACCATCCGCCAATCCACATTGCGATGATAGATGTGCGAAGCCGCCGATGCGCTCGTGGTGAAGACTTCAGCGGTATGAACCAGCGCGCTGGCATGTGCCGGCGGCAGGCCTATAGCCAACAGCGCGGCGTTCGTCAGCAAACCGTAGGCCATACCAAGCGCGCCGTCGACCAGTTGCGCCACGAACCCCACGGCGAACAAAAGCCACCAGACGTCCATAGAATTACCTCCGACGATGAAGGCAATTCTACCAGTTTTCGATCAATGTTCGCTGTTACTGCCTGCCGGCTGACAGCAGATGTCCGCTTTGGGTCCAGACTGTGTAAAAACGCGGAGATTGAGGTTGGCAGGTAGGCGGCCCACAAGTGATCCTATGCCCGGATCGCCTCCATCAAACCACCAACGCCCAGAATGCTGATTACCCTTTTCATGTTGTAGGCCAGGACGTGTAGCGCCATTTCGGTACCGACGTGCTTGAGTGTTTTCATCTGGAAGTGCGTCGATCCCATCCACGACTTTATCGTACCGAATGGATGCTCGACGGTCTGGCGGCGAAGGCGCATTTTCACCGGTTTCGATCGAGCCTCGCTTGCACGGCCTCAAGGACGGCTTCGTGCTCCCAACGTGAGATCCTTGCAAGGTTTTCGTCGGTTCCAACCGGATCGAGAAAAAGAAAACGATGTCGGACTGGTTGAGCCGGGCAGCGGCGCTGCCCGCGCGACTACACAGTAATCGACGGCAGTCAGATAACCAGTGTGCGAGGGATCGACGACCATTCAGGAGTCGAGTCACCGCCGTGTTCACACGGCATGATTTCGTCACGCCGTCCTGCCGCGCCGCAATCAGCTTTGTTGTGCTCGAATGCCGGTCCGCAGGCGATTGACCCTGTAACGCGCGTTTCAAGCCGAGTTGATTTATTGAAGCGGAATTTAATGGGACCGGCGTGCGGTCTCCCTACATAGAGCACCAGGTATCCGTATCCGCATCGGATGCTGCAAGCAGATAGCTCGCAGTCCAGACAGCACGATCGCCTCACGAAGCGTGATCAATTCGTCTCGTCCCACGCGGGTCTACAATCGATCCATACAGGAGAAACGAAAATGATTTCATTCAAGGCTCTTGCAGCGGCCGTGCTGCTGTCCGCGACCGCAGCGACGCCGGCATTCGCGCAAGCTCCTGGGGGTGCGGGCGCCCTGTATATCAAAAATCTACACGACTCCGGGTATAATCCGAAGAACGACTTCAATCCGAACGGGACCATAAGGGCCGCCATCCAGGAGCCGGGCCTGTTCGCGTTCTATTATCCCAATCTGGACGTTCTGAATGGTGGAGCTCCTACTCCTGCTGCCAGGTTGTCTCCCGACTGGCCCGCGTTGAAGGGAGCGTGTGCGTCGGCCGGTGCCGGCGTCTCCTACTGCGGCGACCGCTACCCCGGCTCCGATGATTTCGCGCCCGACGCATTCCCGCGTCATCATGCCCGCCGCCATCACCGGCCGTGACTCGACCAGGCGGTACAGCCATGCGCGGCCCCACGGCCGCGTGGCGGGCTATGGCGCAGGCGGACCTCATCCGGCAGCGATGGCGATCTCTCTCTGATCTCGACTGCTCTCTCCAGATGACCAGGAGGGCAATGAAGAGAGCTCCCGTGACGGCAAGCAGTGCTCACGGGCAGGCCGAGCATGTTGCGTCCGGAGATGAAATCCCCGAGCGCCGTTCCTGCGGCTCTGATTAAAACAACGGTCAGCCAATAAAACGGCAGCAAAAGAAGCCGTGCCCACCGCGTCCTGCCAGGAACAACACCGCCACGATGGGCGAGAGCAGGATTGACGGTCCAGCGTCGTCGAGGCCCATGTTATGCGAGCAGAAGTCGCCGATCACGGTGCCCAACGTTCCTGAAATGAACATGCAGACCCAGTAGCCGAGGTCCGCTTCGGGTCAAAACTCGGACGTCCCGCTTGCGCAATCGGGAAGTCTGCTGCTTTACTCCCGTCAACGGACTTGGGACGACTGCTTAGGCATGTCCGGTTCGTGCCAATAGGCGATGTCACAGCGGCCACTCGTCAAGGTTATCAGCCCAAGGATTGGCGGCGTGATCTGCTGCGGCCACCTTCTTCATGAGCGCTCGAGTTCGAACGACGATGTCGCCTGCTCGCTTACCGTCGTTAGCGATGCTATTGAGCGCCTGCCGGACTTTTTCCAGATCTGGCGATTGAGCACGCAGCAACTGTAATCCGGCCTGTGCATTAATGACCACCGCCGTGATCGCGTCGGTGATCTCATGGGCTTGCGCATGATAGGTGCGCACGAATTGGGCGGACATAGCGCGCGCTCCTTAATGGGTGCGAGGACGAGCTAGTTCTTCCCATGAGCATATGCTCATGTACTGGGCATATACTCATGTCGGAAATTCAAGTTGTCAAGGCTTGGTCTCCCGGGGGCGAGTTAGACCAACGTCGGGAGGACCTGCTACCGCCTACCGGCCGGGCTTGCGGCGGAGGGTGGTGCGCGGGTGAGGTACTCGCAACCCAATCTCCCGCGATCAGGCGTTTAAGCACGGTTGCGAGTTGGAGTTGGGGCCATCATTGATGCCACTTCGCCGCCGATAGCACCGCGCTCAGCGCGGCAGACCCGCGACCCGTTAAATTTGGCGAGAAAGTCAGGAACCGGACAGACACACGTTGCGCCACCTTGCCAAAATTGTTGCATCGCCAGCTATGGGACATCGGGCGTCTGGCGACTGAGAGAGAGTATTGTGCTCCCGTCCGCAGGAGAGCGGAGCGGTGCTATGAAATGCGAACGAAGTCCAACCACTTACCTGACACTCGAGGAAATACGGCAGATCGCCGCCAGCAAGCTTGAAGAGGCAGCGGCGCTTCCGCCCGGTTTCCAGAAAGAAGAACTTTTGAGGTCGGCCGAAAACTTTCGCAGTCTCGCTGAATTCAAGGGTGGCTACGCAGCGAGACCGCCGAAATAGTCCCGTGAGCAACAGGATAGAGTACCGAGCCTACGCGGTCGGGCAGGACGGGCATTTCCTGTGGTCGGAAGAATTTGTTGCCGCGAGTGACGACGCTGCATTCCAACATGCCCGGCAATTCGTTGACCACCACGACGTTGAGCTCTGGAGCGGCGAACGCTTCGTCGCCAATCTAAAGGCGCGACCGGGTGCCCAGTGACTATGGCGTTTGGTCGCGCAGCGTCTCATAGCATTCGCAGGAAATGTCTTTGAGCTGTTGCAAATCAACAATCTTGATAATGCCACGGGAATAATTGATCGCGCCCATTTCGTGCAGCTTGATGGCGACCTCGGTGACCGAGGTGCGCCGCACTCCCAACATTTCCGAAAGGAATTCTTGCGTCAGAGGTATCGTATCACTCTCCGCACGGTCGCGGCTTTGAAGCAACCAGCGGCAGAAGCGGGCCTCGACCGGGTGCGAGATATTACAGGCGGCCGTGATCCGCGCCTGCGCGAGCAACACCTCATTATACCGGATGCACAGATTGGAAATCGCCGCGCTGGTTGCGGTCGCCTTCCTCAGTTGCACCGCAGGTAACCGGGCGACGTAGCCCGCAAGTTGAATGACGGCTCTGACGCGCGAGGTGTGCAGCCCCAAGCCCGCCATTGCTCCGACAACGCCTTCGCGGCCTACAGTCGCCGTTTCAATGGCGTCGCCGTTTCTCAAAATGACCAATAGCGAAACCATCCCGCTGAGCGGAAAGAAAACCTGGTCGACCTCTTCATCCACCTCAAACAGTACCGTCCCTTGGGCCAACGGAACGACGGTGAAATGAGTTCTCAGGGCTTCTGAATCGGCGTGCGGCAAGCTAGCCAACAATTTGTTGGCTAACGCACTCGGTGTGTGGGTGTCCAAAACAATATCCCGCCCGGTCGGTCTGGGCCGCTTTCCGCAGGGATTGACGTGGCGTTCCGAGTCGACGCCTCCACGGTGGACTTCATTGCCTTACAGGCAAGATGCGAGCCTGTCTGTCCGGTAACCGCCAAAGGAACATGGGCCGTCGAATCCAACAGGCTCTTTCCGGCGATGCCCTGCTGTACGCGCTATTGTCCGGCCGGCGACCTTTTTCTTTTGATCGGCGGGCGGAGCTTAACCCGGCCCCCGCCGCTTCAAGGCCTGCCCTGTCGCGGGGTGTTCGGGCATGTCCCACCCCTTTACCGGTCTGGGGCAAATCGTGATCCCCCTTGATCATCTTTTGCCTTCTTTTGGGCACCTATGGGGAGGAGGGTAACGCCTTGGCAAGGATTGCCAATTCTCCCGTAACAGGCTAGCGGCCACCGCAGGGGGGCGGCTGCAATGACGGATCGATCCCACGAGATCCCGCAGGACCTCCGCAACCTCGTCCGCGTGGTCTCAGCTTGCACGTTAGGCCTGTGGGCATTTGCAGCAGGCTTGCTGATCGGCGTCTTTCTGTTTTCGTGATCGAAGGCGCCCTGCCCCGACGCGACCGGCCGCCGCGCGAGGCACGGTGCCGGGGGGCGCGGCGGTGCCGTCGGCTAGCGGATCAGCAATGCCGCGAAGGCGCAGGCAAACCCCATCAACAGGATGCCCGAAGCTATTACGACGACCAGATCGATTGACCAGGGATGCCCGCGTCCTCCGGTCAGGTCGAGATGTCTGGAGCGGCTTTCGTCCCGGTATGTGTGAAGGTGCATGGCAGCCTCCTCGTAAGCGTTGGAGACTCTCATTCAATCGGCAACTGCCACAACAGTTCCCTGGCCGGCCTGTCGATCGCGGCTTCCCCTGCAAGGCCACGGGCGCGCCGCGGCCCAAAGCGTGAAACGCCTCTCACCCGATGTCCGGCGATTGCCCAAGTCCGAAAATGGGTCAATCGCTTCATTTTGACCGCGCGCCCGTGACTTCAGGTCTCCCCGATTAGCGGACATTCTCAAAGTCAGTCAGCATGTCTCAAAGGTGCTATGAAGAGATCTGCCAGGCGTGACGCTCATATGAAGAGCGAGCCGCCCTGCGGCGGCTTGCGTGGTTCGATGCCCAACACTTGCTTGGGTGCGGTCGGTCTTGCCGGCATAGCGAAGGCAACCTCTGTGAGCCGGTACTAACCTTTTTTCGGTGACCAGCCGTAAGCCTTGGCGCAGGCGCCGCCCATCAGCATTGCCCGCTCGGTGTCGCTCAGGCGGCCGGCCTTAAGGAAAGGCTCGACGGCCTGCGCGTAGTTGACGACTGCGAAGGCGCGCGTCCAGTCCGTGCCCCACAAGCAGCGATCGAAACCCCAGGCATCAAACACGCGGGCAAGCGGGTCCCAAATATCCGGGAAAGGATACGGCTGCCGGGACAGCGTGCAGGCGCCGCTGACCTTGATCACCGCGTTCGGACGCTTGGCGAGTTCCAACATCTTCGGGAGGTCGCTCCAGGGCTCCGGCGGCGCGGGCGGCACGCGCGGCTGCATGATGCCCAGATGGTCGATGATGAATCGCGTGTCGGGATGACGATCGATAAGCACCGCGCCCGCGTCCAAGTTGCCCCAGCACAGGATGTTGACCGGAAAGTCGTGGCGAACCGCCGCGCGCAGGATGCGGTCGAGGCCTGGATCGTTCGGTTCACGCTTGGCCTCCTTCGTCAGCATGATGCGGATCCCGACCGTGCCCGGCGTATTCTTCCAGTCGGCGACGACCTCGGCCACCGCCGGATCGTCCGGGTCGACCGGCTTAACGATGGCGAGCCGGCCGGGATGGGCCCGCTGCACTTCCACGGCATAGCTGGCGTCGTAGCGGTACAACGAAAAGGCGGAGATGAAGATCGCTCCGTCGACGCCGACTTTGTCCATCGCCGCCACCATCGCGTCACCCGTGACTTGATCGGGCCAGTTCGGCACACTGTGCCAAGGTCGCTTCGCAGTGTTCGCCTCATAGGCGTGGACCTGGGAATCGATAATCATCATCGGGGCAGCTCCTCTGTGCCAGGCGACTTGCATATTGCAGCACGTTCGTGTCCGCAGGGCAAAGGCGCCGGCGCGACACCGCAAAATAGTCGACCCTGCCGCTTGAGCAGCGGCGATCACGACGCTAGCCTTGGGCCCATGGACGCCGCGGCATCACCGTCACGTTCGATCTCCACCCATCTGCGCGGTGCGCTGAACGCGTGCCGCGGCGCCTGGAAACATGCGACGCGGATGGCGCTCGACATCGCGCTGCCGACGCTGTGCGTCGCCTGCCGCGAACCGGTCGACGGCGAAGGCGTCTGTGCGGGGTGCTGGGCCAGGCTGTCGTTCATCGCGCCGCCGTTTTGTCCAAGACTCGGCATTCCCTTTGTCTACGATCCCGGACCGGGGCTGTTGTCGATGGCGCGCGCACGCTGGTACATGCGCTGAAGTACCAGGACCGCACTGATCTGGCGCCTGCAATGGGCCGCTGGATGGCGCGGGCCGGGCGCGAGCTTTTGCAGGAGGCCGACGCGCTGGTGCCGGTGCCGCTGCACTGGCGGCGCGGCTGGAGCCGCCGCTATCTAGCATTGATTATATTTGTTAATTTCTATTTTTACATACCGCGTTACACACTTCGACATTCCGGGCAATGCTGGGCAAATGCGGGTCTAAACCATCTTGCTTTCGGCTGCGATCCTAGCTAGACCCGGTGCAGTTCTTGCGGCCCGTCCTCCTAGTGCCCGCGGTAGTGCCCTGTGTATAAGGGCCAATGCTCCGGGATATCGGCCTAGCCGGTAAGTGGCGAACCTACCCGCAAGACGCCTCCCGATGTCGTAACCCCATTTGCGATAGCGCGGGATCAAGGCGGCCGGTCGCCGTAACCTAGGGCGACACGAATGGGCTTCTCTACCACGCTCTCGGGCGTGGACGGGAGCCTGAACCATGTCAACTATTGAAGTCCGAAAAGTCGAGCCCGCCGCGCTGTCGCCGAAAGGCGTGTGCGAATATCTCTCGCTGTCAAAGCGAAGCGTTTCAACTCTGATCGCCGATCAGGTGTTGCTCGCCAAGCGATGCGGAGGAAGGACGCTTGTAGACTTCGCCAGCGTCAAGAAATTTTACGAAGGGCTGCCGCCCAAGACAGTCGCCGCGTCGATACCTAACGCGCCTCAGTCGGCCGCGCCGTCGCCGCGTCGCCCGACCGCGCTGCGCACGGCAAAGGCGGCGCGGTCATGATCACGCGCGAAACGGTACTTGCCGCGTTTGAAAAACGTCTTGCCGATGATCCTCTCGTTTCAGCGGAGTGGCACGCCTTCGCTAGAGCAGACCTTGCCGCCACGCTGGCAAAATCCGGCCGCGCGCCGGATGAAGCTGTCAGGGGCGTTTGCGGATAAGCGAGAAGGTCAGTGCGGCGGCTTAGCTCTCAATGCAGCACCGCGCCGTCGCTCGAAGACATCTAGGAGGGTTAGAAATTGATGGGACGCCGAACGCAAGCGCGTTTCGCCATCCCGCTATATTAGGAGATCAACGATGATCGACATCAAACCGAACTTGGCGGAGGCCGTCGCGTTCGCCGTCAGCTTGCCGACTGATCAAGTGCATCTATGCGCTATTCATCCCGCCGGCAATCGCCCGGTAGTTGGCCGGAGCTTCCCGAAGACAGAAGCCGGACAAGCCGCCGCGATGCGATGGCTGACCGAAGCCGACCGCAAGGGATACGGCATTTATTTCAACGCCAACGAAGTGAAGCCGCTCGGCAAGGGACATGCGAAGGCGAAAGAGGCCGAAGTCTCGACCGTTCGCTTTCTGCACGTCGATGCCGATCTCCCCACCGGCACAGCACCCGATGATGTTGAGACCGCACGCGCCGAACTGCTCGCGAAGATCAAAGCGGCTCCGCTCGTGCCGTCGCTGATCATCAACTCGGGCAATGGGTTTGGATTGTTCTGGGA
>WNFR01005094.1_pt1 | contig 14513 bp, 12 predicted proteins | sample 5400221 | NCBI WGS metagenome assembly WNFR01 (sample SAMN13153357, study PRJNA577476) | soil metagenome | isolation source: 40 cm soil under Madrone tree | place: USA:California | collected 2016-06-14 | reverse complement strand
AGCCGCCTACCAGCCGCTGCCGTCGAATTTCGAGAGCCGCATCACCGACGATCTGAAGCGGCTCTGGGAGATGGCGCCGTACGACCACACGCAGAACCTGGAAGCGAAGAAGGACAACTTCAACGTGTACCGCGATCGGTACCTGGCCATGGGCGTGGAGCCCAGGCAGACGAGGTACGGCTGGATCCGCACTTCGCTCTGACGACTCCCCCGGGGGGCCGTCTCGCGGCGGCCCCCCCTGCACTTCCAGCACATCGAAGGAGGTCCACATGGATCGGCCGAAGCATCGCACGTTCTTCTTCCTGCTTGCGTTGGTGATCTCGACCTCGGCGTTCGCCGGCGGCTCGCGCGACGAAAAGTGGGTTGCGACCTGGACCACCTCGCCACAGGGCCCGTACCCGATCGGGTACACCGTCGGGCAGCCGCTGATGAGCTACGCGCTGCCGGGCGACGTTGCGCACGAGCAGTCCTTCCGCCTCATCGTCCACCCCAGCGTCTGGGGCGAGTCCTGGCGCATCCGGCTTTCCAACAATTTCGGCAGCGCGCCGATCGCGATCGGCCACGCTTACATCGGGGTCCAGAAGACCGGCTCGACCCTGGTTCCGGGCACGAATCGCGAGCTGAGATTCGGAGGCCGCCGGTCGGTCACCATCCCCGTGGGGGCCGAGGTGTTCAGCGACCCCGTGGGACTGGACGCCGGCCGAGGAGCGGAAGCGCTCGCCGTCAGCCTGTATGCGCCCGGAACCAGCGGTGCCATCACCTTCCACGCGGCCGCCTTCACCACTTCGTACATCTCCTTCCCCGGAACCGGCGATCTGACCGCCTCCGAGAACGGCGACGCGTATGCGAACTCGACCACATCCTGGTACTGGCTCGATGGGCTCGAGGTCCTCGCCGATTCCGACACCCAGGTGGTGGTGGCCTTCGGGGACTCCATCACGGACGGCTTCTTCTCGACGCTCAACGGCGAAGATCGATGGGCGAATTTCCTCGATCGGCGCCTCAAGGCGAGATTCGGCTCGCGCTTTTCGGTCGTGAACGAGGCGATCGGAGGACATCGGAGGCGCGGACGCGACGGCCGCGCAGGTCATCGAGGGCATGAAGACGGTGATTTCGCGCGTCCATGCGCGCGGGCTGCGCATCTTCGGCGCGACGCTCACGCCCAGCGCAGGCACGGCGTTCGGGTCCTACGGCACCGCCGTGACCAACACGCAGCGCAACCTGGTGAACGAGTTCATCCGCCACGGCGGGTGGTTCGACGGCGTTGTCGATTTCGACGCGGCCACCCGCGATCCCGCGAACCCCGGCTTCCTCTTGCCCGCATTCAACCTGCAGAGCACCACGGGCGGAATAGGCGATTTCCTGCATCCCAGCCGCCCGGGGTTCGTGGCCATGGCGAACGCCTTCGATCTCTCACTCTTCCGCTGACCGCGGCTCAGTGTGCGGCCGCGCCGGCGGTCTCGCTCGCCGCCCGGATGGTCGGATTGGCGGAACCGACGAGCTTCAGCCTGGGCTCGCGCTCGATCGCGTCGAGCAGCGCCCGGGTCACCTCGTCATCGATGGTCGAGGACTTGTCGAGCGGAACCGGGAACCGGATCACCATCTCCAGTCCCGCATCGGTGAGGCGGAGATGGCTCTGGGGGCGCAGCCCGCTGAGCTGGAGGGAGAGGTCCTCCGAGAGCCGCTGGTGCTGCGCCTCGATCGAATCGCGGTACTTCTCGAACACGACCTCGACGGAGCTCATCAGCCTTGACTCGGCGAGCCGGTAGTCGCTGTCGGCCGAGAGCGTCAGCGTCACCCGATGCCAGGTGAAGTTGGAGCCGGGCAGCTGCTTGAAGAAGTTCGCGTTGGGCTGGAAGAGGATGGCGTTGGAGAAGACGACGACGCGGCCGGTCGGCTGCCCATCGGCGCCGATCTCCATCAGGTGCAGCCGCACCAGGCCCAGATCGATGACGTCACCGGTCACTCCGGACACCTGCACCCGATCGCCGACGCGGACCCCGTACTTGCCGATCAGGAAGAAGTAGGCCACCACCGAGAGGATCACGTTCTGCAAGGCGATGGCGAGCCCGGCGGTGATGAAACCTGCGAACGTCGCCAGCGATCCCACCTCGCTCGCGAGCGCAAAGGCGACGAAGAACAGCACCGCCCCCGTCACCACGATCCGGCGGAGGAGGAGAAATTGTTGTCGGCGCCGCGAGTCATGCACGTATCGGAACGTGGCCCGGCGCCAGAAGTCCGAGGCCGCCAGGATCAGCGCGATCGCCAGCGCGACGAGCGCCAGGCGCAGGAGCAGGCTGCGCATCTCCGCGCTCGTCTCACGGTCGACCAGCTTGTCCCACTCGGCGAGGTGCCCGCTGAACCCGTCCACGAGGATGGACTGCTTTCCCAGCGGGATGAGCGCCGCAGACACCCTCTTGAAGCGGGCAGTGATCTCGTCGATCCGTCGAGTCCGTTCCGTCAGCACGCCGGGATCCGCCGATTGTTCCGCCTCGGTGAGCCGATCGCCTTCTTGCACCGTGGCGCGGAGGTCCGCCATCAAGGGCGCCCGGAATCGCTCCATGCGCTCCCGCAGCGCTGCCGTCGCCGAGCTTGCGTCCCGCACCTCCCGTTGCTTGCGGAGCAGCGAGAACAGCTCGGAGAAGAGGGCCAGGACACCGCGGTCCCCGGATCGGCGGGCGGCCGCGACGGCCAACGCCGCCGGTGGCGCGGCGTTCGAAGCATTGCCGTGCAGCTCCGGCACGGAGCGTTCGAGCGCGTCGATCTGTTCGAGGAGTCCCGAACCAGCGCCCGCGCCTCCCTGCGCGACGAAGCTGGCCAGCGCGTCGATGGCTTCCTTGCGCGCCCGGGCGAGTTGGATCTCGCTCTGCGCCTCGGCGAGCTGGCGCTCGAGGGTTCGCCTTGCCCGGCTTGAAGCCCTGGGGAGCTGGCGGCGGAGACGGTCGACCTCCGCCTCGGACTGCTTCACGCGTGCGGCGGCTTCCGCCGCCAGGCGCGCGAGGACCTGCGGATTGAACCGGCTAGAGGACGCTGGCTGCTCCGGGGCGGCCGCTGGCGCCGCTTGCAAGAGCGGGACATCGGCGCGCGCGAACTCGAACGCCAGCCGCAGCACCTCCAGCGCAGTGTGGCGGGCGTCGTTGTACACCAGCACTTCGGACGGCTCGGTCGCGAGCGGGGCCAGCGTGGCGAAGCCCCGATACCAGGCGATCGCCTGGTCGAGGTACTCGAGGAGGGACGGCTGAGCGCTCGCAGGCGGAGCAGTGGCGCTCTTCGCCGGCAGTCCCGACGCAACCAGAGCCAGAGAGAGGAACAGGGCCGCCTTTCGCACGCACTCTCCTCGGCGCCCAACCCGCGCGGCGCGAACGCAACCTAAGGCAAACGCCGCCCGCGCGCTTCCCCTGGAGGCGGGTCGAAGTCTGGCCCGCGACAGCGTCACCGGGCCGCCAGTACCCATCCTCGTGCCCGGCTGACGGCTCGCCAGGGACCCGCCGTGAACAGGTCCTCCGCCACCAGCGCAAAGCGCGCGTCGCCTTCCAACCGGGCCGCGGGCCACGGATCGAGCTGCTGTTCCGCCGCCAAACCGACCAGGGTGCGCCAATCCATCGGGGCGCTGACGACCAGCACACGCGTTCCTGCTTGCGGCAGCATCTGCGCGAACTCCCGGGAAGCGACGCAAGGAGGCGGCAGCAGCCGGGAGCCCAAGCCCGAAGCGGCGAACGCGAGGGCCGCGGCGGCCAACACAGGAAGAAAGCGCGACCATCTCTGGACATGAGGCGCGAGCCATTCTCCAGCCAGGAGCGCGAGCAGCGGATAGGCCACGAGCTCGTGATTCCAGACTTTGCGGACAGGGAGGCTCAGGGCGACGAGCAGGAGCGCGCAAGCGAGCGCGAGCGTCCGGTTCCGCCTTCGGAAGGCCGCGAGCAGCGCGAACGGAAGTCCCGGCCAGAAGCGGCCGCCCACGCTCGCGAGCGCCGCCCACCACGCTGTCGAGCCGTCGCTCCGCGCACCCGTGGCGGAAGAGAGCACCTGTGCATGCAGGTACCGATCGCGCCAGCTCGGGTCCGCCAGCGAGACGAAGAGCGCGGCCGGCGCCAGCGCCAGCAGCGTCCCGGCGACGCCGAGCAGAAACGTCCGCGTCGAGCGCTCCGAGATGGCCCGGGCCACGGCGGCGCAGGCGAACGGAGCGACGCCGAAAGGACCCTTGACGAGCGCGCCCAGCGATGCCGCCACCGTCGCCAGCACCCAATGCGGGCGCGGCCGGAGCACCATCACCGCGGCGAGCGTTGCGAAGAGGATCAGCGGAGGGTCGAGCCGGGGTCGCCCGCCGTAGAGAAAGAAGGTCTCGGTGGTGGCGAGCACCAGGGCGGCGGCAAGACCCTCGGCACCAGGCGCGAGGGCCATGACGACGAGCACCGTGAGCAGCGAAAAGGCGGCGCCGGCAAGAGGGAGCGCCCGCTCGCCGAGAACGCGCACCGTCGCGACAGATGGCCAGAGGCCGAACGGCAGATGTTCCCGGAACGGCAGGCTGGAACCGGGCGGGAGGCCCGGCTCGAGCCAGCTCCTGGCGGCGGCCATGTTCCGCGCGAGGACCTGGTAGAGCTGCGCGTCGGTGTCGTCGATGTGACCGGCCCAGGGCGCCGCCAGCAACGCTGCCGCCGTCACCAGCACGGCCGCGCGGCTCATGGTCCGCCCTCGACGACTTGCCAGCCCTCGCTGCGCAGCCGGTCCAGCGTCACGGCGTCCGGGGTCTCCGCGTATGCCGCGCGGTCACCGTAGAACATCGCCTCGATGGGGTGCCTCGCGCCGACCACCAGGACCTTCCCCGAGGGCAGCGCGCGCAGGGCCCGCGCCACCGCGCGATCGTCATCGAACCGGCGCTGTGGCTTCCAGCGCTCAAGGGCGTAGCGCACCGGAAGCAGCAACAGGCCGGCGGCGAGGACGCGCACCCAGCCCGAGCGCGCCCGCCAGAGCTCGGCCGCGCTCCAGGCGACCATCAGCGCGATGGCCGGCGCGGCCGGCATCGCGTAGTTCTCCATCTTCGTCGCGATGGCGCTGAAGAACGCATAAGGGAGCGCCGCCCAGATCAGCAGCGCCGGCTCCCTGCGCTTCCAGGCGAAGAAGATCAGCGCCAGCGGAGACAGCTCGCCGAAGGTGCGCGGAATGCGGACGAGATAGAAGAGAGGCGAGCCCAGGTGCTCGTCGAGCGTCTCGAACAGGTGCCGCGTGCGATGCGCTGCTTCGAATGCGGCCTCGGCCGGGAACGCGTGCGCCAGGTAGATCTGCCAGGGCGCCGCGATCAGCGCGCAAACCGCCAGGCCCAGCAGCACGTCGGACCCTCTCTCCCGGCGCCTGCGCAGCAACACTGCCCAGACGGCGAACGGCAAGAGGCCGACCAGCCACTTGGAGAGGACTGCAAGCCCGGCCAGGAGACCCGTCAGTGCAGCTCGCCAGCGCGAAGGGCGGGCGGCGTGCTCGACCGCGCTCCATACGGCAAGGCACGTCAGCGAGGTGAGGATGCTGTCGACGTGGTCGGTTGGCTTCCGCCCCGAAGCGAGGTCGAGGAGGTTCCCGTTGATTGCCACCAGGAACGCGCCGAGCAACCCGGCGCGCTCGTCGAGCAGCTTTTCGCCGATGCGCGCCGTCGCGTATGCGCAGAGCGCGAGCAGCAACACGGACGGCAACCGGATCGCCAGCTCGCAGGTGCCCAGCATCCCCAGCGTGGCTGCCATCAGCCACAGGGGAAGTGGGGGCTTGTGAATCCAGACGTGGCCGCTACCCCACACCGGCGCCATCGGCAGCGGCGTCTGCTCATACAGCGTGGGCACCAGCGGGTGCAGCGCGAGGTGCCGCGCGACCACCGCGTGATAGCGCTCGTCCCAGACGTGCAGGAAGTCGTCCGTCGACATCGCGAGCGCGATGACGGTGCCGCTCAGGGCGGCGAGCCAGGCAGCCGTTCGCGGCCGGCCCCGCAGCCGGAAAGCCGCGAGGGCGGAGAGGGCCGCGGCGATGCCGGCGAACGCATCGAGCGCGATCTTGTGGTCCTGGAGCGACGACTGGAGGGATTCCACCAGGGCGCGCACCATAGCGTAGAGCCCCGGCCGGCGCGCGACCGAGTTGCGCCCGGAAACCGCCTGGCGTAAGCCCGCGCCATGATCGAGCACATCAGCCTGCGCTGCCGCAATTCCCGCTCGAGCCGGAAGTTCTACGAGAAGGCGCTCGCGCCGCTCGGCTACCAGGTCGACCGGGAGTACGGCGATTCCTACGGCTTCATCCAGGGCGGGCGTCACGACTTCTGGGTGACCAAAGGCAAGGTCGGCACTCCGATCCACCTGGCGTTCCACGCCGATGCGACGTCCGCGGTCGACCGCTTCTACCGCGCGGCGATCGCGGCAGGAGGCAAGGACAACGGCCCGCCCGGAATGCGCGAAGAGTATGGATACGCGGCGTTCGTGCTGGATCCGGACGGGCACAACGTGGAGGCGGTGGTCTGGAACGAAGATCTCGAGCGCGCCAAGTCCAGCGGCTCCGCCCACGCGAAGCGGAGGCGCGTCAGGAGATCGCGCGGCTGACCGGCCGCTCTGGAACGGCCTCAGGGCTTCATCGCCGATATAGGTCCGGGTGGCGTTCGCGCCCACAAAGCGTTACGGTTACTCGCTCCAAACCGCGAACAGGAGGGTGCCATGTCCTTGCGTATCAACGACGAAGCCCCCAACTTCACTGCGCAGACGACCCAAGGCCCGATCGACTTCCACCAGTGGATCGGCAACCAGTGGGCCATCCTCTTCTCTCACCCCAAGGATTTCACCCCGGTGTGCACCACCGAGCTGGGCTACATGGCGCGCATCAAGCCCGAGTTCGACAAGCGCAACACCAAGATCATCGGCTTGAGCGTAGACTCGGTGGAGGACCACAAGAGGTGGTCCAACGACATCGAGGAGACCCAGGGCGCCGCGCCCAACTACCCGATGATCGGCGATGCGGACTTCAAGGTCGCCAAGCTCTACGACATGCTTCCGGCGTCTGTCTCGGGCGACGCGAAGGCGCGTACCCCGGCCGACAACGCCACGGTGCGGGCGGTGTTCATCATCGCCCCTGACAAGAAGATCAAGCTCATCCTGATGTACCCGATGACGACCGGCCGCAACTTCGACGAGTTGCTGCGCGCGCTGGATTCCATCCAGCTCACGGCCAAGCACAAGGTGGCGACCCCCGCGAACTGGAAGCAGGGGCAGGACGTCATCATCGCCGGCTCCGTCAGCGACGAGGATGCGAAGAAGCAGTTCCCGCAGGGCTGGAAGGCGCCCAAGCCTTACCTGCGCATCACCCAGCAGCCGAAGTAGGCGGCGGAGTCTCCCTCTCAGGGGCGCCGCGTTCCCGCTTTCGCCGTCTTCTTCATCGTCGTCGCGGCGGGGCGGGTCTTGGCTGGGCCGAGGGGCTTGGCGTTCTCGAGCCTCGCCTGGTAGGCCTTCAATGGCCAGCCTTGCCATTTCCTCGCCATGGCGGCGCGCGTCTCGGGCTGCGTCTTCTGCCACGCTTCCCGGACCCTGTCCTCGATCGCCGGGTTTGCCTCCAGGAAGATGGCCCGCTGCTCGGTCGTGATCTCGGCCCAGTGCTTGGACCCGGCGAGGGACTCGATGCCCGGGTAGTTCTTCACGTACCACTGTCTCTGCCAGGCGTTGGCGCCGGCCCACCGCGCCTTCAGCTCGGCATGGAGCACCGGGTTGGCCACCAGGAACGCGATCCTTTCTTGCGGCGTAGCCTGTGTCCAGGCGTGGTGGAGGGCCTTGCGGGCAAAATAGGGGTGCTCGAGGGCGAGCATCTTTCTCTGCTCGGGGGTGGCGTTCTCCCAAGCCTCCTTGACCTTCTGCACCGTTCGTGGAGTCGCCTCGAGGAACGCGGCGCGCTCCTCCGGAGTCGCCGAGATCCAGCGGTGCTTCATCGCACGCGCGCCGAGCAGCGGATGCGCCCGCAGGACCTTCCGGCGCTCGTCTGAGCTCGCCTTGTCCCAACGCTCCTGGATGAGCTTGCTGCTCTCGCCAAAAGCTTCGAGGAAGAGGGCCTTCTCGTCCGGCGAAGCCTCTTGCCAGCTGGTCTGGAACGGTCCCTGGGAGACAGCCTTGGCCGGCGGGGCCTTTTCCACTTCGACCGCCTCGGCTCGCACCGGCTCCGCGGCGCTGGGGGGAGCAGGTTCCACCGCCTTCGATGGCTCAGGCGCCGGGGTGGATTCTTCGGCCTTCTGGGCGCTCGTGGCTGGGCTGGGCTCGTCCGGCGTCGGCTCAGCCGGGACCTTCGCTTCCGTGGGCTTCTCTTCCACCGTGGAGGATTCGGCTTGAGGAGCGATTTGCGCCTCAGGCGCCGGAGCGGCTTCGGTCTTTTCCTGCGCCACGGCGACGCCCGTTCCGCAGAGGCTCCACAGGACGGCGGTCCAGAGTACTGCTCTCATGGTCTCCCTCCCAAGCGATCGTCTCGTTCGCCTCCTTGTCTCATGAGCCGATCGGCAGGGCGAGAATCTGGCTGGCCTCCCGGAAGCCGCGGAAGGTGGGTTTCGGGCGCTGTTTCGCCGACACGCCGCGGATGATCGCGCTCAAACATGGCCGCTCAGCCGCCTTCGGCGGCCGCGGCTAGAGCGTGTCGAGGAACGCGAGCAGCGCATTGCGAGCCTTCTTGTCGAGCGACGCAAAGCGATCCCGCGCCCTCCGGCCCTGGCCGTCGTGCGCCAGGACGGCCTGGAGCGGAGTGGTGGCGCGGCCATCGTGCAGCAGGCTCGGAGCGGCGCGCATCCCCCAGAGCGGCGCGGTGCGCATCTGCAGCGGCCCCGCCGCACCCTGCGCGATTCCGTCGCCGAGGCTGCCCATGTCGTGCAACAGGAAGTCCGAGAACGGGTGGTACACGCGGCGATTCAACGCCTTCACCGCGCTGGGGCCGGTTACGAGCGCCGGCACATGACACACCGCACAGCCGATCGCGAGGAACACCCTTCCCCCGATGAGCGACTCCGGTACGGGCCGCGCCCGCGGCGGCGGGGCAAGGAAGCTCATGAAGTCGGCGAAGGCCTGCACGTCGGCGCCGTCGGCGTCATTGAGGTCCGGACGAGGGTTGTAGACGAGCTGCTCGCACCTGCCCTGTGGGCAGCTCTCGTCGGGGAACTTCGGGCTGGTGAAGCCCATCTCGTTGAGATACGCGTCGGCCGAGAACTGCAACAGGGTCGGGTTCTGGTTCTTCCACCCGAACTTTCCGACCCGCGGTTTTCCGCTGAAGAGATCCGGGACGACGGCCACCGTGCCCGCGACGTCTGGCGCCACACGCGCCTGCAGGGCCGCGATCGACCGCAGCTCGTCGTCGGGAGTCGCGTCCACCAGACCGAGCCCGAACAGCGGGGTCGTGCGCCGCTTCGCGACCACGTTGGCGTCGTCGGGGACCGTCTCCGGCAAGAAGGTATGGCCCGGCACGGCGCCGATGGCGTGGTCCTGCAACAGCGAGCCTCCCTCGGTTGCGAGCGGATCGAAGCCGCCGCTGTCGTTCCGGCGGCCGAAACGCGTCTCCAGACGCCCGGTGCTGCCGCCGACGCCGGGCCCGAGATGGCATGCGACGCAGGAAGCCTCGTTGAAGACGGGGCCGAGTCCGTCCTCGACGGCCTCCGTCTCCTGGAAGGCCGCCTTCCCCGCCTCGAACAGCGCGAGCTCATCGGCGGTGAGGCCCGGAAGCGGGTCGCCGAACGCAGTGCGCACGCCGGCTTGCTGCTCGCCCAGCACGTCCGTTCCCGGATCCGGCAGCGTCCCCGGGGCGCAGCTGGAGAGAAGGACGGTTCCAATCGCAAAGACGAAGGATCGTCGGTGCATGGTTCCTCCTCATTTCACTTGGGGCGGGCCGGGTCGAAAGCCTGCCTGTAATCCTGCGCTAGGATTTCCAACTACGTTGCGGCATCAGTTGGTTATCGAATCCTGGATCGTAACGGCGCCGCAGGCGGCGGCCGTGAATTCATCAACGCCTCGCTATCGACTAGATGATTTCCGCGATCGAACGGATCGAGCACGGTACTTTTGCAATGGGTCTTGCGACCACCGGCCCGTCCCCACATCTGGCGCACTGAGCCGCGCCTCAAGAAAAAGGATCCTGCGCGTGTCGATCTCGCGGACCTTCGTTCGTCGACAGGATAGAAGCCGGGGTTCACCGGCGGAGATCGGCCGGAAGCCCGGCTGCCAACCAAGGAGACACGACGATGCGGTTCATGGTGATCGTGAAGGCCAACAAGGACTCGGAGGCGGGCGTTCTTCCCAGCGAGAAGATGCTGGCCGACATGGGGAAGTTCAACGAAGAGCTGGTGAAAGCCGGCGTCATGCTCGCGGGCGAAGGGCTCCATTCCAGCTCGAAGGGCGCGCGCGTCAAGTTCGAGAAGGGGAAACGGACCGTGATCGACGGCCCCTTCGCCGAGACCAAGGAGCTCGTCGCCGGGTTCTGGCTGTGGCAGGTGAAGTCCAAGGATGAGGCGATCGAATGGCTCAAGCGCGCCCCCTTCGAGGACACCGAGGTCGAGATCCGGCAGGTCTTCGAGACGCCGGACTTCGCTCCGAGCGATCCCAGCGGGAAGCTCATGAAGAAGGAAGAGGAGCTCCGCAAGAGGATCGAGACGCAGCGCCGATAGAACGCCGCTCAAGCGTAGCCCCTGGGCCGCCTGCGGCGGCCGGGCTAGAACGCGCGTTTTCATCCTTGCGCTGGCGGAAGAACATGCTGTGATCGGTCGCCTTGGCGGCTTCCGATACGCAGCGTGCCATAGACGCGGTCTGGAGGATCGAGTCGGCCCGTCTCATCGCCGGTCTGGCGCGGATGGTGCGCGACGTCGGTCTCGCCGAGGAGCTCGCGCAAGAGGCCCTGGTGGCCGCGCTCGAGCGGTGGCCTGAGACAGGCGTCCCGGACAACCCGGGCGCCTGGCTCATGGCCACCGCGAAGCATCGTGCCATCGACCTCCTGCGCCGAAGCAAGCGGCTCGAGCGCAAGCACCAGGAGGTCGGTCAGGAGATGGGGGTCGAACAAGAGACGGCCGCGCCCGACCTGGACGCCGCGATCGACGATGACGTGGGCGACGATCTCCTCCGTCTGGTGTTCATCTCCTGCCATCCGGTCCTCTCGACGGAGGCGCGCGTCGCGCTCACCCTCCGGTTGCTCGGAGGTCTGAGCACGGACGAAATTGCGCGGGCGTTTCTCGTCCCAGAGCCGACTGTCGCCCAGCGGATCGTCCGGGCGAAGCGGACGCTCGCCAAGGAACGGGTCCCCTTCGAGGTCCCGCGAGGCGCTGATCTCGCCGGCCGTCTGTCATCGGTGCTCGAAGTCGTCTACCTCATCTTCAACGAGGGCTACTCGGCGACGACGGGTGACGACTGGATGCGGCCTGCGCTCTGCGAGGACGCGCTCCGTCTGGGCCGCATCCTGGCCGAGCTCGTACCTTTGGAGCCGGAGGTCCACGGGCTCGTCGCCCTGATGGAGGTCCAGGCGTCGCGCTCGGGAGCGCGGCTGGGTCCGGCGGGAGAGCCCATCCTGCTCCTCGATCAGAACCGCGCGCGCTGGGATCAGGTCCTCATCCGCCGTGGCCTGGCGGCCCTCGAGCGTGCGGAATCCCTCGGTGGCGCGCGCGGCCCGTACGCGCTGCAGGCCGCGATCGCCGCCTGTCATGCCCGGGCCCGCACCGCGGCGGAAACAGACTGGGCGCGCATCGCGGCTCTCTACCAGGCGCTGGTCCAGGTCTCGCCATCGCCGGTGGTGGAGCTGAATCGTGCGGTCGCGGTCGGCATGGCGTTCGGCCCGGCAGCCGGTCTCGAGCTCGCCGACGCTCTGACCTCGGAGCCGTCACTCAGGCGCTACCACCTCTTGCCGAGCGTGCGCGCCGACCTGCTTGCAAAGCTCGACCGCCTCGACGAGGCGCGTGTGGAGTTCGAGCGCGCGGCTTCGCTCACGCGGAACACGCGTGAGCGCCAGTTGCTGCTCGAACGCGCCGCCGCATGCGCTCGCGGACCGGGGTCGCCGGGGCCGCGGTAACCAGGCGGTGGCGTCCCCCCTCAGCGGCGGGTCAGGCGCAGCAGCATGTAACCGCGTCCACCCGGACCGAACCCGGCCGCGTTGCGGACGTTCACGACCTGTTCGCCAGAGGCGAGCTCCCAGTACACGTCGGTGCGCACATCTTCCTTGGAATCGAGCTGTGGAACTTCCAGCAGCTTCTCCCAGGACCATCCCTCGACGCTTCCCCAGAGCGATCCTCGCGTCCAGCCGGCGGGCGAGACGTCATTGTACAGCTCGTATGTCGTGCCGACCACGTAGCCGCCCGATCTGACCGCGTGCGTGGAGTAGCTCGCGGAGGGAAGCGTCAACAGATGCGTCACCGTCCCGTCGAGTGCGATGCGGGCGATCTGCGGCTTGTCCGGCGTAGAGCCGCGATAGCTGACGTCCTGGCCGCAGAGGAGGGATCCGTCCGGAAGCAGCGCAGCGTCGACGAGATCGCCGTCCTGGGAGCCCGCGACGACCGCCGTCCAGGAGGCGCCCCCGTCGGTGGAGCGATAGGTCCCCGACTGAAGGTCGGTGTCGCCGAAGAACGCCCAGAGCGCATGCCGCGCCGGATCGGGAGTCATCCCGTGCCCATGGCGGTGCCCCCCGAATGTATGCTGCACGGCCCAGGAGGCGCCGCGGTCCGAGGACTTCCAGAGCCGGATGGGCGTGCTGGCCCCGGTGAAGACCTGGTATTCCAGGAAGTAGACCGCCCCGTCCAGCTCCGCGAAGCTGTGCGGGCTGAGCGAGCGATAGGCGCCGGTCGCGAGCACCTCTGTCCAGGTGAGGCCGCGGTCCGTCGATCGTGCGACGGCGTGCCCGGCGCCGCTGACCACGTCGGCAAGGAGCGTCCCGTCCGCCAGGGGAGCGAGATTCCAGAACGAGGCCCCGTTCGCAATCGAGCCGCTCTTTTGCCAGGCGCGCCCGTCGCTGCCCGACCAGATCTCCGCGCCCGAACCGCTCAGGTTCACCCCGTAGGCGGTCCCCGTGGAGTCCACGGCCAGTAGATCGTAGCCGGTCTCCGTGTAAGTGATCTCACCCTGGAAGCTCGTGCCCGCATCTGTCGCGCCCGTGCCTCCGTCGGTCAGGGGCGGCGAGCTCCCATCGGCGCGCCCCGCCCGCGCTGCGAGCGCGTCGGGCGAGATCGGAGCGCCGCAACCGGAGATGGCGAGGGCCGCGGCCACCAGTGCTGGAACAGACTTCATCGCGGCGGAAAGTGTGGCCCCAGGCCGCCGGTTCCAGCCACCCCGCCACGCGGTTGCTCACTGCAGGACGGGCGTCTTCCGCGATGCGGCCCGCGCGGCCGGCCCTTATGTCAGGTGGTGCGCAGCGGAATGTTGCCGCGAGATGCAACCGATCGAATCACCCGGCCGAGAGCGCTTGAATCACGAACGCGTAGTCGTAGGCTGCGTCCTTGAGGCGGTCGTACCGGCCGGACGCCCCGCCGTGGCCGGCCGGATCCATGTTGATCTTGAACAGCAGCGGGTTCGAATCGGTCTTCAGCGAGCGGAGTTTCGCGACGTACTTGGCCGGTTCCCAATACATCACCTGGGAATCGTTGTACGAGGAGCGGACCAGCATGGTCGGGTACGCTCGCGCGGTCACGTTGTCGTAGGGGCTGTACTGCTTCATGTACCGGTACTCGTCCGGCTTCTTCGGGTTGCCCCACTCCTCGAACTCGATGACCGTGAGAGGGAGGGATTCATCCAACATGGTGTTGATCACGTCGACGAAGGGGACGTAGGTGATGACCGCGTGGAACAGGTCGGGCCGCAGGTTGGTGACCGCCCCCATCAACAGCCCGCCGGCGCTGCCGCCCATGATCGCCAGGCGATCCTTCGAAGTGTAGCCCAGCGAGACCAGGTGCTCGGCGGAGGAGATGAAGTCCGTGAAGGTATTCATCTTGTTCATCATGCGGCCCTGGTCGTGCCATTTCTTGCCCAGCTCGCCGCCGCCGCGGATGTGGGCGACCGCATAGCTGACGCCCCGATCAACCAGCGAAAACACGTTGGAGTTGAACCGGTCGGCGACGTCGATGCCATAGGAGCCGTAGCCGTAGAGGAGCAGCGGGCTCTTGCCGTCGCGCGCCGCGCCCTTCTTGTGGAGCACCGCCACGGGCACCTTCACGCCGTCGGCGGCAGGCGCCCAGATGCGCTCCACCTGATAGCGTGAAGGGTCGTAGTTCGGCACCGGCTGCCGCTTGACGGCTTTCTGGCCGAGGGAAGCCGCGTCCACGTCGAGCCAGCTCTGCGGAGTCACGGGGCTCTGGTAGACCACGCGGAGCTCCTTCTGCTCGTACTCCGGGTTCCTGTCGGGAGAGACTTCGTAGTCCGCCTCGGGGAATTGCACGCGCCGCCGCGCGAAGGTGGCCGGATCGAAGAAGGCGATCTGCGGCAGCCCGCCCTCGCGCTCGTGCAGCGCGACGAAATCGCGGAAGACGTCCACCTCCTGCAGCATGACGTCCTCGCGGTGCGGCACCA
>WNFR01026586.1_pt1 | contig 14515 bp, 15 predicted proteins | sample 5400221 | NCBI WGS metagenome assembly WNFR01 (sample SAMN13153357, study PRJNA577476) | soil metagenome | isolation source: 40 cm soil under Madrone tree | place: USA:California | collected 2016-06-14 | reverse complement strand
GCGCCCGCTTCCAGCAACGCTCGGGCACAGGCATCGAGTGTCGCTCCAGTGGTCAATACATCATCTAACAGTAAGACGCGGAGGTTGTCAACCTGGCTGCCGGGACGTGTGGCAAAAGCGCCACGCACGGACTCCCATCTCTCCTCCAAAGTGAGGATTTGCTTCTCCGGCCGAGCCCGCGTGCGCATCAGCAGGACGGCTTTATGCGGTAATCGCAGCCGCTTCGCCAGCGGCTTGGAGAGCAGCGCCGCCTGGTTGTACCCTCGCTCGCGCTCCCGCCGGCGGTGCAGCGGCACCGGGACCACCACGTCCGCCGCCAGCGCGCTGCCTTGTTCCTTCATGAGTTCCGCCAGCCGCTCGGCGAACCACGCCCCCAGCGGCTCGATCTGCTCGAATTTCAGCAGCAGGATCGCCCCCATCAGCGGGCCTTCGTACATCGCAAAGCTGCGCGCCCGTTCGAACGCGTACGTCTTGTCCCGGCAGGCCGGGCAGAGCAGCGCACGCCCCTCGTTCCGCACGGATCTCGGCTCCGGCGTCAGCCCCGGCAGGGGCCGCCCGCAAACGTCGCAAGCAGGTTGCGGCACGCGAACAAACGAGCCCAGGCACGCTTCGCAGATCGGCAGGCGGCTCGCGCTCGTCAGCAACTCGTCGCAGATCCGGCATCCCGCCGGGAAAAACACGCTCACCAGCGCATCGCTGATGCCCGCCAGCCAACCCCGTCCCGTCGCGTCCGTGCCGCGCACACCTCGCCCATCGCCCACACTACGCCCCGCCGCCGCTCGCCCATCCCGCGATGGAGTCGCTTCCGCCACGCAGGCAGAAATCTACTCCTCTTCCTGTTTTAATTAAAGTAGAAATGTACGTCGAAGTAATCTTCTGTAGTGGCGGGTCTTTAGATCCGCGAACTTGCTTCTCTTCTCTGCGTCCTCGGTGCTCCGCCCTCTGTGCTCTCTGTGTTAAATCTTTTCCGCGGGTTCTAACTACTGCAACAATCCCTGTTCCATTTTTTCCTGGCAACTGATGCAATGCTTCGCCCACGGTACCGCTTCCAGCCGCTTCTGCTGCATTTCTTCCTGGCAATTCGCGCAGACGCCGTATTCCTCCACCTGGATGCGCTTCAGCGCGGCATCAATCATGTTCACGATCTTGCGGTCCGTATTGGTCATGCCAAAGAGGAATTCTTTGGTGTAGGAGTTCGCCGCCTTGTCCGCCAGATCGACCGTGGGATCTTCGTCCGCCGTGCGGCCCTCTTCCTGTGTGCGCGCGATGGTCTTCATCAGCTCCTCGCGGCGCGCCAGCAGCTTCTTCTTGTAATACTCGAGCCTTTTCTTGTCCATGACTGCCTTGGTCCTTGTCCCCGACATCAGTATCTCTCGTTTCTCGAAGCCTCGCCTCTCAGCGTGCTTTTCTCGCCATCTAAAAACTCCGTAGTGTAGGCCGACTCATCGTCACTGTCAAGCGGCGCAGGCCGCCTCTTGTAGAAACATAAATCCGCTCATTCCTCAAGACGCTGACTCAGTGAACTTACGGCACCTTGCGCTCGGGTATTTTGCTCTGAGGAGTTCGCTTTAGCAACTTTCAGCAATTGCATTCTGCCAAATTATCAAGTTCACCGGATTGTCAGCAGCCAGCGTCGAGATTAGTTTTCCAGTGACGCGCAAGGAAGCGCACTTCACTGTCCTGAAGTCCTGAAGTGAGCCAGCCATCTTACCGGTGTCCGGTTACTTCCGTTTCGTTATCAGGTGTGCGTCAGATGCCAATTCAAGGAGGATTGCATGCATCGAACTATATCTCTCGGGCGCTGCTCCATGGCAGTCGCTCTCGCGACAATTCTGCTGACGTGTCCCGCGGCCGGCCTTGCACAGCTGGGTGGGCTACCGCCACCTCCGCCGCTGCCATTGCCATCTCCGCCAGCGGCCGCGTCATCCGCAATTGTCGGAAACGCAAGCGCCGCACGAGTCTCCGTTCTTGGAATTCTCGGAACGGCAGTGACAACTGCGCTCGCCGATACCGGGACTCTCACAACCGCGAACAATGCCCTGGATGCTTCCACGCTCGCCGGGGGTATCCCTGCGGCGCTTAACGCGGAAACCCTGAGCGCCTCCACAATCAGTTGGCCCAATCAGGTTGACTCCCAAGCTTCACTGGGGAACCTGAGCATGACCGTAGCTGGCGTCGGCATCACCGCCGATTTCGTAATGGCGCAGGCTTCTCAAGTGCAGGGCGCTGCCGGCACTGGCAGCTCGACCCTCACCAATCTTGTGATTAATGGAATTCCGATCGCCGTAAGTGGAGCGCCGAACCAGGCCATCTCCATTCCCGGCGGTCAGGTCATTCTCAACGAGCAAACGATTTCATCCACTGGCGCCGCCGCAGTGAACGCCCTGCATGTCGTTGTTACCGGCGTTGCCGATGTCGTAGTCGCGTCCGCGACTGCGGGTGTCTCTTAGCCTCACGACAAGTGAGCCACATATTGAAAGGAGAATGCACTAATGAATGGCTGGCGTGGTGCTGGTGGTCGGGACTGCCACCGCGCCACACGCAAAGGCCTGGGACACGCTGCCCCCGTGCGACTTTCTGACCGGCGGCGGATGGATCGTGCACCACGGTGCCAAGGCCAACTTCGGCGTCGGAGGCGGATGCAAGCACGGTTCGCCGACCTGGGGCCACCTGGAGTACATCGATCACGGTACGGGCCTAAACGTTCACTGGACGAGCATCACGGGGTATTATTTTTGGGATGATGGTAGCAACGGCACGGACCCGAAGACCCGTCAGCCCACCGGTACGCGGAAGATCTGTGGCACGGCCAGGACCAACCAGTTCGGCGACGTCAACTTTGCCGTTCGCGCCAGGGATGCTGGAGAACCAGGTGTGAACGACCAGTTCGACATCATCTTGACGGATTCCTCCGGCGCTGTCGTCTACAACACGGCCTCGGAGTGCACTTGGCACTATTTGGGTTCGTATGCTCCGTGCTCCGTGCCGGGAAACGGCGGGGGCGGAAACATCCAGCTGCATAAGCCCAATCCGTCAACCTCCGGGAGCTTCGGCGGTTCGTGCCCCGCGTTTCCTGGATTTTAGGCCATGTCGTGACTGCCGTCCGCGGCTCCTGGATTTATACGCCGGCGCATCTGCGCGCGGCAATTCAGGAGCCGGGCGCGACAGTTATTTCCCGCCGGACCTTCCCCACATTTGCTTATTGCAGTATTCACCTGATAAAGCGCTAGGGTCCTCTCTGTAAGATCTATATTTTTCTCCACCCTGCACTCTCCTTCTTCCACGAGTAACGCTGAATGGACCCATCCTCTGTGCAGCGCAATGAACGAAAGAAAGGTTAATGGAGGAAACAATGATGAGGCACTCTAAAGTTCTGGAATGTAGTGATCTTGTGAACCACGCGGCTTCTGATATACGGCGAAGGGTGCTAGGGGAGCACAGGGGGACACGTCGTAAACGTTATGTGGAGGCAGTCGCGCCATGGCAGAAATTAGCCAAGGCGGCGGCATTCGAGGCTAATTACCAACCTTCCCTGGAAACAGTTCAAGTGGTCAAGGCGGCGTTCGCAACGGCTGGCTTCGCCGCCAGGCGGCAGGAAACCCGCGGACTGATTCAGCTATACGACAGCTTCTTGCACCCGGCCCCGGCAGGAATACGCTCGGCTGGCATGAGAATCAGGCAGATGCTCTACCGGGCTGAGCCTTATCAGATCGATTTGCACATCGAATTGCAGCAGGAGCGAAATCGCTTGGTTGTCTCTGGACAGTTGGTGGACCTTAGCCATCCGGAGATGGTTGGCCGCGACGTGCGGGTCACGCTCTCGGACGGCCGCGAAAGTGTTGCCAATACAGTCACAAATCAGTTTGGTGAGTTTCGCGGTGAGATTGAAAACTCCGGCGATTTGGAGCTTTCCCTCCTTCCCCCCACTGGAAAACCCATCGTCATTTTGATCAGAGGGGCGCTGAAACGATTGTCCGCAGCGAAAGATTGACCGACAACGGAATTCCAGAGACGGTCGAATCTATATTTAGAACTACTGTTACCAGGGGAGAGTACTAAGGTCTTCACTTGATTGTTTCCGGCGAAAATAGATGCTACCTCATAGAGACGTGAGGTGGCTGACGGGGTTCCAAGCAACGGATCAAGTGACCCGGCACCTGACCACGCAGAAGAACTACCGCCGCGCCAAATTTTAGGATGCCTCCCACCGAAGACCGCCACACCTCAGGTTCACCCAGTCAAGGTCTGAGCGAGAACCCTTTGGACCACGGGCCCAGTGGCAGAATGGAAAGGCGGCTGCCGATCATCGTCGTAGTGCGCCTCGCAAAGCCAGATAGTGCGGGTACCGATGGAGAGGAGAAGACGTTCACCGACAACATCAGTGCACACGGCGCTCGCGTATTCTCTAAGCACGCCTGGCCACTTGGCGACCTGGTACGGCTTACTCCACTGAATGAAGATCCGGCCTGTGGGAAAGTGATTTATTGTCAGCAGCTGCCGGACAACCGCTATGGCATCGGAGTGAAGTTTCAAGATCACCCCGTCACGTGGTCCAATTTGCGGAGATACAACGGACTGCTAAGATGACGGGCGGGTGGGTCACTCTAAACAAATTGTAGTGGCCGGTCTTCAGACCGGTGACTTGCGTGTGCCTCACAACAAATGTTTACGGCAGCTTCTGGGCTAGATCGGCGGGTGCCCCGTCCTCGGTTTCCAGAGGGCGGGACTTTTGGCTTGGATCTTAACCGCCAGCAATTTCAATGCTTTACGATCTCATTCGAATGCTAACAACAAAGTAATTGACACGCAGTGTACTTTTGTGCTATTCTCCCGCGTGTTTGCCACTCGCAAATTCCGGCCTTCTCTCCTCGCGCCGCTTCCATTTCTGCCTTCTTCTCATTCAAATCTTTTCTTTTCAGAGGCTTGCGCACTTTTTTCCGTGACGGCCATCTGACAACGCTTTGCTTATCAATCACTTCAGCACTCTTTTCATCGCGACGGGAGGTGTATCTCCTCCTCCACTATTCAATTGTCCCTCTATTCCCCTAAGTCATTCAGACCTCTGCCCTTTCGCGCCCCTAAGTCGCGAAGAATCAACACTTGCAAAAGTGTATCAAAACAGACAACTTTAACTCTCTTTAGAATCAACACTTATGAAAAACACGGGGGGTGGGGGTGTTATGGTTAATGAAACATGTCATGAAGCATGTCTGTCCCGAGTCCGCCGCGGCGGAGGAGCCGAGGGACCTCTCCCACTCCCGATATGGGAATCCGTCTTGAGGAGCATCGCGACGAAGGCTTCTTCTTCGTGGCACAGCCCGCGGTTCATGCGCGATGAATCTGGCTGTGCTCCTCCACCAGTCACCAGTCACCAGTCACGGCACTACTGGCACCACCAGCGCCGAAGGATGCGCCTTGTCATGATAAATGACATTCGTCGCTTTGATCATGCGCGTGGCGCGGGCTTGCTCTTCGCCGGTGTTCAGGTTGCGATCGAAGCGCGGGAAATTGCTGCTGGAAACTTCCAGCCGCAGCTTGTGGCCGGCGAGGAAAACATTGCTCGTGGACCACAAGTCCACGGCGATGTGATACGTCTCGCCCGGATTCGCCAGCTCCGGTTTTTCCTGAGAATTGCGGTAGCGCAGCCGCAGAATTCCGCTCGTCAGATTCTGCGCAAATCCATTCGGCCAGACGTCCACGAGCATGCCCGTGAAGTCCGTGTCCACCGCCGAGCTGCTCACGTACAGATCGAGCGAAACCGGCCCGGTCACTTCGGTGTCCTTTGCAAACGCCGGCGTGGTGTACACCAGCACGTCGCTGCGCGCCTCCGCCGGCCGCTGATCCTCCGGCCCGATTCCTGTCGGCAGCGCGCCACAGCAGAGCGGCCCGCCAATCGTCGGCACGGCGTCGTTCGGGTCGTAGACATATTGATCCGGCTTCTCGTCCGCAGGTGCAACCGCGCTTAGCGAACCATTCCCGCCGAGTCCGTTCGCCGCGCCCGAGGAGTGCAGGAAATACCGCGTGTTTTTCGCGCGCGCCAGCGGCCAATCGTCTTCGTCGCGCCACTCGTTTTTCCCCATGACAAAAATCTTCACTGGCTTTTCTTTTTCCACGCCGTTGGCCTCGCCCTTCAACAGCCAGTCGTACCAGCGCAGCGTGATTTCGTCTAAATCGGCCGGCAGCTTATTGCCAAACTCCACCGCGCCGACTTTTCCAGTACTCGACTGTCCCGCGTGGCCGCCGACCGTAACTGCCAGCCGCTGCCCGCGCTTCGCAGCTTCCGTTCCTGCTTCCGTTTTCAATCGCACGAAATTCTTCAGCGAGCCGCCGAGAAAAATGTCATACCATGCCGCAAAACTCAGCACCGGCACCTGGACCTGCGCGTAATGATCTTCGATGGACCACTGCTTCCAGTAGTCGTCATAATTCGGATGCGCCAGCCAATCCGTGAAATACGGCGCCAGGCCCTCCGATTCCGGCGCTTCCAGCACGGGATACCCCCGCAAGGGCAAAATCTTCGTCCACCCAATGGCGTTGCCGCCCGCTTCCAGGCGCCGCCGCATGGTGTTTTTCGCCAAACCCGTGGCCCACGATTCGTTGAACCACTGCTCGAACGCACCGCCTTGGTACGTCCAGCCGTCGTGATAATTCGACGCCGTCACGTTCGGGCAGATGCCAGACAGGTGCGGTGGCTTGGCGATCGCCGCAAGGAATTGCGTCGCACCCACGTACGACCCGCCAAACATGCCCACTTTTCCATTGGAATAAGGCAGGGCGGCGGCCCATTCGACGGTGTCGTAACCGTCCTGCGATTCATTTTTGAAGGGATACCACTCGCCCTCCGATTCAAAGCGCCCGCGCACATCCTGCGCAATCACCGCGTACCCGCGCGCCGCTGCCCGCAACCCGAATCCCATGCTCCCCGTCTTGTCGTAGGGCGTGCGCACCAGCAGCACCGGAAATTTGCCTTCGGCTTTTGGCCGGTAAATGTCGGCTCGCAGAGTCACCCCATCGCGCATCTTCGCCGCCACATTTCGCTCCACCGTGACGTCGTAGTGCTCCGCAGCCGCCGCTGCCAAAGGCAGGATCAGCGCCATCCACACCATGGCCACCGAGAGCAGTCCAAAACGCCACACGCAATTATTGCCGCTTCGCATTTTCTTTTGCATCGCTATGCCTCCACGCTGTGCCCTGCGCTTGTACTGGAAAGTGCGCCGAGCCTAGGCCGACTCCTCACCGCTGTCAAGCGGCGTCTACGAAAGGAAACGAATTTTCTAAATGTAGCAATGTTACTCGTCGAAATTCTCCAGGAAAAGAACTCGCTGTTGACCGGTGCTTGCTACAGCAAGCGCTTCATTTTCTCTTTATAATTTTTCCAGAAATGTTTGACGCAGTTATGCGCGTCGATCTTCGTCTCTACCTTTAGTCCCGGGTCATGGATCGACCGTTTTGAGCTGCTCCCGGCTGGTGGCTGCCGGAGAGTCTCCCTTCAAGAACGGACTGTGGTGAGTTGCAGGTCCGGGCGGGAGAAGACGAGATGTACTTCGCTCAGCCGTTCCTTCGGGTCGCCACCACGATTCTGATTGTTTGGATATTTTCCTGCGGAATAACCTCACCGCAAACGGTTTCCAACGGGGGAGGCACCAGTGCTTCCTTCCTACTTGCCAATCTGCCGTCCGCGCCTGAACGTTGCACCAGGAGTGCGGGTAGCTCCGCCGTTCCGCGCGCAGACGCCGACATAGCCGGCGACGTACCATATTCGTGTGGCGCGCTCCCCTCGGCGATGCCGGCACTGAAACCTTGCGACGCAGCAAACCGTGCCGGGACGGGGTGCGATGGCGCCAAGGATCTGGTGCAGGCGAAGCTGGAAGCAATGGGGAAGGCCGGGCAAAAAATTTCGCGGGCGCGTGAAAAAGTTCTCGAAATCCTGGGGACGGAAAACGCGTGCAGCGCCTGGTTTCGGGAGAAGGAATCCGCGAAAGCAGAGACAGAGGCCCCCTGTACATTCTCCGAAATCCCTATGTGGCAAAGGTCATGCAGGGCGACGGAGCCTACGGCACGATCACGATCAATACAAAGGGCGCCTTTTTCTCGGCCGCAAGCCAAGTCCGCGAAGTGAACAAAGAAGGCGGCCCTGACAGCATACGGGGAACGCGGCTGTTGCACGTGGGCCCCTATGACGGAGACACGCTTACTGCGCGGGCCGTGACCCTCCTGCATGAATTCGGGCACGTGATCGATCTTCTCCCGCCCGATGAGGATAACGTCGAAGGCAGGTCGGTTCAAAATACGCACGAGGTCCTGCGCTATTGCAGAGCCGAATTAAATTCGCTGACAAAGAGAAGCACGTTTTCAGCCAGCCACTGAGGTCCGTCTTAAACGTCAATTGAGAAAATTTTGAGATATTTTCGGATGGTGTTTTGCGTATCACCATTGAGCCCGAATTACGGGTCATCCGTTTGTCAGGCGGCATCGGGTTGGTGGTGACGCGAAAGCTCTCTTGCAACGGCTGTGGTGAGTGTGCAGTCCGGGCAGGAGAGCACCATGGTTGTCGCGGCGAGATATGCCGTGGGCATCGCGGCCGCTTTTTTTTTGTCTTGTACTTTGGGGACGCTGCGCACTCGCAAAGCGCCAGCTCGGCGGAGATACTCCGGGTGTCTAAGAATGAAGCCGGCACGGAGCGAGGCCCCGGCAATTGCGGCACGGAAATGAAAATCGAACCGGCGCGTCAACGGCTCAACTTCGTGGGAGCGCCCTATCCCGAGCGCGGATCGAGCGATCCGCAGAATGATCCGTGCGGAAACGTCGGCACGCCGGTTGCGGGATTCAGCAGCGAGGACGAGCGAATTCAGAGGACTTTGCTTGCCCTGGGCAAGCAGGGAGAAACAATTTCCAGAGCCCGGGATCAGGTTCTGAAAATACTCCAGACCGAAAATGGCTGTGCCGCCTGGTTCCAGGAAGCCGATCCGGACCCCGCGGGCACGTTTCGATCGGTGAATTTCGTGCTGGAAGAAGACGGGCCGAGCTACGTCTTTGCTAAAAAAGAAGTCGGGCAGGATGAGATTTTCAAGCATCCCCCCGTCGCCAGTTCCTGCCAGAACGCCGGCCGCAATGCCACGATTCGTCTGAACGCGAACGGCGCGTTTTTCAAGCAAACCTCCGAAGTGCTGGCGCAGGACCGCAGGGAAGGGCCTTTGCAGCCGGGCGGCATGCATGTGTTGCGGGTAGCATCCTTTCGGGGGAACAGCGTCCCCGCGCAGGTCATCGCGTTACTCCACGAATTCGGGCACATCATTGGGCGTCTGCCCGAGGACGACGATTCGTGGAACGGCCAATCCACGCGCAATACCGACGAAGTGTTGCGCCACTGCCGCCCGGAGATTCGTTCGATTGCGAGGAAGCCGACGCGGCGGCCCGGAAGCCATGGACAAGAAACGGCCCTCGCATTTTGAAACGAATCGGCCAGGGACGGCACTATTTGGATGGTAAGCCCAAGTCCGAAGGAGCGAGCGACCTGATCTGCGTGACAACAGGAAGCGTGCCGCGTTTCTTTGGACTGGTTGACGGGTGGGGGGCACTCTTGGGAGAGTTGTGCTCCCCTTTCGTCAGCTCCCCGTAGGTATTCTCCTTCGGTTCCCAACCCCTGCTCACACTTGTGCCCTCCCGCCGAATTTACGAGCTGGATGCAGCCTACTTTGAGGGGGAACGATCTCTGACGAAAACAAGCAGGGAAAATATCGCAAAGTAGAAGGCAGAGTTAGCCGCGATGGCGATGCGCAGGAACCAGCCGAAGGTCCAGGCCATCGATTTATGAGTTTCCGGCATGATGAGTTCGGCGAGCTTGAGGCCGGGCGAGAAGAGCGCAATCAGGGGAGCAGGTACTTGCGGCTCGATGGGCACGGCAACCGCCAGGGCGAGAAAGCCCGCGGCCAAGCTCAGTCCTGCGAGCAAAAGGAAACGCAACAGCCCGCGCTGCGGGATAGCGTGGAATTCTAACAGAGGATTCCGCTCGTTCACCTTCCTGTGGGAAGATAATCCGGATGTGCAAAAACCAAAAGATCACTCTGGCCTCCCGGCGAACCATCACGTTTTTCTCAATCATTTTCGCTGCCTTATTTGTAGCCCTTCTCGGCTGGCCGCGCGTGGCGGCGACACTGCAAGACCAGCCCGCACAAAAAAAGCAACAGATGCCGACGATCGAGGAGTATCAGCCAAAGTCCACGCTGGTTACGAAGGAGCACAAGATCGAGCGGGCGAAATTCCCGTTCATTGATATTCACAGCCATCATTGGAATCCGACGCCGGAAGAAGTGGACCGGCTGGTCAAGGAGATGGACACCATCAACCTTCGTGTGATGGTGAACCTGAGCGGCGGCACCGGGGAGCGGCTGCAGCGAACCGTTGCGGCGATGAAGGGGCGCTATCCGGATCGGTTCGTGGTATTCGCGAACATGAGTTACGACGATCTAAACACGCCGGGGTTCGGGAAACGCGTGGCCGAGCGGCTGGAGCAGGACGTCAAGAACGGCGCGCAGGGACTGAAAATCTTCAAGGATTTTGGGATGGAGCTGAAGTACGCGAACGGGCAGCGCGTGCACGTGGACGATCCGGAGTTTGACGCGGTGTTCGAGAAATGCGCGGAGCTGAAGATTCCCGTGCTGATTCACGTGGCGGAGCCGTCGGCGTTTTTTGATCCGTGGGATTATCACAACGAGCGCTGGCAGGAGCTGAAGGAATTTCCAGGGCGCGCGCGGCCGCCGGCGAAGTATCCGCCGTTCGAAACGCTGATGACGGAACGCAATCACTTATTTGCAAAGCATCCGAAGACGAATTTCATCGCGGCGCATCTCGGATTTCACGGGAACGACCTGGAGCGGCTCGGAAAACTTTTTGACGCCAATCCGAATGTATACGTGGACATTGCCGCAGTGCTGGCGGAGCTGGGGCGGCAGCCGTATTCGGCGCACGATTTTCTCGTCAAGTATCAGGACCGCGTGCTGATGGGAAAAGACATTTACGAGGTGAACGAATACAAATGGTATTTCCGTGCTCTCGAAACGCGGGACGAATATTTTGAGTACTACCGCAAGCGCCACGCGTTCTGGCGGATTTACGGATTTCAAGTGCCTGATGAAGTGCTGAAGAAAATCTACTACAAGAATGCGTTGAAGCTCGTGCCGGGGATAGACGCAAAGGCGTTTCCGCAGTGAGAGTCTGGGGCGCTTCCATGCCCGACGCGGACGTCGCGCGACTCATTTCCATGAAGCGGAATGCCCGTGAAAGCCGGCAAAGGTAAGAACCTCAAAAAGAGCGCGTATGTGCGCGACGAAAACCAGGAACTCCGGAAAGTCGTGCGCGGGTTACGAAGTTTTGTGAAGAAATGCGTGCCCGGCACTAATGAAACGGTCAATGCGTGGGGAATCCCGACGTTCGAGCGAAAGGATCCATTTTGTTTTTTCATGGTGGGCAAGAATCACGTGACGTTTGGATTCCTCTTCGGTACCTCGCTGCCTGATCCGGAGGGCCTGCTCGAAGGTACGGGCAAGAACATGCGGCACGTGAAGGTGCATACGATGGAAGATTTGGAGCAGAAGGGCCTTAGGAATTTGGTGCAGGCGGCTGCGGGCCTGGAAGGCAAAGCGCCGATGCGGGGGATGCGCGGAAAATAAAAGCACGCCGCGCTCCGCCTTCCTCCGCGAAGCGCCCAACATTGAAGAACGAGTTGAACCCTCAGTTCCTATTCTTCGTGAGCGAGCGGTTTGCCGTCGGGTCCTACCTGAACCTCGGATTTCTTCCCGTTTGTCTCGACCTGGGCCTCGTAGGCCACGAGCTTTCCCTTCTTACAGTTTGGCCCTTTTCTTTTTCTGTCGAAAATCCGCGAATGGTTGCACCTGCACTCTCCGCTGCGACTGTCTTTTCGACGGCAGGCGGAAGGTCCGACCGCTTGATCTTCTTTTCCTGTGCTGAGGCGGTACCCGCAAGCAGTAAGCCGCCGGCCACAAAGGCTAATAGATGATTTGTCTTCATGATCTCTCCTGGACACAGGAAATGGCTCCCGCGTCGAGTTAAGTGTACCCCGGTTCTCCTGAACAGAAGATGAACGGGAATTTGGCATGCCCTTGGTGTCGCGAGAGGGAAGGGTTTGCCATCCGCTGCCGTTTCCAAAAGTTCCCGCTCGCTACGCGCGAAATTCTGTAAAATCATGCCCCCTGAAACCAGGAGAGATACCGTGAACGCAACTTCTGCAAATCATTCCGTCGTCCAAAAGCCAAGAGCGCTGGCGGCGATTCTGTCGGGCGGCGTGATCGCGGGAGCTTTCGATCTGACGTATGCAACTGTTTTCTACAGTTTCCGCGGCGTAAAACCAATCCGCGTTTCGCAATCGATCGCCAGCGGGCTGCTCGGTCCCAAGGCTTACGAGGGCGGCGTCGCAACAGCGATCTTAGGCGTGGTGTTGCACTTCGTCATAGCGATTGGGGCGGCGACCGTATTCTATCTGGTGAGCCGCAAACTCACGTTCCTGACGCAGAAGCCCATCCTTTGGGGTCCGCTGTATGGCGCCGCGATCTATTTCTTCATGCATTTCGTGGTGCTGCCGCTGGCGGCAAACCCGAGATTCAGAACCACAACGCTTTCGGTCGCCACGGTTTCCGACTTCGCGATTCACATGATTTTGATTGGACCGTCCATCGCGCTGGCCGCACGCCGATTCTCCACGTGAAGCTAGTTCACGACTACTCTGTTTGAGCGCCTATCGAATGCCAAGAAGGCGCAAGGATGAGGCGTCCGGCGGGGCTGACAAGATTACTTGAGGAACGGGATGTAGGCGGGGACATTTTGCTGATACTGGTGAAATGTTTCCCCGAATTGCGAGGCGAGGAGTTTGTCCTCGATGTGCACGCGGATCTCCGTGCCAAAAACAAACACCACGATGGCTAGGAGGAAGAGCGGCAGCGGGGTCACCACAAAGCCTGTGGCGAGCAGTACGCAAAGCATGGAGGTGTAGATCGGATGACGCACGAAGCGATAAGGTCCCGCCATGATGAGCTCGTGATCGGAGCTGAGGCCGGCATCAACGCGCCACTGGCGTCCGAGGGCGCGGGTGCTGGTCCACGAAAGGAGAATCCCGAGCGCGAAGAAGACGATGGCGAAAATGATTTGCCAGGATTGCGGATGCCGCAGCCAGAACTTGCCTTGCCACAAGAGGGAGTAGCCAATGGCGACGATCACCACGCCCCAGCGGGCGCGCCGGTCGATGTGCTTGGCGGGATTGCGGCTGCGTTTGATCAGGGCGAAGGGCGTCATCCAGAGGAGCCATCCGGCGACGAGAATGGCGTAAGCATAGGCGGGCATGATTGCGATTGTAGCTTAGTGAGGTATCTGGGTGGATGCGAAGTTGCCCCGCATCCTGCCGCTCGTAGCTCGAAACCGAAGCCAGCCAGCACTTTTGCACAGGGTTCACAGGGCTGAGGATAAAGGAGCAAAATAATCATTGCAGGGACTTGACGGAATTGGGAAAGCTGGTATAGTTACAAATGGCCCGAGGGGTTTGTGGACCCGCGGGGCTAACAGGGGCATCACAGTCGGATTCGAACGTCTGCAACGATCCTAAGTGAGGTTCTTTACGAACACGGGCTAGAAAGAAGTCGAGCATCGCGTGGAGCCACCTAAGTGTGGGTGGCTGTACCCGGCGCTCGACGCCGGGTTTTTTATTTTGCGGCAGTGATTAGTGGCGAGTGGCGGGCGAGAAGAAGTTCCGCAAGGAATTTCCGAAGCAAGTCGCAAGGCAACTAAGACACGAGGCAAAATCCCAGCGCAAGCTGGGGAAACCGAGCTGGAAGGCGAGATCGCGCAACGCGATCGGATAAGACCCACCAGACAAGTCCCGAGCCAATTGATTTGGCGTGACCGCGAGGCGGTCAAGTTCGAAAGGGCGATCTTAAAAGGATCGACCGGGACATTCCGATGGACTCGGAAGAACACGCTTTGACAACAGAAAGGCTGGCAAGTCCACGCCGATAACCCTGTGTCCCGATTACGGTCGGGCGGGGTGCCATGGTGTGGATTACATACAAGTTTGCTCGAGTCGAGCAAAACTGTGGAAGAAAAGGCGGCTTATTCAAAGGCTGTGATCGGCGACTCGTGACTGGTGACTCGTGAGAGAAGCCGGGAACGGATTGCCAAGCATGGTCATCCGAGGATTGTAGAATCGAAAGCCTGCGTCAGAATTCTTAGTGATTCGAAAAACCGAATCACCGGACGTTCCGTGATCCCTGCCCGGGAGAGCGGAGTGCTGATGCGAGGAGGTATGGGGCTGCAAGATTCGGGACGTCTCAATTTTCAAGCCAAAGCGATTTGGTTCAAACGAGAGACGGGTTGAGTAAGTTTTATGATTAAGCTACTAAGGGCGTACGGTGGATGCCTTGGCGCCAGAAGGCGAAGAAGGACGTGGCAAGCTGCGATAAGCCTCGGGGAGCCGCAAGCAGGCTTTGATCCGAGGATTTCCGAATGGGGA
>WNFR01005908.1_pt1 | contig 14515 bp, 10 predicted proteins | sample 5400221 | NCBI WGS metagenome assembly WNFR01 (sample SAMN13153357, study PRJNA577476) | soil metagenome | isolation source: 40 cm soil under Madrone tree | place: USA:California | collected 2016-06-14 | reverse complement strand
CTACAGATTCAACGGTTGCCAATCCAGTGCGGCCGATTAAGGTGCTGCGGTTCCGCGCCACCGTGATTGCTTTCCGCCGAATTTTCATCATCCTTGCCGCGCTCGTCATGCTTGCGAGCGGCATCCGTTTGGCCGCGGCCGCACAGGCATTCATCGTCATCGATTCGCAGACTGGTTACGTTCTGCAAGAACAGGACGCGCGGCAAAAACGCCAAGTGGGCAGTCTGACCAAGATCGCCACGGCGGTGGTGGTGCTCGATTGGGCGGAACACAAATCGGGCAATCTCAACCAAGTCGTCGCGATTCCGCCCGAGGCCTTGGTCGGCACGGGCGAGAACAACATTGGATTTCAACCCGGCGATACAATTACCCTTCGCGATCTGCTCTATGCCGCGCTCGTCCAATCCGACAACATCGCGGCCTATACTCTGGCATATCATGTTGGGTCGACGCTTGAATCACTCGTTCCCGCCACTGCCGCCTCGAAAGTTACACCCGAGATCGCCTTCGTCAGCCAGATGAATGCGTTGGCCAAACAACTGAAAATGGAACGGACCCGTTTCGTGAATCCGGATGGCATCGATGAGAACGTAAAACCAAGACCATTCTCAACCGCCGAGGACATGGCGCGCCTGGCTCGCTACGCGATGAATAAGGCTGGCTTCCGTTTCTATGTTTCGCAGAAGGAGCGGCAAGTCTCTTTTCAGCGCGGCAAACGCACGCTGAGTTATCTCTTGCGCAACACAAATGAACTTTTGGGGACGCACGGCATCGACGGCGTGAAAACGGGCCGGACAGCTCGGGCGGGAGAATGCCTGATTCTTTCCGCCAACCGGGAATCCGAGGTGGTCAAGCAGGGCCAATACACCAGCGTCTTCCCGCGTCACATTATTGCGGTTTTGCTCGGTAGCGCGAATCGATTTGGCGAAGGCGCCGGGCTGGTCGAACATGGTTGGCAGCTCTATGATCAATGGGCGGCCGCAGGACGTCTTGTCGATCCCAATAAGCAGCTTTGATCGCCTCATAACTAAATGAAGCCACGCATCGGTGTCCTAACCAGTGGTGGCGATTGCCCGGGACTTAACGCCGTCCTGCGCGGAGTTGTGCTCGCCGCCGAGAAACTTGGCTGGGAAGTCATCGGCTTTCGTGATGGATTTGAAGGACTCCTTCCACCCGGAGATCACGTCGTCCTGGACCGAAAAAGCACCGATGGAATCATGACCCTGGGCGGCACCATCATCGGCACGACCAATCGTGGACACTTCATCGCCAAGGTCGGCGCCGGCGACCGCGCGATCGTTCCCGCGGAAATAATCGCGCAGGCTCGCGAGATCTTGAACCAACTTAGAATCAAATCGCTGATTATTGTCGGCGGCGACGGTTCCATGACTACAGCGCTTCAGTTACAGGAAGCGGGCATCAACTGCATCGGCGTCCCCAAAACGATTGATAATGATCTCGAAGCCACGGCCATGACGTTCGGATTTGATTCCGCCGTTGCGGCTGTGATGGACGCGCTCGATCGATTGCACACCACGGCCACAAGTCACAAACGTGTCATGGTCGTTGAAGTGATGGGCCGCCATGCCGGCTGGATCGCGCTCCATGGCGGGATCGCTGGCGGCGCCGACATGATTTTGATTCCGGAGATCCCGTTTGATTACGATAAAATTGCGGCCACGATCAAGAAACGTGATGCGGCGGGCAATCTCGGCTCGCTCGTGGTCGTTGCGGAAGGCGCGCGACCCAAAAACGGTCAACAAGTAATGCGTCCGAGTAAAGACGGCGAATTCCGTCTTGGCGGCGTGGGCGATATCGTAGCGCGAGAGATCGCCCAACGCACTGGCAAAGAAACGCGCTCCTGCGTGCTCGGGCATTTGCAACGCGGCGGCGCGCCCACCACGCTCGATCGGATTCTCGGCACCCGCTTCGGCGTGAAGGCCGTTCAATTGGCCAACGAAGGACATTTCGGATCGATGGTCAGTTATCAGAACTATCAGGTTCGGCGATTGATGGGTAGCGGCGGTCTATTGAGCGCGCCGTAGCCTTGGCGAAGGCGGATGACCGCCGAAGTTTTTGGTAGCGAAATGTTCGACGGTGAGACACCGTCGCTACAGTGAAGATTGTTCTCGCCTATTCCGGTGGGCTCGACACCTCAGTCATTCTTCGCTGGCTCAAGGAAAATTATCAGGCTGAGATCATCGCCTTTTGCGCTGACATCGGTCAGGAAGACGAACTCGACGGGTTGGAAGCAAAGGCACTCCGCACCGGCGCCTCCAAGTGTTACATCGACAATCTGCAGGAGGAATTCGCGCGCAATTTTATGTTCCCGATGTTTCAAGCCGGCGCGATTTACGAAGGCCAGTATTTTCTCGGCACCAGCATTGCACGCCCGCTCATCGCCAAACGCATGGTCGAAATCGCGCGGCTCAAAAAAGCGGACGCCATTGCGCACGGCGCGACGGGGAAGGGGAACGATCAGGTTCGCTTTGAACTTGCGGCCGCCGCGCTTGCGCCTGAGCTGCGTGTGATCGCGCCGTGGCGCGAGGAACGTTTTCGAGAAAAGTTTCCCGGGCGCGCCGAGATGATTGCGTTCGCGAAAGAGAATAAAATTCCCGTCGAAGCGAGCGCGAAAAAACCGTACTCGACCGACCGCAATCTTCTCCACATCAGCTACGAGAGCGGCGTACTCGAAGACCCATGGTTCGATGCCAGCTCAAAAGAAATGCGCGGCATGTACAAATTGAGCGTTGCGCCTGAAGATTCGCCTAACGAACCCGAGTACATCGAGCTTGAGTTAGAGCAGGGAAATTGTGTTGCGGTAAACGGCAAGCCGCTGTCGCCGCTCGGCGTAATGAAAAAGCTGAACAAGCTCGGCGGAAAACATGGCATCGGTCGCGTCGATATCGTGGAGAATCGTTTTGTCGGAATGAAAGGCCGCGGCGTTTATGAGACGCCCGGCGGCGCCATTCTCCATTTCGCCCATCGCCAAATGGAAACGCTGACGATGGATCGCGAGGTCATGCATTTGCGCGACAGTCTCATTCCGAAATACTCTTCTCTCGTTTACAATGGTTTTTGGTTCTCGCCTGAACGCGAAGCGCTTCAGGCGCTCGTCACAGAAACACAGCGTGACGTCACCGGCGTCGTTCGCTTAAAACTTTACAAGGGCAACATCATCGTCGCCGGCCGCAAGAGCCCGAAAAGCTTATACGATCCCAAAATTGCGACGATGGAAGAAACCGGCGCATCGACATATGATCAAAGTGACGCCACCGGATTCATCCGCTTGAATGCGCTTCGCTTGAAAGTCCGCGCAGCCAGGACATCAGATAGCCGCGATTGACCTCAATCGCCTGAATCCTTGCGAGGTGCGATTGTCGATCTTATATTTTGGTGGCGTCAATCAACACGAAGGAATCTTATGCCAACGACAATCGCAGCTCCCAAAAAGGTCCCCGCAGCGGAAAAAGATTTCCTGCCGCTGCAAGGCACCGACTACGTTGAGTTCTACGTCGGCAACGCCAAACAGGCCGCGCATTTTTACAAGACGGTTTTCGGTTTTCAAAGCCTGGCTTATTCCGGTCCCGAAACGGGAGTACGGGATCGCGCGAGCTACGCCATTCGTCAGAACGAGCTGACGTTTGTTCTAACGACGCCGATGCATCCCGACAATCCGACCGCTGATCACATTTACGAGCATGGCGATGGCGTGAAAGCGATCGCGTTGAACGTGGAAGATGCGACTTCGGCCTGGAACGAAACGACGAAGCGCGGAGGCAAGAGTTTCATGGAACCGAAAACGCTCACCGACGATGACGGCGAGGTAGTGATGAGCGGCATCCATACTTACGGCGACGTCGTTCATCTCTTTATCGAGCGCGAAAATTACCGCGGTGCATTCATGCCGGGTTTCCGCAAGTGGGAATCGTCCTACCAAGCGAAAGAGACCGGTTTGCTTTATTGTGACCATTGCGTCGGCAACGTCGGTTGGAACCAGATGAATCCGTGGGTGAAATTTTACGAGGATGTAATGGGCTTCAAAAACATCCTGAGCTTCGACGACAAAGACATCTCGACCGAATATTCGGCGCTTATGAGCAAGGTGATGAGCAACGGAAACGGGTTCGTGAAATTTCCGATCAACGAGCCGGCCGAAGGCAAAAAGAAATCGCAAGTAGAGGAATATCTCGAATTTTATCACGGCGAAGGCGTGCAGCATGTCGCCATCGCCACGAAAGATATCGTGAAAACGGTCACGGAATTACAGAAGCGCGGGCTCGAGTTCTTGAACATTCCATCGACGTATTACGACACGCTTCCCGAACGCGTGGGTCACATCGATGAAGATCTCGAGCCGTTGAAGCGCCTCGGCATTCTAGTCGATCGCGACGACGAAGGTTATTTGCTGCAAATATTCACCAGGCCGGTGGAAGATCGGCCGACCCTATTTTTCGAGATCATCCAGCGCAAAGGCGCGAAGAGTTTCGGCAAAGGAAATTTCAAAGCCTTATTCGAAGCCCTCGAGCGCGAACAAGAAGCGCGAGGCAATCTGTAAATGCAAAGTTCTGAAAAATTCAAAACACCCCTCACCATAATCCTCTCCCCTCGCAGGGGAGAGGCGAAGAGCGCGCGTCATGGCAATGTTTGCGTGCGAGTTCACGACCGTAGTTCGCCTCTCCTCTTGAGAAGAGGAGAGGGTAGGTGAGGAGTTGACCATAATTTAAAGGAGCACCTATGCCGTATTATCAAAAGCTCGGTCAAATTCCGAGAAAGCATCATATCTGGTTTCATCGCAATGGCGCCGGACCGAGTTACAAAAACGAGGGCATCGCTTACGAGCATGTATTCACCACTCAAGGATTCGATGAAGCCTATTCGATCATGTATCACCTGCGCCCGCCCACGCGGGTGCGCAAAGTCGAGTTGATCAAACATTGGGAGCCGAAAAAAGTCACGGACAGTCCGCTGCGCCATCATCATCTGAAAACGGCGAACATTCCACGTCGCGGCGATCTCTATACCAGCCGCATCCCGATGTTGTTCAATCAGGACATGACGGCGTACCGCGCGAAACCTGCGAAAGCGTACGACAAGTTCGAGTATTACAAAAACGGCGGCGCCGATGAGATCATCTTCGTTTTCAAAGGCGGCGGCGTGGTCGAAACCGTTTTCGGGAAACTCCCTTATCGCGCGGAAGATTACATCGTTATTCCCCGCGGCATCACTTACCGGATCGTGCCGAACAAAGTTGAAGAAGAAGATTATCTCATCCTCGAATCCGCAGGTCCGGTTCGAATTCCGCAGCGTTATTTGAATCACGAGGGGCAAATCAAAATGGGCGCGCCTTATTCGGAGCGCGACCTCCACGCGCCGACCGAGTTGCTCACGATCGACAAGGAGGAAGACGTCGATGTTCTGGTCAAAGACGGTCCACGTTTCACGCGCGTCACGCTTGCGCATCATCCGTTCGATGCCGTTGGGTGGGACGGTTATCTCTATCCATTCACATTTAACGCGCAGGACTTTGAGCCAATCACTGGCACGGTGCATCAACCGCCCCCGATCCATCAGACATTTGAAATTCGCGGCTACGTCGTTTGTACTTTCGCGCCGCGCCTGCTCGATACCCATCCCGAAGCGGTGAAAATTCCGTGGGTGCACGACAACGTCGAAGCCGACGAGGTGCTCTTTTATGTGCGCGGAAACTTCGGCTCGCGCCGCGGGATCGAGAGCGGCTCGATTACCCTGCATCCGCGCGGCATCCCGCACGGCCCGCATCCCGGCACGATCATGGCCAGCAAGAACGCGACGCGGACAGAAGAGTTGGCAGTGATGTTCGACACGCAGCACACGCTCGAGTTGACCGAAGAATCGTTGGCGCTCGATGATCCGAAATATCCGCAGAGCTGGCTTGATTAGAAGATCGACATGCTGAGAAATACGACGATCACCGAAGATTTGGTTCCACCCGGCGCCAAGATCGACAAGCGCAATCTTGAGTTAGTCGAAAAAGCTTATCACACCTTGCTCGAAGCAATCGGTGAAGACGTAGATCGTCACGGTTTGCGCCGCACGCCGGTCCGCGCCGCGCGTGCGCTTGAGTTTCTAACTCAAGGCTATCGGCAAAATCTCGATGACATTATCAACGATGCGATCTTCGATTCCGAAGCGAGCGAGATCATCCTGGTCAAAGACATCGAGCTCTATTCGTTGTGCGAGCACCATCTTTTGCCCTTTATCGGGCGCGCGCACGTCGCTTACATTCCGAATGGAAAAGTCATCGGCCTCTCCAAAGTCGCGCGCATTGTCGATGTTTACGCGCGGCGATTGCAAATTCAGGAGAATCTCACCACTCAAATCGCCGAGTCGCTGATGTCGTGCCTGGAGCCGGCAGGCGTCGCGGTGGTCGTAGAAGCGAAACATCTTTGCATGATGATGCGCGGCGTCGAAAAGCAGAACTCAGTGATGAAGACTTCCTGTTTGCTCGGCTCGTTCAAGGATGATGCCCGTACGCGCTCGGAATTCCTCTCGCTCCTCAAAGAATAATTGTAGGGCGTCTGTGTCAGACGCCGTTTAAATTAAAGTGCCGTCTCACAGAGACGGCCTACAATTATCCGTGTCATGTTGTTGACGGTCAGCAAGCGGCTCGAATTCTCGGCCTCGCGCCGTTTGTTTGTTCCGCGTTGGACTGATAGCGAAAACATGGTGGCATTCGGTCCTGAGACAGAGGCGCGCTATGGAACCGGGCGCAACTACGCCGCCTATTTTGTTTTTGCCGGCCCGGTTGATCCGGTCACTGGAATGCTGATTAATATCAGTGAGATCAAGGCGCGTGCGGGAAAAATTGTCCACGAACGTTTCGACCATAAATTTCTGAATGAAGATAATCCGGCGTTTGCTGATGTGCCGCTAACCGTCGAGAACATGGCGCGACAACTCCATGTCGAGGTTGCACCTCTATTTTCCGATGTCGATGCCAAGCTAGCGGCTTGTCATCTCACCGAATCGCCGGAGCGAAGCGCGACCTATTATTCCGATGGCGCGTGCGAAGGAAATTATTGGTTTGAATTTTCCGCCGCGCGTCAAACCATGTCGCCCCGTCTCAGCAAAGCGGAGAACAAGCGACTCTTCGGCAATGCAACTGCCATTCACGGTCATAATTATCGGGCACGTCTGACCTTTCGAACTGAATCAGGTGTCCGCAAAGCTCCGCTCGTTCGTTATGACGATGTCGATCATTGCGTGAGATCGCTCCACGCTGAACTCGACCATCGACACCTGAACAAGGAGGTCGCGGCAATGAAAGATCGTCCAATCACGACGGAAAGCCTCGCCGGGTACATTTACGAGCGTGTCAATGCGCTGCTGCCGCTGCATCGCGTCCGCTTGCACGAGCGGGACGATTTCTTCGCCGAGATATGGGATGACGAAAGCGTTTTTCTTGGAATGCAGATGCCGTTTCATGCCGCACATCGTCTGCATGCGGCTGCTCTCTCCGAGGCCGAGAACGCGAAGCTCTATGGCAAATGCAATAACCCACTCGGTCACGGCCACCGTTATCTTACCGAGACAACGGTCGGTGGAGAGTACGATGAACGAAGTGGAACACTTTACGATTTCCTGGCCCTCAGAAACGCCATTAAAGAATCGCTTCAACCCTGGCAAGATCGACATCTCGATCTTGAAACCGAGGAGTTTCGTGAAAGTCCTTCCACCGGTGAAAATATTGTGCGCGCACTTTGGCCAAAGATCGACAATCGCCTCAACCATCAGCTCGTGCGGTTGCGCTTATGGGAAACCATCAACAATCGTTTCACCTTGCGCAGATTGTAGCGCGCCGCGTTGAATGGTGCACGGTGTCGGAGACGCCTGTAGAGGCAGCCGTGTCGGCTGCACAATTCATAACTCTGCAGGCGACACGCCTGCCACCACAGTTTTCCGCGGCGCAAATTCGGCGTTGGACGTTGGGCGTTGAACGTTGGACGTTTTCTATCGCTTATAGATGAAGCGTTATCTCATCACCGGCGCCAGCCGCGGAATCGGCCGCGCGATCGCCGAGAAATTAGCTGCGCCCGACGTCACACTACTTTTGCACGGACGCGATACCGTTGCCCTCGCCAAGACATGTAAATCTGTGAACTCGCGATGTGCCCGTGTCGTTCGACTTATTCATGATCTCGCTATTCCGAAAGGAGTTTCAGAGTTGATCGCCGAAGTTGGCGACGATCCGCTCGATCTGTTAGCCAACAATGCCGGCATCGCGGTCGTAAAGCCGTTCGGCGAAATTACGATGACCGAGTGGGAGCAAACGCTCGGCGTAAACATCACTGCGCCGTTTTTGTTGATGCAACGCTTCGCTCCGCAGATGGCGCCGGGCTCGAGTATCGTGAACATCCTTTCCGTTGCCGCCAAGACAGGGTTTGCAAATTGGAGTAGCTATTGCATGAGCAAATTCGCGCTCGAAGGGCTTTCTCAGTCTATCCGCGAAGAATTGCGTGAACACAAAATTCGCGTCATCAACATTTATCCGGCCGCGACAGATACTGAGATCTGGAACAACGTCGAAGGCGATTGGCCGCGTGACAAAATGATTTCACCCGAAGAAGTGGCATCAGCGGTCGTTTTCGCTCTGTCGCAGCCGCCGGATGTCCTCGTCGAAAACATCACCCTCGGGAATTTGAGCGGCAGCTTGTGATTCTTATTTTTTCTAAGTTCGAGACAACGTCATGATCAAAGGCTTTGGAAGCGATGTTACCGTAAACGTAATCGCATCGATTATCGCCTCGCTCGTTTTCCTAGCCGCAGGGTTCGTCTGGGGAAAATACAAAGAGCGCCGCCGCTACGGCAGGAATCTCGAGGAATATGATTTTTATCCCTACACCATCAATCGCGATAACGTGCCCGAGTTTAATCTCAAAGATTTTCGGCTCGGCGTGCACTACTTCCTCAAGAACAACGATTACACCGCAGCGCGCCAGCTCATTTTCATCGGCGAGCAAAATAACGTGCGCGGCCAGCTCGAGCCGGCCGAGCAAAAAGTTTACGCGAAACTTTTCGAGAAATATGACGGCAAGAAGATCGCTGACGACACGACTGAGTATCTGGAAAACTACGTACGGCTCGTGCGGCTGATCGGAAAATCATTTCCAAATATCGGAATGGAAATTTTGCTGCATAATCTGGCTGATCCATCGCATTCCCTCATTTGTCTGGAGAACAATGTCACGGGCAGACATCTGCGTGACGGCACGACCAATCTGCTGATCGATTTAAAGAAGCGCCAGCTCCAAAACGAAGACAAGTTGAATTATGAGCTGAATATCGGATCGCGAAAATTCAAATGCACGACCATCACGATTTATCACAAGGAATTCGGCGTCGTGGGCGCCATCTGCATCAATGTCGATGTAAACTATCTCACCGACGATGTAATGAAGAGCCAGGAACGCATCGAAGCATTCTTCAGAAGCCTTTGCCGCACCGAGCTACAGCTGGACGAAAATATTTTGAGCAAAGACGAATATGCCAAAGCGCTCAAAGGCAAACGTCACTTCAAAGACGAATCGGTTTGACACGATCGATGCCCTCACCTCAATCCTCTCCCTGAGGGAGAGGCGCACGCGAAGCGCCGGGTGAGGGCCAGGTAGGAGGCCGCCGCGATGCTGGCTTACTTCGGCGAGGCCTGCAGAGTCGCCTGGTATTCCGGTCTCTTGTGATATTCGACCAGCCGGAACCCCCAGCCGATCAGGGTCGAAAGATCTTTCGTCGTCGCTTTTTTTTGGTTGAGGAACTTCTCGATCTTCGCTTTCAAATCCGGTTGCTGATCGATGGTGTCGAGGATTTCGAAAATTTCCATCGACAATAACCAGTCGCCGGGATGTTCAGCCTGCTGCGTCTCCCAAATTTCCCCGAGCCGTTCGTAACCAGTTTTGCTCTCCCGAATTTTTCGCACCTGCGCGTAGAGATTTTCGAGCTTCTTGCGCTTCGCGTCGGATGGCACTTTGATCGTTCGCTCTTTCGGGACCAGTGCGACTTGGTTGTAAGCGTCTTTGTCCGCGGCGCCGTTGAACACGGAACTGATCCGTTCACCGACGGCCATGTCGTATGCGCCCCAATCAGGATCGAACAAAATGCGGTCGCCATATTTAGTGCGGCAATTCGAGAATGTGATGAGCACCAACCTCCTGTCGCGGCGCACAATTTCGTCGATCTTTCCTTCGACAACAATACCGCTCACGAATTCGAGCTTCGTTTCTTTTCCTTGGACAATTCCGAGCTCGCGCAAGTCATTGTCGGTCAGCAATTCGGGAGGTGTCGTTGTTTGCCTCCATTTACCGACCGGTGAACCAAAGCCTTCCTTGTGATAATTGATTCCGTGCCCGGGAAGTTCTTTGTTCCCAAACGCGAGAGCGCTCTTTCCAGTCGTACGGAGATAGACCGGAGAATTCTTTTCATCGGTGATGGCTTCGGTGAAGACGCCGCTGACTTGAAGGTCGGATGAATACTCGCAGGTCGCGACGTTGTTGCACTCGATCGCTTTGTTGATGCCTTCCAGGCCGCCGACTTGGTAGGCCATCTTGCTCGCAAACTCCTCCAACACGTCTTTCAAGTGCTGAAAATCGCGGCAGACAAAAAGCTGCGGTTGTTTCGTCGTGATATCGAATGGCTGGTTCATCGCGTCGATGGAGTAGGGAATCCTTCTCACGTGCGGTTCGAGACACGAGACCGACTCGCCGATCGATGAAAGCAAACCTGCGCCGTAAATCTTCGGATTCTCCATCGGGCCGATGAGTCCGTACTCGACCGTCCACCAATGCAGCCGCGACAGCAGCGCCATCTCGGAAGGATCGCCCAAATGTTTTTGGCGATGTTCGACCAGCTTGGTCGCTTCTTCAATTTCCTTCGGATCGCTATTTGGCTGCTCCTTCAAGATCGACAAGTGACGGATCGCTTGATACAGCTCGAAGTCTTTTTTTGACGACATCGCTTTCGCGCCCACTTCGCCGAAGCGCTGGAGATATTTTGAGTACTCACGATCAACAATGATCGGCGCATGCCCGGCGGCTTCGTGAACGATGTCCGGCGCGGGCGTGTATTCGATATGATGGATTTGGCGCATGTCGCACGCGATCACGAGCACCTTGTAGGCTTGAAACTCCATGAACGCCGCCGGCGGAATGAATCCGTCCACCGCCACGGCGCCCCACCCAATCTTTGCCAGGATATCGTTCATCTCCTGGATGCGCGGGATGCGCTCGAAAGAGATGCCGGTGTCGAGCAAGCCCTGAAAGTAAACTTTGTGTGCGTATTCTTTGAGAAAGAAAATGTTCTGTCGCATGATGAATCGCCAGACAGCGTGATCGACCAGCGTGTAATCGTCATAGCGCTGATCGACCGCAAATTGAAGCAGATGCTTTGGTGTTGCGGCGACTGCCGCGTTGTCCAGGCTGATACCGCTGGTTTCTTTCATCGACATCCTCCGTTGCCGGTTAAAATATGGCTCGTTTGCAGGGCGGGCAAGGGTGATTCCGTTTCTGTAGTGGCAGGCGTGCCGCCTGCATTTCGATTAATTGTGCAGCCGACACGGCTGCCTCTACAGAATTTGTCGGACATTTTGGAGAAACGTCCCTACCTAGAAAATGATTACCGTGTTGCCGACGCTGACGAGGTCTTTGACGCGCGCGGCGTCCCAGTTGGCCAAGCGGATGCAACCGTGGCTGGCGGCGCGGCCGATCGTCTCCGGATTGTTCGTGCCGTGGATGCCGATACCGGTCTTGTTCAAACTTATCCAGAGAATGCCCACGAGATTATTCGGCCCGGGCGGAAGGTTGAAGTAATTCTCGGTGCGCACGCCGTAATTGAGCATGCCTTCGTCGTAGCGAAACCACGGCATCGTCGCCATGCCGAGAATCTTCCACGTGCCAACCGGCGCAGGGAGAGTTGTCGATCCGGGTGTGATCGGAAAGACGCAGACCAACTGGTCGCCATCGAAGACTTCGAGCAGCCGTTCTTTTGTATCGATAAAAATTTTGCGCGCGGCAAATGCCGGATTTTCAGGAATTTCTCCCTCAGCGAATTTTTCGATCTCGAATGGCAACACGTTCGGCACTTTGAGGACTTCGCCCGGTTGCAGCTTCTCCCAATCTTTACCGGAATTCAGTTTTTGAATGTAGGCCTCGGCGGAATGATAACGCTCTGCCACAAATTCGAGCAGCGACGTATAAGGCAACCATTTTAGTTTAGCCTGTTCCTCATAACTGGTTGGAACCGGCCCGATGAATTTCAGATCATCTTCTCGGATTGTGTAAGTCGTAAACGTCACCGGCACTTGATCGAGCAGCCATTGATCGACGAAACCGGTTTCGCGCATGCCATGCGCATGCTTGTACGAGATGAGCGCCTTGCGAAAAAATTCGCCCATCTTGCCATCGATCTTCCCGGGCCCGAAATCGTTGTTATCGAGAAAAATCTGGAGCCGCGTGCTCGTTTCCTCATCGTAATTCGGTAACGCGGCGAAAATTTGCGGTGTGGATTCCGGTGTCGCCGCTGGCGTTCTGACGGCGCGTGCGGCCTGCCACGCGCTCGTCGCGTTCGCGACGAGAAAGATCGACATACAAAAAATCGACAGCGCAATAAACGGCAGCTTCACCGCCGGAAGTAATGCGCTGTAAATTTAGCTCGCGCAAACGCGACTTGATTGATCAAAAACGACAATACTGACGAACGTAGAGAATAACTTACCGGTTTGCGCCGGCCGGAAACATGACTTTGTCGGGTGCGGCGTTGAGGGCGTCGAGAAGTTTTTTGATCAAACGTGTTTTGATTCGGCCAGCTTCGCGTGGCGGAATGACGTAGCGCACAATCGCGTCCAGCCAGGTGTTTTCGTTGACGCGAAAGATGACGCGCGGTCGCTCGTGCACTTCCAATTCGTCGACCGGAGTTTTCGCAAGCAAGTTGCGAAAAACTTCGACGCGCTCCATCATTTCCTCGCCCAGTTCTGCCTCGGCAATTTCTTGCATCGTCTTGGCGACGAATTCGAGATCGCTTTGGTAAGCAATACTAAATTTGATCTCGTTCCAAATGTAAGGAAAAAGCGGCCACGAATAGTTGTAAACGAGTTCGTCGAGCACTTTTTCATTAGGGAATTTGATGATGCGTCCACTGGGATGATCGGTGGAAAGATATTGGCCGCCGAATTCCCATAGCGTGGTGTCGAGATAACTAACGTCGATCACGTCGCCGGTGGCGTCGCCGATTTTGATGCGGTCGCCGACACGATACGGCCGTCTAACGAGTATATAAATCCAACCGATAAAACTCTTCATCGGCGTTTGCACGGCCAAAGCGACAATAACCGAGCCGACGCCCAGCGCGGTTAGGGCTGCATACCAGTTTACAAAAATCACCGAGAGCACAATGAGCGCGATCAATAAGCCGACAATCAAACGCTGGACTCGCCGTAGCGTGAAACGCGTCGAGGCATCCGCGATTTTTCCGAGCCCGTACACCGAGATTGTCTTCGCAATCGCGAGCAGAACGACTAGGAGGATGGCGCCGCGTAGAATGCGGCGCGCAAGATCGACATTTGATTGCGGAAGAGGGATGAGTTCCGAGCCAAGAAGGAAATAAATAATCGCGCAGCCCACGAGCAACAACGCGTGCGTGACGAACCAGAACTTGTCCGTTCCTCGCGCTTTGACCTTTTCGCGTGGCTTCTCGCCCGCGGTCCGTGCCAATTCTTCACGAACTTCTGGTTTTTCGGAAATTTCCTCAACCGTCTCAGGCATCAACTAATGAATCGCATGAGGCCGGCCCGGCGAGTGCCGCACAGACTCATTGTCGGTAAAGCGCAGCTCCGCCGAGCCGCGAACAGAATTGACAGATCGCGTCCTGGGCTTAACAGAGTCTCGCCCTACCGATTAGTTGTCGATCTCTACCCGCCGATCATGCGGTCCTCGTCCAGGCGCGTAAAACTTCCGCGACGCTCCACGCTTGCGCGATGCAACCACCGGGAACATGCGGCTCTCTCGCGTCGAAAACTTCGCCGATTGTGCCGATCCCCGCTTCGCTCAAATGTTCCGGGAAACGCTCCAGGAATTTACGCGCGGCGGCTCGATCATGCGGATGAACTTTCAGCCATGCATCGATAAACGGTCCGATCAGCCATGCCCAGACCGTGCCTTGATGGTACGCGCCGTCGCGCGAACGCAGATCGCCTGAGTAAATCGGCTTGTAATCCGGATTGTCAGGCGAAAGCGTGCGCAACCCGACCGGCGTGAGCAATTTCTTCTCCACGACTTCCAGAACCGATTTCCAATGTTTCGCATCGAGCACTGGATGATCGAGCGAGATAGCGAACAATTGATTTGGACGGCACGACGAATCATTCTTTGAGCCGCCGTCAACATCGACAACGTCGTAAAGGTAACCGCCCTCCGCGAACCAAAATCGATTGTTAAATGAAACACGCGCCTGTTCGGCCTGTTCGTCGTAATGTTGCGCAGACGCGTCG
>WNFR01004381.1_pt1 | contig 14518 bp, 10 predicted proteins | sample 5400221 | NCBI WGS metagenome assembly WNFR01 (sample SAMN13153357, study PRJNA577476) | soil metagenome | isolation source: 40 cm soil under Madrone tree | place: USA:California | collected 2016-06-14 | reverse complement strand
CGATGCTCATGTAGTTGTAGATGCGCAGCATGTAGGCGCGCAGACCGGCGTCGACGGTCGCGGCGTCAACGCGCCCGGCGGCCCGGCCGAAAGGAGAAGCGTAGTTACGGTCTAGGTCCGACATGGTCGAATTCCCGTTTGTTGCGAGGCGGAGCGCAAGGGTTTTGCGGCGCCGGTTAAGAAATCTATCCCAGATACCGCCATTTGCTGACATTAATTTTGCGTCATCAAACCGGCGTCTGACCCAAGCTGATATTTGGGAAACTAGCACATTCACTGCAAGCTTCCATGCGCGGCTGAATGTCGCTCCGCAAGCCAGCATTTGGGCAAAGCCGATCCCGGTGCCGCCAGCAAGCGCCTAAAAAGGGAAATTGGCGCGTATCGGCGTCAAAGGCCGCGGCGCCTGCTTCAATTTGTCATAAATTCCGCAACACCGAGGCCGGCTTCTGGTTCAGGGCCAATAGCGTGCCGGCGAGCCCCAGGCCCACCGTGACAATCAGCGCTGCGGCGACCACGCCCGCGGCGCTGCCGGCCTGCCAGATGAAGCTCAGCGTCATCAGCCGGGTCACGATCAGCCAGGCCGCAACGGAGCCTGCGATCACGCCGAAAATCGCGGTGGCGAAGCCGATCATCAGATATTCCAGCGCATAGGCGCCGAGCAGCCGCGCGCGGGTAGCGCCGAGGGTCTTGAGAATGACGGCGTCGTAGACCCGATGGCGATGGCCGGCGGCGAGTGCTCCGCCCAGCACCAGAATTGCAGAGATCAACGTGACCGCGCTGGCGCCGCGGATCGCCAGCACCAGGTTGGTGACCACCGTGCCGATGGTTTCCAGCGCCTCGCGGACCCGCACGCTCGTCACCATCGGGAAAGCGTCAGCGACCGATTTGATGATCCGGGCGTCGCCAGCGGAGTCCGGGTGGTTCTCGGTCAGCGTCGCGATATGGGTATGCGGCGCGCCCTTGAAGGCGTTGGGCGAGAACACCAGCACGAAATTGATGCCGAGACCTTGCCAGTCCACGGTCCGCATGTTGCCGATCGTGGCCGGAATATCGCGGCCGAGCACGTTGACGACGATCTCGTCGCCGATTTTGAGCCCGAGTCCGTCGGCGATCTTCTTCTCGATCGAAATGAGCGGTGGGCCGTCATAGTCGGCGCCCCACCATTTGCCTTCGACAACCTTCGAGCCCTTGGGGATTTCACCGGTATAGGTCAGGCCGCGGTCGCTCTGCAGCACCCATTCGGCGTCAGTCGAGGCTTTAAGGTCGTCGGCCTTGACGCCGCGGGCTGCGACGATACGCCCGCGCAGCATCGGCACGTCTTCGACGGTCGACTGCGGCGCGGCCTGTTTGAGGAATGCGCCGAAACGGTCGGCTTCGGTGGCGGGAATGTCGATGAAATAGAACGAAGGCGCGCGGTCCGGCAGCGCCGCCAGGAATTGCCGCCGCAGATTGCCGTCGATTTGCGTGATCGTGACCAGCACGGCCAGTCCCAGGCCAAGCGACATCACCACCGACGGCGTCAACGCGCCGGGCCGGTAGATATTGGCGATCGCCAGCCGCAGCATGGTGAAGCGGCTGCGGGGCAGCCGCCGCGCCAGCACCATCAAGGCGGCGGCGATGCCTCGCAACAGCGCGAACACAAGAATCGAGGATGCGACGAACACGGCCGCGATACGCTTGTCATAGGCGAGCCCGATCACAACCCCGATCAGCAACGCGATCACCACAGCCATCAAGGCGAGATAGCGCCAGCGCGGGCGATGCCACTCGCTGCTCACCGTTTCGCGAAACAGCGCCGCCACCGGCACGTCATGCACGCGGCCGAGCGGCCACAATCCGAAGGCGAGCGCGGTCAAAAGTCCGTAGACAAACGACAACAGGAGTTCATTGGGATGCAGCGCCGGCACCACTGGCAGCGGCAACAGCTTGCCGAACACGCCGACGATGATGAAGGGCAGCGCGGCGCCGGCGGCGAGGCCGATCACCGAACCGATAGTGGCGAGCACGATCACTTGCGTCAGATAGATCGTGAAGACGTCGCGGCCGGTGGCGCCCAGCGCCTTGAACGCAGCGATTACGTCGCGGCGGCGATCGATATGGCTTTTGACGGCGTTGGCTACGCCGACGCCGCCGACCAGCAGCGCGGCGAGGCCGACCAGCGTGAGAAACTGGGTGAAGCGGCTGATGGTGCGCTCAAGCTGCGGCGAGGCGTTGCCGCGGCTGCGAACCTCCCAGCCGGCCTCGGGTAACACGCTCCTCGCATCATTGGCCAGCGCGGTCACGGCGCGATCATCGGCCGCGTTGTCCGGCAGCTTTACCCGATAGATCCAGCGCACCAGGCTGCCGGGCTGCAACAATTCGGTGGCGCGCAAGCCGGCTTCGCTGACCAGAAACCGCGGACCGAAACCGACACCGCCGGCGAGTTTGTCCGGTTCGGCGCCGACGACGCTGCGGATTTGAAATGTCGCGCTGCCAATGGTGAGGCGGTCGCCGATTTTGAGATCAAGCCGCGCCAGCAAGGTCGAATCGGCCGCCGCACCGAATGCGCTGTCACGTTCGGCGAGCAGATCCGGCACCGGCATCCGGGGATCGAGCGTCAGCTCGCCGAGCATCGGGTAGGCGCTATCCACCGCCTTGAGTTCGACCAGCGCCAGCCGGCCATCGCCGGTGCGCGCCATGCCGCGCAATGTCGCCGCTACCGATAGCTCTCCGCGCGAACGGAGAAAGGCCACTTCATCCGGTTTGGCTTCGCGCTGGATCAGGGAGAATGCCATGTCGCCGCCAAGCAGCGTCCGTCCCTCGCGCGCCAGTCCCTCGCCGAGGCTCGCCGCGACCGAGCCGACGCCGGCGATCGCCATCACGCCGAGCGCGATGCAGGCGATGAAAACGTAAAAACCCCGCAAGCCGCCACGCAATTCGCGCAAGGCGTAGGTCAAGGCAAGCGATGCCGGGCGGCCGCCAGAAGCGGGTTCGGAAGCAATACTCATAAAACGGCTTTACGATCCGCTGGCGGTCCATCGATCCGGCCCGAGCGCAGCCTCACCACGCGATCGCAGCGCTCTGCCAGCGATGTGTCGTGGGTCACCAGCACCAGCGTCATGCCGCGCTCGGCGTGTTTGGTGAACAGCAGATCGACGATCTGCTTGCCGGTGGCTTCGTCGAGATTGCCGGTAGGCTCGTCGGCCACCAGAATGGCGGGATCGGGCGCCAGCGCGCGGGCCAGCGCGACGCGCTGCTGCTCGCCGCCGGACAATTGCGTGGGATAGTGATGCAGGCGGTCGCCGAGACCAACCGATGTCAGTTCTTGCGCCGCGCGCTGCGCGGCATCGGGATTACCGGCCAGCTCCAGCGGCACCGCGACGTTTTCCAGCGCCGTCATGGTCGGAATCAGATGAAACGACTGGAACACGATGCCGACCTGGCGGCCGCGAAAGCGTGCCAGCGCGTCCTCGTCGAGGGCATTGAAAGGGGTGCCGTTGACCACCACCTCTCCGCTGTCCGGACGCTCTAATCCCGCCATCACCATCAGCAAGGTTGATTTCCCCGAGCCTGACGGCCCGATCAGGCCGATCGCTTCACCCGGCGCTACGCGCAGGCTGATATCCTTGAGGATGTGAACGCGCGCCGCGCCGGCGCCGAGCGAGAGATTGACGTTCGAGATGGAAATGGTGTCCGGCTCAAGGCCGGCCAGCGACGAGGGTTCGATGAGACTGTCCATGGCTCGGTCATATGGCACTTCCGGCAGCGAGGTCGAGAGGCGCGGGCGGTTGTTCGTGCACATGCTCGTGTTGGGCATGGCTTTGATAGCGGGGAAAGCAGCATTTGCGCAGGCGCCGCGGTTTAAGGAGACGAAACCGATCAAGATGGTCGTGTTGGGTGATTCGCTGAGCGCGGGCCTTGGCCTCTCGGCGTCATCAGCGTTCCCGGCGCGGCTGCAAAAATCCTTGGAGACCAAGGGGATAGCGATCGACATGATCAACGCCGGGGTCTCCGGCGATACCAGTTCCGGCGGCCGCGACCGGCTCGACTGGTCGGTGCCTGAAGGGACCGAGGCCGTGATCGTCGAACTCGGCGCCAACGATGCCTTGCGCGGCACTGATCCCAAGGTCACCCGCGCAGCGCTGACCGACATTCTGACGCGGCTGAAGTCGCGCAGAATCGCGGTTCTGTTGTGCGGGATGCTTGCGCCGCCGAATTACGGGAGCGATTATTCGGCCCGCTTCAACGCGATCTATCCGGACCTTGCGAAGTCGTTTGGGGTGCCGCTGTATCCGTTTTTCCTGGAGGGCGTCGCTGCCGACGCCAGACTCAATCAGGCGGACGGCCTGCATCCAACGGCGGAGGGCGTCGATGTCATCGTCAAAAATATCCTGCCCACGGTGGAGGCATTTCTTGGCGCGATATCCGGGCAACGCAGTTGAGAACCGGGCAACGACAACCCTAACGCGATCTGTTCCCTGAGCTGGAGGCCGGATGCTTCGCAGAGTCACATAACTACGGTAAAAATAACCATCGGTGATTCGTCACCGGAATTTGTTTCAGGGCGTGATCTTGCCGGGGGCTTCCGGGATTGTGCCTTTGCATCGGGGATTATGCGATGCCGCGCCTGTTCACTGGACTGGAAATTCCGGCCGAGATTGGCCAGACACTTTCCAATTTGCGTGGCGGCCTGCCAGGCGCGCGCTGGATCGATCCCGAAAATTACCACGTCACCTTGCGCTTTATCGGCGACATCGACGGCGTCGCGGCGAACGAAATCGCCTCGATGCTGTTTCGGGTCAATCGCAAGCCGTTCCAGGTTGCCCTGCAGGGCCTGTCGAGTTTTGGCGGGCGCAAGCCGCGCGCGGTGGTTGCGTCGATCGTGCCGAGCCGGCCGCTGATCGAGCTGCAGGCCGAGCTCGAGCGGCTGATGCAGCGCTTCGGGCTCGATCCGGAGGGGCGGAAATTCACGCCCCATGTGACGCTGGCGCGGCTGCGCGACGCCTCCAACCAGGATGTCGCGGACTATCTGTCGGTGCGCGGATATTTTCCGACGACGGTGTTTACGGCATCGCGGTTCGTGCTGTTCTCGTCCCGGGCGTCCACCGGTGGCGGGCCTTATGTAGTTGAGGATTCCTACGCGCTGAGCGCGTGATTTCACCTCTCCCCGCGTTGCGCGGGGAGAGGTCGGAGCATCGCTTTGCGATGATCCGGGTGAGGGGCAGGGCACGGCGCCCAACTCATCTGCAGAATTTGAGGGTCGCAAGAGCCCCTCACCCCGACCCTCTCCCCGTAAGAACGGGGAGAGGGAGAATTCCGCATAGCCCCTGCACCGATTCACGGCTTGCAATTTCCGCCGCGCTGGGGCCGAAAGGGGGCCATGCTGTCTCCCCCGTCCGCCTCGTTCCTCGCCCATTATCAGTCCCTGGTGGCCTCCGGCGCGATCGAGCCCGACGCCGCACAGGCTGAGGCCGCCGAGGCGTTCGCGGCACTTGAGCAGCGGCTTGCGAGCTACAAGCCCTTGCGCAAGCAGGGCCTGCTTGGCCGGCTGTTTGCCGACAAGGACGAGGCGCCACCCCGAGGCCTCTACGTGCATGGCGAAGTCGGGCGCGGCAAGACCATGCTGATGGATCTGTTTTTTCAGCAAAGTCTGGTGGTGCACAAACGCCGCACGCACTTCCACGAGTTCATGGCCGAGGTGCACGAGCGGATTTATGGCTTTCGCCGGAATATCGCGCGCGGCGAAATAGACGATGGCGATGTGATCGCGCTCACCGCCGCGTCGATTTTCGACGAGACCTGGCTTTTGTGTTTCGACGAGTTTCATGTCACCGACATTGCGGATGCCATGATCCTGGGACGGCTGTTCTCAAAGCTGTTCGAACTCGGCACCGTGGTGGTGGCGACATCCAACGTCGCGCCCGACGATCTCTACAAGGGGGGGCTGAACCGGGCGCTGTTCCTGCCCTTCATCGCGCAGATATCTGATCATATGGATGTGCTGCGGCTCGATGCACGCACCGATTTCCGGCTGGAGAAGCTCGTTGGCGTGAAAATGTGGCTGGTGCCGGCAGACCGGGACGCCGATGCCGCGCTCGACAAAGCGTGGGTCAAGATGACCGGCAATGCCAAATGCAAGCCGCGCGACGTTTTGATCAAGGGCCGCATCCTGCACGTGCCGTGCTCGGCAGATGGCGTTGCGCGATTTTCGTTCGCGGATTTGTGCGAAAAGCCGCTCGCCGCGTCGGACTACCTTCGGCTCGCGCACGACTATCACACCATCATGATCGACCGCATTCCCGTGATGGACTATGCCGAGCGCGACGCCGCCAAGCGGTTCATCGCGCTGATCGACACGCTCTATGACAACGCCGTGAAGCTGATGGCGTCGGCGGAGGCCGATCCGCTGTCGCTGTATCTCGCGACCGAGGGCGATGAGGCGAACGAGTTCAAGCGGACCACGTCGCGGCTGATCGAGATGAGTTCTGAATCCTATCTGGCGCTGCATCACGGGCACAAGGATTCCGTGGCGAGCGGCTCCAGCACCGGATTGGTGGAAACGTGACGGCGTTTGATCGCGAGGACGCAAACCCATCCTAAGCCGTCACTCCAGGCTCGCGCTGCGCATGCCCCGGAATGACAACAGTCGGCCGACAATTGAGCATGCCGCGACTTGAACGGGTCGGTCGAAAGGGATAACCAGCCATTTAATCTTCCTCCCACCCTCCTCCTTGACCTTCAAAGGACAGATTTCCCATGGCGCGCGACAAGATTGCTTTGATTGGCTCCGGTCAGATCGGCGGAACGCTGGCTCACCTCATCGGCCTGAAGGAACTGGGCGACGTCGTGATGTTCGACATCGCCGAGGGCGTGCCGCAGGGCAAGTCGCTCGATATCGCGCAATCCTCCCCGGTCGACGGCTTCGACGCGCATTTTACCGGCGCCAATTCCTATGAGGCGCTCGATAACGCCAAGGTCTGCATCGTTACCGCCGGCGTGCCGCGCAAGCCCGGCATGAGCCGCGACGATCTCCTGAGCATCAATCTCAAGGTGATGGAACAGGTCGGCGCCGGCATCAAGAAATATGCCCCCGACGCCTTCGTCATCTGCATCACCAATCCGCTCGACGCCATGGTGTGGGCGCTGCAGAAGGCCTCGGGCATGCCGCACAGGAAGGTGGTGGGCATGGCCGGCGTGCTGGATTCCTCGCGCTTCCGCTATTTCCTTGCCGACGAATTCAACGTTTCGGTCGAAGACGTCACCGCCTTCGTGCTGGGCGGCCACGGCGACACCATGGTGCCGCTGGTGAGATACTCCACGGTGGCCGGCATTCCGCTGCCTGATCTGGTGAAGATGGGGTGGACCTCGCAGGCGCGGATCGACGAGATCGTCGACCGCACCCGCAATGGCGGGGCCGAGATCGTCAACCTCCTTAAGACCGGTTCGGCATTCTATGCGCCGGCCGCATCCGCGATTGCGATGGCCGAGAGCTACCTCAAGGACAAGAAGCGCGTGTTGCCTTGCGCTGCCTACCTCAACGGCGAATACGGCGTGAAGGACATGTATGTCGGCGTGCCCGTTGTCATCGGATCGAAAGGGGTCGAGCGTATTGTCGAGATCGAACTGGCCGGCAAGGACCGCGAAGCCTTCGACAAGTCGGTCGGCGCCGTGCAGGGTCTGGTCGATGCCTGCAAGAAGATCGCGCCCGATCTGCTCGGCCGCTGATCGCGTTTAACTATCGATCGATAGATCGAGCCAATCGATTTTCGGGACTCCAATTCTTTCCGAAGTCCGCAAGCATTGTGGCGCGGACTTCGGAATCACGGCAGCACGAGCGCAATGAAATTCCAAGGCGGTTTTGGATTGCAGTTCCTGTGGTATATGGTATGCCAGTCACAAAACTGGGCTGTGAGTTCCAAATTCACCGCACGAGGATTCTGGGAGCGTCCAAATGAACATCCATGAATACCAGGCCAAGGCGCTGCTGCATGAATTCGGTGTGCCGATTTCGCGCGGCGTACCGGTGCTGCGGGCCACCGATTCCGACGTTGCCGCGAAAACGCTCGGCGGTCCGGTCTGGGTGGTGAAGAGCCAGATCCACGCCGGCGGCCGCGGCAAGGGCAAGTTCAAGGAAGCTTCCGCCGGCGACAAGGGCGGCGTCCGGATCGCCAAATCGATCGCCGAGGTCAATGAATTTGCCAAGCAGATGCTCGGCGCGACCCTGGTCACGGTGCAGACGGGGCCGCATGGCAAGCAGGTCAATCGGCTCTACATCGAGGAAGGCTCCGACATCGACAAGGAGTTTTATCTGTCGATCCTGGTCAACCGCGAAACCTCCGAAGTATCGTTCGTGGTCTCCACCGAAGGCGGCGTCAACATCGAGGACGTCGCGCACAACACGCCGGAGAAGATCGTGACCTTCTCGGTCGATCCCGCCACCGGCATCATGAGCCATCATGGCCGCACGGTTGCGAAGGCCCTGGGTCTTTCAGGCGATCTCGCCAAGCAGGCGGAAAAACTGGCGACGCAGCTCTATAACGCCTTCACCGCCAAGGACATGGCGATGCTGGAAATCAACCCGCTCGTCGTCACCAAGCAGGGCGACCTGCGCGTGCTCGACGCAAAAGTAACGTTCGACGGCAACGCGCTTTATCGCCACCCCGATGTGGTGGCGCTGCGCGACGAGACCGAGGAAGACGCCAAGGAAATCGAGGCGTCGAAATACGACCTCAATTACGTCACGCTCGATGGCAACATCGGCTGCATGGTCAACGGCGCCGGGCTTGCGATGGCGACGATGGACATCATCAAGCTCTACGGCATGGCGCCGGCGAACTTCCTCGATGTCGGCGGCGGCGCCGACAAGGCCAAGGTCACCGCGGCCTTCAAGATCATCACCGCCGATCCGAACGTGAAGGGCATTCTGGTCAACATTTTCGGCGGCATCATGAAATGCGATATCATCGCCGAGGGCGTGGTGGCCGCGGTGAGGGAAGCCGGCCTGAAAGTACCGCTGGTGGTGCGGCTGGAGGGCACCAATGTCGATGCCGGCAAGAAGATCATCCGGGAATCCGGCCTCAACGTGGTGCCGGCCGACGATCTCGACGATGCCGCGCAGAAGATCGTCAAGGCCGTCAACGGGAGCTAAGCCCATGGCCCAGAACCATCTCGCCGCCCCGACGCCGCTCGAGGAGCATCGCAAGCTCGCAGCCTTCGCGGGCGAATGGAGCGGTGAAGAGATGGTGTATCCGTCGCGCTGGATCGCGGGAGGGCCCGCCACCTCGCATGTCACAGCCCGCATCGATCTGAACGGCTTTTACCTGATCCAGGACACCCGCCAGACACGCGACGGCAAGGAGAGCTTCGCCACCCACGGCGTGTTCACCTACGATCGCGAAGACCGCCTCTACAAATTGTTCTGGCACGATTCACTTGGCTACTACCCGCCGTCGCCGGCTTCCGGAGGCTGGACCGGCAAGACCCTGACGCTGGTGCGCGGCTCGCTGCGTGGCAACGCGCGCCATGTCTATGAAGTTCTCGACGACAACAGCTACTCGATGAAAATCCAGTTCTCGCCTGACGCGGAAGGATGGGCCGACGTGCTCACCGGCGTCTACCGGCGGATCAACTGACCCTTTACCGATCGTTTCGCGAAAGTAATCCCAACCATGTCCATTCTGATCGACAAGAACACCAAGGTCATCTGCCAGGGTTTTACCGGCAAGAACGGCACGTTTCATTCGGAAGCGGCGATCGCCTATGGCACCAGGATGGTCGGGGGTACCTCGCCCGGCAAAGGCGGCGCCACGCATCTCGGTCTGCCGGTGTTCGACACCGTGGCCGAGGCGCGCGACAAGACCGGCGCCGATGCCAGCGTGATCTACGTGCCGCCGCCGGGGGCTGCGGACGCGATCTGCGAAGCCATCGACGCCGAAGTTCCGCTGATCGTCTGCATCACCGAAGGCATTCCGGTGCTCGATATGGTGCGGGTGAAACGTTCCCTCTCCGGATCGAAGTCGCGGCTGATCGGGCCGAATTGCCCGGGGGTGATGACGGCCGGCGAATGCAAGATCGGCATCATGCCGGCGAACATCTTCAAGCCCGGCAATGTCGGTATCGTTTCGCGTTCGGGCACGCTGACCTATGAAGCCGTGTTCCAGACCTCCCAGGAAGGCCTCGGCCAGACCACCGCGGTCGGCATCGGCGGCGATCCGGTCAAGGGCACCGAATTCATCGACGTGCTGGAGATGTTCCTGGCCGACCCCAAGACCACCTCGATCGTCATGATCGGCGAAATCGGCGGTTCGGCCGAAGAAGACGCCGCCCAGTTCCTCAAGGACGAGGCCAAGCGCGGCCGCAAGAAGCCGATGGTCGGCTTTATCGCAGGCGTCACGGCGCCTCCCGGCCGCCGCATGGGCCATGCCGGTGCGATCATTTCCGGCGGCAAGGGCGATGCCGGGTCCAAGACGGCGGCGATGGAGGCGGCCGGGATCACGGTCTCGCCGTCGCCCGCTCGACTCGGGAAGACCCTTGTCGAAAAATTGAAGTCCTAATTCAGTTTTTGGTCTTTTCGGCGCGAACATTTGCCCTAAATAGGGTAAAGGGTCTCCTATGACGCTGATCCGGTGCCCGGATTGGCTGTTGCGCCGTATTCCATGCGCGAACTGAAATCACCAGGACGCAATCATGTCTCGCCAAGACGCGAACGCCGCCTTTGCTCTCTCCTCATTCCTCCAGGGTACGAACGCCCCCTACATCGATGAAATCTACGCCCGCTACGAGAAAGACCCCGCCTCGGTCGACACCGAGTGGCAGGAGTTTTTCAGGAGCCTGAAGGACCAGCCGGCCGATGTCCGGAAAAACGCCGAGGGACCGTCCTGGGGCCGGCAGAACTGGCCGCTGACGCCGCGCGACGACCTGACCTCCGCGCTCGATGGCAACTGGGCGGAAGTCGAAAAGGCTGTCGGCACCAAGCTTGCGGCCAAGGTGCAGGCCAAGGGCGCCGAGCTGACGGAGGCCGACGTCCATCAGGCGACACGCGATTCCGTGCGCGCGCTGATGCTGATCCGTGCCTACCGCATGCGCGGCCATTTCCACGCCAAGCTCGACCCGCTCGGGATCGAGCCGCCGCGCGATCGCGAGGAACTCGACCCGCGCTCCTATGGCTTCGTGGAGGGCGATTTCGACCGCAAGATCTTCCTCGATCATGTGCTGGGCCTGGAATACGCCAACTTGCGGGAGATCGTCGCGATCTGCGAACGCACTTACTGCCAGACGCTCGGCGTCGAGTTCATGCACATCAGCAACGCCGCGCAGAAGGCCTGGATTCAGGAGCGCATCGAGGGCCCGGACAAGGAAATCAGTTTCACCCGCGAGGGCCGGCGCGCCATCCTGATGAAGCTGGTCGAGGCCGAAGGTTTCGAGAAATTCTGCGATCTCAAATTCACCGGCACCAAGCGCTTCGGCCTGGACGGCGCTGAATCACTGATTCCGGCGCTTGAACAGATCATCAAGCGCGGCGGCAATCTTGGCGTAAAGGAAATCGTGTTGGGCATGCCGCATCGCGGACGCCTGAACGTATTGACGCAGGTGATGGGCAAGCCGCATCGCGCGCTGTTTCATGAATTCAAAGGCGGCTCCGCCAATCCCGACGCGGTCGAGGGCTCCGGCGACGTCAAGTATCATTTGGGTGCGTCGTCGGACCGCGAGTTCGACAACAACCGGATTCACCTGTCGCTTACGGCCAATCCCTCGCATCTGGAGATCGTCGATCCCGTGGTGCTCGGCAAGGTGCGCGCCAAGCAGGATCAGCATGGTGATCCGCCGGACCAGCGCATCTCCGTATTGCCGCTATTGATGCACGGCGACGCGGCGTTCGCGGGACAAGGCGTGGTGGCGGAATGCTTCAGCCTTTCTGACCTGAAAGGCTACCGCACCGGCGGTTCATTGCATTTCATCGTCAACAACCAGATCGGTTTCACCACCTATCCGCGCTATTCGCGCTCCTCGCCCTATCCGTCCGATGTGGCGAAGATGATCGACGCACCGATCTTCCACGTGAACGGCGACGATCCGGAAGCCGTCGTGTTCGCGGCCAAGGTCGCGATCGAATTCCGGCAGAAATTCCATAAGCCCGTCGTCATCGACATGTTCTGCTATCGCAGGCACGGCCACAACGAAGGCGACGAGCCGGCGTTCACCCAGCCGGTGATGTACAGGAAGATCGCGACGCATCCATCCACGCTCGAGATTTATTCCAGGCGGCTGATCGCCGAGGGCGTGATGACCGAAGGCGAGGTCGAGAAGGCCAAGGCCGACTGGCGCGCGCGGCTCGATGCCGAACTCGATGCCGGCTCGGGCTACAAGCCCAATAAGGCCGATTGGCTCGACGGCAAGTGGGCCGGGTTCAAGTCGGCGGATGCGGAAGAAGACGCGCGCCGCGGCGTCACCGGCGTCGATGTCGCGGTGCTCAGGGATATCGGCCGCAAGATCACCAAAGTGCCCGATGGCTTCAGGGTACACCGCACAGTGCAGCGGTTTCTGGAAAATCGGGCCAAGGCGATCGAGAACGGCGTCGGGATCGATTGGGCGACCGGCGAGGCGCTGGCGTTCTGCACGTTGATGCAGGAAGGCCATCACGTCCGGCTGTCGGGACAGGACAGCGAGCGCGGCACCTTCTCGCAACGGCATTCGGTGCTGATCGATCAGGAAGACGAGAGCCGCTACACGCCGTTCAATCATCTCGGCGGCGATCAAGGCCATTACGAGGTCATCAACTCGCTGCTCTCGGAAGAAGCCGTGCTCGGCTTCGAGTACGGCTATTCGCTGGCGGAGCCGAAGGCCTTGACGGTCTGGGAAGCCCAGTTCGGCGATTTCGCCAACGGCGCGCAGGTGCTGTTCGACCAGTTCATCTCCTCGGGCGAACGCAAATGGCTGCGCATGTCCGGCTTGGTCTGCATGCTGCCGCATGGCTATGAAGGGCAGGGACCGGAGCATTCTTCCGCGCGGCTCGAGCGTTTCCTGCAGATGTGCGCCGAAGACAACATGCAGGTGGTGTATGCCACCACGCCAGCCAATTTCTTCCATGTGTTGCGGCGTCAATTGCATCGCGAGATTCGCAAGCCCCTTATCCTGATGACGCCGAAATCGCTGCTGCGGCACAAGCGCGCTGTCTCGAGGCTGGATGAATTGGGCGCGGGCACCACGTTCCACCGCATTCTCTACGATGACGCGGCGATGCTGCCCGACGAGAAGATCAAGCTGGTGGCGAACGACAAGATCCGCCGCGTGGTGCTGTGCTCGGGCAAGGTCTATTACGACCTCTACGAGGAGCGCGAAAAACGCGGCATCGACGACGTCTACATCATGCGCGTCGAGCAGCTCTATCCGGTGCCGCTGAAGGCGCTGGTGCAGGAGCTCGGACGCTTCAAGAGTGCCGAGGTGGTGTGGTGCCAGGAAGAGCCGCGCAACATGGGCGCGTGGCACTTCATGGAGCCCTATCTCGAATGGGTGCTGAACCAGATCAACGCGCCGAACAAGCGTCCGCGTTACGCCGGCCGCGCCGGGTCAGCTGCGACCGCCACCGGTTTGATGTCGAAGCACCTGGCGCAGCTCAAGGCGCTGCTCGACGAGGCGCTGAACTAGCATTTACCGAAGCCGTCATGCCCGCGCTTGTCGCGGGCATCCACGTCTTACTTTTTGAAAGCTGATTTAAGGCGTGGATGGCCGGGACGAGCCCGGCCATGACGCAAGAGGAAACAAGCAATGACTGAAATTCGCGTTCCGACGCTCGGCGAATCCGTGACCGAGGCCACCATCGGCCGCTGGTTCAAGAAGGCCGGCGATGCCGTCGCGGTGGATGAGCCGCTGGTCGAGCTCGAGACCGACAAGGTCACCATCGAAGTCCCGGCGCCATCGGCCGGCACGCTGGGCGAGATCACGGCCAGGGACGGCGAAACCGTCGCGGTCGGCGCGTTGCTCGGCCAGATCAATGATGGCGCGGCGGGAGCCGCCGCCAAGCCGGCCCAGGCGCCCGCCAAGGCTGCGGCCCCGGCTGCTGCGCCGCCACCGCCCGCTGCTGCCGCGCCCGCCGCTGCCACCCCGGTTCAGAAGGCTCCGCCCGCTGATGCGCCCCTGGCGCCGTCGGTGCGCAAGATCTCCGCCGAGAGCGGGATCGATGCCGCCACCGTCCCCGGCTCGGGCAAGGACGGCCGCGTCACCAAGGGCGACATGCTGGCCGCGATCGAAAAGGCCGCGTCGGCGCCGACGCCGATCAACCAGCCCGCCGCCGCGGTGCAGGTTCGCGCGCCCTCGCCGGCCGACGATGCCGCGCGCGAAGAGCGCGTGAAGATGACGCGGCTGCGCCAGACCATCGCGCGGCGCCTGAAAGACGTGCAAAACACCGCCGCGATGCTGACGACCTTCAACGAGGTCGACATGAGCCACATCATGGCGATGCGGGCCCAGTACAAGGACGTGTTCGAGAAGAAGCACGGCAGCAAACTGGGATTTATGGGCTTTTTCACCAAGGCCTGCGTCC
>WNFR01015920.1_pt1 | contig 14523 bp, 17 predicted proteins | sample 5400221 | NCBI WGS metagenome assembly WNFR01 (sample SAMN13153357, study PRJNA577476) | soil metagenome | isolation source: 40 cm soil under Madrone tree | place: USA:California | collected 2016-06-14 | reverse complement strand
GTATGGAACCAGTTCGGGCACGAGCGCATGGGCTGGGCGCTCTCGACGTACAACCCCGCGACACCGTGATCCTCACCACGGCCACAGGCGCATGATCACGAACACCGGGACGCCGCCGTAGTAGAGCACCCGGTATGCACACTCCACGGTCGGTCGCACCCTCGCCACGCGCGAGGGTGCGACCCACGCCGCGGCGAGCGCCACACCCTCCGCGATCCCGCGGAGGAATCCCGCGTACAGCAGCACATAGATCGTCAGCGTCGCCCAGTAGAGGGCGAACGTCCGGAGATATGCCGCCGGGCTCTCGAGGTACCACTGGCCCCACGTGCCGCCGAACGCGATCCATTGATGCACGCGAAAGAGCGGCAGCGTCGGCACGAGCGCGAAGAGGGGGTATTGCGCGATCGGGTGCCACCAGCGCCGCGCGCCGCCCGCGTGCTTCGCGCGCGCGTAGGCAACGCTCGGCTGTCGCAGCGTCGCGTCGGCGTCGAGCGTCGACGCGCCGCCGACGGTCGACTCGGCGGCGCTGGTCGGCGTGGCGCTGTCCCGGGTCGCGGCGGCGAGCGCCGTCAGCACGCGACTCGGGTCCGGCAGTTGCAGCCCGTAGCGCAGCCGGCGGCCCGACGTCAGCCGCAGCGAGACGCCGCTTCCCGGCAGCGGTACGATCCACGGACGGACGTGCGCGACGGCCGTCGTCGGCACCTCGACGCGGCGTCCGCGCAGCCGGAGCACGAGCGCATCCGAGTCGATCTCGACGTGCGCGGCGAACGCGCGCTCGATGATCCATGCCGCGAGCGCCGGCGTCACGACGAGGATCGTGAAGGCGCGCATCAGCATCAGCGGCAGGATCGGCGGATTGCGCGAGAATACGAGCAGCGCGAGCAGCACCGGCAGAGTCGTGCGGCTGATCGCGACCAGCAGCGCGCCTGCGACGCGCCATGGCCACGGATACGCGATCGCACGCAGCGTCATGTCGAGCGACGCACATAGACGATCATGGACGACGCGCCAAATGCCGGCGCGTCGCGCATCTGTAACGACGTCGAGGAGTCGTGCCGTGCGACACCGTCACGACGCCGTCGCCTCACCCATCATGGGGAGATCGGGAGTGCCGTACCTGGGTTGCGCGTCCGATGCGGGTGCTCGTATTGTGACGCGCATGGCGCACCGACACGATGTGATGCTGGTGGAGGACGATGGCGAAACGCGGGACGCGCTCGCGGCCGTCTTGGAGGCGTACGGGTTTCAGGTTCGTGAGGCGGTCGATGGCCAGGACGCGCTCGACCAGCTGCACGCCGGATATCGGCCGTGCGCGATTCTCTTGGATCTGATGATGCCGCGGCTCGACGGCTGGGGGTTCCGTGACGCGCAGCGGGTCGATCCCGACCTCGGCCGCATCCCGGTCGCGCTGCTGACCGCGGCGGGCAACGTCCGGCTGCAAGCCCGGCGGCTCGACGTCGACGCGGCCTTCAGCAAGCCCGCGGATCTCGACGGGGTTTTGACCTTCATCGAGGGACACTGCCGGGCCGCTGCGGCGGCCCCGTAGTCGGCTTTGCCTACGACTGACCGCGGGGGCACGCTGGGATTGCGTGTCGCGCAACGTCATCCTGCTGGTCGAGGACAACGCCGACTCCAACGCCGCGCTCGAGCTCTTTCTGCGGGCCCACGGGTTCGAGGTCGTCGTCGCGTTCGACGGCCAGCAGGGACTCGATCAGCTCCGGAGCGGTCCGCGGCCGTCCTTGATTCTGCTCGACGTGATGATGCCCGGTAAGGACGCGCACGGCTTCCGCGCCGAGCAGCTCGCCGATCCGGCGCTCGCGTCGATTCCGGTCATCGTGTTGTCCGGCGCCTACGACGTCGGGGAGATCGCCGATCGTCTCGGCGCGCGTGACTACCTGACGAAGCCGCTCGACGTGCAGCGACTGCTCGACACGATACGCCGCCACTGCTCGCCCGCGCTGCGCGCATAGCGACCGTCGTCAGACGCGGGCGTCCGGCCGCACGCAGTCGCGCGCGGCCGGACGGCGGGCGGAGTGGTTCAGTGGATGTGGAACGGGAAAATGAAGCTGATTCCGCCCGGCGGCGGGGGCGGCGCGACGTAGACCGGCGGCGGTGCGTAGTACACGTCGGGCTCGGAGTAATAGTAGTGCCGCTCGGGGACGTAGTACGTCGCTCCTCCGCGATAGTGAGAGTGGTAGTATCTCGAGTGGCCACGACCGTGGTGCTGCCAATGATCGTCGTCACGGTCGGCGCGAGCCGGAATCGCCGTCAGGCTGCACACGACGAGCGTGAGCGCGACGGCATGCGCGAGTCGTCTCCATGCGGTCATCGGCCTTGCCTCCGCGCCGCCTCCTTCACGCGCGTCCGCAGCACGCTGTCGGCGGTTTTCTTCTGCGCGTCGGACATGCTGTCGTAGAGCGTCTGGAACGCCGGAATGAACTTGTGGACGCCGTCCGAGTGCGCGTCCACGACCTGCGCGTACGAGTTCAGCTGCTCGATGGCGGTGGCGGTCGGTTGGTGGGTCTCCGCCCGGAGATCCTTCATCCTGTTGGCGTTTTGGCGCATGACCTGGGCGACGTTGTTCCACGCCGGCTCCTGCGCCGGCGTGATGTGGAGCTCCCCGTGCAGCGTCTTGATGCGCGTCTCCACCTCGTCCGCGGCGGCGCGCCGACTCTGCGCGGTGACGTGTCGTGTGCCGGAGGACGCCGCGAAGGCAGGCCCGGCGAATGCGATCGTGGCGACCAGTGTCGCCGTGGCGATGGATCGAACCATGGTGTTCACCTCTCTTGTCTCAACGCTACCGATGGACGATTCTAGCGCAAGTCGCACACGTTCGATCCAGCAACGTTGACGGATTGCCGCCGATTCACGCACAGTAGGCGGACATGCGATCGGTGCTGCGTTGCGCAAGCGCGCTGGCGCTTGTCCTCGGCCTGGGCGCGAGTGCAGCGGCGGAGTCGCCGCTCCAGCATCTCGCCGCCGTCGTCGGCGCCGACCAGGGTGTGTACGCCGTCGCCGGGGACGGGACAGTGCTCGTCGCCCAGGCCGAGTCGCGGGCCGTTCATCCGGCGTCGGTGACGAAGGTTGCGACGTCGCTCGCGCTGCTCGCCCGCCTCGGGCCGTCGTATCGGTTCACGACGACGTTCCGCGGTGACCGCCCGCTGCGCGACGGCCGTCTCGCGGGTGAGCTCGTCGTCGACGGCGGCGGCGATCCCTTCCTCGTCGACGAGAGCGCGTTGCTCGTCCTGCGCCGACTGCACGCGCAGGGTCTCCGCACGGTCGCGCGCCACGTCGCCGTGCGCGGATCGCTGCTCTTCGATTGGCAGCCCGATCCGACGGGTCGCCGTCTGGAGGACGTCCTCGCCGGCCGCGCCGGCGACGCGGCGCGCGCGACGCTCGCGCGCATCGAGAGCGCGGGATCGATCGCGGGTGACGCGCCGCCGCTGAGGTTCGGCGTCGCCGGCGGGTCGCGCGTCGTCGACCCGTCGCCGCGCGAGGACGCGTCGCGTCCCGATGCATCCATGCGCGGCGCGGCGTCGACCGGTGCGGCGCTCGCGACGGTGCGCTCGCCGATCCTGCTGCACGTCGTGAAGGCGCTCAACTGCTTCTCGAACAACGTCTTCCACTTCGCGGCGGATGCGATCGGCGGTCCTCGCGACGTCGAGGACTTGGCGCGCGGGCGCGTGCCGGCGGCGATGCGGGACGAGATCGTCATCGGGAACGGCGCCGGCGCCGGCCCGACGAACCGCATGAGCCCGCGCGCGGCGGTGGCGCTGCTCCAGGCGCTCGCCGACGAGCTGACGCGCGCCGGACAGGAGCTCAGCGCCGCGCTCCCCGTCTCGGGTATCGACCCGGGGACGCTCGAGGCGCGCTTTTCGGACGAGCCCGCGCTCGTGATCGGCAAGACCGGCACGTCCGGCTCGGTCGGCGCATCCGCGCTCGTCGGCGTGCTCCGGACACCACGCTACGGCACCGTACGCTTCGCGGTCCTGAATCACGACCTCCCCGTGCCGGACGCGCGCGCTCGCCAAGACGCCTTCGTCCGCGCCCTCGCGAGTGCAACGGCCGCTCAACCATGGTCCTACACGACCCCGGCGACGCCGCCGTATCTCGAGACGGTCGTCGAATAGGAACGCGCTGCGGGGTCACAGCGCGAAGAGGTCGTCGCGCGGCGTGCCGGCCGGGCAGTCGGCTCCGCGCGAGGATCGCTCGCGCGGGTTACCGGGCATGAATTAGAAAGTCCGTAACTCGAGACGGGGAAAATACCGCAATGGCTCGCTCTTTATGCGCGCTGCGCCGACTGCCCGGCCGGCACGCCGTGTGGCGCCCCCGCGACGCGTGACGCCGAAACGATCCTTTCCCTCGCCGTCTCGTGAGTGCGGCGACGCGGGGGTTGGCGGAGTGCGCATAAAGAGCGAGCCATTACGGTATTTTCCCGTCTCGAGTTACGGAACTTCTAATGCGTGCCCGGCAGCCCGTGCGAGCGATCCTCGCGCGGAGCCAACCTCCGCGTCGCCGCACGCGCGCGGCAGCGACGAAGAGGATCTTTTCGGTGACCGCGCCGCCGCGGGTATGCCGCGGCGGCGCGGTGGGTCAGTGCTTGAGCTTGAGAAGCAAATCGAACAGGCGTGTGTGGAATTTCGTATACGGTGGATAGAACAGCTTCATGCCCGAGAGCTTCGGGTTGGTGAATACCGGGCGCATCTTGCTGAACTCTACGAAGCCTTCATGGCCGTGGTATTGGCCCATGCCGCTCGCGCCGACGCCGCCGAAGGGCATGTCGTGCTGGGCAACGTGGAAGACGCAGTTGTTGATCGTGACGCCGCCGGAGATCGTGCGGTAGAGAATCGTCTGCTCGAGCTGCTTGTCGTTGGTGAAGAAATAGAGGCCGAGCGGGCGGTCCTTGGCGTTCACGTACGTGATCACCTCGTCGATGTTGCGGTAGGTCTTCACCGGCAGCAGCGGGCCGAAGATCTCCTCGCGCATGATCGTCATGTCGTCGGTCGGATCGAGAACGACCGTGGGCGGGATCTTGCGTTGCGCGTCGTTGAACGTGGCGTCGGGGACGAGCGGCACGATGCGTGCGCCCTTCTTTTCCGCGTCCTCGAGCGTGCCGCGCAGGCGGCGATACGATTTCTCGTCGATGACCGACGTGTAGCTGCGGTCGTTCGGGTCGGGGTAGCGCTCGGTGACGATGCGGCGCGCGGCGGCGACGAACGCGTCGCGCTTCGCCTCGGGCACGAAGACGTAGTCGGGCGCGAGGCAGGTCTGCCCGGCGTTCACGAACTTGCCGTACATGATGCGGTCGGCGGCGGTGTCGACGTCGAAGTCGTCGCAGATGATCGTCGGCGACTTGCCACCGAGCTCGAGCGTTACCGGCGTCAGGCTCTCGGCGGCGGAGCGCTCGAAGGGCAGGGTGGAGAAGTCCTGGGCGCGGACGCCGGGCAGGATCGCGACCGTCTCCTCGGGGAACTCGGCTTTGAACTTCTCGGCGAGGAGGCGGCAGAGCGTGCTCGAGTTCGTCGCCATCTTGATCATGCAGCGATTGCCGGCGGCGAGGGCGCTCGTGAGCGGGCTGACCGTCAAGAAGAGCGGGTAGTTCCACGGCGACACGATCCCGACGAGCCCCTTCGGTTGCGGGATCACGCGGTTCGAGCCGGTCGCGAACAGGATCGAGACGTGGCGGCGCTGCGGCTTCATCCACTTGCGGAGCTTCTTCCGCGTGTGGCGGATGCCGTCGACCGAGGTGAAGATCTCGAGCAGCTTCGACTCCTCGGCGCAGCGGCAGCCGAAGTCGGTGTTGATCGCCTCGGCGATCGCGTCGACGTTCTGGACGAGGATGCGCTCGAGCTTGTCGAGGTTCTGCCGGCGCTCCTCGTAGCTCGGGTACGGGTGGCGAAGGTACGCCGCGCGCTGGACGGCGAATACGCGCTGCGGTTCGTTCTCGATGACGTCGAACGAGCGGAGCTGAGCAGTCTGGGCCATGGGATCCTCCGTGACGATCGCGCCCGGGGCGGGCGGCGAACGTGGAATTGTGGTCGGGCGCCGGCTGAAATGCAACCCGTGACTCTTGCCAAGCCGACCTTCCGTTGAAAGAGATGCGCCTCATGGGAATGGGGCGGCGACCGGTGGACCGACGCGTCGCGGGCTCGGGGGACGCGCGCACGTGAGCGTGCTCGTCGTCGTGCGACTCACGCTCGTCGGGGGATTTCTCGCCTCGGCGCTTTACGTGCATTACCGCGGGCGCGTCCGCTTGAGCGTCCGCCGCCAGCTGACCGACCACTCGACGTTTCTCGCCCCGTACAACGTCCTCGTCTATCTCTTCTCGCGCGTCCCGCGGACGCCGCTCCTGCTGGTCGAGGAGTTTCCCGAGGTGACGCCGCTACGCGCCAACTGGCGGACGATTCGCGACGAGGCGATGCGGCTCTACGACGCCGGCCACATCCGCGCCTCCGACCAGTACGACGACCTCGGGTTCAACAGCTTCTTCCGCAAGGGATGGAAGCGGTTCTACCTGAAGTGGTACGGCGCGCCGCTGCCGTCGGCGCGCGCGCTCTGCCCGCAGACGGTCGCGCTCGTCGAGGCGATCCCGACCGTCCACGGGGCGATGTTCGCGCTCATCGGGCCGCGCAGCAAAGTCGGCGAGCACCGCGATCCGTTCGCGGGCTCGATCCGCTACCACCTGGGACTCATCACGCCGAACCGCGACGAATGTCGCATCTTCGTCGACGGCAACAAGTATTCGTGGCGCGATGGCGAGGACCTCGTCTTCGACGAGACCTACGTCCACCGCTTCGAGAACCTCACCGACGAGACCCGCATCATCCTCTTCTGCGACGTCGAGCGGCCGCTGCGCACGCGCGTCATGCGCGCGCTGAACCGCTTCGTCATCCGCCACGTGGTCGCGATGACGGCGACGAAGAACGTCGAAGGCGAGACGGTCGGCCTCGCCAATCGCATCTTCTCGTACGTGTATCTCACGCGCGCGCCGGTGAAGCGCTTCAAGAAAGCGAACCGCCGCCTGTACTACGCCCTCAAGCGGATCTGCAGCGCGATGAAGACGGCGATCGCGGCGAAGCAGAGCACGTGGGCACGATAGATGCGGCGCGCGAGCGCGAGCTGCGTCGCGGGCGCGTCGCGCTGTGCACCGAGGCGCACCGCGTCCGGGACGATGCGGACGAGCGCGAGGCCGATCGGTGCGACGCCGAGAACGAGGATCGCGACGGCGAATGCGCCGCCGATCCGGTGCGTCAGGATTTCGCCGGCGATGCCGCAGAGCTGGACGATCATGACCGTGGCGATCAGGCGGCTCATTGGCCCCGCGTCCGTGGTGACGCGCCGGTAGTATCTGGCGATGGAGTCGACGCGCCGCCGTTCGTCGTCGTCGGGGAGTATGTCGCCGCCGCGTACCTGCACGTCGAACATCAGGTCCATCCAGAGGACGCCGAGCAGAAACCCCCCACAGCCGACGAGGACGGCAGCGATCACGTCCGGCGGCGAAACGTGGCGCGGAAGCGGCGCACCGGCGGCTGCTCGTCGTCGAGGAAGTCCTCGAACGACTCGCACACGAGGCCGGCATCGGCGATCGCCTCGATCTCGGCGCGGGTGAGCGGCCACGGCATCTCGCCCTCGGGATCTTCCACCTCGCGGCCGCGGGCGACGACGAGCAGGGTGCCACCCGGCGCGACGGCACGGCGGAGCGTCGCGACGATCGCACGGCGCGCCGCCGGCGGCAGCACTTGCAGCGTATAGCACTCGACGACGAGATCGAACGCGCCCGCGAGGGCGGAAGGCAGATCGCGGAGATCGAGCGCGCGATAATCGGCCCGACTCTGCGGAAACCGCCCCCGCGCAGCGGCGACCGCCGTCGCCGATACATCGATCGCCAGCACGTCGTGACCGCGCCGTGCGAGCTCCTCGGCGGTGTCACCGAGCCCGCACCCGACGTCGAGCGCACGACCGGGTGCCGGCGCCGCGCGCTCGAGCCACTCGACGACGTGCGGGTTCGGCGCCAGGTCGGCCCACGGCACGAGCGCGTCGCCGCGTTCCGCCTCCGCGTAGAGGCGCTCGAACCAGCCGACCGCGTCGCCGGCTGCGTTCGACTCACGCGCGAGCCCGCGGGCGCGGGTGCGGTCGGTCACGAAGCGCCGGTCGCGCCCGCGGCCGTGCCGACGCGCGGCACCCAGTCGGCGAAGGCGGCGAGGAGCTGCGCGACGAGCTCTCGAGTCGCCGCGTCGGTCACGCGTCCCGCCGCATCGATCTTCTCGTGTACGCGCGCGACGAGCACCTCCGGCTGCAGGAGCGCGCACGTGTTCGTGAAGACGAAGCTCTGCCGTAGCGCGAGCTGCGCGCGCGTGGTGCCGGTCGCGCCGGGGGTGGCGCCCATGATGGCAGCAGGCTTGCCGTTCAGCACCGACTTGCCCGGCGGACGCGACGCCCAATCGATGGCGTTCTTCAAGACGCCGGGCACGCCGTAGTTGTACTCCGGGGTCGCGATCAGGAGCGCGTCGGCGGCCGCGATTGCCGACTTCCACGCCGTGACCGGCGGCGGATCGCCCTCGGCCTCGACGTCGGCATTGTACGGCGGGATCGCTGCGAGGCCGTCGAAGATCGTGATCGCCATGCCGTCGGGCGCGAGCTCGGTCGCCGCGCGCAGCAGCGCGCGATTGAACGACCCCCTGCGGAGACTGCCGGCGACGCCGAGGACACGAAGGCTCATGGCGCTGCATCATGGTAGCGCGGCCGAAGTGGAGCAAGCGTGTTGTTGACAGCGGCGGTGCGCGTAACGTACGCAGGGCGATCACGCAGTCCGTGGAGGTGTGGATGTCGATACCGCGACTGGACCTGAAAGCGATCGAAAGCGACGACGCGCGCGTCGAGGCGTTCGTGGCGGCGCTCACGGGTGAGAGTGCTGGTTCGACGGCGGATGACGCGACGGCGAGCGCATCGGCTGCATCGACGACCGAGGCATTCACCGCGTCCGGTAAGGCGACTGGCAAGCCGCAAGTCACCGCCGGTTGGGTGCCGCAACTCACCGCGTCCGGCAAGGTCGAGGGGAAGCAGCCCGTCTGACGGCGTGACGCAGCGGCGCGGTCCGGGCGGCGATCCTCACACCCGGTACGAGAAGAGCGCGACGGCGCTCGTCGCGCTCGCGCGTACGCTTCGTCGCTCGCCTGAGGTCGGAGGCGCGGCGGCGTTCGTCGAGCTGTACGACCAGATCGCGGATCTTCCGGCGGACGCGTTCACGCGCGTGTGGTCGACGGATCCCGGCGCCTACCTCTGGGTCCATCGCGCGTTCGACCTGACGGCGGCGTGCGTGGGCGGCGCGCCGCCTACGCGGACGGTCAGCGCGTACGTCCGTGCGCGCGGCGTCGCGACGCTGCCCGACGCGCTCGCAAGGCACCTCGACGACTTCACGGGCCTCGCGCTCGCGACGCACCTCGCGGCTGGGCGCGACTGTCGCCTCGCGGCACCGTGGACGGTCGAGTTGCCATGGGCGATTCCGGGGACGGCGCAGTCGGTCGACGGTGCCGGGCCTGCATCCATCTTCGGCCTGGTCGACGGCGCGCTCGAGATCGGGACCGCGGACCGTCGTCTGATGCTCGCGATCGCCGACGATTCGGTGGACGCAACGGACGCGAACGGCGCGGCGCTGCCGCGCATCCGCACCTGTCCGGTCGTCACTCGCGGTGGGTGTGAGATCCGCCTCCAGCCGCACGCGTTCCATCTCCCCGGGATTGACGATGTCGAGGCCGTTCTCGCCGCCGATCTCGGCTATCAAGCGGCGCATCGGCAGGACGTCGAGGACGCGCTCGCGGCCGTCGAGCGTTTCCATCCAGAGAGCTTCGCCGAGATGCGCGAGTCCCTCCACGTCGTCGCGCTGAAGCCGCTCCTTGCCGGCGGCTTCACGAATCTCACCCACTCCGATCTGCCGGGGGCGTTCATCGCCGGCGTCGTCGCCAATCGCTGGGAGCTCGCCGACACCTTCATTCACGAGATGGCGCACAGCCGGCTTTTCGCGCTCGAGGACGGCGGTACGTTCTTCGACGAGGCGGCGTGTGATCCGGTGGCCGACGAACGATACTACTCACCGTGGCGCGACGACCCGCGGCCGCTGCGTGGCGTCCTGCACGGCGTCTACGTCTACGTTCCGGTGTGCGTGTTCTGGCAGCGGCTGCTCGGGAGCGGCGTCGTCAGCGGCGACACGGCCGCCTACGCGCTCGATCGCGTGCTGCGCATCTACGCGCAGCTCGGGCTCGGCCTCCGCGAGCTCGAGGCGCACGCCATGCCGAGCGCGCGCGGTCGTGCGCTCCTCGACGGATTGCGCGTCGAGCTGGATGCGATCCGCGACACGACCGTGGCCGCGGGCTTGCCGGACGACGCACCCGCATTGGTGTGTGGTGCGGACGGCGTGATCCGTCCGCAGCGCGGCGCGACGACGGTGCGTGACGCCGTCCGCGCGCATGCCGCGCGAGCCCGCGCGTGGCGCGAGGAGGGCACGGCGCCGACGCGCGTGGCGTCAGACGACGCGCCCTGAGTCGGCCGGCGCTTCCGTCGTGCCGCGGGCGGCGAGCAGCGGCCGTGCCCAGCGCCGCAGCCGCTCCTCGTGCCAGATGAGACCGGTCCGTCGTGCGAGCCCGCGCGCGATCGCGAGCGACGACCGGTTTGAGACGCTGCGAGGACACGTCGGCGTCCGCGGCATTCGCAGGCGCCGCGGCGGCGCGGCCCGATCGATTGCCGCGAGCGCGTCCTGCAACGCGACCGCGACGCGCGCATGCGACGGCAGCCGCCGCGGACCGCCGCCGTCCTGAAACGACAGCAGCTGCGGATTGGTGTTGATCTCCCAGACCTGGAATGCGCCGTCGCGGACGCCGTAATCGATCCGTCCCCATTCGAGACCGGCGAGGTCGAAGATCGCGTGCAGCTCGCGCTCGTGGGGATTCGTCTCCACGTACCTCCGCTCCTCGGCGACGAGTGCGTCGCTGACGAGATCGGGGACCTTCAGCATCCAGCGGCGGCTGAAGAAGACGTGCCGCGGCACCACGCGGTCCCCGACGATGAACGCCGAGAACTTGCGATAGATGCCGGCGCCGTCGGCGGTGTCGCAGAACTCGGTCACGAGCAGCTCGTCGGCTGCGAGGCCGTCGCGGACGAGGCCGTCGATCGCTGCCGCCAGCGCGGATGGGTCGTGCAGGAGGCTCGTACGGCTACCGCCGTGGTCGTTTTCGCAGCGGACGAAGACCGGGAAGCGGGCGGCGCCCGCATCGCCGACGCGATACGCCGCAAACTGGTTGATGCCGCGCGCGCGCAGGGCCCGCAGCAAATCGTAGCGTCGAAGCGACCGCCGCGGATCGTTCAGCGTGTGCATGCCGTGGGCGCGGAGCGCTTCGTGCACGGCGCCCGCCGCGGTGGCCTCCGCCGGCGCGAGCCGCTCCAGGTCGGCGAACACGTACGTCGCCGCCCGCAGCGAGCGCGCGGCGAGGACGTCGTCGTACGTCAGCGGGACGATGCGATCGGCGAGTGGACGCCCCCACGAGTCGAGGTACATCCGCATCGTGAACCGGTGCCCGCGCGTCGTGAGGTAGACGATCATCGTCGGCGGCGCGTGGACGGGCGTATCGCGGCGCAGTCCAGGCGCCCGTCAGCTCGTCGGCGTCAGCTGCCCGGTGCTGAGATTCAGGACGTAGCTCGCCGTCGTATTGTCGTCGAACGTGGCGACGACGTTCGCCGTGGCGCCGCCGGAATTCACGGTCATCGCCAGCGACGCGATGTCGAAGACGTCGTCGTCATCGGTTATCGTCGCCGAGCCCGAGACGAGGTGGTGGTTCGCGTCGATCGTGACCGCGTTCATCGTCACCGTGAAATCCCCGTCGTCGGTGGACATGGTCAGCGTCCCGTTCAAGACGAAGCCGCCGCTCTGCTGCACGGTGCCGTTCAGTGTGCCGACGAAATCCTCGCATCCCACCGACCTCCTTGTCGCGCGCGACGACTTCGTCGCTCGCGATGCGTTACCAAACGGCTTCGGAAACGGTCAAGCGCCGTCGCCGCGCGACGGCGCGCGCAGCGTCGAGTGCGATTCGACGTGCGGAATGACACGGGGAACCGGCGAGGGCCGTCAGCAGATCGACGCGAGTGCGAAATTCGTCCGCGGCGATGCCGCGGCGATGCGCCGCGGACCCCGCGGGTGCAGCGCCCGTGCGTGCAGTTACGCGGCGCTGTCGTGCGGCGGTGGGTGGACCGCGCATTGCACGCTCGGCGCGGCACCGGGGGGACGCGCAACGATGAGGATCGAATGGATGTTCGCAGCGCTCGTGAGCCTGCTCGCGTCGGCGGCACCGACGGTTGCCGGCGAGCGGTTCCTCGCGCAGCCGCAGCTCGCGACGGACTGCCAATCGGCGCTCATCTCCGCGACGACGCCGTTCGCGCAGAAGAAGCTGAAGCAGCTCGACAAGTGCGCCATGGCGGCGTTCAAGTGCATCGAGACCGTCGCGCCGAACGACGAGGCGGACGTGGACCCGATCGACGCCTGCCTGGAGAAGGCGTCGGGCCTGTGCGCGAAGACGGTCGACGTGATCACGGCCGAGGAGCAGAAGCTCACCGACGCCATCGTCAAGGCGTGCGCGCCGCTCGCACCGGAGGAATTGCTGCGCGCCGACGGCGTCGGCTTCGAGGTGATCGCGCCCGATTGCCTCGACCTCGGGGTGACGGTCGAGGACACGGCCACGGCTGCGGCGTGCATCGTGCAGCAGCACGAGTGCGCGGTCGAGCAGATGTATCTCGCCGAGCACCCGCGCGCAGGCGAGCTCTTCGGCCTCGTCGACGCCGATCTCGGGCCCGACTCGTGTCTCGACGATCTCGGCGGCCCCGGGTCCGGCGTCGAGGACCTGAAGCTCGGCCGCCGGCTCGCGCAGTGTGAGCAAGGGGTGACGAAGACGGGAGGTGGGTTCGTCGCGACCAAGCTCAAGAGCATCGGCCGCTGTCTCGGGGCCGTGTTCGATTGCGTGCAGCTGGCGCCGCACGACGACGCCTGCATCGCGAAGGCGAAGAGCATGTGCGACAAAGCATTCTCCACCGTCGAAGCGAGCGCGCTCAAGGTGGAGCCGGCGGTCACCAAGGGCTGCGGCGCGATCGCGTTCGACCAGCTCCTCGCCGACACCGGCCTCGACTATCAGGCGCTGATCGACGAGGAGACGTGCATTCCGCTCGGCGTCAGCGACCTCGCGACGGTGCCACACTACGCGACGTGTCTCTATCGCGAGCACGAGTGCGCCGGCGACGACATCCTGCGCTTCACGGTGCCGCGTGCCGCCGAGCTGCTCGGCCTCGTCGGCCGCACGCTGCCCGGCAGCTTCTTCTGTATTCCGCCGGACGACTTCTAGCGCCTGACGGATCGACGGAGTGGGGCGTCACGTGTGAGGGTCGGCTCCGACCCGCGTGCTCAGGTGGTGGGCGGCGAGGACAGGAGTCCTCGCCGCCCATTTGAAACGAAGACCGATCGTGTAGCTCAGCCACCCCGTCTCTGTGTTGGCGGCGGAGGTGGAAGCGGAACAGCACGAGGAGGCGGCGGAGGTGGAGGCGGCGGAGGCGGCGGCGGTGCCTCGACGATTTGCTCCGGCGGCTGGAATACGTGCGTGTACTCGAGGCCGCCCGAGACCATCTTCCGCTGCGAGCCGTCGCGGAACTCGGGGCGCATGTATGCGACGTCGTAGCGGCCGAAGAACCCGATCTTGTTGTCGGCGCCGACATCGAAATTGATGCCGCTCTGGATGTTGTATCCCGGACCTTTGTCTTTGAGCGCGCCGCTCAAATCCCAGTAGTATCCGCCCTGTCCGGCGACGAAGAGCTCGACGGGGCCACCGCCGAACGAGAGCTTCGGTCCGGCGGCAGCGGTCAAGACCGAGTTGATGTCGTCATCGTGGCGCTTGTCACGGCAGCAGCCTTCCTCGGTGCCGAGAAAGAAGCCCTGCGGCTGCGCGAGCAATGACAGCGAGAGGTTCGGGTTCAGGTCGAATCGGTATCCCAGCGAGACGCCCGTCGTCCCGCCGACTCCCTCGATGGTGTGGCTGTACTTCTTCAGAGGCACGGCAGCGCCGACGTTCGCTCCGAGCTCCGGACCATCGGCGTGTGCCCGTACCGCGCTCAGCACGCACAAGGCGACGCTGATGGCGGAGAGTCCCAACAACGCTGCTCTACGCATATCTTCCTCCTTCGTCCATTCCTGGCAGTGCGACCCGCCCCGACAATAGCGATTGGCCGATTTACGCGGGCGCAAGTTAGTAAATGCCAGCCGCATAGTAAAATCCGGGCCGTACAAGATCCGAACCGTCGAGGAGGGACTTCAGGCGAAAAGGGCGGTTAGAGTGAGAATGGCCGCGATCCCCGCTTAGGGAACCGCTGCACAAGTAGCTTCCGGCTGCGAAGCACGATCCATCCGCGATCGACGGCGTCGCGGAGCCCTCGGCGTATCGGACAGATACGCGGTCGGGCTCCGCTCCTTGCGCTCGCGGCGGCTCGCGCTTCTCG
>WNFR01004380.1_pt1 | contig 14526 bp, 15 predicted proteins | sample 5400221 | NCBI WGS metagenome assembly WNFR01 (sample SAMN13153357, study PRJNA577476) | soil metagenome | isolation source: 40 cm soil under Madrone tree | place: USA:California | collected 2016-06-14 | reverse complement strand
GTCGCGAAGTTCTACTGCGGACGAAAGAAGATGGCCCGCGAGAAAAACTCGTGCCGTTTCGGATGAAAGATAAAGGGCCGCCGCCGCGTCCGCATTATTCCGTCTTCAACAACGGCGAACGCGTTGGCGAGGTGACCAGCGGCACGCTTTCGCCAAGCTTGAACTGGGGCGTCGGAATGGCGTATGTCTCGACGCCGCACGCGAAGATTGGATCGAAGATCGACATCGAAATTCGCGGGCAAAAATTCCCGGCGACGATCGAGAAGAAACCGCTCTACAAAAAATCATGAACGTTCCCGACGATTTGCTTTACACCGAGACGCACGAATGGATTAAACGCGAAGGCGAGAAGGTGCGCGTCGGAATTACCGACCACGCCCAGTCGGAATTGACCGATGTCGTTTACGTCGAGCTGCCAAAGAAAGATCGACAAGCGAACGCAAAGGAAACAATCGCGGTGGTGGAATCGGTCAAAGCCGCGAGCGACATTTACGCGCCGGTGAAAGGCACAGTGGTTGACGCAAACAAAGCGCTCGAATCAAATCCGGCCCTCATCAACACCGATCCATTTGGCGAAGGCTGGATCTTCGTCCTCCAGATCGACAACGCGGACGATCTTAAACAATTGAAAGACGCGGCCGCGTACCGAAAGCAGATCGGTTAAGTTCAATTCAAATCGCAATAGACCGGCCATTGATAACGGGATTCATGGCGGGCGACGTTAATCGCGACAAACAACGATCCAGCCGGACTCAGAGCAGGCTCGATACCGTGTTGATGAGAAGCGCGAGGATGACGGTGTTGAAGCCGAAGGAAAGGACACCGTGCAGCAGTGTCAGGCGTCGCATTCTCCGCGAAGTAATCTGAACATCCGAGACCTGACAGGTCATGCCCACAACGAACGAGAAATAGGCGAAATCGAAATAGTCGGGCGCGCGCCCGCCCGGAAATAAGAGACCGCCCGCGTGTTGATCAGTGCTGGGATCATCGCTATCGCCATAAAAAGTGTGGGCGTAGCGCAACCCGAAGACTGTGTGCACGACCGACCAGGAGAAGACGACCGTGGCGAGAGCGAGAACCAAATGGACCGTGAGATGACCGCGTACCTCGGCCTTGTTCACACTGATCAGAAAACCTACGGCAAAAAGCGCGGCACAAGCCGCCACGACAACAAAAATGAAAATCAGGAACCGGCTAAGATCCTGTTCTTTGGCGCGCGAACGCAGTCCGTGGACCGGCGTCGTTAAAATTGTCAGCCACGCGAGCAGGAGCACACAAAACGCAATTGCATCCCAAGTCGCGATCGTTTCGGTGGGAAGGCGGACGCGGCCACGCAAAAAAAGAAAAACGACGATGCCGCCAGCGAGCGCGATAAACAAACGGTGCCGCGCGTCCAGCCGCGAAACCAAAGAGCGAACGCGCGCCATACGTCAGTCAGTTAAATAACATCCGCTGAACGAGGCAAGCTGCATTCGCGCCGCGCCGAAGATCGACAATCACCACCGGACGCAAGTGACGGCAGAACTCGCGCTTTCCCTTCGGCGACGCTGTGCTTAGTTTTGAGTTTTCCCATGAGCAGCAAACCGAAACAGGCGAGCGCCGCGTTGAACTTTGAAAACGCGATGGATCGGCTGGAGGCGATCGTGGAGCAAATGGAGTCCGGCAAATTGCCGCTGGAAGATTTGATTGTTCGTTACGAAGAGGGAATGAATCTGGTAAAAACTTGTCAGGAACGACTGGCCAGCGCCGAGCAAAAGATCGAAATCATCGCCCGTAACAGCGCGGGCAAACCAATCGTGAAAGATTTTGAACCGGCGGCGGAAGCAGAGATCGACAACAAAGCGGCGGATGAAAGAGGAGAACAAACCAATGAAGTCAGACTTTTCTGAAGGAGCGGCACCGGCGCGGCTGCTCGAAGGGATCCATTCGCCCGCTGATGTAAAAGCGCTGCGCGAACAAGATCTGCCGCAGCTGGCGCAGGAGGTGCGAGAGGAACTGATCAAAGTCCTTTCCCAAACCGGCGGGCATCTCGGGCCAAATTTAGGCGTCGTCGAGTTGACCATCGCGCTGCACCGCGTTTTCAACACGCCGCGGGACCGGTTCGTCATGGACGTGAGTCATCAGGGTTACGTGCACAAAATGCTCACCGGCCGGCTCGATCGCTTTCCAACGATGCGACAGTACGGCGGATTGAATGGCTTTCTCTTGCGCACGGAAAGCAAGCACGATTGCTATGGCGCCGGCCACGCGGGAACAGCGCTCTCCGCTGCGCTCGGTATGGCGGTGGGCCGCGATTTGAAGGGGGATGACGAACACATCGTGGTCGTGGCGGGCGATGCAGCGTTTACGTGTGGAATCAGTTACGAGGCGCTCAACAACGTAAAAACGAACACAAAGCGCTTCATCGTGGTGCTGAACGACAACGAGTGGTCGATCGCGAAAAACGTGGGCGCGATCGCCAGCTACTTAAACAGCATCGCGACCAGCCCGACGTTCACGCATCTGCACGAAAAAGCACGCCAGTTCGTGCAAGCCATCGCCGGCAAAACGGCGGTGGAGTTCGCGCATAAAGTCGAAGAAAGCGTCAAAGGCCTAATTGTGCCGAGCGTCATTTTCGAGGAGCTCGGCTTGCGTTACTACGGACCGATCGACGGACACGACATCCCGTTGCTGATCCGGACATTTGAGTTTTTGAAAACGCAGGAGGAACCGGTCCTGCTGCACATTCTCACCAAAAAAGGCAAAGGTTACGAGCCGGCCATCAAACAGCCGGACAAATTTCACGGACTCGGCAAATACAAGCTCGAAACCGGCGAGACCGCGCCGACGGCGACGCCGACTTATTCCGAGATCATCGGAAAGACGCTCGCGAAATTTGCGCAGACCAATCAAAAGATCGTTGCCATCACGGCGGCGATGCCGAGCGGAACCGGTCTGGCGCATTTTGCCAAGGCACACCCGACTCGTTACTTCGATGTCGGCATCGCGGAAGAGCACGCGGCTCTTTTTGCCTGCGGTCTGGCGACGCAGGGATTGAAACCCTTTCTCACGATCTATTCCACTTTCATGCAACGCGCCTACGACATGACGATTCACGACATCGCGATCCAGAAACTAAACGTCGCGCTGTGCATGGACCGGGCCGGGTTGAGCGGCGACGATGGCCCGACCCATCACGGCTTGTTCGACATCGGCTATCTGCGTCACATCCCGAATTGGTTGCATATGCAGCCGAAAAACGAAGATGAATTTGTCGACATGCTCTGGACCATGGCAAACTATAACTCCGGGCCGATCGCCGTTCGCTACCCGCGAGGTTCCGGTCCAGGCGCTCAAATCAAACCGGAGCCGAAACTTCTCGAGATCGGAAAGGCCGAAGTGGTGCAGCATGGTCGTGACGTTGCGATTTTCGGTTTGGGAAATATGTTCGAAGTTGCCGAAGAAGCGGCACGCAAACTGGAAGAAAAAGGGATTTCTGTTGCGCTGATTAATCCGCGCTGGATCAAGCCGCTCGACACCGGCACCCTCGAATTTTTCGCGCGGGGCGTCGAAGTCGTCTGCACGATCGAAGACCACGTTTTATTCAACGGCTTCGGCTGCTCCGTGATGGAGCATTTGCATTCCCAGCGAATCAACACGCCGGTCGTGCGCATCGGTTGGCCGGACGAATTTATCGAGCACGGAACAATTCCGATTCTGCGCAAAAAACACGGAATCACCGCCGATGCGCTGGTCGAGAAAGTGCTGCCGCTTTTGCAAAAAAAATCATCGCCGCGCTCGACCGCAGCTTAAGCGCGCACGGGATCGACTGGCCGTGATTGTCGATCTAACGACCAAACCGCATGAGCGCGATTGAAGCCCGCGAGCTGACAAAAATCTACCGCACTTATCGAAAAGAAGGCGGGCTTCGAGGTGCGATTAAGGGACTCGTCAGGCGGCGTTACGATGAAACGCACGCAGCGGAGCGCGTTTCATTTCAAATCGATGAGGGCGAATTCGTGGGGTTCCTGGGTCCGAAGGGCGCGGGCAAGACCACCGTTCTCAAGATGCTCTCTGGCTTGCTCAACCCTACTTCCGGGGATGCGCGTGTTCTCGGTTTTGTCCCGTGGGAACGCCGGAATGAAATGAAACGTCAATTCAGTTTGCTCATGGGACAGAAAAATGCGCTCTGGTGGGACCTACCCGCGCAGGAATCGCTGGAGCTGAATCGCGCGATCTACGGAATCGATCGCGGGCGCTTTGAACAAGTCGTCGGCGGATTGTCCGAACTTCTCGAGGTTCAGGACAAAATGAATGTGATGGTGCGCGAGCTGTCGCTAGGCGAGCGGATGAAGATGGAGCTGATCTCCGCGTTGATTCATGAGCCGCGCGTCCTCTTTCTCGACGAACCAACCATCGGTCTGGACGTGGTCAGTCAAAAGCGTGTCCGCGAATTTCTGCGCATCTACAATGAGGAACACCGCATCGTGACGCTCCTGACCAGTCATTACATGCAGGACATCGAAGAGCTTTGTCATCGCGTCCTTATCATCGACCACGGCAAAATCTTTTTTGACGGGCCGCTCGCCGAGATCATCGACCGTTTTTCCGGCCACAAAATCATCAGCCTGACTTTTGAGAAAGAGGAGACGCGCGACTTATCGTCATTCGGCGAAGTGATCGAGCAAACGCCGGTTTCGATTCAATTGAAGGTTCCGCGTGCAAAAGTCACGGAAACGTGCCGGCAACTGCTTACGGCTTGTCATGTCAGCGACATCAATGTGCAGGAAGTGCCGGTCGAAGAGGTGATTCGCCAGCTTTTCGGCGAGCGGCGTGAGGCCGACCGTGTCGCCAGAGCGACAGCCAACGCAAACGTGAGCTAGCGCCGGCTCAGCGCCTGTTTTAATTCGTGCACATAAGCCGGGTTCAACTCGAAGGCAGTTACTGGCATTTCCGCGAGTTGGATCTCTTCGCAGTACGGAATGCTCTCGACGAAGCCGGCCGCCATCAAACTATTCAGCGTATCGGTCACATCTTCCCCTTCCATGCGCGCGAAGTCCTGGATTTCCGCCCCAAGCATTGATTCGGCGAACCCGATGGCCCGCACCACGGTCGCCTCGCGACCGGTGAGCTTGATCTGACGCATGCTTCAAAAAAAGCAGCTTTTATACCGGTGTTTCGAGAATCCAAAATGGGCCACCGCTCCGTTAATCACGCGCCGTCCGCGTGAAACTTGGCAGGATACTCTTTTCCATCGCCTCCGCGAAATTTTCGTATTCAGGCGCCCAGCCGAGACTGCGCAGTTTTGCATTGCTCACGCGCTTATTGCTGTAACCGCGCTTGCGTTTCGATGTCAATCTTCCGAGTGCCGGAGGTGGGCGATTCAATTTCTTCGCGAGCCAGTGATAGCATTCGCTTTGCAAAATGGGTTGATCGTCCACGACGTTGTAAATTTGTCGCTCCACGGCGCTCGCAATCGATCGATTTGAAAGCAAGAAGAGCGCGGCCGCGATGTCGTCTCGATGCACTTGATTGATAAAGCGGTCATTTCCCGGATCAACAATCGCTTCGCCTGCCAAAAATTTCGCGAACAATGCCGAACGCCCCGGCCCGTAGATTCCCGCGAGCCGCACGACAATTCGGCCGCGAGAGAGCACTAACATCTCCGCTTCGAGCAGGACCCGTCCGGTCTCGCGCGCCGGTTCGGTCGCGCTTTCTTCCGTGACCCACGCCCCGTCGCTTTGCCCGTACACACTCGTGCTGCTCGTAAACACGACTGTCGATTCAACGAATCGATCGAGGAGATTGCGAGCGCCATTCAAGTAAACCTGGCGATAGAGATCGATATCGCCGCCGCGCGTGCTCGCGCAATGCACTACCGCGTCAAATTCACCTTTGGAATCAGCGACTTGAACTTTATCCGAAATGTCGACCGCCCGAACCGGATAAGCTTTACCGCAAAGCTTTTGCGCAGATTTCGGTGAGTAAGTCCAGCCCTCCACTCCCCAGCCGCACTCAACAAACAAATCCGCGGTCGCTTGCCCGACATAACCGCAACCGGCAATTAAAACCCGCGGCATGATTGTCGATCTTCACCCGGTTGCTGACGCGATTTCAATTTCCTCAAAGACATTTTTCTGAATCGCGCGGACTTGCTTCAAACGAACCAGTTCGAGAAGTGCAAGGAATGTCACCACGATTTCGACGCGCGACGTAATCTCACCAAACAAATCTGAAAAACGCAGCGCCGCGCCGTGGCCAAGACGTCGCAGGATCATATCGATCTTATCCGAGACGCTAAATCGCTCACCGAAAATTTCGCCGACATCCTGCCGCGCTTCGACTCGTTTAATGACGCTTTGGAAGGCGTTAATGAGTTGGAAGATTCCAACTTCGCCCAACCGAAGCGGACCATCCCCAGGCGACGCCGAACCTCCGTCCCGGGCGAAAATGCGCTCCTGCTCGACCTCGCGCAGTTGCAACTGCACGCCCGCTTCCTTGAATTTTTTGTATTCGATCAGTTGCCGGATCAGATCCCAGCGCGGGTCATCTTCTTCCGAATCTTCTTCAGGCGGCTGTTGCTCGGCCGGGAGCAGACTGCGGCTTTTCAGGTAAATGAGGTTCGCCGCCATCACGATGAACTCGCCGGCGATGTCGATGTTCAATTCCTTGAAGGCCTGAATGTATTCGAGGTATTGGCCGGTGATGCGTTCAATCGAGATGTCATAAATGTCGATCTCGTCGCGCTTGATCAGGTAAAGCAAGAGATCGAGCGGCCCTTCGAAAATCTCCAGCCGTACTTTGTAATCGCTGTCCATGCGCCGGCCCGAGTTTAGGCAACCGAATGAACAAAGTAAACTAACCGCCTGGCCGCAAGACGTCGATCTTGCAGAAAGATTCTAGGAATTCAGCCAGCAACTTTGCGATGGACCCAAACGCTGTTCACGATTCCGAGTCCGAACATGATCATGAGCACAAACGAGCCGCTATAACTGATTAGTGGCAACGGAACACCGGTAATGGGCAACATCGAGATCGTCATGCCGACGTTCTGGAAGATGTGGGTGAAGATGAGCGCGGTGACGCCGATAACAAGCAGCAAGCCGAATTGGTCGCCCGCGAAAAACGCAACGAAGAGACAGGTGAGAAGAAGCAAGGCGAAGGCACCAATGAGCAATACTCCACCGACAAATCCCCACTGCTCACCGATGGCGGAAAAAATATAGTCGTTATGGACGGCGGTCGCTGGTAAAAAGCCGAGTTCGATCTGAGTGTTCGGCGCTTTGAATCCTTTGCCGGACCACCCGCCCGAGCCAATGGCAATGAGCGATTGGTTGATCGCCCAGGACGCGCCTTGTTTATCAATTTCTGGATTGATGAACGCGGTAATCCGTTGCTGTTGATACGGTTTTAAGCCGAGATGGACGGCGATTGGGATGAAAGTGAGCCCGATAAGGATGATGCAGATCAGATAGCGCAATGGCAGGCCGGCGGCGAACAGAAGCGCCAGCAGCACCGGTATCCAGATAATGCATTCACCGAGATCGGGCTGCATTAAAATTAAGAGAGTGGGCGCTCCCACAACGGCGCCGCACAAAAGCAGGCGAAGCATCGGATGCATTTGGCGAAACTGACTCAAGAACAGCGCAAGGACCATGATGCCCGCGACCACGGCGAGCTGCGCGGGCTGAAAGTTGACCGGCCCCAGATGCAGCCAACTGCGCGCGCCGTAAACTTTTGAGCCGATAAACTTCGTCAGAATAAGAAAGAAAAGGCCGGCTAGATACATCGGCAATGCGCCCCAGCGAATCCAACGATAATCGATTAGACTGGTGATCATGAAAGCGAAGAAACCGACCGCGACCCAGTTTGCCTGTTTACGCCAAAACTCCGCCGCGACGGAATCTTCGCGCATATAGGTCGCGCTGTAGATTGCCACCACACCGAAGATCGCGAGCGCGAGCATGTTCGCGAAAAGAAGCCAATTAAGGCCGAGCAATTTTCGAAGAAATGGCGTCATGATTTGATCTCGCTTGGTTGCCGGCACCTTGGCCGGGCAACGAGAAAGATTATACGCAAGTTCCGTTCCTCGTAAATCGCCTCCACAAGTTGGAAGAACGATCTGGGAAGGCCGACTGAACCCCCTAGCGTTGGCAGCGAAGTCACAGGCGATAAAAGATCGACAATATTTTTGTAAAAGCCGGGGAGAGACCACATTACACGGGTCGTAGTTCTTGGGAGCCTCTGTATTTTTAAATGGTTTATGGTGAGTGAGTTATAGATTAAAAGACAAATAATCAACGCCTTCTCTTGTCAGCTTGTCAAAGGCCACTAAAATGCTTCCCACTCGTTCGTTCCACTCAGGGGATCGAGAAATGGCCAAGAAAACAAAACGGAAACTCGCCCATCCAAAACTGCCGATGCAACGCCAGTTGAATCTGCGGCATGAGGGAAAGTATTTCGATTTGCGCCCGATTTTTGACCAATTGAACGAACGCTATTTCCGCGGACGTCTTCGAGGTTATAAGGTGCTGTGGGGCCGCCGACGGAAACATCGGCCGAGGGAATATTTTATCTTCGGAACCATTCAGGAAGAAGACCGGTTGATTCGAATCAATCCATCACTCGATCAACCGTTCGTGCCGCTTTGGTTTCTGCGTTACGTGCTTTATCACGAGATGTTGCATTCCGTGGTGCCGGACGAAACGGTATCGCGGGGGCGGCGGCGCGTGCACACCGATGAGTTCAACCGTCGCGAGCGTAATTTTCCCAGTTACCGGCGCGCTCGCCGCTGGGAAGAAGAGAATCTCGCGCGTTTCCTGCGCTAAACGGCGCGTCAGCGTTTTTCCGTCATCGCCGCAGCGGAAGTTGATTCAGACGGCAAGGGGGTCGTCGCTACGTTCTTTTTGATCAGGTACCAGAGGGTTGTCGCGAGGAGAAGGGAGATCAACTTCGCGCGCCAGTTTTTCAGGATCAGTCTCTTCATAATTGCTGTGCAGTAAAATTTCCGCGATCCGTTGTCGAAACGTTTCCAGAGTAAAGTTCCGCTCAATCCGTCTCCGATGACAAATGGAAATTCCACCCGTCTCTTCGGAAACAACCACCGCGACCGCGTCTGATTCCTCGGTAATGCCGAGACCGGCGCGATGACGCAACCCGAGACTGCGGTCGAGTGTTTCGCGCTGGCTGACCGGGAAAATGCAGGCCGCGGCTGCAATCCGGCCATTGCGCACGATCAAGCCACCATCATGCAAAGCCGCCTTTGGATGAAAAATTGTGAGGACAAGCTCAACCGAAAAATCGCTGTCAATCGTCACACCAGTTTCTTCATAAACGCGAATCGAGGTGTCGCGTTCTATGGCAATGAGTGCACCATACTGTTTGTTGGCCAGTTGTGTCACGGCCTCGGCGAGGTCGTGGATCGTTTCCCGTTTTTCGCTGGTGAGAGAGAAAATCGGATGTCCGCCGAGCTCGGCCAGGCCGCGCCGCAGCTCTGGTTGAAAAATCACGACCAACGCGACCGCCAGGAAGACCGAGAAACTGCGCACGATCCAACCGATCACGACAAGATTGAGCAACTGCGAAATCAACGTCAGCGTCAAAAAAACAATCGCCAGTCCGGTCAACACTTTCGCGCCACGTGTTCCGCGAAAATAAAGGTAGCCATAATAAATCCCGACACTCAGCAGGATGATCTCGAAGATACTGCGCCAGCTCTTCAGCCAAAGATGAAGGAGTTCTTCAATCATTGCAGCACTGCCTCAGTGACGCGCAATGCATCGACATTTTCTTTAACATCATGCACGCGAATGATGTTTGCGCCGCGCGAGCGCAGCAATGAAGTCAAAGCGACTGTCGGCGCGAGCCGGTCGCTCATGGCCGAAGAGCCGACCAGTTTGCCAAGAAATGCTTTTCGCGAAACGCCGACCACGAGCGGCCGTTCCTGCACTCGGAGAGCACCAAATTTGCCGATGAGCTCGAGATTGTGCTCAAGCGTTTTACCGAAACCAATTCCGGGATCAAACGCGATAGCCATGGGATCAATGCCGCACTCTAGGGCGCGGGCATGTTGTTGTAAAAAAAAATCGGCCACTTCGGAGACAAGATCCACATAATGCGGCGCGACTTGCATCGTCCGCGGATTTCCCTGCATGTGCATGATGATAAAGGCAGCGTTTCGCTTCGCGGCAAGTGGCAACATTTTTTCGTCCCCTCGTCCTCCGGTCACATCATTAATAATGGAAGCACCAGCATCCAATGCCGCCTTTGCCACTTCGCTCTTGGAGGTGTCAATCGAGATGAGGATGTCAATCTTTGCCTGCAAGCGTTTGATCACCGGAACGACGCGGCGAAGTTCTTCCTCCAGGCCGACAGCTTCGGCGCCGGGCCGGGTCGATTCGCCGCCAACGTCGACAATCCGCGCGCCTTCGGCCGCGATTTCCAACCCGCGCGCGACCGCTTTGTCGATGGAAAAGAATTCGCCTCCGTCTAAAAACGAATCGGGCGTGACGTTGAGCACACCCATGATCATCCCGTGGCGTGAAAGCTCGACAACCCGTCCGCCGACTTTCCAAAGCGTCTCACCCATTACGAGTTGAGACTATCATGCCGGCTCGATTATTCGAAGACCGACGGAGGGGCACACGCGATCGTGTCCCAAATATCGGGTACGGACAGCGCGGCGCCCTCCATCGCTATTTCTGTCGCGAGTAGCGTCCCATCAACTCGCCTTGCGCAATCACATGCCCATGCATCGCTGCATCAACTTCCGAGCGTCTTGCGCCCGCTTTCAAATCCAGCGTCTGGTCGAGCGCAAAGATCTTGAAGTAATAGCGATGGGTACCGGAGGGCGGCTGCGGTCCGCCATAACCGAGAGCGGGATAATCGTTCGTGCCCTGCACCGCGCCTTTTGCTACGCTCTTCTCCGCAATTTCGGTTGCCTTCGGATCAATGTTCCAAACCAGCCAATGCGTAAAGAGACCCACCGGCGCATCGGGATCATCCATGATCAGGAGCAGGCTTTTCGCGTTCGAAGGTGTTCCCTCAATCCGAAGCGCCGGATTAATGTCTTGCCCGTCGCGGCTGAATTTCGACGGAATGTCGCCGCCTTCTTGAAAAGCTGAACTCGTGATTTTTATTTTCGCACCTCCTGCCACCAATGAAACAATTGCCGCCAAGGCAATCGCAGATGTAACGGTTACAATCGTTTTTTGCATTTGTTTCGACCTCCCGTTGAAATCTCGTTAGATCGACAGTCGCCTAACAATAAGCTTTCGCTTGTATGCATCAAAACGGACGCAAAATTCGAGAAAAGATTCTCGCACTCCTCGCGGGAAAAGATTACCGGCCACTCGATAAGATCGAGATCGCGCGCAAACTCGGGCTGGAAAGCAGCGAACGCATCGCGTTTCGAAAAATGCTGTGCGAACTGGAACGCTCAGGCGAGATCGCGCGCATCCGGAAAAATCGCTACGTCCTTCCGGCTGAGGCCGATCTTGTGACGGGTAAATTGTCGATCCACCAGGCCGGCTACGGATTTCTGACAACGGAAACTTCAGGCCAGGCCGATATTTTTATCGCTGCGGAGAACACCGGCACAGCCATGCATGGCGATCGCGTGGTTGCGCGGATTACGCGCGATGCGGTTCCGAGGCGCCCGAAAGATCGACAAGGACGAAGCGAGGGCCGCGTGATTCGAATTCTAGAGCGTGCGCGCGATACGGTTGTCGGAACACTGCAGCATTCGCGCAATTTTTATTACGTCGTCCCGGATGATCCGCGGCTCGTCCACGACGTTTATGTGCGGCCCGTACAAGATCGACGGTCACATACCGCCGCTACAGTGGGCGACAAAGTAGTCGTCCGGCTCGAGTCGTGGGAATCGCGTCACGTCAACCCAGAAGGTGAGATCATCGAAGTGCTCGGACCCGCCGCTGCGTCCGGCGTCGACATGTTGTCGATCATTCGAAAATGTGGGCTTCCGACTGAGTTCCCAAAAAGTGTTGTCGATGAAGCCGGTGAAATTCCGGAAACGGTCGAGCGGCGAATGATCGAAGGCCGCGAAGATTTGCGAGGAAAATTCATCGTCACGATCGATCCGGATGATGCGCGCGATTTTGACGACGCCATTCATGTCGAGAAGATCGACAATGAAAATTGGCAGCTGGGCGTGCACATTGCCGATGTCGCTTCGTATGTCGAACCGGAGAGCGCACTGGATGGCGAAGCGCGCCGGCGCGGCAACAGCGTTTATTTGCCCGACCGGGTCATTCCGATGTTGCCGGAGCGATTGAGCAACGGCGTTTGTAGCCTGAGGCCGGGTGTCGACCGTCTCACCCACTCGGTTTTCATTCAGTTCGACAAAAACGGTCGCGCAAAAAGCGCGCGGTTTGCGAAAAGCGTGATTCGGAGCGCACAGCGAGTGACGTACAAACAAGCTTACGCGATTCTTCAATCGAAGTCTGACGGCGAACTGAGCAAGCGATTGCATACCGCCTGGACGCTTGCATCGCTGCTGCGGCGGAAGCGGTTCGAACATGGCTCACTCGATCTCGATTTTCCCGAAGTAAAAGTTCATGTCGATCCAACGGGCGTGCCCGTGAAACTCGAGCGAGTGGAGAACGATGAGTCGCATCAGCTCATTGAGGAATTCATGCTGGCGGCAAACGAAGCGGTGGCGCGCGAGCTGAAGCATCGCGCAATTCCAACCATTTATCGCGTTCATGAAAGTCCCGATCCGGAAAAATTGGCAGAGTATCGCGAGTTCGTGCTCAGCTTTAATTACAAAGTGGGCGATCTTTCTCATCGGGCCGAGATTCAGCGCTTTCTCGCGTCGATTCGCGGCAAACCGGAAGAACAGGCGCTCAAAATCGGCTTGCTTAAAAGTTTGAAACGCGCGCGTTATGCGCCACAGCCGCTCGGACATTACGGACTGGCAAAAGCGAATTATCTGCATTTCACCAGCCCAATTCGACGCTATGCGGACCTCGTAGTCCATCGCACGCTGGCCGGGCGCAATTTGCGGTCTCGGTCAGGACTCGACATTAACCGAATCTCGTCCATTGCCGACCATATTTCGGAAACAGAACGCACGGCGGCTGAAGCCGAAATCGAAGCCGTCCGGATGAAAAAGCTGCAATTTTTTCAGCGCCAACTCGATCTACGCGATCCACAGGTGTTTCGCGCGGCGATTGTCGATGTCCGCAATTACGGGCTGGTAGTGGAGTTGCCAGATGTGCTTGTGACCGGCCTTATTCACGTCTCCGCGCTGACCGATGATTTTTATCTGTTCGATCCTGCCCACCGGTGCTTGCTCGGCCGCCGGTCAAGAAAGCGATTCGCGGTGGGCGATCAGGTTCGCGTTTTCGTCGCGCGAGTCGATGTGTTCAAGCGGCAGATCGACTTTGCGCTGGCTGATCGAGCAACGATGAAAAAGCCGAGCCAAAAAAAGCGATAACTTTTAACGTAACGACGGTGGAGTCTGCGAAATTGCCCTAACTTTTTTGTGCAGAATCTTCTTCCCTTATTGAATCGGAGCAGCGTAAACTCCGCCGTTTCCCGAAATGGATAATATCATCGAGGCGAAAGAGCTACAGATCGAACGCAAGCATTTCCACGTGGAATTCCGGGAGAATGACCGGGGGAAATTTTTGCGGATCACCGAGGAAGCGCACGGGCGTCGCAACACTATTATCGTGCCAAGCACGGGCGTGGATGAATTCACAGCGGCAATCGGGGAAGTGATCGAAAACGGCGAGAGAGCGCCAGCCTGAGCGCACGATCATAGATTTCGATCTTCGCTAGGGGCAGCCGGGTTGGCGGTAATGCTCTTGGACCCGCCGGGACACGCCTCCCACCACAGCGCGTTGACACTTAAATGCCCGGAACTAGTTTGGCGCGTTCGGCGAGCCGATAAATTTTCCGCATGTCCAAAAAAACGAAATCGTTCAGGCGCAGTTTGCGCCGAACAGCAAAGGGGAAGCAAAAATCGATATCGAAACCTCGGTCCGCTTCTCCGCAAAAAACGAAGACGCCTCGTTATGTTTATTATTTTGGCGAGGGACACGCCGACGGCGCCGGAAAGATGAAACCTTTGCTTGGTGGCAAGGGCGCGAATCTCGCCGAGATGACGCGAATTGGTTTGCCGGTCCCGCCTGGATTTACCATCACGACGGAAGTCTGCACTTATTTTTACGAACACAAGCGAACCTATCCACCGCAGTTGGAAGCCCAAGTGACGGCGGCCCTGTCAAAGATCGAGAAGTCGGTCGACAAGAAACTTGGTGACAAGGAGCGACCGCTGCTCGTTTCCGTTCGCTCGGGTGCGCGCGATTCCATGCCGGGAATGATGGACACCATCCTCAATCTCGGCATGAACGACGAAGTCGTTGAGATCGTAGCCAGGAAAACGAGGAACGATCGCTTTGCCTGGGATTCCTATCGCCGTCTTCTCCAAATGTACGGAGACGTGGTGATGGGCGTGCAAAAGCGGGCGGGTGAAGATCACGAACCGTTTGAGAGCGTGATCGAGCACTTGAAAGATCAGCG
>WNFR01005308.1_pt1 | contig 14531 bp, 12 predicted proteins | sample 5400221 | NCBI WGS metagenome assembly WNFR01 (sample SAMN13153357, study PRJNA577476) | soil metagenome | isolation source: 40 cm soil under Madrone tree | place: USA:California | collected 2016-06-14 | reverse complement strand
TGAAGGGCTCGAGCGGATGCCGGATTGCGCTTCCAGGCGAGCTGCTGCTGGGCGGAGGGGCGGAAGCTGACGTACACCGGGTCGAGCTGATCTATGGTCGTCAGCACATCACTCAAGGCGGTGACCCGGGTCCCCAGGTCGAGCAGAGCCCGGCCGACCCGACCCGAGATCTCGGCGCGCACGACAGTGTAGTCGAGCTCCTTCTGGGCCTCGTCCACCGACGCGCGGGCATCATCGACCAGCGCCTGCGCCTGCTTCACCTCCGCATCGGCGTTGTCCACGTCCTGCTTCGCAACCGCGTCGTACTTGAGCAACGGCCGCAGGCGGTCGGCGGTCGTGATCGCATTGGCGAGGCGGGCCTCAGACTCGGCGAGGCGGGCTCGTGCGCCTCGAAGGGCTGCCTCATAGGTCCGCGGGTCGATGCGATAGAGCACATCGTTGGCCTTGACCTCGGCGCCGTCGCGGAAGGGGCGGTCCAGGATCACACCGCTCACCTGGGCGCGCACCTGGACTCGCCGGAACGCCTGGACTTCGCCGACGAACTCGTACTGCTCTTCCACCGTCCGTGGCTCGACCGCCAGCACCGCGACTTCCGGGGGCGGGGGCGGGGGTGGCGTCGGCTTGCTGCAGCCCAGGAGGACCAGAGCGCAGACGATTAGCAGCAGAACGGTGGGGCCCCGCCGAAGCGGGGCGCGCCAAACCGATAGGATGAGAGGCATAGCAGGGGATCCCGGGATCAGCTTCTGAAGCGGTAACTGAAACCAACAGTCCACAGGAGGTCGGCCTGGGTCTTGTCGAACCCGCCGCGGTCGAACTTGTAGATGTATGAGGCACCTTGCGCGAAGACCCCGAAACCATTGGTCGGCAATACGTACTCGACTCCCGCGCCTACCTTACCGGCGAACTTGGTGACCCGGTCAAAGGTCTGGTCGTCCTTGTTGTCGATGGTGACGGCCCCCGCCCCGGCCAGGACGTAGGGAGCGAAACCGCTCGCCGTCGGGTAACGCAGCTGGAAGTCGCCGCCGTAGAAGTAGCGGTTGAAGCGCTGCCCCGCGAACGCGATCGAGTTGTCCGCACCCTTGTTGCGGAGATAGTCGAACGTCCCACGAACCGCGAGGTAGGGGTTGATCTGGACGCCGGCGCCACCACCCACGGTCCAGCCGGTCTTGGTGTCGGCCGTGCCGGCATCGTTCAAGTTGGTGAGCGGCGAGCCTCCGCCGCCGTTGGCAAAGAGGATGACCTGCGGATACGTCTGGGACAGAGCGACAGGCGCTTGCGCCACCGCGAGTGCAGGCATCAGCAGGAACAGCGCACCCATGAAGATCGAGCGGTTCGACATTCGTCCACCCTTGCGAGTGCCCCGGGTCTGGGATCCGGCCGCAAGCGGGGGCAGGTCGCTCAAGCCGGGACTGCGTTGTCGCTACGGCGAGTGAGCGAAGGCAAGTTGGAGACCATACGAGGTCGCGTGCGTGGCGATCAGCGGGAAGACGACAACACAAGCGCTTAGGTCGCCAAACAGATGCCGCGCGGCGATCAGCGCTGACGCAACGAGTGATTACTGGTACGCAGGGTGTCTGCTGGTACGCAGGGCGGCCGGTGAGACGAGAGCGGTACACTGGGGGAAGGTGGGCCGGTGTCGCGCGCCCCTCATGGGTCATCGGCGTGAGGAACGCCGGCAACGACCGAGGGCGCGCGATCGGGATACTGAGACTGATGGGAAGTTGCTGCGTTTACTTCACCACGAGCGAGACCTCGATGTTGCCACGTATCGCATTGCTGTACGGGCAAGTATTGTGGGCTGCCTGCACGATTTTCATCGCGGTGTCGTGATCCAGGCCTGGAATTGCAACCACAAGCTCTACGGCAAGCCCGTAATCGCCGCTCTCGGTGAGCCCGATCGAAACACGCGAGGTGACGGTCGACCCGCTGGCGTCGAGCCCGATACGCCTGCCAGCTTCGCTCAGGGCGCTCTGGAAACAGGCCCCGTAACCTAGAGCGAACAACTGCTCCGGATTCGCGCCGCCGCCCTTGCCTCCCATCTCCGCCGGTAGGCGAACGTCGAGGTCCAACACACCATCCGAGGTCCGCCCGTGGCCCTGACGGCCTCCCGTTACAGTCGCTTCTGCCGTGTAGATGCGCTTGCTCAACTTACGTAGCATCGTTCGTCCTCCTCGTTCTAGCGTACCAGCGAGCAACCTGCCCGTCCGCTCGGGCGGTGAGGCGAGAGCGGTAGATGAGGGGAAGGCGGGCTGGTGTCGCGCGCCGCTGAGGGTCATCGGCGTGAGGAACGCCGCACTCAGCGACCGGCACGCGCGCGATTGGGGAATCCGGCACCAGACCCCGACTTTGAGTAAAAGAGTCCACGGCATCATCACTGGTGCTGGCCGCGAATCAGTTCACCGAGTGCCAGCGCCGGCTCACCGGGACCCGAGCGCCTGCGATGGGCGCAGGTTCGGGCGGCCTGGTACAGCCCGATGTACCTGTCCGACCAAGCCCGGATCACTGCGTACGTCTTTGGGGCCGATGGCTCGAGGTTGAGATGGGGACCCGCATCGGGGATCACGATCGTCTGCAGGCATGCCTCGGTTGGGAAGAACGGTGCCTCGCTCACGGCGAACGCCGCCACAGTCGCCTCCGAGCTGGCGCAGATCGGCGCGCCACCGCAGACACTCGGATCGAACTGGCCGGCAATCATCAGTACGGGTACTCGGATCGCGAAGCTGGTGCCCGAGGTCAGGACCGATCCGCTGGTCTCGAGCTCAGCTGTGGTGACTGTCTCTTTGATCGCCTCGTCGAGCGCCAGGAGCCGAGGATCGGATACGGCCCAAAACAGGAAGTTCACGCTCCGCGACCCCGGCGAGGTCGTCAGATAGTCCTTGTCCAGCTTCCGCCCGGCAAAGCGCGGATCCCGATTGGCTTGAACCAGCGATGGGAGCGAGGATGCACCGCTGGGTGAGAAATGACTGATGCCGGTCAACACCAGGCCGTCCACGTCCTGGTAGCTGCCGGCCTCTGCCAGAGCAGCAATAGAGCCCAACGAATGGCCCACGAGTACGACGCGCCCAAAGGCTACCTTGCCGACCGAGCCGCGCCGCAGCGCCCCAACCAGCTGATGGATCACGAACGAGTTGACGTCCATCGTCACCGCTGCGCCGGGTGGGTGCGAGCTCCGGCCAACGCCGATCCGATCGACCGCGAACACGGCGTATCCGGCCGCTAATAGGTGATCGACGTAGGAGTAGATCTTGGACTGATACGGCCAGTGCCAGTACAGGTGGCTGTACGTCGCGCCATGGATAGCCAGATGAACCGTCGGAGTCCGCCCGCGGGCCGAGGCCGGAAGGCACAGTTCCCCGAAGACTCTGTATCGGAGGGCCTCACCCGCTGCGAGGGCTACAGGAACCGTTGCCGGATGGCAGTCCGGCCGCGGGCTACTTGATACGCTGGCGGGGGAACTGGAGGGGCTCCTGGCAGCGGCGCGAGTGGGAGGCGATACTGGTGCGAGCAACCGGGTGTTGACGGCGCCCAAGAACCATATGCCGATGGCGCCCAAGAGTGAGAAGAGCAGGACTTGTTTGACCGACATACCGTCTTTTTGCACCTCCAGTCACCAGGCCTGGGAGGCAAGGACGATGCCGGTTAACAAACGCTCGAATCACCATCGAGCGCCGATGCTTGCTCCATTGTCTGCTGTGTAACCGTAGGCACAGGTGCATACGCTTGAGCATTGGAGTCAACTTCCGATCCCCGCTTCCTCCGCTACCTGCCAAAGGGCTTTCTGAAGCATCTTCCGTCCGCGATGGAGTCGCGAGCGCACGGTTCCGACCGGACATTGGAGTACTCGGCCGATCTCCTTGTAGGAGAGGTCTTCCATGAAATACAAGGTCGAGACCACTCGATACCGCTCCGGCAGTCGCTGGATGGCGGCGACCACGCGTTCGGTGCCAAGCTTATCGAGGAGCTCGGCGGCGGGATCCGGTCCGGCCGTGGGGAAACCAGTCTCTGCCGAGCGGGCATAGAGGTAGTGATCAGGGGTATCGTCCAGGTTCGACGTCACAGGTCGGCACTTCTCTCGGGTCCGTTTTGAGAAGTAGCAATTGGTCAAGACCCTGAAGAACCATGCCTTGAAGTTGCTCCCGGGCTCGAATGAGTCGAACCCCCGGAAGGCCCGCAGTCCGGCTTCCTGAACCAGGTCCTCGGCCTCGGCGTGGTTGCGGGTGAATCGGGCCGCCAGCCTGAAGGCCGAGTTGGCCAGGGGCGTGAACAACGACTCGAAGCTCGCCGCGACTGCGGTCTGCATCATTATCGCCGTCATTGGACCTCTTGCCCGCCCTCGCCGTCTTTCAGGCTGGACCGCCGCAGGCGCCGATCTATTCGGGCGGCAGCCTTCGACCAGAGGCTGCAATCGATGTGAAGCAATGCCTCGACTTCGACCGTGGTAAGGTCCCACCCCAGCTCGGCCAGTTCAGCCAGCGTCTCCCTCGGTGCGCGAATGAACTGGTGGCGGAATTCCTCATCCGTCAGGAGACGACCTATGAGTCTTTCGACAAATCGGTGCGACATGCTGGGCTCTCTAGCAAGTTGAGGGCCGTCCAGCGCGGGCAGCCCCCCACCCAGCGAGGGCTTAATCGAAACGCTTAGCGATATACAGGGTGTGTACGGATGATCAGCGCGGGGACCGCGGTGCTCTATAAATCAGTGGCTTCGTCCAGGCCGTGCTTGCGCAGTCGGGTGTAGAGTTGGATGCGGGTGATTCCCAGCCGCCTGGCCGCTTCTGCCTTGTTCCCCCGCGTTTCCCGCATGACCTGTTCGATCGCCTGGCGCTCCAGAACGGTCAGGTCGGTGGTCGGGGTCGCAGCCGAAGCCGCGCCCTGCGCCGTCTCCAGCGAGAGATGCTGCGGGGTAATCAACCCGCCCTGGGCGAGAATCGCGGCTCGTTCGAGAGCGTTCCGCAACTCGCGCACGTTGCCGGGCCAACGGTGCGCGAACAACGCCGCCTTGGCATCGGGCGTGAGACCGGCCGGCGGGCGGGCCAGCGATCCAGCGATATCCCTCAGGAATGCGTCAACCATTGGCAGGAGATCGTCTCTCCGATCCCGCAATGGTGGGATGCGGATATCGAATACCTGAAGCCGATAATACAGGTCTTCCCGGAACTCTCCGCGCTCGATCTCCTTCCGTAGATCTCGATTGGTTGCAGCGATGACGCGGACCTGCGCCTTCAGGGTCTTAGTGCCCCCCAGGCGCTGGAACTCGCGCTCTTGGAGCACCCGCAGAACCTTCGCCTGGGCCGACGGACTCATCTCGCTCACTTCATCGAGGAAGAGGACACCACCCGCCGCCAGCTCGAGCTGGCCCGGCTTGGATTGGACCGCGCCGGTAAAGGCACCGCGTTCGTGGCCGAACAACTCCGATTCGAGCAGTTGTTCGGGGAGCGCGGCACAATTGATAGCCACGAATGGACCATCCTTGCGGGGCGATGCCCGGTGAATGAACCTTGCCACCACTTCCTTACCTGTCCCGGACTCCCCCTGAAGCAGGACCGTGGTGTCCGTATCCGCGACCTGCGCAGCCTTCTTCAGTACTTCTTTCCATTCGGCGGATTCCCCGATGGGGCGAGCCCAGCCCGACTTGAGGTCGAGCTCCGCCGAGAGAGACTTGACCCGAGCCTCGAGGCGTTCCTCTCGGGCCCGTGCTTCCGCTACCCGCCGCTCTGCCGTGGCCAGCTGTTCGTGCGCTACGCCTAGGGCGATGTAGTCGGCGATGAGCTGCGCGAGGGGAACATCGTCCTGAGAGAACGCGTGGGCTCGCTTGGACCAAAACGCCAGGCCCATCGCCTGTTCGCCGGCGGTCGTGCGAACGCCGAGTCCGGACCTCAGGCCCGCACTCAGCAATTGGTCCTGGTAATCGGCAGGTTCGCGGATTCTCGGGAGCCGTTCCTGCGTGAGATCTTCAAAAACCCAGACATGGTGCTCACCCCCGACCGGCGGATCTATCGTTAGTCGAAGCAGGTCCGGTATGGCACCGCTCGAGGTAGCCTCGAGTACGGAAACACCTGGTGCATCGTGAAAGCGCAGAGCCATGTAATCATGCGGGAGGATCTTCGCCACTACCTCCGAGACCCTCGGGAATACCGCCCGGATGTCGAGGACCTCGGAAATCGTACGCAGCAGCTCTACCGAGCCTTCCAGGTACAAGGCGCGGTCCCGCGCCACCGCCGCCCGACGCGCCTGCTCGGCCAGCCGGTCTCGCGTGAGCGCCAGAGCCAGGTACTCTCCCATACGCGTGGCCAGCGTGAGCTCCCGGTCGGAATAAGCATCCGGCTGCTGTGACAGCAACACGAGCAGACCGCTTGGGCGGTGATCGAGCAGAATCGGGATCCGCAGGCCTGCCCGGAAGCCTCGGCTACGATCGCGGTCGGTGAGTAGAAGGGCGGGTTCGATGGTGCTCAGCGCGTCCTCGTCCTGGTCGATCGGCTCGGGCGTACCCGGGGTTGGGTATTGGTCGTAACCGCCCCTTTCGTTGCGCAGCATGAGCCGGATCTCGTCGTGGGGAACGATCCGGCCGGCGATCTCACTCAGGCGTTGCAGAACCTCATGGATGTCAACGGCAGCAGCCAGCGCGAGAAGCAGCTCGTGGAACGGGTCGGTCCGCTCGACCTCCAGCAGGGGTAGACCCAGATCGGGGTTCATCGTGGCACCTCCAGGCTGTTTAAGCCTCGCGCGACACTCCGAGTGCTCAGCCGTACGCACGTTGTATACCCCTACACAATGCCAATCGTGTGCCACGTGATCAAGGGGGGCAAGGCGCTCAGAGCTTGGGCTCCGCGGCCGCATTAATGCGCAAAGGATCTCGATAATCCCGGAAGAATCCGGAAGACAAAGGCAGCCGTCTCCGCCTACCGTGTGGTGTGAGTATGCCGATCACCCACACGAAGGAGACGGTTGTGAGCACGAGCCTCACGCGATGGCGCCAGCGCGGTGCCGCCTGCGCGGCCCTGCTGCTGGGCATCGCTGGAACAGCTGGAACAGCCGACGCGCAGCATGAGAAGGGCAAAGAGAACCCAGCCCCCGTCCGATCTCCCGTCGGCGGGGGCTTGCGTCGGGGGCGCCGCTCAGATGTGGGCCGCCTTATTCGCTTGGGAGGATTGGCCGCGGGCCGCCTCCGGCAGGAAGACCTTCTCCACCAGATCGCGCTGGGTGTAGAGCTCCCAATAGAGCGGCGCGACCGCGTCGGGAGTCGCTCCCGGCTGACGCCACATTCGGCCGCCGATGGCCACGTGGCCGACCTGGACGCCTCTGGCGGCCAGTGCGGCATGGAGCTGGTACGCCCAGGTGCGCAGTCCGGAAGTGGCCAGGGCGACGTTGGCCAACTTGGGGCGGCCGAGATGGGGACAGACGGACGAGGCGCCCGTGGTGAGGATGATGGTCCCCGAGTGTCTCGCGAGCATGTCCGGCAATACCTGGTTCACCCCCGCCACCGCGCCGTGCACATAGAAATCGATGTGGATCTGAACGTTATCGTGGGTCAGCTCGGTCGCCGACGCCGTCGGCAGCAGGGGGCTCGCCGGCGAGAACTCGAGCACATCGATCCGCCCGAAGTGCTGCGTCACCGCCGCGAGTCCGGAGACGATTGACGCGCGGTCGAACAAGTTGGCGCTGAAGGCGGCCGCGTCGATGCCTTCTTTCGCGAGCCTGGCGACGAGCGGCTCCAGCTTCCTCGGACTAGGTGACACGAGCGCGACGTTGAAGCCCTGAGCGCCGAACGTCTTGGCAATCGCGAGGCCCAGACCGGGTCCAGCACCGACAATGGCGATAACAGGCATTCATCCTTCCTTCTCCTCCAGTCCCTCCACCAGCTAGGCACAGGCCGCGCCACGATCCGGCATGGGCCGGATCTCGCCATGCCCAGCAATCCGGCCGCCGGTCTCACCCAGCAGCGGCTCCCAGCCCAGCTGCGACTGCTTAGTCCTACGCACACTGCTTACGGCTATACAGAACCAATCTTCGGCAGGTGTTCAACTGGAGCCCATGGTGGGCGCCCGAGGAGGAATCGAGGCGTCTTCCGACCGGCACCGTCCTTGCCTACCCGCCTCCTGGTCAATGGTCCAACGGCGGCAAGTCACAAGGAGCGCACGATGCTGGAATACACCGGACGTACCCAGCCGATCGAGAAACCGAGCCGTCTGCAGCTCGCGATCATGGAGTGGCAACGGCAATTGGTCTATAACGCGAGAATTGCGCTCGACGAGAGGCAGTCCAACGGCAACGATGGGACGGCGGGCCTCCACTGATGGACTCGCCTGCGTCGGGGTTTACCCCTGACTACCTGCCGATCGCCGAGCATGGAGTGATCGGCGACCAGCGCAGCGTTGCGCTCGTGGGCACGGATGGGGCGATCGACTGGTACTGCCCCGAGCGTTTCGACGGGCCCAGCGTGTTCGCCGCGATCCTCGACCGGCGGCACGGCGGTTTCTATCGGATCGCCCCCGCCCCCGCCAGCCCCGAGGCACACTCGAAGCAGATGTACCTCCCGGAGACCAATGTGCTGATCACCCGCTTTCTCTCACCGGAAGGAGTGAGCGAGGTCCAGGATTTCATGCCGCTCGGTGGCGACCGCCAGCGGCTGATCCGTCGTGTCGTCGGCGTGCGCGGCCGGCTGCGCTTCCGGCTCGAGGTCGAGCCACGCTTCGACTACGGCCGCGTGCGGCCCGTAGTCGGACCTGTGGCCGAGGGCGTGCTATTCCGGGCGTCGGGGCGGGGGCTCGCGCTCGCCGCCACGCCAAAGATCGCTCTCCAGCCGACCCAAGCCGGCGTGATCCAGGAGTTCGATGTCGGAGCGGGCGAGAGCCAAACCTTCGCGCTCGAAAGCGGTGAAACGGTGAGTCCGCTGAGTGGCGGGGAGGCAGAGCGACTGATGATGGAGACGGCGCTCGCCTGGCGCGGCTGGCTGGGGCAGTCGACTTACTCGGGGCGTTGGCGCGAGATGGTGCACCGGTCCGCCTTGACGTTGAAGCTCCTCAGTTACGCGCCCAGCGGCGCCATCGTCGCTTCCCCGACGACCAGCCTCCCCGAGCACGTGAGCGGTCCACGGAACTGGGATTACCGCTATGCCTGGTTGCGCGACTTCGCCTTCTCCATCTACGCACTCTCGAGGCTCGGCTTTACTCAGGAGGCGGCGGCCTTCAACGGTTTCCGACGCACGATCTCACGAGCAGCCACATCGCGGAACGGCGACAGCCCACTCCAGCTCATGTACCGGATCGACGGCGGCTCGGACCTCGACGAGCTGGAGCTCAGTCATCTTGAAGGCTACCGCGGGTCCCGCCCGGTCAGGATCGGCAACCGCGCCGCCTCCCAGTTCCAACTCGACATCTACGGCGAGCTCTTCGATTCGATCTACCTGGCCGAGCAGCAAGCGCTGGCAGGCCGGGGTGAGCTCATCTCCTACGATGACTGGCAGGGGCTCGCGGGTCTCATCAACTGGCTGTGCGCTCACTGGCGGCAGCCCGATGAGGGGATCTGGGAAGTCCGCAACGGCCGCAAGCTCTTCACCTACTCGCGGCTCATGTGCTGGGTCGCCATCGACCGGGCGATCCGGATTGCACTCGGTCGCGGTCTGCCAGCCGATCTCATTCGCTGGACCGAGACCCGCAATCTGATCTTCACGTGGATCATGGAGCGCGGCTGGAGCGAGCGTCGGCAGGCGTTCGTCCAAGCCGAGGACTCCGAAGCGCTGGATGCCTCGCTCCTCCTGATGCCGCTGGTGCACTTCATCGCACCGACTGACCCGCGCTGGCTCTCCACTCTCGACGCCATCGGTCGGGAACTCGTGTCTGACAGCCTGGTCTACCGCTACGACCCCACGGCTGCACCTGACGGCCTCGACGGGAACGAGGGAACGTTTTCAATGTGCAGCTTCTGGTATGTGGAGTGCCTCGGGCGCGCCGGTCGACTCGATGAAGCCCAACTCGCCTTCCAGAAGATGCTCACCTACGCCAACCACCTCGGCCTCTACTCCGAGCAGATCGGCCCGAGCGGCGAGCTGCTCGGCAACTTCCCCCAGGCATTCACGCACCTGGCGCTGATTACCGCCGCGGTCAACCTCGATCAGCAGCTCGCGAACCACCGGAGCTGAACATCAATGTCGAACTGGATGGCAACAGTATGAACAAGAATCAACTTACCTATCTGGAGCAGCGCCTCCTGGAGGAGCGCGCTCGGGTGATAAAGGGGCTGGGCTACTACGATGAGTCCTTCAACACCACGCTGCAAGCCGGCAACGGCGGTCTCTCTTCGTACTCCCTCCACATCGCGGACCAGGGAACCGATGCCATGGAACGCGAGACCCAGTTCCTCTTCGCTTCGCAGGAGGGGCGCTATCTCCGGAACGTAAACGAGGCGCTGCGCCGGCTGCACGGCACCCCGGAAAAGTTTGGCCGCTGCGACCAGTGTGGGCAGGAGATCAAGTTCGAGCGTCTGGACGCGCTGCCGCATGCGCGGCTCTGCATTACGTGCAAAGAGAAAGAGGAAGGTGGCGGGCCTCGGCAGCCGCTTTGGATCTAAGCGTGGTCAGGGAAGATGACAGCCTAGAGTTCAAGGCTTGGGTGCAAGCGCCTGCCGAGACAATGATCTGGGACCAGGCTCAGAAGCTGATCCACAACACGGAGTTCGATCGGCTTTGGACTTCCTACGACGAACAGCTCATTGGTCGGATTCTGAAATGTAACATCCTCGCGGAGTACTACCTGGCGAGATATCTGCAAGCCAGCAATCCCTCCCGCGACTCTCTTAAGGCCGTAAGACTGAGCTTCGACTTGATCGCCGTACTGAGGCCGGGCCTAACCGAGCTAAACCGTATTCGGAATCGTATTGAACACCGCCTATCACCGAACATCGATAGTGCCGATCTGAAAGGAATGCGCAATTTGATCGAGGGCCTCGAGAAGGCGACAAATCCGGACGATCCGACTGTGCCCGACGGAGTGGAGCTCATCGAGACATTCACGCGGCTTGCGTGCAGCACGTTGGGACTGCTTACCGCAGCCGCGCCGCAGGCCCCGATGTCGAGCCCGATGGGAAGCGGGGTGATCAGCTGAGCCCACTCGCAGGGAATGCTGGGCCCTCGCGCGGGACGCAGGTGGACGCCGTCCGCATCGGCCAACATCACCGCGCACATGAGGCCAGGGTCCTGCGCCTCAATGGCCTCGCAGAGATCGTTGAGAATGTCAAGACGTGCGCCGCGGGCGATAAGCTCGAGCGAGTGACGCTCGGTCTGCAGGAGACGCTCGATCTGCTCCCTCTCGCCGGTGTCTGCGCTTGGAGTACTCGTAATCGACATGAGACGCCCTCGGTCCAGCGAAAACCACCACGCGTTCCGGCTTGGAGCGAACCCGCCGTGCGCGACGACACGCACTGGCCTGCGTGTGCACGACTTTCCGATCACGCGGGGGAGCTCCGCAGCCGCGGCTGTGAGGTCATCGAGATCGACTATGACGCCGTCGGCAAGCTCAGGGGACTCTTTCGGTGCTCGACGCTTCCCCTTGCGTCGGCGGTACGGATCGGGCGAGACCGCTCGCTCGTTGCCCACGAGCCAGTCGGGCAGGTGAGTGCTGCTTCCCACGTGCTTCCCAAGTGCAGCCACCGAGATGCCGAGCTGCCCTCTGGTGCAGAGGCACCGCCGCGTTGACCATCGCGTGCAGGTGGGCTAGTTTCAACGCCTTCCGCCGACGCAGGGCGGACTCCCACCGAAGCCCCGGCGCCGTAGCCAAGTGGTAAGGCAGAGGTCTGCAAAACCTCCATCATCGGTTCGATTCCGATCGGCGCCTCTGGTGAGCGGCAACTGCTTAGGGGGCCCTCGACGACAGAGGGCCCTCTAACCTTGGACGCTTTCTTGGACATGAAGTCGAACGGCGGCCCGCGGGACCGGACTCTCCGCCTAGGAGAGCCCCCCAACAGTGCCCGTCAGAAACGTGACGCCGTCAGTCTGACGTCGGCCGCCGACCAAGCCTTCGAGAACCGCTGATCCACCGCCGCCGCCTCGGCGGATTTTCCTTCTGCCCTCAAGGCGGCGGCGAGACCGAACAGCGACCACCCGTTCTCAGGAAACCGCTTCAGGTCTTCACGATACACGGCTGCTGCTTGGGCGCTCTGACCGGCGTTCAACAACGCCGCGCCGAGTGATTCACGGATCGGGTAATACCACTTGGGTGGCTCGAAATAGAGACCGGCATCCTCTATTTTGAGCGCTTCGCGGAAGTGAGCGATACCCTCATCGTACTTGCCGCTCCGCGTCGCGATCTCCCCCATGAGGGCGTGAACGGCAATGGAGACGGACGTCTTCGCGGGCGCGTCGGCTGGGGTGGCCGCGTCGATTGCCTTCACCGTGTCGAGCGCCGTTCGCGCCTCGGCCGGCTGTCCCTTCGCAGCATAGGCGACTCCACGCGCGTAGTACGCCATGGCGAGCGGCATGCGGATGTCAGAGGGTGGGAGCGGCTCTGCCAACACGTCGTCCCAACGCCCAAACGTCGTGAGCGTGAGCACATAGTACGGCATCATTTCCTGCAGCATTGCGACCTGTCGCGCCACCTCCAGGTTCACCTTCGACTTCAACGTTCGCGCAGCCTCGATGGCCTGTGCGCTCCGCCCAGCCATGGTCGAGGCAAATGCGAGGAAGTGAATGTTGTGGGGATAGTAGGCCAGCGAGTACACGGACACCGGCTTCTGACCCTCGATGAACATCTCGTCGGTGTGGATCGCGTGAACGTTGCTCGCGGCGGCATCGTTGTACCTGCCGACGCGAATGTAGATGTGCGCCGGCATGTGCACCATGTGTCCCACCCCCGGCATCAGACGGGCAAGACGCTCGGCACAAGGGATCGCGAGCTGCGGATTCACCGCCTCTACTGCATGGATATAGTAGTGACACGCTCCGGGATGCTCCGGATTACGCGCTATGACTCGCTCCAGTTGCCGCACGATCTCCTCATATGCCCGCTGCCACGGGCTTGCGCCGCGGCTGAGAGAGAGGGCTTTCTGTGCCGCTTCGTACGCTTTCACCCCACTCGCAGAATCCATCCCCGCGTTCACATGAGGCCCGTAGGCATACGCGATTCCCCACCAACACATCGCGCAGGCCGGGTCCAGCTCGGTCGCGCGTGTAAATGACCTGATCGCCTCCGCGTGATTGAAGCCGTACACCAATCGGAGACCTTGGTCGAAGTACTGCTGCGCGAGGGGGACTCGCGTTCCGACTACTTTGTGGTGAGTGCCGAGGTCCGTATAGAGCGGCGGAGGAGCCTGTTGGGCGAGAAGGCTCGATGCGACGAGCAGCAGAGCTGGAACAATGCGACGAATCATCTTAGCTCCCGCGCGGGGAGTGGTGTCGGATGACATGCAGCCCCTCCGTCAATGGGTCAGGGCGCACCGCAGTGGTGCGCGTACTCTATTGTGCCACGGGAAGGGCGCACCGCAGTGGCGCGCGTGCTCTATTGTGCCATGGGAGAGCAATTCCGCCAATGACTGGTCGTCTCGACTTCCTGCTCCGGCGTCGCGGAAGGGAGTTCAGGCCTCGGAGGACCCTGGCTAGCACGCCCGTTCAATCGCGTCCGGCCCCGGGCGGCCTACCTTCGTCACTCCCGAAGGAGGCCAAGGAGGAGTGGGAGCTGACGCATATGCCTGCTCGCCGGTCTCCGCAGGACTAATTGTGGGACGCCGGCGGAAGGGCAGAGGAGGCAAGCCATGACACGGGTTTGGTTGATCACCGGAAGCTCCCGAGGCCTCGGTCGTGGACTCGCGGAAGCGACGCTGGTGGCTGGCCACAGGCTCGTGGCGACCGCACGCGATCCCGCGCGACTCGCCGATCTGGTTGAACGTTATCCGGATCAGATCCGCCCCTTCGCCTTGGACGTCACCGATCCTCATGCAGCATGTGACGCCGTCTCCGCGGCGATCGAATCGTTCGGCCGGCTCGATGTGCTCGTGAACAATGCGGGCTATGGCAATGTCAGTCCAATCGAGGACACCAGCCTGGCCGAGTTTCGCGCGCAGATCGAGACCAATCTCTTCGGCGTCATCAATGTCACCAAGGCCGCCATTCCGCGCATGCGGGAACAGGGCTCAGGCCACATCATTCAACTCTCCTCGGTCGGCGGACGTGTGGGTGCCATGGGGCGAGCGCCGTATTCCACCGCCAAGTGGGGCATCGAAGGGTTCTCCGAGGTGCTCGCCAAGGAAGTGGGTCCGCTCGGCATCAAGGTGACGATCATCGAGCCGGGCGGCTTCCGCACCGACTTTGCGGGCTCCTCCACCATACTCGAGGAGGGACGGCCCGAATACGATTCCACAGTCGGAGCGGCAGCGAGATTCCAACGTGACTACAACGGCTCCCAGCCGGGCGACCCCGCCAAGGCCGCGGCCGTCATCCTCCAGGTGGCAGGAATGGAGGAGCCCCCGCTGCGGCTGCTCCTCGGAAGCGACGCTATCCGCACCGTGGAGCAAGCCGACCTCGCCAGAACGGAAGCGGACAGAAGA
>WNFR01011878.1_pt1 | contig 14532 bp, 8 predicted proteins | sample 5400221 | NCBI WGS metagenome assembly WNFR01 (sample SAMN13153357, study PRJNA577476) | soil metagenome | isolation source: 40 cm soil under Madrone tree | place: USA:California | collected 2016-06-14 | reverse complement strand
CGGCGTAGTCTTGTTCCGGCACAGGCATCACGAGGCGTATCTGAATCCGAGCAGCAACTTCCCGCATCAGGCACAGAAGGGCTCTGAGTGCATCGGGTGTCATCACAAGCGCACCGAGTTCGGCGGCGTACCGATCCTCGTGAAGTGCATCGAGTGTCACGGCGGCGAGGGTGATACGAACAATCCGAAGAACAGAGATTTGGACGAGGAGTGGTCGGAACGGGCGTATCACGATCTGTGCATCGGATGTCATCGAGCATCGAATGAGAAGGGAATGGTGAAGTGCGACAAGGCGCCTGTGGCTTGCAACGAGTGCCACGGACCAAAAGGCTAGGAGAGAGTTGAAAATTGAGAACTGAACATTGCAAAATGAAAATTGCCGGAGTCGGAAAGGCCGCCGCGCGGAAAGCTTAAGAGGGAATTGCAAATTGAAAACTGGAAATTGCAAATTGAAAATTGCCGGAGTTCGAAGGGCCGCGGCGCAAATTTTCAATTTTCAATTTTCAAATTTCAATTTTCAACGCTTTGTTGCGCTGAGCGCCCTGATGGCGCTCGGGGCCTGGGGGCTTACATCATCTCGAGCTGAAGAGGCTAAACTGTTCTCGATTTCGCAAGCCAGAGACAGAACCGGACACGGGAGCTTTCCTCACGATCAGAAGGAGCACATAAAAGTTCAATGCGCTGATTGTCATCTCGCGGCTAAGGAGAAGCCCAGGAACACCGATCAACCGATGGCCAAGGACTTTCCCCATGCCGTCTGCGTCAAATGTCACAACTTCGCGGCTGAGTTTTTCAAGGCGGCGTTCGGCCAGCCCAGCCGCTTTTGCGGCGTCTGCCACGAGACGAGGCGGATCTCGAACGCCGATAAGGCGCTTCGGCCCGGCGTGTTTCCTCGACCTAAGATAAGCGATTTTGAGGATGAGTTTTCACACAAGGCCCATCGGAAGATTTTGCCGGCTGGCTTTCGCATCGTGCCGATCAGCAATCCGCCCTATGGCTCTCAGTTCACGTCGGGTGAGAGCCCACGATGCACCGACTGTCACGTGCAGATCAGAAAGCCTAAGCCCGATCAGAAAGAGATGAAGACTGAGGAAAGCCACCCGACGTGCTTTGTGTGTCATGGCGGCGCGCCTCCCGAGCCGCGAAGAATATCGGCGGAAACGTTTCCGTACGCGAACGACTGCAAAGTGTGCCATGAGCTGCGGGTGTCCGATATGGGTCGTCGCGCGCGCACATTGTTCGGAAGCATCAAAGGGTTCAGGCACGACGACCACGACATAGATATTCGCCCGAAGAAGAGAAGTGATTTTCCGCTTTCAACGGCGCCCGATCGTTTGTGCTCTGAGTGCCACAAACCTGCGGACCAGGCCGGAAAGCTGATTGATATCAGGTTGCCGGAAGCCGGTTACTGCGATAAATGTCATATAAACAACAAACCCGGTCTGCCCGGGAAGCTGGGCGAGGACATCTTGAACAAGCTCAGGGGGAACTGAACAAAAGGCAAAAAGCACGAAGGTAAACTGCGCGAGACGAAAACGGTTTGATGAGGCGGTCTCCGATCTTGTGTCCTAGTGGCTTGTTCCTTGATGCTCAATTCGGTTACTAAATGCGAAGCGAAACTTCAAAGCGGATAGTTGTGGTGGCGGCGTTCATTCTGTTTGCCGGCCTGGGGGCTTGCCGGAGCACGAAGCAAAACCTGAACAAGCCGCCGGAAGGCGCTGCCCCGCCCGCGGCGCCGGTAAGCCAGTCGCCTTTTGACATTGTGGACTCGAAGGTGATCGAAATTGTTTCGCCGTTCGATCACAACCGCAAAGAGCACAAAACCAAAACGCAGGACTGCGCAGCTTGCCACGTGCGCGCGACCAACGATCCCAAGCCGGTGCTGCCCGGACATCCAGCCTGCTACGAATGTCATGCTAGAGACTTTTCAAACTTAGAAAGCAAGATGTGCGTGGTCTGCCACAAGACGCCGCCCACGAAAGCCTCGCTTATCGACTTCCCGGCGCGCCTCGCTCAATTCGGGATCAAGCGTTTTTCGCATCGCGACCACATGAACCCGGAGAAAATGAAGAATCAAATGGACGCGCAGAAGATGCCCGAAGGCGCGCCGAAATGCAACTTCTGCCACCGGTTCGACGATCAGGGCCTCAAAGCGAGCATGCCTAAGCACCCGGACTGCTACTCATGCCACAACCATCAGCCCGATGAAAAGTTCGGCGCGTGCGGGGCCTGTCACATCAAGAAGTCCGAGGGGATGCAGTACGGTGCGACGCTCGGCACTGCTTTCAGCCTGTACAATTTTAGACACGGACCCCACCTCAAGAAGGCTTCCTGCGACAAGTGCCATAAAACGGTGGAGGTTCCAGCCGGTCAGCTTCGGACTGACATCTTAGAGATCAACACGGCGCGGGGGCAGAGGCATCATTCGATTTGTTGGACTTGTCATGTTCAGGCAAAAGAATCGGTTTGCAGCAAATGTCACGTCGGTTCCCTGCCTTTCTGACATCAGACAGGGACGGTATGGGATTAAACACAGATGCACGAAGTCACGAGAGGCGTTCTTATCTTCATGACTTCGTGCATTCGTGTTTAGCCCGTTCTGACGCCGGCGCAATACGAACAAAGGTAATGACCCATGCCGCATGAACATAAGAGTCGCCGCGACGTACTCAACGCCATCCGAGACTTGCCCTCTCTAAAGGATCTGCTTTCTCAGCACGATGGCCATTTCGATCACGAGCTTGACCTCGAAGTGAGCGTGTACGGCCGCAACTACGGCGGCAAGAAAGTGGGCCCGTACCTCCGCCTGCTGACCTACGATCCAGGCGAGGCGGTAATGACCACGGGCGAATGGGGCGGCAACACCTTCTTCTTCGTGGTCAACGGCGTCGCGGAAGTCTACATCAAAGGTCCCAACGATCAAGACGTGAAAGTAGCCGAGCTGGCACCGGGCACTCAGTTCGGAGAGATGAGCGTGCTCGCCGGAGTGCCTCGCAACGCAACGGTGAAGGCGGGCGGCGGCAAGCCCGCGCAGGTGCTCGAGATTCACCGCCCCGCCTTGCGATTGCTTCGAAAGCTTCCCAAGTTCGGAGAGAACCTCGATAACACATACAGGAATCATGGCAGAGATGCCGCGCTCGAAAGCCTAAAACTAATGGGCGGGCTAAGCGCGGAAATGATGAGCGAGCTCAAGAATTATTCCTCGTTTCGCGTTTTTGGAAAGAGCCACGTACTTTTCCATGAGAAGGAACCAATCAAACGCATCTACATCATCAGAGTTGGGTGGGTGCAGCGCACTCAGTCCAGCATGGGGGGCAAAGAGGTTAAAGACTTCATAGGTCACGGCTTCTGTTTTGGCATCGAAGGCGTTGTCAGGGACGCAAGCTGGCCCTACGCCGTGACCCTGATGGGCCGCACTGAAGTTCTTGAAATACCCATTACAAGACTGCGTCAGAACTCTGCGCTTCAAGACGCGGTGCTCAAACTGATTGCCCGTCACGCGCCTCCCCCGGTGGGCGCCTTCGTGAACTACAAGCCTGCAGTTCACGAAGGGATGCTCGCGGCGCAAGAGAGACTCATAGATACCGGACTTGTAGACGGAACGAACCTGCTCGTGATGGACATGGATCTCTGTGTGCGCTGCGGCAACTGCTCGCTCGCCTGCCACAAGATCCACGGCCAGTCTCGACTCATGCGCAGAGGCGTTCACGTCACTCGCCTCGAGGCTCCTCGCACCAGCGCCGTTCAAAGCGCGCTCTCGCCGGAAGTGTGTATGCATTGCGCGGATCCTGAATGCTTGACGGGCTGCCCGACCGGCGCGATTGGCCGATTCGATCTGGGCCAGGTGGATATCGATCCGAAGACCTGCATCGGATGCGGTGACTGCGCGACTCAGTGCCCCTACAACGCCATCTCGATGGTGCCGCGCAGACCAAAAGAGGCTGCAAAGACCGACGGCGGTTTCAAATCAAAGCTCCAGGATTTTTTGAGGATCAAACCCGATCCGATTCCGCCGCCAGCTGATGCGACCGAGGACCTCGTCGCGATCAAATGCAACCTCTGCAGCGACCGCGCGACAATGAATCCTCCGGGCGCCAAGACGCGCGCGTACAGTTGCGAAGAGAACTGTCCAACCGGGGCGCTTGCTCGCATAAAGCCCCGAGAATATTTCACAGAGATAGGTCAGATCGAAGGCTTGCTGCTTGTGGATAAGACGCATGCTTACGGCCGCAACATTCACAAGTCCGACGGGCCGAAGCGCTTGATTCACATTCTGGGAGTATTCCTGACAGTCGTGGCGACCGGCGCGACGATCTTCGGGCTTCAGCATTACGGACTGGGCGAGCGTATCGTCAGCTTTCTCAACATGCGCTGGATCACCGGCATAGTCGGCCTCGTTGGAATCGCGGCGGTGATGACGTATCCTATGAGGCGGCAAATCTATACAAAGCGAGCAGGGCCGCTGCGGTACTGGATGCTCACGCACGCGTACATCGGGATCATCGCAGGTATGTTGATCCTGCTTCACGGCGGCTCTCATTCCGGAGGCGCGCTAACGACTGCGCTGATGGTCTCCTATGACCTGGTCATATTCACCGGGATACTGGGGATCTTCATCTACTTTTTCGCGCCCCGAAAGCTCACAAAAATTGAAGGCTCGCCGCTCCTACTTGATGATTTGAAGGATCGTCGCGAGGAGCTTCGAAAGGAGATTGCCGAGATCCTCGGACAGCGAGCCGGGCCGGTCCAAAGCATCGTAAAGGACAAAGTATTGCCCCGGCTCGTCTCGTTCGGTTATCTGCTGCGGCAGTTCATGAGGCGAGAAGATTTGGATCAAATGGTCGAGTCGGCAAAAGCGAGATTCAGCCGGGAACGCGCAGAGCTGGCTAATGAGAAAGACCTCCGCAAGTTGGATCGAGCCATCGAAGCTGCTGCGACGCTGCGCCGAATCGACGCGCTGATCTATTTGCATCGCTCGTTGAAGCTGTGGCTGCCGCCCCACGTGGCAAGTACGGCATTGATGCTTGCGCTCATGATCGTTCACATAATACAAGTTGTTTACTATGCCTCGCGGTAGGAATAGTTCGACGGGCGACCGAGGACAGGCGACCGGTTGACTGGGGATCGCTTTTCGGTCGTCTGTCCGCGGTCGCCGGTCGTTTTCATAGACCGTCGACGGCTGACCGGCTTTCTGTCGTCTGTGCTCGGTCGCCAGTCTGTTAATCAGGGTATGAATTAATGGATTCGAAGAGTCGGTTCATCATCAAGCGAAAAGACAAATCGGGCGACGACATCGTCCTCGAGAGCGAAGGTCTGACCATAGGCCGGCTACCGGGCAACGACCTGGTACTCAATAGTCGCGCGGTCTCTCGCACTCACGCCGGGATAAGAGAATTCAACGGCGAGTATTGGATCTTCAATTTGTCGGAGTCAAACGGCACCGTGCTCAACGGCTGGCTCGTGGATAAGACTCCCCTCCTGGATGGCGATGTTATCCAGATAGGGTCGTACTCACTGCTCGCGAATTACGTCCAGGGTGCGTTGTCATTGACCGTCCAGATGGATGCTGAGATTCATCCGATCGAGGGCACCTCTTCTCGCGTGCTGTTTGAAGAGGACCTCGGCAAGACGCTGATCGTTCAGATTCCCGGTGGGATAAAGAAGCAGGCAGTTGCACCCGGCGGAACGGAGAGATTTCAAATGGGCACGGGCATATTCTCTGCCGTCGCGCCCCTCGCAATTGATGAGCAAGCGCTAAACGTGTTTTGGGACAAGCGAAGAAGAGAAGCCGGAAAGATTGCTCCCCAGACGCTGCTTCATCCAAGAACAAACAAGAAAGTCGGCAAGGCGCAATTCAACTGGCGTCCGTCGCTCGACCTGAGCCGAATCTGGCGCAAGTCATATTTCTATTTGGGCGCTGCTGTTGTCGCGCCGCTCTCGATCGCCGCGGTGCTTGTCTACGAGAGCGCGTATTCGCCGGGGCAGGTTTCGACGGCTCACAGCTCATCGCTGATGTCCGCCCGCGCGGTTGCGCTCAAGCCCAATCAAAACTCCTGCTCGAATTGCCATGGAGTAACCGAAGGCATGCAGGACAAGTGCGTCACGTGTCATACGACTCCGGCGACGCAAACGGATCGAGGCTTCACTCCCGTACTGTTCGACAAGCATGTTCGCGAAAACATCGGCTGCATCGGCTGCCATGTCGAGCACCAGGGCGCCAGCTCCGAGCTTGGGCTTAAGAGCAACCAGCTTTGCTCGAACTGCCATAACGGGAGCTACACCATCAAAACCGGCGACAAGGCAGGACAGATCTTGCCGGTCGCACACGGTGGCTCCGTGGGCTATCCGGTAGTCAACGGCAAATGGACGAAGATGCTCGATGCCAATCAACTGAAGGTAAGAGAGTTGCCCGAAACGTGGGCGGGGCCTACCTGGGATTCAAATCGTCAGTTCCACGCGATTCATCAACTCGGTCGAATGGAAAACCGAATGAGTTGCAAAGATTGCCACACGGCGGGAGTTCGTGGGGAGGCGAGCTTTCGCGAGTCGCCGAGAGCTGAGTGCGCCAAGTGCCACGACCTCGTGGCCGGCGCGGCAGGCACACAACGCGTGCGGGCGAATTGCTACACGTGCCATCGTCAGCACGGACGCAGCGAAGATATGCTGAAGCTCGTCGCCGCGGGAAAGGACGAGCGACACATCAAAGAGTACTTTGAGAAGATTGACAGCGGTAAAGATGAAGTCGACAAGCGTTTGGCGACCGCCAGCGCAAACCTGTTTTCCGGTGTTGGCGGCGCGGATAAAATCCGGCAGGACAAAAACACTCTGAGCGCAAGCATGCTTTTATCTTTCGGGGGGTTGCCGTGGTATGGCTGGGTCGGATTGATCGGGATCTTGCCCATCGCGGGACTCGCGGTGATGGCAGTTGGGACCGCGCGTCGCAAGTACTCTTTGCAGACCGTGAAAGTAGACGCGGCCCCAAACGAGAGCGAAGTCGCCAAAGCGCTCGTCGGTGTGCTTGACCTTGAGAAGCTGAAAGCTGAAGAGGCTCCCTATCCGCATCCTGTCATAAACCAGCAAACGTGCATAGGCTGTCACGCCTGTGTTGAAGCCTGTCCGCACGACGTTCTTGCGATAGTCAACGGGGTCTCCACTCCCATCAACCCCGATCAGTGCATGGAAGACACCAGCTGCCAGGTCGAGTGCCCGACTAATCCCAAGTCGTGCGTCGTCATCAACACCAAGAAGAAAATCCTTGAGAGAAAAGTTCCCAAGCGCGATCAACGATTCAAGACCAACGTCGAGGGCATCTACCTGATCGGAGATGTGTCCGGCGTTCCCCTCATCAAGAACGCGATCAACGAGGGCGCCACGGTCATCGATTGCATCGTCGACGACCTCAAAACAGAAGGTCCGAATGCCAAAGCTGAAGTCGATGTTGCGGTCGTTGGGATCGGGCCGGCTGGATTATCAGCCGCTGTGATTGCAAAACAACGAGGCTTGAAGTACGTCGCCATCGAGCAGGACAAAATAGTAGCCACGATTCAACAAGTCTATCCTGCCGGCAAGTACGTCTTCTTCAAGCCCGACACGGTTGAGACCAAGGGCGGTATCCCGCTCCCGGGCCCCGGCGACTCGAAAGAAAACATGCTGAAGGGCTGGCTGGATGCGATGACGTCGAATGGCGTAGTGGTCAACGAAGAGGAAACCTGCAGAGACATCAAACAGGATGGCGGGGTCTTCACGGTTACCACGGAGAAGGGAAAAGCGAAAGAGAAAGTGAGTTACACGGCGCGAAAAATCATCATCGCGATCGGCAATCGCGGCACGCCTATGAAGCTCAGGGTCCCGGGCGAGGACCTCAAAGTGACGATGACCCCGCCGTCCGTTGTTCCGAAGTTCTGTCCGCGCTGCGGGTCGGCTCGCAAAGGGAGCCAGCAGTTCTGCGTCGTGTGCGGCGCGGCCTACGCGGCTAAGGCGCAACCGGCTTACGAAACCGGCAAGGTTCAATTCAAGCTCTCCGACCCCGATGACTACGTAAACAAGAAATGCATAATCGTCGGTGCAGGGAATTCGTCTATCGAAGCCGCAGTCGATCTGGCGGGACTCAAACGCGATGGCGAGCGAATCAGCTTCACTCGCAACAACGACGTGACGCTGGTAGTCCGCAGCGATTTCAAGGGCGATCTGAAGCTCGGCAACAAGATGAACGTATACGATTGCATAGACTCGGGGAAGATCAAGGTCTTCTTCAGAACCGAGATCAAGGAGATCACTCAAAACGAAGTCGTGCTTATGGATGTGCGTACCAAAGAAGAGAAAGCGCGGCTCGCGAATGACTTTGTTTTTGCGCTGATCGGCGGCGAGAAGCCAACAAAGTTTTTAGAGGGGCTGGGAATCAAGATAGGATGACCTAGTTACTATTGTTTATTTGCGATTTTCTATTTGCTATTTCAAAGCTTCGGTCTTGACCGCTAGAGCAGAATTGAAAATCGCAAAGAGAAGATGGCACATAAAAAACAGAAAATAGAAAATCTCAAATAGAGGAGGCAACGCGGGTGAGAATCAGACTTCTGCCGAGCAGCACCGGACCAGAGCCGCAACTCCAGTGTCTGACCTCCTTTCTCATCGACGATCGCCTCGCGATTGACGGTGGCAGCATCGGGTTCGCGCTTGGCTCCGGCGAAATCGGCGCCGTGCGTCACATCATAGTCACGCACTCTCACGCCGACCACACCGCATCGTTGCCGATATACGTAGCCGAATCCTTCAACGTGCTCAACGATCCAATCATCATCTACGGCAGCATCGAAGTGATATCGGCGCTCAGGAAACATGTCTTCAACGATGACGTGTGGCCGGACTTTGAGAAGATTCAACTGAATAATGGCAGCGGACCAACCGTTGAATTTCGAGAGCTGCGCGCGAGACAGACAATTAACATCGCCGGCATCGACGTGACGCCGATTCCGGTCAATCACCTCGTACCGACCTTCGGGTTGCTGGCGCAGAACGAAGTGGCAGCCGTGGTGTTCACTTCCGATACCTATAGCACCGATGAAATTTGGGAAGTGGCGCGCGAAGCTGAGCACTTGAAGGCAGTTTTTGTCGACGTGTCGTTTCCGAATGAGCTCGGGGAGCTGGCCGCGGCGTCGAAGCACCTGACGCCGGAGTTGTTGGCCGTTGAGTTGAAGAAGCTCAAACGCGAAGTTGAGGTTTACGCGGTCCATATCAAGCCAACGAACCGCAAAGAGGTGATACAGCAAATCGCTGCCCTGGGCAATCCGAGAGTCTCGATCGCCGAAATTGACCGCGTTTATGAGTGGTAACGGACGGGGAGTATGAACGCAAAGATTGTCATTAAGAATTCCGAAACCGGGCACTCGTTTGAGTTCGATCTCACGCGAGACGAGACCCACATTGGGCGCGCTGCCGATCGCAACGACCTCGTGCTTGAGGCGAGCCAGGTCTCGCGTCAGCACGCAATAATCAAACGGAACCGCCAGGCTTTTACGCTCATCGATCTGAACAGCGCCAACGGCACGTTCATGAACGGGGAGCGCATTAAAGAGCACCTGCTGCGTAACGGCGACTCGTTTTCAATAAGCAAATTCACCATCGAATTCAAAGATGCTGGGGGTGCGCCTTCGGTCAGATACGCGAGCCACGAGATCGAGGGCACGATGGTGATGCGAACCCCTGGCGAAATATCCGCGGTCATCCCGCAGATGGACAAGGCCGCGATCTCTAAGACCGGCCCCGATTCGAAATCCGTTTTGGATTACGTCGAGGTGTTAAGGAAGAAGGCCGAGACGCTGGCGCGCATTTACGAGTTGAACCAGATGCTCGGGTCGGATTTCTCTCAAGAGGAAATATTCAGAAAGGTTAGCGAGATGGTCTTTCGGTTGACATCGGCGGATCGCTTCCTGGTGCTGCTGAAGGATTCGGAAAGCGGCGAACTATCCACGGTCGCCGCCGAGTTTCGCAACCCCGACAGCGCGCAGGCAGGCACCGAGGTGACCATAAGCAAGACGGTCGTGGATCGTGTGATCGCCGAGCGGATCTCGGTGCTGTCGTTCGACACGCACTCGGACCAGCGCTTCGTGGAGGCGAAATCTATCGTGATGCAAAAGATCTCTTCGGTGATGTGTGCACCGCTGCTCAGAAAGAACGATGTGCTGGGAGTGATTTATGTTGACTGCCGGGAAACGCTGAAACTGCTCAGAGAAGACGACCTCGATCTGCTGAATGCAGTGGCGGCTGAGACGTCTATCGCCGTGGACAACGCTCTAACTCACAAGCGGCTGGTTCGCGAGGAACTCGCGCGCGCGAAGTTCCGTCGCTTCATGCCGCCCCACGTCGTCGACGAGATTCTTAAGAATCCCAACACGCTCCACCTCGGGGGCTCAAACAGCTGCATAACGGCGCTGTTTTCCGACATTCGCGGCTTCACCTCTATGTCTGAGAAGTTGCAACCTCAGATCGTGGTGCAGATCCTCAACGAGTATTTCGCGGACATGACTCCCATTGTCTTCGACCACCAGGGACTGCTGGACAAGTTCATGGGTGACGGGATGATGGCGCTGTTCGGAGTTCCTTATGCTTGTGACACGGCGGCGTCTAATGCCGTGGCCGCGGCGATTGCCATGCAGCGCCAGATGACGGCTGTGAATACAGAGTTGAAGACGCTGGGCTTGTCTGAAATCACCATCGGCATCGGCGTCAACACGGGAACCGCAACGGTGGGCTACATTGGATCGAGAGATCGAACGGACTACACGGCAATCGGCGATGCGGTCAACCTTGCTGCGCGGCTCGAGCAGCGCGCTGAGGCCGGCCAGATCCTCATCAGCCGCTCAACGCTCGACGCCATCGGCAGCCAGTTTCCGGTGAGGCAGTGCGATCGGATAATGGTCAAGGGTAAGCAAGAGTCCGTCGAGATCTACGAAGTGCTTTGGCCGGAAGCGAGCGAGTCGGTCGCCTAGCTCAGGCCGAAGAAGCGCTGAATGCGCCGCAGAATCGTCTTAGCCTTAACACGCCTTTCTTCCTCAGGCATTGCGCGGGCGTATTCATCCAGCCGCACCTGACGCTCGGATATCGTGCGGCTGAGTGCTTCTGCCAGCGCTGCATTGTTGTCGAGAAGTTGCTGAAGAACCCCTTTCCTTATCTCGAGAGTCTCTACTTCGCTGACGGTAATCACGTCCGCGTTGCGCGGCTCTCCTGTTAGCAGAGCCATCTCTCCAAAAAAGTTTCCGGGCTTGAGTTCCGCTACTTGTTGAGGGTTGCCATCGCGGCCGGGCAACCACACCTGAACGTTGCCCCGGTAGATGACGAACATTGAATCGCCCGGATCGCCGCGCCTCAGTATCAACTCGCCGGGAGCGTACACCGACCTGATGGCCGACCGCGCCACTGCCTCTTTCTCCTCGGCGGAGAGCGGGGCGAAAATTTCCACTGACTCGATGACCTGGTCGTAATCGGCCTCGTGACGGCTGACCGCGGACTCTTGTTGCTCGAGCAGCACGTGGCGGACGGGGAATGGAATCTCGATCTCGCCGCGGCGGTAGATGTACCATACGTGCTGCCTGATCTGTGCGTCGATATCGGGGACCCACATGTAGTCTTTGGTCCAGTAAAGAACCTCATAGATGATGCTGGAATCGGCGAAATCGCCTATCCGAACGACAGGCGTCTTCTCGCTGGCTACATTGGGGATCGACGACACCGTCTCCGCTATCAGAGCGATGACTCTTTGCGGCGCGACCCGGTAGGGGGCCGGGACGTGCAGCACCCGCCGGTTCAGATTGTTGAAGCGGTAGACCTCCAGCGGGTCGCGCGCGACTCTACTGTTGGGAAAGATGACGGTCGTGTTGTTGTTGGTGCGAATCGTCGTCGTGCGCCAGCTGACGGCTTCGACTCGCCCGATCATATCCCCAATTCTAATCGCATCGAGGATGTGAAACGGCTGCTCGATATGAATGGAGAGTCCCGCGAAGAAGTTTCCGAGCGTGTCCTGGAGCGCGAGACCGATGATGACTGAGACCACGGTCGACGTTGCTATTAACTCGAATCCGCCGCCCTTCTCGTCCAGCACCACTTTGTAGATCAGCATCAGGAAGATCGAATAGAGGATTATTGATAATAGCACCCGTAACAGCGCCGGCGCCTCACGCCCCTTGCGCCGTTGAAAGACAACGTCGAAGAGCACGAAACTGAGCGTGCGCGCTAGGCCAACGCTTAGCCCCAGGAGCAATACCGCGAGCACGTACTTGGCGACAGACTGCCCGAGCCGGACGGGAGAGAACGCCTGGACTGCACCATAGACGAGCAGGAGGAGCACGCTGATCGTGAGTGGAACAGTAATACGCTTCATCTTGACTACTGACCACTCATCGCCTTGATCATCTCGCCCGCAGCCAACACGGCCTGCTCGTAGACGCGATCGTGGCCCAGTATCTCAAGCTCTTTCCCGATCAGGTCGGTCTCGCTCAACCCTTCGTAGCTAAGTACTCGTTGAACACCCTTCTCCTCACCGCGCGTCACTGACGTTTCGATGCGCTGCCCGTCGGCGCTCCTTCTTACCGTGAACGAGACCGACTGGTCAGCCTCGCTGGCCAGAGTAACCAGCGCCAGATGCCCCGGCTCGATCTCACGGCCGGTGTGCGCGAATTCCACGCCGAGGCTGTGGCCATCAACTGAGAACTCGAGACCGGCCGACGCCGTTGTTCGATTCGCAGTGCGCACGCTCCATCCAAGCCGGCTTGCGAGCCAACCTCCAAGGAGAAGTGCGCGCGCTGGAATTACCGCCGAATCTGTTGCCGGTGGCGCGTACTTGATGGTGACCCGTTTGAGCTGATTCAGAAGAGGGCGATAATCAGCGATGTCATAGAAGCCTGCAAGCAGCGCGCGCCAGGCCGTCAGCCGCGCCCAGTTCAAGTCGCTGAGCGCAGTCCAGCGCGGAGTCTCAGTCAGCACCGCCGCCATCCTCGCGAGGTCCGCCTCCGGGTCGCGAAAGTGGGCCGAATCGATCACCAATCGATCCGAAAGGTCCACCAGCCGCCTGAACATCGACTTGTCAGTGAGTCGCGGCACCGCGTGCCACCATAGGTAAACAGGAAGATCCGAGAGCAGCAGCGGCGCGATCGCACTGGGCACTTCATCGACTTGAGCCCCGCCCGCAGTGATTGTCACTTGCTCACAGCAGACTTGCTTGGAAGATGCGCTGGGCAACGTGCAGCGAGACGTGACCTCGGCTGTGAGAGTCTCCTCCGGACTGTCGCCGTCCGCTACGATCAAGATGGCCCGGCACGGACGCGCCGCGGTAATGTCAGTCAGCATCTCGTCGAGTTTGCCGGCTTCCGTCCGGCTGGAAACATAGACCAATAGGTTGAACATGGAGGCCCGAGTGACCCCGCCGTGTTCTTCGTCTTGCGACGCTTGCTGCCACAGGGCGGTCAACTCGCGCTCGATCGCATCGACGTTGATGGCAGGCGCCTTTGTCCCCGGGAGTTGTTCGTTTGAAGTACTCATGTTGCCTCGTAAGACTGAATGTGACTTGTGGAGCCGATGTGGAAGGTCACGATTTCAGATTTCAGATTTCAGATCTCAGATTCCAGATCATTTCAGAATCTCGAAACTTCATTTTGAAATCTGAAATCCGGAATCTGGAATCTGAAATCTGTGGGACTGAAATCCGCGGCCAGAATCCGATTCCAGATCCCAATCCAAGATCCGCAATTCCACCATCCGAAATCCCGACCCTCACGGCCGACGCCATTCTCTGCCGTCTCTTTCCATCAGCTCATCGGCAGCCTTTGGCCCCCAAGTGCCTGCTTCGTATTTCGGAATCTCTTCCTTCGAATTCGCCCAGGCCTCCAAAATCGGCATAACTATTTCCCACCCGCGCTCGGTCATGTCGCGGCGCGCGTACAGAGTCGAATCGCCGAGTATGCAATCGAGCAGAAGCCGCTCGTAGGCTTCGGGCGACGCGACGCCGAACGATGCGCCGTACCGGAAGTCCATGTTAACCCATCGAATGCGCGTCACCTGCCCGGGAACCTTTGCTCCAATCCTGAGGGTGATGCCTTCGTCAGGCTGAACTCGTATAACCAGAACGTTAGGCTCCATCTCTTGCTGGGCGCTCTTGAACAATTGAAGCGGCGCTTTGCGAAAGTGAATAGCGATCTCGGTAAGGCGCTTCGGCATGCGTTTACCCGACCGCAGATAGAACGGCACATCGGCCCAGCGCCAGTTGTCGAAGTAGAGCTTCAACGCGGTGTAGGTGTCGGTCTGCGAGTTCGGCGCGACGTCTTTCTCTTCCCGATAACCTGGCACATGCTTGCCCGCCACTGCGCCTGCGGTGTACTGGCCACGCACGACGAACTCATTCACCTTATCCGGCGGAATTGGGCGGACGGCCTGCATCGCTTTGATCTTTTCATCACGCACGGCGTTGGCCCCTAGACTGATCGGAGGCTCCATTGCTACGAGCGACAGGACTTGAAAGACGTGGTTCTGGATCATGTCGCGCAG
>WNFR01004374.1_pt1 | contig 14532 bp, 19 predicted proteins | sample 5400221 | NCBI WGS metagenome assembly WNFR01 (sample SAMN13153357, study PRJNA577476) | soil metagenome | isolation source: 40 cm soil under Madrone tree | place: USA:California | collected 2016-06-14 | reverse complement strand
CGTCGAACGGCCGCGAGGCCTTCTCCGGCTCGTCGTTGCGCGTGGACATCGCCTTCATCGAGCAGAAGCCCGCGATGGTCAGCGGCACCACGATGGCTTCCGCGCCGCCGGCAATCATCACGTCGGCATCGCCGCGCTGGATCAGCCGGAAGGCGTCGCCCAGCGCGTGGTTGCCGGTGGCGCAGGCGGTCACGACGGCGGAGTTCGGCCCCTTGGCGCCGAAGCGCATGGAGACGAGCCCGGAGGCCATGTTGATGATGAGCATCGGGATGAAGAAGGGCGAGACGCGGTCGGGGCCCTTCTCGATGAGCTGCTTGTGGGCGTCGAGGAGCGAGGAGATGCCGCCGATGCCCGAGCCGATGAGCACGCCGAACCGCGCGCCGTCCACCCTGGCCGTGTCGAGGCCGGAGTCCTCGACAGCCATGACGGCGCACGCCATCGCGTACTTGAGGTACGGGTCGTACCGCCGCGCGTCCTTCTTGTCGACGTATTTCAGCTCGTCGAAATTGCGCACCTCGCCGGCGATACGCGTGACGAACTGATACTCGCCGTTCGCCGTCTTGGTCTGGGCGTCGAACTTGGTGATGGGCCCGATCCCGGACTTGCCCTGCGTCAGCGCGGACCAGAACTCGTCGACGGTGTTGCCCACCGGCGTGAGCGCGCCCAGCCCCGTGACGACGACGCGACGCGGTTCCACGATCCTAGGAGTTGTCCTTGATGTACTGGATGGCGTCGCCGACGGTCACGATCTTCTCGGCGTCCTCGTCCGGGATCTGGATGTCGAAGTGCTCCTCCAGGGCCATGACGAGCTCGACGGTATCGAGGGAGTCCGCGCCCAGGTCTTCGATGAACTTCGCGGCCGGAGTGACGTCGTCCTCCTCCACCCCGAGCTGCTCGATGATGATCTCCTTCACCTTATCCTCGACTGACTTCGCCATGACCCCTCCGGATGGAGTTGACACCGTGGCTCACATGTAGAGACCGCCGTTGACGTGGAAGACCTGCCCCGTCACGTAGGCAGCCCCGTCTCCGGCCAGGAATCCTACCATTTCCGCCACCTCGCGGGCGGTTCCGATGCGCTTGAGCGGCACCTGCGCCAGCAGCGCGTCGCGGGCGTCCGCGGGCAGTGCGGAGGCCATGTCGGTCTCGATGAGTCCCGGCGCCACCGCGTTCACCAGAATGCCCCAGTGCGCCAGCTCGCGCGCGGTGGCCTTCGTCAGCCCGATCAGCCCCGCCTTGGCCGCCGAGTAGTTCGCCTGCCCGGCGTTGCCCATGGCGCCGGCGGTGGAGGCGATGTTGATGATGCGCCCACCGGTCTTGCTGCGCACCATCGCCTTGCTGGCGGCGCGGGTCATGAGGAAGGCCCCCTTGAGGTTGGTCTCCAGCACGCGGTCCCAATCCTCGTCCTTCATCCTGATGACGAGGCCGTCGCGCGTGATGCCGGCGTTGTTGACGAGCACGTCGAGGTGCCCGAAGCGCTCGCGCGCCGTCTCCACCAGCCGGTCGGCGTCCTCGCGCCTGGCCGCGTCCGCCACCAGTCCCGCCACCGGGCCGCCGTCACGCGCGAGCTCCTTCACGGCGACGTTCAGCCGGTCGGCGGCGCGACCCGAGATGACCACGCGGGCGCCGTGCTCGATCATCCACGCGGCGATGGCCAGGCCGATGCCGCGCGTGCCGCCGGTGACGACCGCGACCTTGCCCGTGAGAGGGCTCACGCGACGGCCGCCGCGGCTTTCTCGAGGGCGCCGGGATCCTCCACGGCGAAGGCGCGCGCCTCCTCGACGATGCGCTTGGTCAGCGCCGTCAGCACGCGCCCGGGCCCCACCTCCACGAACGCCGTCGCCCCCTCGGCGGCGAGGCGCTGCACGCACGCCGTCCAGCGCACGGGGCTGGCCACCTGCCGCAGCAGGAACGGCAGGACGTCTTTCGCCGCGTGGGTGACGCCGGCGTCCACGTTACGGACCACGGGAATCGTGGGGTCGCTCACCGCGATGCCGGCCAGCTCCCCGGCCAGCCGCTCGGCCGCCGGCGCCATCAGCGCGCAGTGAAACGGCGCGCTCACCGGCAGCAGCACGCTCTTGCGACCGCCGCGCGCGGTGGCCAGCGCCACCGCGCGCTCGACCGCGGACCTGTGGCCGGCGATGACGATCTGCTGCGCGGAGTTCACGTTGGCGACCTCGACCACCTGCCCCTGCGCGGCCTCGCGGGTGACCGCCTCGACCGCGTCGAGCGGCAGGCCCATGATGGCGGCCATGGCGCCGGTGCCGACGGGCACCGCCTCCTGCATGAGCTCACCGCGCTTGCGCACGACGCGAACGGCGTCGGCCAGGCGCAGGGCGCCCGCGACCACGAGCGCGGAATACTCGCCGAGGCTGTGGCCGGCGGCCAGCGCCGGACGCAGGCCGCGCTCCGCACAGGCGGCGGCCGCGGCCACGCTCGCCGTGAGCACGGCGGGCTGCGTGTTGGCCGTCAGCGCCAGCTCGCTCTCCGGCCCCTCGAACATCACGCGTCGCAGATCGAAGCCGAGGGCGGCGTTGGCCTCCGCGAAGACGGCACGGGCGCCGGCGGAGGCGTCGTGGAAGGCCTTGCCCATGCCGACGGCCTGCGAGCCCTGGCCCGGGAACAGGAACGCGATCATCGGTTGCCGACTACCAGCGCATCAACGCGGTGCCCCACGCGAAGCCGCCGCCGAAGGCCGCGATCAGGATCAAGTCGCCCTTCTTGATGCGCCCGGCCGACAGCGCCTCCTCCAGCGCGACGTACACCGAGGCGGCGCCCGTGTTGCCGTAGCGGTCCACGTTGACGAAGACGCGCTCCATCGGCAGGCGGACGCGCCTGGCCGCCGCCTCGATGATCCGGAGATTCGCCTGGTGCGGGATGAAGAGCGTCACGTCGTCGGCCGTGAAGCCGTTGCGGGTGAGAATGCGCTCGGTGCACTCGGCGAACATGCGCACCGCGACCTTGAACACCTCGGCGCCCTTCATCTTCGCGTAGTGCATCCGCTTGTCGACCGTCTCGTGCGTGGCGGGGTGGCGCGAGCCGCCCCCCGGCATGTAGAGGAGGTCCCAGTACTGGCCGTCGGAGTAGAGGTCGAAGTCGATGAGGCCGCTCTCGTCGGTGGACGGCTCGAGCACGGCCGCGCCGGCGGCGTCGGCGAGCAGCACGCAGGTGCCCCGGTCCGTGAAGTCGGTGATCTTCGACAGCGTCTCCGCGCCCACGCACAGCACGCGCCGGTACTTGCCCGTCTGGATGAACTGGGCGCCGATCGACAGGCTGTAGATCGAGCCGGCGCATGCGGCCAGCATGTCGATCGATCCGACGCGCTTGCAGCCGAGGCGGTGCTGCAGGATGTTGCCGACGCTGGGAAAGATCATGTCGGGCGTGGTGGTGCCGACGGCGATGAACTCGATGTCCTCCGGCACGAGGTTGGCGCGCTCGATCGCCTGCTGGGCCGCCTTGAGCGCGAGATCGGACGTCGCCTCCGTCTCGTCCGCGATGTGCCGCTCGCGGATGCCGCTGCGCTGCACGATCCACGCGTCGTTGGTCTCGACCATCTTCTCGAGGTCGGCGTTCGAGAGGATCCGTTTCGGCGCATACGCGCCGACCCCGACGATCTTGGCCCGCGTCATTCGCGGCCTCCCTCCCGGCCCCCGCGTGCGAGTTCCGCCTCCAGCGCCGCGCGGATGTGCTCGTTGAGCCCCTTCTTCGCCCATTCCCCGGCCACGCGCACGGCGTTCTTGATGGCCTTGGCCGGCGACCGTCCGTGGCAGATGATCGCCTCACCGTCGATCCCGAGCAGCGGCGCCCCGCCGAACTCCGTGTAGTCCACGCGCTTGCGGAAGCGCGTGATGGCCGGGGTCGACAGCGCGGCCCCGATCTTGGACCGCAGGTCGCGCGTCAACTCTTCCTTGATCATGGCGCCCAGCATCTCGGCCAGGCTCTCGGAGATCTTGAGGGCCACGTTGCCGGTGAAGCCGTCGGTGACGACCACGTCGCAAGCACCGTTGTAGATGTCGCGGCCCTCGACGTTGCCGACGAAGTTGAGCGAGGACTCCTTGAGCTGGTCGTAGGTCTCCCGGGTGAGGGCGTTGCCCTTGCCCTCCTCCTCGCCGACGGACAGCAGGCCGACGCGCGGGTTCTCGACGCCGAGGATGTCATGGGCGTAGACGTGCCCCATGAGCGCGTACTGGAAGAGGTGCCAGGGCTTGGGCGCCACGTTGGCGCCGACGTCGAGGAGCACGGTGGCGCGCTTGAGGCTCGGCAGCACGGTGGCGATGGCGGGCCGATCGATGCCACGCAGCACGCCGATGACGAACATCGCGATGGCCATGGCGGCGCCGGTGTTGCCCGCCGAGATGAAGGCGGAGGCGTGGCCGTCGCGGACCAGCTCGGCGGCGATGCTCAGCGAGGAGTCCCGCTTGCGGCGCAGCGCCTGCGAGGGCGACTCCGCCATTCCGACGACCTGCGAGGCGTGACGGATCTCGAGGCCGAGGTTGCCGACATTGAGACGCGCGATCTCGCGCTCGATGGCGTCCCGGTTGCCGACGAGGATCACCGACGCGCCGAACTCGCGCACCGCGTCGGCCGCACCCTCGACGACCACGGCCGGGCCGTGATCGCCCCCCATGGCGTCGACCGCGATCTTCAGTTACGAGCCTTCGGTCGCGACGATCTCGCGACCCTTGTAATACCCGCAGTGCGGACACACGCGGTGCGGCAGCTTGACCTCGCGGCACTGCGGGCAGATCGACCGCGTCGGTGGTGCCAGCTTGTAGTGGGTGCGGCGCTTGCGCCCGCGGGTGACGGAGTGGCGTCGCTTCGGCAGCGGCATCGGCGTCTCCTCTCGGTGCTCGGGGTCAGTGGCGCAGGCGCGTCGCCAGATCGCGCAGCGCGGCCAGGCGCGGGTCGGGCGCGCGGCCGGCGCACGCGCACGCGACGAGATTTCGGTTGCCGCCGCACGCCGGGCAGAGCCCCCGGCAGTCCTCGCGACAGAGCGGCTTCATCGGCAGCGCGAGCGTCGTCTCGGTCTCCACCACGCGGTTGAGATCGAGCTGATCGTCCACGTAGAAGTCGACGTCGAGGTCGTCGGCGCCCAACTCGACGCTGTCCTTGGTGGCCGGGCGCGGCACCAGCCGCACGTCGACGGTGGCGTCGACGCGCGCCGGGAACGACTCGAGGCACCTCCCGCACGTCTGCGGCACCGTCGCGGTCATCCGGCCCTGCACGACGACGTCGACGCCGTCGGGCGCGATCGTGAGGCTCAGCGCGTCGAGCCGCCAGGACGGGTCGGAGAACGCCGGCTCGAGCGATCGTGGATCGGTGACCGCGAGGCCCTCGTCCTCGAGCTCGGAGACCCTGATCATCATCCTCGTGATCCCGTGTAACTGCCAGTCATTGAAGGATTTTTCTCGTTAACCGGCCCAGTATATCGACGGGGTTCGCCTCAGTCAAGACGTTTGACGCCAGTTTGACCACCTCGGGGCGGTTTGCTACGCTTCGTCTCGATGTCCAACGTACTGAAGACGGGTCTCCTCCTGGGCGTCCTCACGGCCCTGCTCGTCCTGGCCGGCCAGGCGATCGCGGGCGAGCGCGGCATGATCATCGCGTTCGTCCTCGCCGCGATCATGAACTTCGTCTCCTACTGGTTCTCCGACAAGCTCGTGCTGGCGATGTACGGCGCGCAGCCCGTCGACGAGGCGCAGGCGCCCCGCCTCCACGCCATCGTGCGGCGGCTGGCCACGCGCGCGCAGATCCCGATGCCGCGCATCTACATGATCCCCAGCGACACGCCCAACGCCTTCGCGACCGGCCGGAACCCGCAGCACGCCGCGGTGGCGGTGACCGAGGGGATCACGCGCATCCTCGACGAGGACGAGCTGGAGGGCGTGCTGGCCCACGAGCTGTCGCACGTCACGAACCGCGACGTGCTGATCTCGACGATCGCCGCGACGCTGGCCGGCGCCATCACCTATCTCGCGCACATGGCGCAGTGGGCGGCCATCTTCGGCGGGCGCTCCCAGGACGACGAGGAGGGAGGCAGCAATCCGATCGTCCTGATCCTCTTCGCCATCCTGGCGCCCATCGCCGCCATGCTCGTGCAGTTCGCCGTGTCGCGCGCGCGCGAGTTCCAGGCGGACGCGAGCGGCGCCCGGCTGGCCGGCCGCTCGTACGGCCTCGCCAAGGCTCTCGAGAAGATCGAGGTGGCCGCGCGCGTCGAGCCGCTGCCGGCGAATCCCGCCACCGCGCACCTGTTCATCGTCAATCCCCTGACGGGGCAGAGCTTCGCGCGCCTCTTTTCCACGCATCCCCCGACCGAGGAGCGGATCGCACGACTCCGCGCGATGCGGCTCGGTTGACGTACAGGGCGGCCTGCGCCGCCGTCCTCTTCATCGCTGCTCTTGCCCCGCCAGCGTTTGCCGAGCCGCCCGCGACCGTGTTCCTGGAAGAGCTGACGTGGACCGAGCTGCGCGGGCTCGTCCAGGCGGGGAAGACGACGATCATCGTGCCCATCGGCGGGACCGAGCAGAACGGACCGCACATGGCGCTGGGCAAGCACAATGCGCGCGTCAAGGCGCTCGCCGACCGCATCGCGCGCGCGCTCGGCAACGCGCTCGTCGCGCCGGTCATCGCCTACGTCCCCGAGGGCGGCCTGCGCCCCGTCACCGGCCACATGCGATTCCCGGGGACGATCACCGTCCCCGACGACGTGTTCCAGCGGGTGCTGGAGTCGGCGGCGCGCAGCGTCCGGCTCCACGGCTTCCGCGACATCGTCTTCCTCGGCGACCATGGCTCGACGCAGGCCGGTGAGAACGCCGTGGCCGCGCGCCTGAACCGCGAGTGGACGACCACGCCGGTGCGGGCGCACGCCATCGAGGAGTACTATCGAGCGGCCACGGCGGGATTTCGTGACGTCCTGAAGGCGCGCGGCTACCGGCCCGAGGAGCTCGGCGACCACGCCGCGCTGCCCGACACCTCGCTCACGCTCGCCCTCGACCCGGGGCTGGTGCGGATGAGCGCGCTGCTCGCCGAGCCGGTGCCCGGCGCCGTCAGCGGCGTCGAGGGTGACCCGCGCCGCGCGAGCGCCGAGCTCGGCCGGCTCGGGGTGGACCTCATCGTGAGCCGCACCGTCGCCGCGATCAAAGAATCCACCAACCGTCGCTAGAGAGGACGCATGCCAGTAACGACTCGGCCGTCGGCAGCGCTCGCAACCCTCGCCGTGACCCTCGCCCTCGCCGCCGGGAGCGCGTACGCGGCGGCCGGCATCGAGACGGTGCCCGGCATGCCGCCCGTCACGGACCCGACCAATCTCTACAGTGAGACGACGGCGGCCAAGCTCAGCCCGGCGCTCGCCAACGTTCCCGCGCGTGTGTACGTCCCGAACGTGAAGTCGGACGAAGTGCACGTGATCGATCCGGTCACGTTCAAAGTGATCGACCGCTTCAAGGTCGGCAAGAACCCGCAACACGTCGTGCCGTCGTGGGACCTCACCACGCTGTGGGTCACGAACAATGCCGAAGGACGGACGGACGGTACCCTGACGCCGATCGACCCGATCACCGGCAAGCCGGGCAAGGATGTCGTCGTCGACGATCCCTACAACATGTACTTCACGCCCGACGGCAAGTCCGCGGTCGTCGTGGCAGAGGCGATGAAGCGCCTGGACTTCCGCGATCCGAAGACCATGGCGCTGCAGGGCTCGGTGTCGGCGCCGAAGTGCGGCGGCATCAACCACGGCGACTTTTCGATCGACGGCCGGTACCTCATCATGACGTGCGAATACGTCGGCCGCCTCGCGAAAATCGACTGGCGCGCCCGACAGGTGCTCGGGTACCTGACCCTGCCTGACGGCGGCATCCCTCAAGATATTCGGGTCAGTCCTGACGGCGCCGTCTTCTACGTCGCGGATCTGAAGGCCGGCGGCGTGCACCTCATCGACGGCGACGCGTTCAAGGGGGTTGGCTTTATCAAGACCGGCGTCGGGACGCACGGCCTCTATCCGAGTCGCGATGCGACGAAGCTCTACGTGTCGAATCGGGGCTTCTCCAGAATCGGGGGCAAGCCGGGCATCGGCAAGGGCAGCGTGTCGGTCATCGACTTTGCCACCCGGAACATCGTGGCGACGTGGCCGATTCCGAACGCCGGCAGCCCCGACATGGGCAACGTGAGCGTGGATGGCAAGCAGCTGTGGCTCTCCGGCCGCTACGACCGGGTCGTGTACGTCATCGACACCACGAGCGGAGAGTTGGTGAAGACGATTCCCGTGGGCCACGAGCCGCACGGCCTCACGGTGTGGCCGCAGCCGGGGCGCTATTCGCTCGGGCACACGGGCAACATGCGCTGACCCGGCCGGAAATCCGGACGAGCCAAACCGAGACATTACCGGCCTGGCTCGTTTTCTTGACCGGGGTCGTCGCGCACGCGAAGATGTGGCGGTTGAATCGATGAGCCTCGAGCCCCTCATTCGTGTCAGCGGTGTACGCAAGGTCTTCGGTCTGCTCCCCGTCCTCGACAGCGTCAGCCTCGAGGTGCGCGGCGGCGAGGCCGTCGCGCTGCTCGGCGCCAACGGCGCCGGCAAGACGACGCTGCTGAAGATCCTCGCCACGCTGCTGCGGCCGACGCGCGGGACCGCGAGCATCGCCGGCCACGACGTCGCCCGCGCGCCCGAGTCCGTGCGCCCGCTGATCGGCGTCGTCGCCCACGGCGCCTGGGTCTACGACGATCTCACGGCGCGCGAGAACCTCAGATTCTGGGCGACGCTGGGCGGCCTCGAGGCGGGCGCCGACGACCTGAGCGCCGCGCTGGCCGGCGTCGGCCTCGAGCGCGCGGCCGACGCGCGCGTGCGGACGTTTTCCGCCGGGATGAAGCGGCGGCTGTCGCTCGCCCGCGTCATGCTCGCCCGGCCCCGCGTGCTGCTGCTCGACGAGCCGTTCGCCGGGCTCGACCAGCGCGCGAAGAAGTGGCTGGAGGGCCGGCTGGAGGCGTTCAAGTCGGCCGGTGCCGCGCTCCTGCTGGTGACGCATTCGTTCGGGCGCGAGCTGGGCGTGGCGGACCGGCTGGCCGTGCTGGCCGGCGGGCGCATCGCGCTCGACACCGCGCGCGGCTCGCTCGGCCCCGACGACGTCCAGCGGCTCTACGCCGCGCACGCCGAGGATGGCCTGTGAGCTACGCGCGGCGCGCGCTGGCCGTGGCCTGGAAGGACGTCGCCGTCGAGCGGCGCTCGAAGGAGACCCTCAACGCGCTCGTCTTTTTCTCGCTGCTCCTGCTCTTCGTCTTCCAGTTCACGCTGGGCGGCGACCGCGAGCGGCTGGCCGCCGTGCTTCCCGGCGTGCTCTGGCTCGGCTTCGTGCTGAGCGCGCTGCTGGCGCTCGGGCGGACGTTCCTCGTCGAGCGCGAGCACGATTGCTGGGAAGGCCTGCTGCTGGCGCCGGGGGACAAGTCGGCGATCTACCTCGGCAAGCTCGCCGGCAACCTGGCGCTCATGCTGGTGGTGGAGGCGCTCGTGCTCGGGCTCTTCGCCGTGTTCTTCGACATCGACCTCGGCCGCGCGCTGCCCGGGCTCGTGGTCGTCGTGCTCCTGGGCACGCTCGGCCTGGCCGCCGTCGGCACGCTCTTCGCGGCCATGACCGCCAACGTGCGGGCGCGCGAGCTGCTCTTCCCCGTCCTGCTGCTGCCCGTCCAGGTGCCCGTGCTGCTCGCGACCGTGAAGGCGACGGAGGCGCTCCTGCTCGGCGAGCCGCTGGCCGCCGTCGGGCACTGGGTGAAGCTGCTCGTGGCCGCCGACGTCGTCTACCTCGCCGTGAGCCTCCTCACCTTCGACGTCGTGCTGGAGGGCTGAGAAGCATGGTCAAGGCTCTCGGCTGGCTCGCCGCCGCGTCGATCGCCGTCGGATTGGTGATGGCCTTCGGCGTCGCACCGCGCGAGGTCATGCAGGGCAACGTGCAGCGCATCATGTACGTCCACGTGCCGTTGATCCTCGCCTCGTACCTGGCGTTCGTCGTGCTCGCGCTGGCCTCCCTCGTCTACCTCGTCCGCCGCGACGAGGCCGCCGACCGCGTCGCGCACGCCTCGGGCGAGGTCGGCGTGATGTTCGTCGGGCTCGGCATCGCCACCGGCTCCATCTGGGGCAAGCCGACCTGGGGGACGTGGTGGACGTGGGACGCGCGACTCACCAGCGTGGCCATCCTCTTCGTGATGTACCTCGGCTACCTGCTGCTGCGCGGGACGATCGAGGACCCCGAGCGCGCCGCGCGCTACTGCGCCGTGCTGGGGATCGTGGCGGCCCTCGACATCCCGCTCGTGCACTTCTCCGTGTACTGGTGGCGCACGCTGCATCAGCCGCCGTCGCTCATGAAGCCCGGCGGCTTCACAGGATCGTCCTCGATCCTCTGGCCCCTGCTGGTGAACCTCATCGCCTTCGTCCTGCTCTACGCCTACTTCGTCGCCCGGCGCGTACGGCTGCTGCGCGCGGAAGCCGAGGCGGTGGCGTGATGCCGGACAACTGGGGCTTCGTGGCCGCCGCCTACGGGCTCACCGCCGTCGCGCTCCTCTTCTATTGGCGCCGCCTGGCCAGGAAAGAGCGCGAGGTCGAAGCCCTCCGACGATTGAAAGCACCGCGATCGTGAAAACCAAATTCCTGATCGGCGCGCTCGTGATCGCCGTCGCGCTCGCGTACATGATCTACGCCGGTGTCACCCAGTCGGCCGTATACTTCGTCACGCCGTCGGAGCTCGGCGCCAAGCCCGTGGCGGGCAAGGCCTACCGCCTCGGCGGCATGGTGGAGCGCGGCTCGCTTCGCTGGGAGCCGCACACGTTGTCGCTCACGTTCGCGCTCTCGGACGGCCGCGCCGCCGTGCCGGTGCGCCACAAGGGCGCACCACCGGACCTCTTCGGCGAGGGACGCGGCGCCGTCGTCGAGGGCTCGTGGAGCCCGGAGGGCTATTTCCGGGCGACGCACATCATGGCGAAGCACTCGGAGGAGTACAAGGCCCCGCACGACACGAGCCAGGCCGGCGTGAAAGAGCTCATGCGGACGCTCTCCGGGACGGACCGGTGATCCCCGAGCTCGGCGCCGGCGCGCTCGCGGTGGCGCTGGCGCTGGCGCTGTACGGCAGCGCCGCCGCCGCCGTCGGGGGGCGGACCGGCCGCACATCGCTCGTGGAGTCGGCGCAGCACGCCGCGCTGGGCGTCTTCACGCTCGTCACCGGCTGCCTGCTGCTGCTCGCCTACGCGTTCCTCTCGTTCGACTTCTCGGTGCGTTACGTCGCCACCAACACGAACCTCGGCACGCCGTTCTACTATCGGCTCACCGCGGTCTGGGGCGCGCTCGAGGGCTCGATCGTGCTCTGGGCATGGATGCTCTGCCTCTACACGCTCATCGTCATCCTGCGCCACCGCACCAGCGCGCGCGAGGTCTATCCGTGGGTGCTCTCCGTGATGCTCGGCGTCCTCGCCTTCTTCCTCCTCGTCATGAGCGTGGCGGCGCCGGTCTTCCAGCGTCTGTCGCCGGTGCCGGCCGACGGCCGCGGGCTCAACCCGCTGCTCGAGGACTCGGGGATGATCACGCACCCGGTGGCGCTCTACCTGGGCTTCACCGGGTTCACGGTCCCCTTCGCGTTCGCGATCGCCGCCCTCGTCACCGGCCGCGTCGGCGACGCATGGATCACGACCACGCGGCGCTGGACGATCACCGCGTGGTACTTCCTGTCGCTCGGTCTGCTCATCGGCGGCTGGTGGAGCTATCACGTGCTCGGCTGGGGCGGCTACTGGGCATGGGATCCGGTCGAGAACGCCGCCTTCATGCCGTGGCTCACGGGCACGGCGTTCCTGCACTCGGTGATGATCCAGGAGCGGCGCCGGATGCTGCGGCTCTGGAACCTGGCCCTCGTCATCATGACGTTCTCGCTCACCCTCTTCGGCACCTTTCTCACGCGCTCGGGCGTCATCGCCTCCGTGCACGCGTTCACCCAGGGCTCGATCGGCGTCTTCTTCCTGTCGTTCCTGGCGCTGGTGCTGCTGCTGGCGCTGGGGCTGCTCGCCTGGCGCTGGGACAGCCTCGGCGCGCAGGGTGAGCTGGACTCCGTCGTCTCGCGCGAGTCGGCCTTCCTGCTCAACAACGTGCTGCTGGTGGCGGCGGCCTTCACCGTCTTCTTCGGCACCGTCTTTCCGCTGCTCTCCGAGGCGGTGCGCGGCGTGAAGGTCAGCGTGGGCGCTCCGTTCTTCAACCAGGTGAACGTGCCGCTGTTCCTGGGGCTGATCTTCCTGATGGGCATTGGTCCGCTCATCGCCTGGCGGCGCGCGTCGCTCGACAACCTCTCGCGCAACTTCCTCGGGCCCATCGCCGTCGGCGTCGCCGCCGCCGCCGTGTTCCGGCTCCTCGGCGTGCGCTCCACCATCGCCGTGCTCACGCTGGCCCTGGTCGTGTTCGTGACGGCGACCATCACGGTGGATCTCGTGCGCGCCACGCGCGCGCGGCTGCGCATCGGCGAGCGCTTCCCCGGGGCCCTGGGCGGCCTGCTGCTCCGCCACAACCGCCGCTACGGCGGCTTCGCCGTCCACCTCGGCATCCTCGTCGTCGCCCTCGGCGTCACCGGCTCCCAGGCGTGGTCGGTGCAGACGGAGACGACGCTGCGGCGCGGCGAGCACACCGACCTCGCGGGCTATCGCGTCCGCTTCGACGGCCTCGCGGCCAGCGAGGAGTCCAACCACTTCAAGGTCACGGGGACGTTCACGATCGATCACGGGCGCGACGCCGGCTCCGTGCTCCATCCCGCGAAGAAGTTCTACCCGCAAGAGCAGTCGCCGATCGCCTACGTGGATTACCGGCTCGGTCTCCGCGAGGACGTCTACCTCGTGCTCGGTGACTTCGCCCGCGACGGCTCGCAGGCCACCATCCGCCTGCAGGTGAACCGCCTCGTGTCGTGGATCTGGATCGGCGGTCTGATCCTCACGTTCGGCACCGTGCTGGCGCTCGTCCCCGAGCGCCGGAGGACCATCTGAGCCGCCGCGTCCGCTGGCTCCTGCCGCTGGCCGCGCTGCCCCTGCTGGCGCTCCTCGCCTACGGCTTCCGCACCGATCCGCGCGACATTCCCTCGCCGCTCGTCGGCCGGCCGGCGGCGCCGTTCGCGCTCACCGCCTTCGACGGCGCGCGCGTCGAGCTCGCCGCGCTCCGGGGCAAGGTCGTCGTCCTGAACTTCTGGGCCTCGTGGTGCAACCCCGCGTGCTACGACGAGGCGCCCGTGCTCGAGCGCCTCTGGCGCACCTATCGCGAGCGCGGCGTCGTCGTGGTCGGCGTGGACATCCAGGACACGGACGAGGCCGGGCGCAAGTTCATCCGCGAGTTCGGCCTGACCTTCCCGAACGCGCGCGACGGCAGCGGCAAGGTCTCGGTCGACTACGGCGTGTACGGTGTGCCCGAGACCTTTTTCGTCGCGCGCGACGGCACGATTCGCGCCAAGCACGTCGGCGCCCTCAGCGACACGGTCATCCGTGCGAAGCTCGAGCCGCTCCTGTGATGGGGGGCCCCGACATGGCCCCCCAGATTGTTCAAGCGAAGGGGGCTACGCCCCCCTCGGACTCCCCTGGCCAACGCTCGGAGCGTCCCGGGGAACCTGGGCCGCTCCTCGATGACCGAGATTCGTTCACCAGCTCCGGGCCACCGCCGCAATCACGCGCGGCCGTCCGCCACGGGGGCCACGACGTCGTCGGCGCAGCGCTTGAGGGCGCTCGCGACACGGCGGTGGGCCTCGCCGCCGTGCTCCGCCGCCTCCACCTCGTCGCGCGGCAGCTCGCAGTCGGCGACGACGCCGATCGTGCCGGTGACACTCACCCGATACGCGCCCTCGCGCTCTTCGATGCCCACCACGGTCGCGTTCGGCTCCAGCTGCGTCACGAGATCCCTGAGAAACGTGTCGGCGTTCATCGGCTCCTCCTCCGGTCGTCGGAGTCGGGGCGCAGGACTGCAACGCGGGTGCCACCGAGCGTCGCGCGCGCGCTCATGATCGCCCTCGGCACGCTCCTGCTCGTCGCGGGCGCCGCGGCGGCGGCGCCCGTCTCCGAGCAAACCGTCCACGACGTGGCCTCGCAGCTGCGCTGCGTGGTGTGCCAGAACCTGTCGGTCGCGGACTCGCCGTCGGAGATGGCCGCGCAAATGCGCGCGATCGTGCGCGAGCGGCTCGAAGCGGGCGAGACGCCGGAGCAGGTGCGGGAGTACTTCGTCGCGCGCTACGGTGAATGGATCCTCCTGGCGCCGCGCCGCACGGGGTTCAACCTGATCGTCTGGGGCTTCCCGGTGGCCGCGATCGCCGTCGGCTTCGGCGTCGTGGCGCTGTTGCTGCGCCGCTGGACGCGCCGGCGTCGCGCCGCGCCGGCGCCGCCGCCGGTGGACGCCGCCATGAGCGAGCGCATCCGGCGCGAGCTGGAGACAGACCGATGAGCCGAGGCGCGCCACGGCTCCGCCGGAGCGCGTCCGAGCGTGGGGGGGTCCGAGGCGCGCCACGGCTCCGCCGGGGCGCGTCCGAGCGTGGGGGGGTGTGG
>WNFR01004371.1_pt1 | contig 14539 bp, 12 predicted proteins | sample 5400221 | NCBI WGS metagenome assembly WNFR01 (sample SAMN13153357, study PRJNA577476) | soil metagenome | isolation source: 40 cm soil under Madrone tree | place: USA:California | collected 2016-06-14 | reverse complement strand
GATACCTCTGTCTACGCTTCAAGCTGCATCTCGCGATGTCGCCTGCAAGACTCAAGGCCAGGATGGATTCGCTACTCTCCTTTCCCGTAGGGCTCTTTCATCCCCTACAACATGCCGGTTTATCCCGGCGCTCTCCGAGTTGCCAGCCATCGGAAATCCACTTAGCCGCACCGGACCACGATTTGGGCGAGGGCAGTTCCCACGTTGCATTGAGAACAAAACTGCGACCCACATTGTAGTCAGAGAGACCGCGCGTCAGTTTCGTGTCGAAATAATCCAGACTGGAGATCGAATTCCCGAAGGCGTCGCCAGCCACAGTGGCCGAACTGGTGTCGATGCTCTTGCCCCAGGTGAATGTACCTTGCACCTGAAAACCATGGCTCATACGCTTGGCCAACTGCAATTCCAGTGCATTGAAATAGGATCGCCCTTGGTAGAACATCCCGCGGACGGAGCCAAAATTTGGGTTGATGTTGGCGTCATTGGCCGGCCACAGGTATCCAGCGCTGGTTTTTATGGGCAACGCCAGGTTCGCTTCGTCCACGCGGAAAGGTTGATGGACGCCGCGCGAGCCGACGTACGCGACCATCGCTGCCAAGCTCGGAGTAAGCTGATACTGGACATTCAGGTTCCATTGGCTCACGTAATTGCGATGGGGGTTGGGATCGGTGTAAGTGGCGCGCAATTTGTTCGCCGGGAAAGTGGCCGGCAGTCCGTTGAAAAAGCTTATGTTGTCGGCCGGGTTCTTCTGGACGGTGTATTGGAAGAAGGGTGTCGCCTGGGTCACCAACAGAACGAATTGATAAGGGAGAGGCAGGACGTCAAACAATCCGATGCCGCCGCGAACAGCCAGCTTGCCGTTGCGCAGCGGATCCCAGGCGAATCCGATTCGCGGTTCAAAATTCTTTGCGGTTGGGTTGCTCGCAAAGAAAGGATCACCCAGATGGGGAGTGCCGGAAGCCAGGTCTCGTAGATTAGAGAGCTTCCCGTCGGTCTCGGTGAGAATGCTGGTCATTTCATAGCGGAGTCCGAGATTCAGAGTCAGATTCGGCTTCCAGCGCCAATCGTCCTGAATATAGGCGCCGAAGATATTTTGGCGCAGATTGCGGGGTGTGAGCGAACTGGCGATTCCACCCTGGAACTTGCTGGGCTGGTTTTGCAAGAAACTGCACAAGCCAGGAAACTCTGCAGTCGAACAGCTACTGCTGCCGGTAAAGAACCAGATTCCATTAGGATCGGTTAGCGCCGTCACCTGAAGGAACATTCGCTCGAAGGCGCCACCGAACTTGATGGAATGCTTGCCGCGGGTGATAAAAGCATCGTCATAGAACTGAAACGTGTTCCAACGGTACAGATAGGTAGGCAAACCGCCAACTCCGCCGGTCATGCTGCCGAGTCCGGTAACATTGACAACCGAAGCGTTTCGGCCGGCAAAGGCTCCGAGTGATGTATCAGCCGCAGCTGGATTTAGTGCGTTGACGCTCGCATTGTTGTCTACGCGTTCGTGGTTATAGCCGAATCGTGTTGGCAGTGACGACGGCGCTGATGTCCGAACTCGTGAGCTGGACGTCAGGCACCTGGGCGGTGACCTCAACCTTGTTGGAAATCGTTCCGACACGCAGGATGATATCGATCGTGATCTGCGAGCCAACGGTCATCGTCACGCCGTGGCGCGTTCCGAGTTGAAGCCTGTGGCGGAAATAGAGATTTCATACGACCCGGGCAGCAAGTTCACCGTGGTGTAGAAACCGTCCCCATTGGTGGTAACGGTGCGTTCGACGCCGGTCGCCACGTTGTTGATGACCAGTTTTGCTTGCGGGACACCGGCACCGTTAGTGTCGGATACCGTCCCCGAGAGCGTTCCACCCGCAACCTGCGCGAAGCTAGGCGCAGCAAAGAAGATGGCAAGCATTAAGAAAACAGCGGTCGTGCGGCCAAACGAATACAAGCTAGCGGTTTTTTGCGAGAACACGGACCCACCTCCACGTTGGGCGGAGCCTAGTGTATGGCGGCCGCGGATGCCTTAACCTATGATTAATTTCTGTTTAGATGGCTCAGAAGCGTAAATTTCACCCTTCGGAGCCAAGGGGAGGATCGCAGTAAAAATTGAACCAACTCCCACCGTGCTGGTGCATTCAATAGCCCCGTCGTGGGCGCGTGCGATCGCCTGAGCGATGGCCAAACCCAGCCCGCCACTCTGGGAATCGCCGGCTGCGGAGGGGGCTGCCCGATAAAAACGCTCGAAAATGAACGGCAAATGTTCGGCGGAGATGCCGATGCCATGGTCTTGGAAGCAGGCCCGGATGGCCCCATCAAACTGCTCAAGTGTCACGTGAATCGCGCTTCTGTCGGGGGAGTATTTGATCGCATTGTCCAAAAAGATTAGAAACAGCTGATGTAGAAACGCCTCGTCGCCGGTGTAAGGAAGCTCTTGGTCCAATTGGCGCAGGATGGCAATTCCCTTTCTTTTCGCCCGTGAAGAGACCAGCGCGCAGGCCTCTTCCAAAACTTCGTTGATGTAAAGCGGTTCGGACTCCACACGCAATTGCCCGGCATCGGCGATGGAAAGCGTAAAAAGTCCTTCTACCATTCGCGTGAGCTTTTTCAGTTCATCATCAAAAACGGCAAGTGTTTTTTGATATTCCTCCGCCGTGCGCGGCTTGGAGAGCAGCAGCTCCGTTTCTCCATGGAGAACCGCGATGGGGGTGCGCAACTCGTGGGAAGCGTCGGTGACGAACTGCCGCAACTGGCGCACGGCAGAGTCCACGCCGCGGAACAGATCATTGAATGTTTCCGCCAACTGGCCCAATTCATCATGCGGCGTGGTAACCGGCAGCGGCTCCCAGAATCCCTGGCTTTGGGTGACCCGCTTGGCCATGGAAGCGGCGTGCCGCGTCAGGTCCGTGATTGGAGCGAGGCTTCGGCCCACATAAATCATGGAGATTCCGGCGGTAAGCAACAGGCTGATGGGAAACAAAATCAGAACGATCCGCCCAAAGGTGTCCAGCACACGATTAGTGCCAAAGGTGGGAATAGCGACCGCAAGAAAACGCTTCTGGTTGGCTTGCTCAAAGGGAATAATCGCCACACGAACAGACTGTTCTCCGCCGATATCGGCAACTTGAAAGATGGAATGCATGGCCGAGGGATCAATGCCTTTCAAGTTGATGGAAGCGGGCAGATTGCGCGATTGCTGAAGCACATGCCCGTTCGCATCCAGCAGTTCGAAAAATTCTCCAGGGATATCGAGACGTTCAATATCCCGAGCCTCGGGCTCCGCGGCGACATCAGCAATCAGCAGGCGACCTGTTTCCTGCAATTGATGATTGAGCTGGGAAGGAATTTCGTGGGCGAGCAATCCCCAGAACGCCAAATATGACGCGACCAGCAAAACGCTGACGACCGTACAGAACAAAACCATCATCCGGAAGCGAAGTGTTTTGGTTTTCACGGCTCCACGGCCCCGAGGCGGTATCCGATGCCTCGCACGGTGTGGATCAGTTTGACCGTGCGGTTCTGGTCAATCTTCTGGCGGAGGCGATTCACGTAGACTTCAACGAGGTTGGTTTCGCTGTCAAAATGGCGATCCCAGACATGCTCGACGATTTCGCTGCGGGTCACCAGGTCCGGAGCGTGAAGCAGAAAAAGTTCCAGCAGGGCGAATTCCTTGGAGGTGAGTGGAACGGCCATCTTCCCACGGGTAGCCCTGCGGCGATGGCGGTCAAGCTCCAGGTCGGCATAGTGGAGCTTGGCATTGCCGCTGTGCAGGCCCCGCCGGACGAGAGCACGCACGCGCGCGAGGAGTTCCGCCAGGACAAACGGCTTCGTCAGGTAGTCGTCCGCTCCGGCGTCGAGCCCCTCGACACGCTGCTCGACCAGGCCGCGGGCCGTCAACATAAGAACGGGAGCTTCCATTCCCTGCTGGCGCAATTCCCGGCAGACTTGAATTCCGCTGAGTCCCGGCAAGCGCACATCCAGGAGAATGGCGTCGTAAGTAACGTCGGTGGTAAGCTCCAGCGCCTTCTCGCCGCTCTCGGCAATATCAACGGCATAGGAGTTTTCACGCAGCGCTCGTGCGATGAAACTGGCCACCTTTCGTTCGTCTTCGACCAGCAGGATACGCATAGGCTGACGTTCCTAATATAACTCGCAGGCGGAAATCATAGCACTACTCAACGCGAAAACACCTGTCAGGACGGCCCGGCTTATTTCGTATCGTCGCGGACTATCTGCCCGCCCTTCATCACGAATTTTACCCGCTCGAGCTCGGTAATGTCTTTCAGGGGATCGCCGGAAACGGCGATGATGTCCGCAAACTTCCCTTTTTCGATTGAGCCGATACGATCCTGCCATCCCATCATTTCCGCCGCTACGGTCGTCGCTGCCTGGATGGCCTGGCTCGGAGACATCCCGTATTCCACCAGGTAGGCAAATTCAGCCGCTTGCGTGCCATGGGGAAACGGGCCGACACCGGTGCCGAAGGAAATCTTCACGCCACGAGAAATTGCCATTCGTCCGCTCTTTTCACGCAGCGCCTGCAGGCTGTATTTTCCGGCGGTGGACTTGGCATCGCGAGCGGTGTAGTCGCTGAGCGAATAGTGGTAAGCAGTAAGCTCCAGGTAGATGCCTTTCTTTTTCATCAGGTCCGCAGTGGCTTCGTCGAGTTCGATCGCATGCTCGATCGTGTCAGCGCCAGCTTCAACGCAGTTCCGCAGCCCCTCGCCACCGAATGCATGGCAGGCAGCTTTCTTACCGTGCCGATGTGCTTCGTCCACGATAGCCACGACTTCTTCTTTCGTGAATGTCGGTTCGCTGTTCAAGGCGCCATCGGGTTCGAACTCATAGTCCGCCGTCGAATGAAACTTGATCCAGTCTGCGCCGTAGTGGATCTGCTCACGCACCGCCTGTCGCGCAGCCCATGGTCCATCCACCGTCTGATAATTTCTCGGCAAATTTACTTCCGGGGAGCCCAGGATGCCTTCGCCGGTTGCCACAAGCCCCATGGTGGACACTTGCATGCGCGGCCCCTGAAAGTACCCACGGTTGATCGCCTTCTTGATGTCGACATCCGCGTAGCCGCCGCCGTGGCTCATCAGATCGCGCAAAGTGGTGAAGCCCGCGCGAAGGTCTTTCTGCGCGTTGGCGAGAGCAAGGAGGGTTCGATATTCGCGCGTGTCGTTAATCGGACTGGCGAAAGGAGGTCCGCCAGGCTTGATGCCATCGAGTCCGAACCCAAATACGTGGGTGTGTCCGTCAATCAGTCCTGGAAGCACGGTGGACTTGCTGAGGTCGAGCACTTGCGCATCAGAAGGGATCTGCACCGAATCGGCTGACCCAACTGCGGCAATCTTATCGTCCTTGACGAGGACGATCTGATTGTCGAGCATTTTGCCGGACTTGCTGTCGAACAAATGTCCCGCGCGTATCGCGATGACGCTTCCGGTCTGCGCTTGCGCTGAGCTGACAGTTGCGACAAGGGCCAGCAGACACGCCGAAACGCACTTTGAACTATTCATGCACTCCTCCAGGGTTCGCCGTTAACAATTTTTGAAGTCCGATAAGTTCAGATTTGAACGCCCTGCACAAAAAAAGAGAATGACGAAGGGGGTGGGCGCGGGTGGACCGCCCACCCTTCCTCGGCTTGTTCGAGGCTGTCAGTGCACCTCGAAGACCATAATTTCAGCGCTTGCGGTTCCGTGTTGTGGCACGGCAACGAAATAACGGTTTATTTGCGGCACCAGAAGCGCGGTCCTCGCGAGCGGACCGGTCGGAACTTTTCCAAGTAGCTTGTAGCCGTCAGGGGTGTTCTGCTCGTAAACCGATACGTCCCCATCACACGATGCATACAGGCGCTTGCTTGCAGCGTCAAAAACGAGATCGTCCACTCCTTTGGTGATCGGCAGAACGGAGAGCTCTTTGCCTGACTGGGTGTCGATCACCACGATGCTTCCGCTCCGGCATGCGATGAAGAGCCGGTGATTGGCTTCGTCATACGCCATAGCCACGTTGGTTTTCGCCAGGGTTACCGGCCAACTCGCGATGAGCGTACGCTTCTCGCGATCGATTACGTCCACCTGGCTCTTGGCTTTGTTGTTCAAATAAAGCCGCGAGCTCGACTTATCCAACACCATCGCCTCGAGCGTATCGCCGTCGACTTTGATGTCCACGACCTTCTTGCCTGCCGTGGTGTCCACGACGCTCAACATAGAATAGGTTTGGTGAACGTCGCCCCCGCCATTGTCAATGTAAAGAAGTTTGCTGGCGGGATCATAGCCGATCGAGTCTGCGTCTTCGAGCAGCTTGACGCTGGAAACAATCTTGTAGCTCTCACTGTCCACGATTTTCACGTCGCCGGCTTCTCCATCGGTGACATAGAGGCGCTTCAGATCTTCCCGATAAAGAATCGCGTGCGGCTTCTCGATTCCAGAAATCTTGTGAATGATATTTCCCGTCTTGAGATCGAACACCAGGACGGCCTTATATGCCTCCGGCGTGGCGAACAACCGGTTGCCGGCCAGATCGATTGCGAAGTGATCGAAATTTCCCTTCACATCCGCAGGAAGCTTGTAGGTCTGCGCCAGTTTCAGCGGAGCGGCTTCCTGGCTTTGCATCTTCGCTACAAAAAGGCCACACATCAGCAGAATCGCAATCGTTCTCTTCATCTTTTCCCCCGAAGGCTGAGTCAATAGTAATTTCAAAACGGCTGATTACCGGGCTCGCGATAAAGCGCACATCCGGCACGTCAAAGCATAATATCTATCCGCACCCAATCGAACTTAAGGCAACATTAATTTCTGTTTAGCCGTCTGGCTGCGCGAGAAGAGAAATCCCTTTCAAATACTGGCTATTCTCGGCTCCCTCCATGACTCTGCCTCGTAACAATTGCGGTGTGGCGTTGACGCAAATGCCGGTGTGGCATAGCATCCGCGTGGTTTTGACGGCCTCTGTATTGTTCTAAAACCAGTTCACATCCTTGCCTTCGGAGCGGAACGTATGAAACGCACTGTCTCGATCCTGTCCACCTTGTTGATGTCCCTGCCTTTCTTCGTGGCGGCGCAGGAAAAAGCCCCTCTAAAACTTGCCGCGACCATTCCTTTGCCGGGGCTCAAAGATGGAGACTTCGACCATTTTGCCGCAGACATTGACGGCCACCGCTTATTTTTGACCGCGGAAGAGAACGACAAGCTCGAGATCCTGGACACAAAAACCAATCAACGTCTCCACACGATGCAAGAGATCAAAGCCCCGCACGCGATTCTCTTCCGCAAGGATTTAAAGAAGCTGTTTGTGGTTGAAGGTGACGCCTCGGCAGTAAAACTTTATGACAGCGAATCTTACAAACCGGTTGGTGAAGTTAAAGTGTCCATCGACGCCGACTCAATCGCCTACGACGCCGCAACATCAAACTTGTATGTCGTGAGTGGCGGGCGGGAAGCGCATACGCCTTATTCGCTGATCAACGTGATTGACACCAACAATGCGAAGAAATTGCGCGACATCAAGATTCCTTCGGATCATGTGGAAGCGATCACGCTCGAGAAATCCGGCCCACGGATGTTTATCAACATCACCGGCCAGAACGTTGTGGGAGTCATGGACCGCAATAAATCCGAGCTCAGCGCAAAGTGGCCTTTGCCCGCCGGTGATAAACTCAACGTCGCGATGGCCTTTGATGAAGCGAATCATCGGCTTTTCGTAGTAACTCGAAATCCGGGGAAATTGATAGTTTTGAATTCGGACGACGGAAAAGTTATCGCTGACCTTCCGGCCGTGGGCATGGTGGACGATGCAGCTTATGACGCGCAGCATAAACGCATTTATCTTGCCGGCGACCAGTTCCTTGATGTCTTTGAACAGAAGGATGCGGATCACTATGCGCTGCTCGCTAGGATTCCGGGTGCATTTCGAGCCAAGACCGGGATTCTGGTGCCCGAACTCAATCGCTACTATCTGGCTGTCCCGCATCATGCGGGTAAGGAAGCCGAAGTTCGTGTGTATGACATTCAGCCATAAGCTGCCCAAGCTCCCGGTGAACTATGCGACGGCGTGATTTCGGCAGGACTTCCATCGCAGCGATTGGCGCCACGATATTCGCGAACTCCGCGAAAGGTGAGAAAAGTCCGGCGACTGGCGACTTCCCGAGAGCTCCCGGGCTGACAAGCTACGCCGGCAACTTTGTGTCTCGGACAAAGTACGAGGACATTCCCGCCAACGTAATTGAACTCGGCAAGAAGTCTATTTTGGACGGACTGGGATTGGCGCTTGCAGGTTCGCGGGCGGAGAGCGGCCCAATTTCCCGCAAGTTCGTTGAGCAATCCGGGGCGTGCGTTGGGAAGTCAACTATTATTGGCACCTCGCAAAAAACGTCCGCGCGATTTGCCGCACTTGTAAACGGGATTTCGATTCACGCCGACGACTTCGACGATACGCAACTCGCCGCGGCGAAGGACCGCGTGTATGGATTGCTGATGCATCCAACTGTTCCCGTGCTGCCCGCGATCTTTGCGCTTGCGGAACAACGTGCGATCAACGGAAAAGAGTGGATGCTGGCGTATCACCTGGGTGTTGAAGTGGAATGCAAAATTGCGGAAGCGATTGCGCCGCGACACTACGAGGATGGCTTTCACACTACGGGAACATGCGGGCCATTTGGCTCCGCGGCGGCTTGCGCCAAGATTCTTAATTTCGATCTTTCGAAAACTCTAAAGACTTTTGGCCTGGCGGCCAGCAATTCGGGAGGCCTGCGCGAAAACTTCGGCACCATGACCAAGCCGTATCAAGCCGGGCATGCAGCAGAGAGCGGAATCGTTTCCACGGAACTTGTGGGCCTGGGTTGGACCGCGGCGGAGCAAATCCTGGAAGCGGATCGAGGATTCTTCCACGCAGCGGGCGGATCGTACGATGCCACCGCGATCATGGATCGCCTGGGCAATCCATGGACTTTTGCCTCGCCCGGCGTTTCCTTGAAGCCATATCCCTCAGGCTCCCTCACCCATCCGGCCATGACGGAACTGGCGCGGCTGATTCAGGCGAGCAATATCGAAGCGTCCCAAGTGGAAAAAGTGGACGTGGGCGCCAATCACAACATGACCACAACGCTTCTCCATCACGATCCCAAGACCGGGCTTCAAGCCAAATTCAGCATGGAATTTTGCATGGCGATTCTACTGCTCGAGCGCAAGGCCGGGCTCGGTCAGTTTTCCGATAAGGTTGTGCGGCGCACCGATGTTCAGGCGATGATGCGGAAGATTAATTTCTATGTCGACCCCGAAGCGGAAAGGGCAGGCTTCGACAAAATGACTTCCCTTCTGAAACTCACGCTGAAAGACGGCAGAGTGATCACCGGGCAGGCCGCCTTCGGCAAGGGAAGCCCGGCTAACCCGATGACTTTTGACGAAGCAGCAACAAAATTCCGTGGCTGCGCCGAGTATGTTGATTGGCCGCAAGACAAAACTGAAAAAATAATTACGTTCGTCCGGACTCTGGAAACGGCTGCCGCTATCTCCGTGCTGTCGCCGCTCCTCTCCGCGAATGCAGGGTGAAAAAAGACCAATGAAAATGTTCAACATTGCGGTGATCGCGGGCGACGGAATCGGGAAAGAGGTGGTTCCCGAGGGCATCCGTGTGCTGGAAGCCGCGGGGAAGCGCTTCGGTTTTGGATTGAACTGGCGGGCATTCGACTGGAGCTGCGAAACCTACGCGCGAACCGGAAAAATGATGCCCGACGACGGTTTGGAACAACTGCGGCCATTCGACGCGATCTTTCTGGGTGCAGTCGGCTACCCCAGCGTACCGGATCACGTTTCTCTTTGGGGATTGCTGATTCCGATCCGCAGAACTTTTCGGCAGTACGTCAATCTACGTCCCGTGCGTCTGTTCGAGGGCATCGATTCCCCCCTGAAGAACTGGAAGCCCGGCGAAATTGATTTCACGATCGTTCGCGAGAACAACGAAGGCGAATATTCGAATATCGGCGGAAGGATTTATCAAGGCACTGAAGACGAGATGGCCGTGCAGCAGTCGGTGTTCACGCGTCGAGGCGTGAACCGTGTGCTGCGTTTCGCGTTTGAACTCGCGCGCGGACGAAACAAGCACGTGACGTCGGCCACGAAATCAAACGGCATTATTCACACCATGCCCTTTTGGGATGAGTGTTTCCGCGAAATGGCGGCGAAATTCCCGGACATTCGAACCGACCAATACCATATCGACATTCTTTCGGCGCACTTCGTTCGTCATCCGGATTGGTTCGATGTGGTGGTGGGCTCCAACCTCTTTGGCGACATTTTGTCGGACCTGGGCCCGGCGGTCGTGGGTTCCATCGGAATTGCTCCTTCGGCGAATCTCAATCCGGAAAAAGAGTTCCCCTCGATGTTCGAGCCCGTTCATGGCTCGGCGCCTGATATTGCGGGCAAAGGAATCGCCAATCCCATCGGCCAGATCTGGTCCGGCGCGATGATGCTGCGTCATTTCGGGGTCGCCGAAGCTGCGGACGCTGTGGAACGCGCGATCGCCGCGATTCTGGCCAACGCGAAGGTTCGCACGCCCGATATCGGAGGGAGTTCATCAACACAGGAACTTGGCGAAGCGATCGCAAAGCAGGTCAGCGCAAGTTAACAAGATTTTCGTGAAAGTCAGTGGGAGTGTATGCGAATCCTGAATCGAGATTGCCGACTCACATGAAATCAGATCGCAATGAAAATGGCGGCCGCAATTCACGGAAGCTCTCCCGCCGCAATGTCCTGGAATTGGCGGGATTGACTATCGGCGCCGCGGCATTCCCTTCCCCGTCGGCCTTCGCGCTGAATTCGGCGGGACAGGACAAATCGGCAAAATCCCCTGGTCCAGTGATGGGTCCGCTAAGCACCTATATGAGCGACGCGGCAAATCATCCTCTGCCCGAGGAAATCACCGAAAAGGCAAAACACCACATTCTGGACACTCTGGCAGCGATGATTTCCGGCTCGACTTTGCTTCCCGGGAAACGCGCGCTGGAATTTGCGCAGAATTACGGCGGCGATGAAAGCTGCACCGTGGTCGCCTCCAAGCTGTCGCGCGGAGCGATCGAAGCCGCGATGACCAACGGCATGCTTGCTCATTCCGACGAAACTGACGATTCGCACTCGCCGTCTCAGTCGCACCCAGGTTGTGCAGTGATTCCGGCAGCCCTTGCCGCCGGCGAACAATTTCACATCAATGGCACCCGCTTCATTCGGGCGGTCACACTTGGCTACGACATTGGCACCCGTGTGACGATGACGCTCGGCAGCCAGCAATTCGAAGCCGAGAGCCACTGGAGCACGCACAGCATCGCGCCTCTCTTCGGAGCGGCGGCGGCGGCGAGTTGCGCCGCGGGGCTGAACGCGCAACAGATGCGGTGGATGCTGGGTTATACCGGGCACCAATCGTCGGGTCTCGGTTCCTGGAATCGCGACACCGAACATATCCAAAAAGCATTCCACTTTGGCGGGATGACGGCTCGGAACGGAGTCACGTCTGCGTTGTTGGTCAAATCCGGATGGACCGGTGTTGACGATATATTTTCGGGCAAGGATAGCTTTTTCCTGGCCTACAACCCGAAGGCAGATCCTTCCGGATTGCTCGATAAACTTGGCTCGCGTTACGAAGTTGCACGCACAAACATCAAGAAATGGCCGGTCGGCTCGCCAATCCAGGCGGCACTCGATGCCCTCGAGCTTTTGCGCAAACAGCGGCCTATTGAAGCCGGTGAAGTGAAACAAGTGGACGTCCGCCTCGCAACCGATGAAGCCGCCATCGTCAACAATCGGGAGATTCCAGACATCTGCGTTCAACACATGATGGCGGTTGCGCTGCTGGATAAGACTGTCAGTTTCGCCTCAGCGCATGACCCATCCAAAATGAAAGATCCGGCCGTGCTGCGGGAACGCGCCAAAATTAATCTGATACCCGACGCCGACCTTGAGCGCCTGATGCCGTTGCGTGTCGCCATCGTCGAGATAGCCCTGGCGGATGGCAATCACCTTCGCCAGCGCGTAGACAACGTGCGCGGCACCCCCGAAAATCCCATGACCCGCGACGAAATCCTTGCCAAGGCCCGCGACCTGGTTACACCCGTCCTCGGCGCAGAGAAATGCTCAGCCCTGCTTCTCAAGATATTCGATCTCGAAAGCGTTGCAGACATTCGCGAGGTGCGGCCTCTGCTGCAACTCTCATGACGCGCTACCGCCACATACGACAGGTGAACCCGTGAGGATTGTTGACATCCGCGAAACGGTCGTGCCGATCAAATCGCCGATCCGCAACGCTTTCATTGATTTCAGCCAGATGACGGTCAGTGTCCTTGCTCTCATCACCGACGTCATTCGTGACGGCAAACCTGTGGTCGGCTTCGGCTTTAATTCCAACGGGCGTTACGCGCCGAGCGGCCTCTTGCGCGACCGCTTCATTCCGCGCCTTCGTGCCGCGGACGGCGAAACGCTTCTGGATGACACTGGCAACAACTTTGATCCCGCCCGCATCTGGGACGTTCTCATGCGCAACGAGAAGCCCGGCGGTCACGGCGAACGGTCGGTAGCCGTTGGAGTGTTGGACATGGCCGTCTGGGATGCAACAGCGAAAGTTGCGGGTGTCCCGTTGTTCCGGCTTCTCGCAGACCGGTATCGCGGTGGAATCACGGAAAGCAAGGTTTTTGTTTATGCGGCTGGCGGCTATTACTATCCGGGCAAAGATTTGAACGGGCTTCGCGATGAAATGGCCAGTTATCTTGATCTCGGCTATTCCGTCGTGAAAATAAAAATTGGCGGGGCTTCGCTCGCCGAGGACATCGAGCGCATCGAAGCCGTCCTCAAAATTCTGAAGACCCCCGATCAACTGGCTGTGGATGCTAACGGCCGGTTCGACGTGCAGACGGCGATTTCCTACGCACACGCGCTTGCCCCGCTTGGGCTGCGCTGGTACGAAGAGCCGGGCGATCCGCTTGATTACCACCTTCTAGCTAAACTTGCGCCGTTTTATGCCCCTCCCCTGGCAACGGGCGAGAACCTGTTTTCAGTGCAAGACGCGCGCAATCTGATCCGCTACGGCGGACTCCGGCCGGAGCGAGACGTTTTGCAGTTCGACTGCGCGCTCAGCTACGGACTGGTGGAATACCTTCGCATTTTGGAGATGCTGCGCGAGTACGGTTGGTCCGCCAAACGCTGCATTCCCCACGGTGGCCACCAGATGTCTCTGAACATCGCCGCAGGATTGGGGCTGGGCGGAAATGAATCCTACCCCGGAATCTTCCAGCCTTTTGGGGGATTCGCGGACGGCATTCCCGTGGAAGACAGTTATGTGCGGCTTCCGGAAATTCCTGGTATCGGGTTCGAGGCAAAAAACGAATTGTTTCGAGTCATGAAGGCAATGGTCGAGTAGCAGGCGCAAGATTTCGATTAGAGGGGACAGGAATGACCTATTCGCCCAAAAATGAGAAATTCAAGAACCGGCCGGCAAAATTTTCCCGCCGCCGCCTAATCAAGTTGGCTGGCTTGTCCGGTGCCGGTGCGGCGATCTCACCGGGTTTCTCAAAAGCTGCCGCCCTTCTGGGTTCAGATCAGTCATCGAACGCCGTAAGCCCCATCATGCAGCAGCTCAGCGCGTACATGAGCGCAGCGGGCTCGCGCGCACTGCCTGAAGAAGTGGTGGAGAAGGCTAAGCAGCACATTTTGGATACGTTTGCCGCAATGATTTCCGGCTCTGGGCTGCCACCGGGTCGCGCCGCATTGGAATTTGCGCGCGCTTACGGTGGAAAAGAAATTGCTACCGTTGTGGCGTCCAAGATTGTTTGCGGCCCGATTGAGGCTGCCTTTGCGAACGGAGTGCTTGCGCACTCCGACGAAACCGACGACTCGCATGGCCCTTCGCGCTCACATCCCGGGGTGTCCACGGTTCCTGCGGGTTTTGCGTCCGGTGAACAGTACGAAATCAGCGGCGCGCATTTTATCCGGGCGGTCACTCTCGGCTACGACATTGGCACGCGCGTGTCCATGAGCCTCGGTGGCCCTGGCTACCAGGCGGCGACTCACCGCAGCACGCATGGCACCGCAGCGTGTTTTTGCGCGGGAGCCGCGGCGGGATGCGCGGCAGGCTTGAGCGCGGAACAGATGCGCTTGCTGCTGGACTATACAACGCAACAAACCTCTGGAATCGGTGCGTGGTCGCGTGACGCGGAACACATGGAGAAGGCATTTCTCTTCGCGGGAAAACCGGCGGGCGTCGCGGTTCTGACCGCTTCAATAATCCGCTCTGGCTGGAGCGGCGTGGAAGATATCTTTTCCGGCTCGGACAATTTTTACGAAGCACTGGCCCCGCGGGAAAACGGAGCGATCAAAGCCGATCCGTCGCTCCTCGTGGATAAGTTGGGAGAGCGATACGAAATCGCCCGCACCAACATCAAGAAATGGACCGTTGGCTCTCCGATCCAGGCGCCACTGGACGCTATGGTCATTTTCTTCAAGCAGCGATCGTTTACGGCCGATGACGTTCAGAAAGTGGTCGTCCGCATCGCCACCGATGAAGC
>WNFR01016345.1_pt1 | contig 14540 bp, 16 predicted proteins | sample 5400221 | NCBI WGS metagenome assembly WNFR01 (sample SAMN13153357, study PRJNA577476) | soil metagenome | isolation source: 40 cm soil under Madrone tree | place: USA:California | collected 2016-06-14 | reverse complement strand
CTCCGTTTTCGTCGCAGCCCGTTGCTCAAAGCCATCCCATGGCATATGACCCGAACCACAGCCCATCAGTTGTGGACAACCTGGCTCTTGGTATTCGTGGTATGGTTGTCGAGGATGATGCTTCCCTTTCGCAGCAAACGCCCCCCTATCGTAATGGAAACCATGTGTCTTCAGGTGCTCCAAGTGCTTTGCCTCACGTCCGTGCTCCACCGTTGCAGCCCCATCGGGGACCCTACACGGCATTCCCACCTGAGTATGCTGCATATTACCCAGGCACTCCCACTGGTCAGTATTTGGCATTTTTATTATCTCTTTCTGATTAACTTCTGCAGACCCGTCTGTATATGCTCCGTCCCCAGTTACTCCGAGTGCAATACCGGCGAGTTTGTATCCACCAGTGGGTCTACGATGTGTACTGTCTATAACTTTCTCATGCGAGTTTTACAGCATGGTGTGTTTTACGAGTATGCGGGGCCACCTAGACCGCCCGGTTCTCAATTCTATTATCCCTCCCAACCAGCACTATACCATGCTGGCCATTCACCAATACTTTCACCTCATATTACTGTCCATGTACCTCCAATAGTCGGTGACCATAAGAGAGATATCCAGGTGCGTTGGGCTTTTCACAACCCACATTGTTCGCCAAGTGATTATGTGTCTCCAACAGATTCCTCCACATGGGTTAAGTTATGGTTCTATCAGGTCCTCACCGTCTCCCCACCAGTATTCCAGCTCGCCCCATGTGTATGCAGCTCACGTAGAGTACGGTGCGCTTCATCCTGGAATGCATCCTGGAGCACCGGGTGCCATGTACACAGGTCTTGGTCCACATACGATGCATTTTTATAACCATGGGGCCCAGTTTGCTCGCCATCGAGATGGCGATACGGTCGCGATTCGCAGTCCAATTTTGGAAGAATTTCGCACCAATCGGACTCGCAAGTGGGACCTTTGCGTAGGTGTCTACTTTTTATTATCGTCTTTTGAACCTAGCGTCACACTCCATGCCAGGACATTTATGGACATATTGTAGAATTTAGCGGTGATCAACATGGCTCTCGGTTCATCCAACAAAAGATAGAAATAGCCTCCAGCGAGGAGAAGCAAATGATCTTTGACGAAATTGTCCCTGACAATACTTTACAGCTCGTTCAAGACGTCTTTGGCAACTACGTTAGTCGTCCACGATTGCACTTGGTATCATACTCACGTCTTGGTTATTAGGTTATACAGAAGCTTTTCGAACATGGTACCCAAGTCCACAAGACTTTATTGGCCAACGCAATTGAACCGCATATAGCCCAATTGTCTGTACAAATGTATGCATGCCGCGTTGTTCAGAAGGTAAGATCACTGCCTGCTTATTTTCTTTCCGCTTCTTATTGTGCTGCAGGCCATCGAGTATATCCTTCCAGAGCAACAACTTGCAATCGTCAAAGAATTAGAGCCACACGTGCTTAAATGCGTCAAAGACGCAAATGGCAATCATGTTCGTCCTGCCTTGTCTACTTGTCGTTTCTTCTGACGTCCTTCCAGGTCGTGCAAAAGCTTATCGAGCGTGTACCAGCCGATCGTCTAAGTTTTATTTCGGCTTTCAAGGGTAGCGTTTTTGAATTGTCGACCCATCCTTATGGATGCCGAGTTCTTCAAAGATGTTTCGAGCACCTGGGGGAAGAGCAGACTAGACCACTCATGGATGAACTCCATAAGTATATTATCAACCTCATGCAAGATCAATTTGGGGTGCGTCCGAGGATATCATAAGGTCACAGGTGGTCGTCAACTTATTTTTGCAGAATTATGTCGTGCAATATGTTCTCGAGTACGGCAAGCAGCACGACAGAGCGCTTGTTATCTCCAAGCTTCGAGGACAGATGCTTCACATGTCACGTCATAAATTCGCTTCGAACGTCTGCGAAAAGGCTCTCCTTACAGCCGATGCGGAAAGCCGTCGTGCTCTCATACAGGAGGTGATGACATCTAAACAAGATGGCGTGAGCCCGATTGCCACGATGATGAAGGATCAATACGCGAGTGAGCGATTACTTTTTCGCCTCGTCGTCGAGATATCACTGACATATTCCTCAGACTACGTCCTACAACGTGCGGTTTCCGTTGCAGACCAGGAACAAAAACGCGAGTTGATCAGTAAGATCAAGCCTCAATTGGTTAGTATGCGAAGGTATTCCAGTGCTTACAGCAAACACCTGCTTTCAAGTAAGTAGATATACAAATGTTTGTACGATTTGGGCCTGACACGCTTTCTCCCTTGACCTTGTTTCTGCACTTAGTCGAGCGTCTGTTGACGCAAGCAGGAGAGAGTCTGTCTTGATTTGCGCAAGTTTCTTTCACCAACAATCATTGTCACTGTTCCGCTTCATCGTTTTGTGTTCACTCTGCAACTCTGCAATGCACCTGTCAATTCGGCTTATACCACTCATGCGTATTGCCCGCACATTAATTAGCTTTATATCGAATACTTCACAGGTATCGTTCACTCTCGTACCCAAGCTCAATCGTTCTCGTTGTTCTCGCTCCCGTTCTCCTACAAGTGTTACCGTCTCGTAGTTTCGTCATGGAACTTGGCATTATATACTTGACCACGATCTACTTACTATTCACCATGCCTTTTTCATCTCTCTGCTTCATACAATCGCACATCACACAATATTAATATAGCATTCGTTCTTAGTAGTCCAACTCGGGTACCGAACAAAGCAGAACAAACAAATTCGCTAAAGGTCGGCCGACGTGGAGGGCCGACGTGGAAGTGTGAACCGTGTTCATTCACGGGTTGTGTCCCTAGTTGTCCCTCCAAGTCTCCGTCACTGCCCATCATCCACTGAGTCACCATGGAAGAAGCTGCTGCTCTCTTTGGCTCAGCTGACTCTAACCTCGATCCTTTCGGAAGCATCGACGGTAGCGGTAGCGACGACCTCGTTGAAAGTGCGACTTTTCCTCCGAGCGAACCTTCACCGCCGGAGATACAAGAAGCTAATAGTCGAGGTGTCTGGTATAATGGCCAGTCCAACCACTATCAATCTCAAGGTTCATTACAAGAATACAGCTGGCAGAGTGGTGATGATGTCAATGGTCATTATAACTCGCAGCCACGTTATGGGGAATCGACTTCGTCAACCAACTCGACCTATCCCCAACAGTTGAACCTCCATGAGAGCGACCATTCTCAGTATCTGGCGTCACACGACGGTGAGTGACCTTTGTGAGAGTAGCTCACTACGTGCCTGAACCTGAACTCAGTCGGACATATCCATCACAAACAACAACACCATAAACCAAGTACCGCGCAAGTGATATTTGAGCGACGTTCAATTTCTCAGCCAGGTGGTGGCTTACCTGATGATTCTGCTTCGTCCGCCTCCGCCTTGCATACGCGTGCTGCCCACGAGTCAGCATTTGATCCTTATAGACCTACAGTACAGCAACCGACCAACGTTGGTAGTTCTTCCATGTACTCGGAGCCTCCTTTGTCTTCCTCCCATGACCACTCAGCTGTGTACTCACCATACCAGCCAATATCTAGCGGCGCACCTCCGATTCCCCAGCCGGGATACCAACCATATTTGGTACCTGCCAATCCACCCCTTTCTCAAACAGGTCCTGCAGTGAGTGCTAAGGACATCACTCCCGACCCTTCTCAGGCTACTGCGTTGTATCGCCCCAAAACGTTCAACGCGTACGATCCTCCTATTCCGCCTCCGAAGTCTACTACTAGATACCCATCTGGAGCGCCGGGATCGTCCCGGATGTTTTCTACCACCAGTGTTGCGCACGGATATGCTGCACAGGGAGCAAGGCATGTCGTACAGCACACGAATGCTGCTCATCCACCCCTGCTAGATAGGTACGCTGCACAAGTCCAGCCGCCCCTCGTCCCCAAGCGTGTTGCACATGCGTCGCCCCCTCACCGCGACCCCTACCCACACATAGCGCCCAGATCATCTGTTCATCCCGGTCCCACTGTCGGAGTTCCTCATCATTCCTCGGCACAGAGACTAGACCCACCTTATCCCCACCATAATACCTTGGACCACACTTCTCCGTTCAACGTCCCAAGTAACGGCCCTGTAGCAGAGGACACCTTGGTCAACGAACTTGGCTATCCGGCCACTGTTTCAGGTGACAGTGCGTCTTACAATGAACGTATCATCCGGCCAAATCAACGGGGAGAGTTCACCGAACGCGAACGTAGTCTAAATACTTCGATGTTATATGATCATTTGGACACAGCGGGGGAGTTCGGTCGTGCCGTTACCAACCATGGTTACTCTCGAGAGGTTTCTCGATCACCACCAATTCAAAGGGGAAAATACGAATTGTCTGGCTACACACCTGCACATGAAAGGTCTCAGTCTCCCAGTGGCTCGTCAGTGCATAGTTCCCGATCATCTAGGCGTGATTTGGCCTCTCCTAAGTTTGCTGGATCCGTGCCCCATCCACCCGTCACTGCGGGACCCTACACAGATCCTAAGTCTTCTGTCTCCAGGGTCTCTTCCCCCGCTTCCGTCCGGTCGTTGAAATCCTCTCACGTCTCTTCACATGGTCCTTACGCTCCCACCCGTAGCGTAGAACCCTCCACGTCGACTAGGGATCGCTCTATGTCGAATAGTTCACTTGTCTCCTCTCATTCTTCCGTTGCCTCAGACCCATACACTCCCTCTCGTCGTAGCCAGAATGCTTCCGAAGCATCTAGCTCAGCGTTGGGGCACCACACTTCCCGTGTACTTTCTCATGATGTGGACCGCTCTCATGGTGGCCAAACTCTAATGTACCCAGCTCAAACACACCCTCTATATGCTCCATCTCCCTCCCTCTTGGGTAGCAATGACCCTCTTGGCAGGACTTCAAGTCGAGCGCCTGTAATCAGCTTTGGATTCGGTGGGAAGCTGGTACTTTGTTTCCATGGTTCGAACACTTTGAATACTGGATTCGACATCGCTCTTTCCTCGAGACAAACGACCGGTATCCAGTTGCGGCCTCTACATGCAGTCATTCCTGAATCCGCATTGGAACATATTTCAACATCGTTTCCCGGTCCTTTGTTCTGCGATCCCGGTCCGCCAACCGGTTTGGTACGTGCTGCCGCAGCAACACAATCTAAGAACAACAAAGGCAAGGTCATCAAATATTTGGAAGAGCGTGCAGAAGAAATCTCCCGCGGACTAGGTTACCTTGGTCAAGGGAGCCCTGAGCGCAGACAGGCAGAAGGAAAACACGTACTCGTGAGATTGCTCAAGGTCCAATTAGAACATGACGGACATTTATCTGGCAGGTAAGAAATCCCTCAAGCTAAGTGATATGACCCTGATTTTTAACGATATCTCCAGCCCTCAAGTGGAAGCTTCTGTCCGGGCCATCCTCGTTCCCCGAGTCAGCGATGCTTCCGGTTTAGAACAATCGACGACGTCTCCAAAGGCGACTTTGTATGGCCTTGACGGCGCTGTAGCACCACTTGGCTTATCTGCATTTGACTCGCACAGTCGTGTCTTATCTGTTCAGACTGTCAGATCATCAGCCCTTGATAAGATTCAGGACCTTCTCGCTCGAGGGGAACGTACAACCGCTTACCGCTATGCCCATTGAAGGTGGCTTATAGTCTTTATTCTGGCCAAGGTGCCGCATCTGGTGCGTTGGAAGCCTATCCACTGCGTACTTTGGTCCATTGACCACATTGGTTGAACAGTACAAGACCTCGTCCCGCCAATGTCTCTAGCCAAAGGGAACGAGACGCCTCACCTTCCTATCATGTCTCATATTACCCCAATATCTCCAAATGCCCATCCTCATACCACGGCAGTTCCTATTCATGCTGATGTGTTAAGTAAATGGCCAGTTACTGCTGCCATGCTCATTCCGGGCCCTTCTGCTTCTGAATGTTCGGCAGCTCTGGTTGCTCTTGGAGATTGCCTTTTTGCAAATCAGTGGGTAGAAGCTGCACATGCATGGTACGTGTCACGCTTGGCAGCTCAACTAATACTTGCGATTGAGTTCTAATCCACGTCGCAGTTACCTCCTCGCTCCCCAGAGCAGTGTACTTGGAACGATCGGCTCGCCTGGGCGTGTCGCACTCGTTGGATCACGTGGTCCAACTGCTGTCCCAAATTTCCACGTGAACGACGACGCAATCGTCCTTTCAGAAATTGTTGAATTCGCTCTTTCATTAGCACCTCCATCTAAAGGCCAAGAATCATTTAACGGGCTACCCCACTTGCAACCATACAAACTAGTCCGGGCTGTAAGCTTGGCAGAGATGGGCCACGTATTGGCGGCGAATAGGTCAGTGTCAGAAGTATATTATGTGAGGAAAGACTCAATCGCGCGCAGGTACTGCGAGTCCATCACCACGTGCCTAAGTCGAACCCCTACGGGATCACACCTAGAGTTGGTAGAACAGTTGAAGGAACTCAGTGATAGGTTGGTTGGTGCCCCGCGACTAGACAAGACAGGCTCGTGGATCGGTGGCAAAATGTCCCGCCCTAGCCTCGATAGCTTTGGAAACTGGCTTGGTGGCCGCCTCACCGAGTTCGTGGCTGGTGGCGACGACTCTCCTACGGCAACTGGCGAAATTACACCTCATGAGAATAAGGCGTTCGCTGGGCCATTCTCCCATTATAGCACAATCTCCTCATCTACCACTTCCAAAGCCCCTTCCCCTCAGCCGACTGTCGTGAACCACAACGTTTTAGTGGATGCCCAAAGCAAGTTTCCCCTCAGAACCGGCTCCGCACAAGCCGTTCGTCTCAACCCACATGTTCAGATCGATCGCGCATCGTCGGCAATGGAATACCGGCCAATCCGAAATTCGTCTCCAGGTCCGCGTATTGCGTCTGCTAGTGCCGCCACAACGCGCTTCTTCCACGCAAGCTTTAGTAACGACGGATACCCCCAGGCGAACACTTCCGAAGGTGCCTACCGGCAGTCAGAGAGCCAATCACAATATTCTGGCTTTAGCGCGGACAGTTGGTGGGGTTCCACGAGTACGGAAGAGTCCAATACTGCAACTCCGACTGTCACTATGTTCCCCAATGATCGCCCAACCTCGCCTTCTGGCTTAGTGTCATTGATGGACGAGTCGTCGATGCACGTAGCACCTGCGTCTGGGGCACTGTCGCGTTCCTCAACCCTACCAACACACGACGAAGACGATGATGACGATCTTGGTTTGGGAAATTCCTCCGAAAAGCGCAAAACTTCATCAAATGATTCGGACACAGGCAAGGAGTCTGTGCCAGACGCGAATGCGGAACAAACCACCACACAATCACGACTAGGTAACATTCGTTTATTGACGATTCACATGTGCTCACAGCATGGCTGAAGGGCAGAAGCCTAGCCAGCAATCGTCCGGCTGGTTCAGCCGTTGGTGGAACAGAGAGGGATCGAGCGGCCCAATTAAGGCGACACTCGGGGAGAACAGTAGTTTCGTATATGACAAGGAGCTCAAGCGTTGGGTAAATAAAAAGGTGAGCTTCAACAGTGTATACGTGCGGTTTCCCAGTCTTAAGTCGTTGTAGGCTGGCACCGAAGCTGCTGGCACCGAAGCTATGCAACCTCACCCCCCGCCCACTCGAGCCCAAACTGCATCCCCCCGCCATAATGCACCAAGAACACTAACTGGTACTACCGCACCCCCGCCTGCCCGCGCAGCTTCGGCCATCGATCTCACAGCATCTCCTCCGAAGCGCATGGTACCCCGCCCCCGATCAACCTTAGCATCAGCGGAGGGGACAAGTGACGTCAATGGTGCACCTCATGGTCCAGGTTCGACGGCTTGGCCTTCACCAATTCCTTCTGGTTCTCCGACACCCCCACCCAGCCGTCCGCGGTCGCAAGCGACGAAGCGTAACCTGCGCAGCCGTTACGTGGATGTCTTCCAGCAGCAGACAGTGGAGTTCTAAAGATATATGTTGCCTTCAGTAATACCAGTACAGCGCTGAACATTGCACTATCGCTGTTAATCGGTCATGTTTTTATGTCTTGTTTTTAATATCACGTCGTTCGCATCCGTCCTTTAATCTATCTATCACGATGCATCGGAAAGCTGCTATGCATCACCACATTTTATGAGATGACCTTAGTCCTACTACGAAATAGAGATCATAGGATAAGTTTAAAAGGATAGCCTAATTCGGATGATGTTAGATAACACTTGGCAACGAGGAATATCATCATACCTTTATTCTTCACCCTGAAGAATGACACGAGTACTGAGAAAAGAATAAATACCACTGCTGACCACACGTATATCTGAGTGCGTTGTCTGGTGGGAGAGGATTGGAGTGGCGCCACAAGCGTGAGCATCAGGAAAGAAGCCGACAATAGACCATCTGCAAAACCAATAAAGGCTAGTCACGAATTTGATAGAAAACAACGTACAGAGGGTCGCAACGACGGTAGTTTCTTGGCCGTACTGAGATTGGAAACCAGGCGCTATCCACGAGCCGTCCGCGGCTGTATTAGGCATGCCACGGATTCGAGTGAACATATAACCTGAGGTCATGACCAGGCTAGTGAGTACTGTGATGGTTGCCCATGTCCAGCGGCTACGAAGAACGGGAGCTAGGAACCGAATAGCCAAGACACCAGACAAAGTAAAGAATGCCCCAGTGCCCCACATTGTCCAGTCGATGGGGGAGCGGTATGGTATAGGCATGGGAGTAAATGCAGAGAGCTGCTCTGCAAGGGGTTGGGCATCAAAACCGCTGTCGAAAATGATCAAGTGGCCACTTATCCGACGTGCAATGCACTCACTGCGAGAATTCATAGGTAATAGGAGTGTCCGGATTGGCAGACTTGCGGGGACCCGTCGCCGCAGGATAGTTCAACACGACAGGTGCGGACTGTAAACCCGTCTATTCGCCCAGTAAGCTAAAGTTTCTAGGTGGCAAATAAACCAAAAAAAATAATTACTCGTTGGAAGACCGTTTGACCGTCATCAAAATCAAGGGTGGCGAAGAAATGCGAGTCGCGCTGAGACTTGGGCACCTTGGACCATGCCTTGGCAACAGCCAACCAGGACGGATCAAATTCCCTGCGCACTCAGTGAGACAAGTTACGAGAAACAAACGGTTGTAACTGACCTGCACGGAGCGCATTTTCGCCTTTTGTCGAGTGCAGTAAAGTGAATGGACGCGGACCAGTCGCGTTGAGGTGAAATGATTAAATCAAAAGTCTTGGCATCGAGTTTGACGACACCGTTGTTGTTTGCTGCTAGTTTCACGAGTTGCTGGTGGGGGCTATCTTTGGCAGCGAGGACGATAGCTGGAAGGGCGAGCAAAAGAAAGAGTGGGAAGAGCATGAGAGCAAAGAGCAAGTCAACGTGGCCCGGAACGCAAGCCCGGAATTCGGACGGATTTGACGGCACGGACGCGGTCGCGGTGCGTCTCGCTTCTTGCCATCGCTTCTTGCCATCATGTCCCATGCCCTCCTCCTGCGTTTGTTCCTTTCCCCTTCCTTTTTCTCCGTTCATGTTGCCCTTCGCTATCTCATGTTATATTCTGACAACATCGGAATCACGTACTATCTCACTCGTCGACTTTTGGAATTCACTATCGACGAGCTTCGGGACGTCTGGGGTTTCATATGGTGAACATAGGTGTTCGTTACAAACACCTTTGAACCCGTTTTAACACACTATCTCAGCCATCTGCTTGTCTCCAGACCGTCTCGATCTCGGGCGCTCGAGTGTTTCGTCATGGACATTTCCCGCAAGTCAACTCACATAGCCATGCTTGTGTGTAGTCCGATTGTTTTAATAGCCGCATATGTTTTTCACGAGCTTAGACACTATGGTTCATGCAAGCATCGTTGAGGGACTTTTCAAGTACCAATCATGCTCCGGAATCATTATTAATTTGTCAACGGACATTGCTCATGTGCCATGAACTCATATTCGGGGATATACCTCTGCCCACGACATCGACATATCCGGGGCTTTCGTCGCCTTCTTTACCACAATTCTTACGGAAGAAGGTGAAGCCCCATCTTCATCCGGCATTAATTGGCATGAGTATGGTATTGGCCAGTTCACCCGGCCTCCCTTCCCTCTCAAGGGTTATGGGGAAGATTGCCATCGAGCAGGGACGAATAGATGAACAAGGCTCTGAAGTCAAAAGCCTAGAACGGCACGAAGATGACTTAGCTCAAGGGAGGGCTGCGTCAATATATCAACGTTCCACAGAAGACGAGGAGGTTGAGGTTGACAGCCCTTCCGGAGATGTGGAAAATGCCGAGGGTTCTAGCAGATCTCCCGCGCTCCCCGAAGGAGCAAACTTGCAGAAGCAAGTCGCAGGCACCAGGCGGCAGCGCGAAACAAACCGCGCGGTGCGCACTAGTCCTAGCCTCTCACTTCCTCGAAAAGAGGATCAACCGCCCAGATTCTCAGATGACCCTCTGGGGCAAATGGATTTCGTCCCTCCAACAACCGTGACTCAATCGGTCCCATCGCTACCCTCTGTCAAGCAACCTCATCGGCCAAGTTTGTTGAATGCGTCGGAAATTCTATTAAACAGATATGACTTTGGGTCACAGATCCATCTTTTGCGCAGTCACTTTTGTCGGTCTGAGGTCTGTGAACATTCCTTTGCTTTATCTCGTTTTTGATCAAGGTTATAGGTCCAATTTATATTGAATCTAGAAAGTATTTCAAACAGACTCGTGGTTGTCCCCAAACCCGCCAGAGTGAGTGCTTTGCGCGCTGAGTTGACAGCACTCAACCACCGACTACCTGCGGAGGTAAGTGATATAGTACCTGGGGTGACACCGGACTCATTGCTCCGAGGTTTGTATGCCGTTATGGTGCTCCAGTGCGGATGAAGTCTCATCTTCACAATCTATTCCATCACCACATCACCGCATTGTTCGTATACCCCCGGGTGAATGCGTCGTATTGAACTCGGCAGAGCGTGCCCCATATCTACTAGTGGTCGAAATTCTTCATAACGATCTTGATTTTGACCCGGACAACCGACCTAATAAGTCTGCCTTACAGAGGATTGTGGCTAAGGAGAGCGAAAAAAGAGGGGCATCAAGGGATCTCATACCTTTTGCATCTACCTCGTCTAGCCAGGATCAACCTTCCATCCGAATAGACGTATCCGACGCGGTTCTGGGCGAAGACACATCTGAGATGGAAAGCGGGCCATTCGCACCTATTTCTACCGTTAAATCTGCGGTATCTGCGCCGTTGGCTCAGACCCAAGGAGAAGAAGAGGAAATTGACCTCGTTGAACAGCTCTATGGAGACGAGGGGTCGTTGAGGTCGAAGCCTCTAGATCTCTCGGACTCTATTGTTCTCCGGCCGACACCAAGAAACAAGGATCTAGACTTGGCTGCTTGGTCACGTTCATCATCACAGCCGACCACTCCGTCTTTGGAGCAAAACGACACTGGATTCGCTGTGGCAGGCTCCGACCACCGACGCTCCAATTCACGGAACTCAACTTCTCAACCAATTGCGGTTTCGCGCTCAGGTCAGGGCCAGAATTTAACTCTGGAGGACTATTCTGAGCGGATGCGAACTGCGGCAGTGATGCTTTCCCAGCTGAACGCCAATCTCATACGAGAGCCGGTCAGTCCCGCACCTGGCACTCAAGAACACATGCCAAGTCCGCCGGCAGGCTCGTTGAAGTGGCTTTCCAGTTCTTCGTGGTTCACGGTTGTTGCTCCATACTCTCCGGCTGCGAGCGAAGCTGGCCCGTTACACCCCTCATTGGCTGGGACCTCTCAAGAACCACTCACATCGCACCCGCAGCGGATGAAACTCCACCCATCTGAGGCGGCGGCGATTCGCGACCGTATCATGAATGAGATGTTAGCGCTCGAAGAGGAGCGCATGCAGCGCATGCGAGAAAATCGCGACGACCATAGCGCGCTAAGAATCGGTATGGCGATGACCAATACGATGGAAGACGAAGGCATTATACGGCGCGAACTGAACAAAGTAGACCCGTCAGCGGTTGTTTTTAGTGAGAGTTGGGCAGCAAAGAAAAGCCGGGTACGGCAGGAGTCGCCCTACGGTCACTTAGGCAAGTGTGTATCGAGTCACTCGTCGCCTGTTTCTCTGACACACCTCCAAGCTAACTGGGATTGTTTATCGGTGATTGTCAAGACCGGCGGCGATCTCCGCCAAGAGCAGCTTGCGGTTCAGCTCGTCCAAGAGTTCAGGCGTATATGGAAAGAGGAAAGCTGCCAATGTTGGGCGCGATAGTATGCTACTTTTATTTCGCTTTCCTCGTGGAGACAGAACTGACCTCATTCTCAAGCTTTCGCATCCTTATCACGGGGGGATCTTCTGGTCTCGTTGAAACCATCACGGATGCCGTCTCGATACACTCAATTAAGAAGGCAGAATATGCACGTCGGTTGGCAGAAGGTCAATTGGGACATGTCTCCCTTCTGGATCATTTTAAGAATGTGTGTTTATATTGTATGATCCCCGTTTCTGCTGATATTCTCTCAGACCTATGGGGATCCCTCTTCTGCAAAGTTCGCACGTGCCCAGCAAAACTTCGCAAAATCACTCGCCGGATATTCCATCATAACCTATCTTCTCCAGATCAAAGACCGCCACAACGGCAACATCCTGCTGGACCGCGATGGCCATTTGATCCACATCGATTTTGGATTCATGCTCTCCAACTCACCGGGAAACATCGGCTTTGAGGCCGCTCCGTTCAAGTTGCCTTTAGAGTATGTCGAGGTATTGGGTGGCGCAGATGGCGAGCCATTACGAGGATTCCGAAGATTATTTCATGAGGGATTCGAGGCCGCGCGAAAACACTGCGACAGGATTATTACAATAGTGGAACTCATGCAGAAAGGTATGTATGGCGTGTCGAAACCTTGTGCTTGAAGCATCATACTGACGTTGGAGGGCTGGCTGGAAGACTCCACTCTACCCTGCTTCGCGGCTTCTGGAGAGCAGACTGCTACACAGCTCCGGGAACGCTTNCACATTCACTCGTAGCAGAACACGTCGAGAAGCTCATCGACTCGTCCCTAGGTTCAACCTGGACACGATTGTACGACTCGGTACGCACAAAATCTATTTGTTGACCCGTTTCACTCGCGGCTTACTGTCCGGTCTAGTATCAGTACTATTCTCAGTCCATCCTATGATCCCGTACTAGTCAGTCTCAACCCAACTACACAGCACAGCACAGTTTCGTATATCACTGCAGCACGCTATTTATATGAATAGGTAATCGTCCAATGGATCAACGTAATAGATAGCGCAACATCAATTCAAAACTACTCAAACAGTCGATCATATTTTGGCATGCATGAGTACCAATGATAATCTGTCACCATATCATATGAACAGTCAGGTTGTGGACAACGCCCAATTGGTGATGTGGCTCACCGAAGTTGTCAAGAAGCGGATCACACCAGCATCTACCCTGTTTGTGAGAATCACTCATTGGGCAGTGTTGGAAGGGTTCATGGCGGTAACCAATCTCATGGAAAAAGTGCAGTTTGTCCTTCGATGAGAGTAAGGCAGCACCAATCGAGTGCACAGGCGCATCACCCCAGCGCTCGTAATAAAATCCACCCTCTTTCTCAAGGTGTTCGAAGAATTTCATGTAAGCCTCGCCACGCCAGAAGTCGAGATCAGCGATCTCAAAATTGCTCCAGACTGAGTGCAGTCAGCACGTAATGAAGCAGCGAAACGGGCCATGAAACGCACAATGGCACCTGTTATATGTGAGCCCACCATCGTCAGACAGGAACCCCATTCCGTTATTAGGGGCGACAAGGTCAGGGTTCTGATCCATAAACTCTGATTGATGTGAAAATGATCAGCGAAACTTGCGAGCGAGCGAACGGACACAATGATAGCACCTCTGACAGTCTTCCAGAGCGTTTCAATCGTCTCTCCATACTCAGGAAGGCTAATGGTGAAACCTGCGCAAGATCAGACCCAGAAGAGAAGGTATTTAATATTCTCGCACCGTAAACCTTTTCATGATCTTGCATGAAGAGGAACGGGTCAAAATCAAGGTCACAGAAGAAAGTCACATCGGGCCTGGCATGCTTATAAGTGGGAAAAGGCAGCAAGTAGAGGACGAAACCCACTCCACCCGCCAATAGTACTTGTATTTCGCTAACAGCTCGTGCCTGAAGAAAAACTAGGGTCGAGTAGGTCAGACGATTGGTACGGAGCACGAGGAAGCTCACGCCAGAATTGAAGCGGCACATGTTCCGGTATCTTTGTGACGTTAATATCCAACGCAACGCCAATATAAAAAAAACTTTGTACATACGGTACGCTTCCTGGAAACAAGGGAAAGCTATGGCGCGATTTCCGCAGCAGTTAGAGTGAACTCACCTCCATAGATCACACTGTTTTGCACCATCGCCTCCCGCGCTGCAGAAGCCTTTTCTTCATCTATCCAGTCTGGCTGATGCCAATGCTCTGGAGGAATGAGTCCGAACTCGACGGTCCCATCGATCAGTGCAGTCACCCTCCTGCAGCCGCGTCGGATGACGACGATGATGAGTGAGACGAACAAACG
>WNFR01004370.1_pt1 | contig 14540 bp, 11 predicted proteins | sample 5400221 | NCBI WGS metagenome assembly WNFR01 (sample SAMN13153357, study PRJNA577476) | soil metagenome | isolation source: 40 cm soil under Madrone tree | place: USA:California | collected 2016-06-14 | reverse complement strand
TCCACCCAGAGCGTCAAGCACCGGGCGCGCGAATAGCTCGAAGGTGACCATAGTCGAGATTGGGTTTCCGGGGAGGCCGAAAAAATACTTGTGGGCCTCTGTTTCTGAACTGGCTTCGCGGGCGGGGGCGCCCGCGCCACATGGGATCCAGCCAAATACGACTGGTCTGCCTGGTTGGATCAGCGCTCCGGTGAAGAAGAACTCAGCCTTTATGCTGGTGAGCACTTGCTCGACAAGATCATACTTCCCCATTGAAACACCACCGGTGATCAGCAGCAGGTCTGCGTCGAGTCCTTCTACCAGCAGTTCGCGCAGCCGCTCCGGCTCATCCGGTGCGATCGGCAATAGGACGGGCTCTCCGCCCGCGGCCAGGATCTGCGCGGCAAGCGAGTAGCTGTTTGAATTGCGGATCCGATTGGGCCCAGGTGGCACATCCACATCGACCACTTCGTCGCCGGTAGAGAGCACCGCGATTTTAGCTTTCGCATTCACCACCAGCCGCGAGCGGCCTACTGAGGCCGCTACGGCAATCTCGCGATAGCCCAAGCGCGATCCCGGCGAGAGCAGCTTGTCGCCGCGCTTGGCTTCTGCGCCGGATGGAACGATATTTTCTCCTTCGACAACACGCCTTTGGATCTGCACGTGATCTCCGGCGCGCGAAGTGTGTTCCACCATCACCACAGCGTCGGCACCAGTAGGCACTGCCGCGCCGGTCATGATGGCAACCGCTTGTCCTGCCGATACTGAAAGATTCTCCGAGCCTCCTGCCCGGACTTCTCCAACTACCCCTAGCTTTGCCGGAACGTTATCAAGGTCAGCCGCTCGTACCGCATATCCATCGCGAGTGGCACGGGGAAACGGTGGATAGTCCCGATCGGCATGAATCGGCTCGGCGAGCACTCGCCCCATAGTATCCAGAAGGCCCAGCAGTTCTCGCCCCCGCGGACGCAGCCCGGAAGCATGCTGCTCGACAACGCGCCGCGCATCTTCAAAGCGAAGAACTGATTGCTGCTCCGGATGAGCCGCCATGTCGAAATGATACTAGGAGGAGCTTAACTAAAGACGAACGGCGAAGTGCCTGGCAATGGTTTAGCAGTCTATTTGAAATGTTTTTTGGGTGGAGCAGGGCCTCTGGCCCTGCGCTCACGACTCTAAACCACAAGGGCTTCAGCCCCCGAGGACATTGGCTGCCTTCTTCAGCAAATCCCTAGCAGGCTGCGGAAAAAATCAGCTTTTGGGTGGCGCAGCGCTTCCAGCGCTGCGATAAGTCGCTTCCCCTCAGTTCGGGCTTTAGCCCCTGAGGGCGCTCAAATGACTTTTTCCGCAGCCTGCTAGGACTTGTTCGCTTCCGCCAGTTTCTTCGATAACTCTCGTGGATCAATCGCGTGAGCTAAAGCAATTTCCGGACTGACAACGCCCGCGCGAACAAGTCTTTCAATTTGCAGATCGAGACCGTCAGTCTCGTCGTTGGCGCAGGCATGCGCAGGGTTGCACAGTAATCCATCAAGCATCTGCGACTCGCTCTTCAGAGTCTCGAATACGGCAACTCGCCGGCCGTCGAGTTGGCGTGGCACAAGACGCTGGCATATCAAGAAGCGCAGCATTCTGGCGAGCCGGTCGCGGACCCCACCCTGCTCAGACGAGGGGAACGCATTCACGATACGCTCGACGGTCTGCTGTGCATTCAAAGTATTCAGGGTAGAGAGAACCACGTGCCCAGTTTCAGCAGCTTCAAGCGCCAGCTCCATGGTTTCGCGATCTTTCAGTTCGCCGACAGCGATTACATTTGGCGCTTGGCGCAGCGCCGCCCTCATGGCGTGAGCGATGCTGGGAGTGTCACTGTGAAGTTCCCGCTGATGCACCGTCGCTCGTTTGTGATTGTGCAAAAACTCGATTGGGTCCTCAATGGTAATAATGTGGCAGGTCGTGCTTTCATTGATGTGATCGAGAAGGGCCGCCAGCGTCGATGACTTGCCCGCACCCCGCGGGCCGGTCACCAGAACAAGGCCGTCGTGCAGACCGCTGATTTCCCGCAACTGCTCCGGCAAGCCCAGGCTCTTGAAATCCGGCACGACGGTCGGAATCACGCGCATCACCACCGCGCAACTTCCCCTCTGGATAAATACATTGACGCGGAAGCGGGCAACTCCCGGCAAGGCGTAGGAAACGTCACAGTAGCCCTGCTCGCGGAGCATGCTGATAGCGGCTTTGTTGTTGCCAATCAGGTCCGAAGCAATACGGCGCGTGTCATCAGCCGTCAAACAAGATGATCCGGGCATATCGACGGGCACGAATTCCCCGTTCACCTGGACTTGAAATCTCCGGCCGGGAGAGAAGATCAAGTCGCTCACGCGAGGGTTCGCCCGCAGAATCGCGATCAACACATCGTCAGTTGACGCGCCTGCGGAAATCGGTTCGAGCGAGCCTTGAATGGGAGCCGTGCCAGTTGCGGCCATGTTTCGCGCCTGTTGCTCTCCAGTTCAGATTGGTCCAGCTCAACTGTAGCGAAGATTCGCCACCAGATTCTAGAAAGAACGACTCGTTCATAGACCTTCGTAACCAGCTGGTTTTGCGCAAATAAAAAAAGTACTAATATAGTTGACTGACTAGACCTGGTGCTTGGGGTCTGGGCTTCCGCCTTGCTTGAGCATGATCTGCTCCCGAAGTCTACGCGAGAGGTTCAAGGCCAGCGAACGATAGAACCGGGAGGCGAGATGCGGAAACAGTTCAAATATATCCATCAAACTTTGCCACTCTAGGGCGTAGGCTTCCACTTCTTCCTCTGCCGTCGCCGTTGCACTGGCGGTAGTGTTCTCCAGAAATGACATGTCTCCGCAGACTTGGCCCGACCCTAGCTGCGCTAAGCGGATCCTGGAGACGGTGACGTTTACCTTCCCCGTCGCTATAACATAGACTATTTTTGAGTGTGTCCCCTGCCGAACCAAGGTTTCAGTTTTCTTGAAGGTGAGTCGTTTTGCGCGATCAACGATGAGTGCCCAATCATTTGGAGTGAGGTACTCCAAGCGGTTTTTCGCGGTTTGCAATACGGACAGAAGCTGCTCTTGGGAGGACTCCGCACGCGCAGGCATTGTTCCTTCACATCAGCGCAAGCGATAGGATACCAAACTTGTTGAAGCCGTGACAGGGCGCTACTTTTGCTTCTTTAGCCTGCGGTGCTCTATCTCATACATACTGACTTCCACGAGTCTAGGGTGCCTTGCTGCTCAACTCTCTGCGCTGTCTTAAGTTTGTCCAAGAGAGGAAAAATGGTTAGGGGACTCATTCCCAGTGCCTCTGCAATTTTCAAACTGGTGCAGGATAAGTGGGACGGCGGAACGTGGCCATAGCTGTTTGGAACTCGTGGCACTCGGTTGACCTGAAGCCACAGAAAGTTGCGACCTTTTCCGTTCTCCGATGTTGAATCCACTTTCTTATAGCGTGGATTCCCATAAGCACAAGTTCTTTGACACTAAGCCCGAGGCCCGCCCAGACCCCAAGCACCAGGTCTAGTCAGTCAACTATATTAGTACCGTTCTGATGGACATGGCCTACTTTTTGGTATCTTTCGGCTTGCCCTTTTTCCCGTAGCTGGTTTCCACGCTTGCATTCAGCGCGGCCAGCATCTGCTTCGCTTCTTCCGCATGGGGCCCGCTGGGTTGCAGCTCCAGGTATTTCTGATAAGACTCGGCCGTTCCCTCGGGGACTTGGATCTTGCCACTGTTATCCGTGCTCGCCATTCCCATGTAGTTTTGGCCTTTCCAGAAATAAGCGTCCGCGCGATTCGGGTCTGCCGCGATGGCTTTATCAAAAGCTTCAATCGCCTGTTTCCGCACGTTGACGTCATTGCTCATATTGTTATTAGTGAGCACGGCGCCAAGGTTGAAGTAATATTGCCCGGCATGCGCCGGATCTAATTCTGCGGCTTGCTTGTAAGCGTCGATGGCATCCTGGGGTTTCCCAATCTTCGCAGACGCCGCCGCAAGATTGTCATAATAGGCCGCCAGTCGCGCCTGGTCCGACACTCCGCCCTGCTGCGCCGGTGGTTTAGCGGGCGCAGCTCCCTGAGGCGGGCTGCTCATCGCCGCCTTTTTCAGATCGACTGCTTTGTGGATGTCGTTATACGCTTCCGTGTAGCGCTTGGTTTTATCGGCAGGATCAGTCGCCACTTTGGCCGAATCCAGATAAGTCGCTCCCAACCGGAACCAAACCAGGTCTTCGTCTGGTCCCAACTGCGTTGCCTCCGTAAGGGACGCTATAGCCGTGTCGTACTGCGGCGGAGTTGCCTTTAGCGCGGCATTGGCGGCATTGAACTTTTCGTTGATCGCTTTAATGTTGGAGTTGTACTTCTCCGCTTTCGTCGCTTGCTCCTGCATCTGCTTGACTTGCTCCGGCGTCATGCCGTGTTGTTTGGCCGTATCCTGAACGGCCTGTTCCTGTGATTTTTTAATATCGAAATCCAGCGTCGCCTCGTCCGAGCTGACGGGATAATTGTTGACCTTGTCCAGTTCCTTTCCATCCTTGGTCAACGTGATGGTGTACTTGCCCGGTTCAATGCCGAGCGAAAAATATTCGCCTTTCTTGTTGGTCTTCAAGTTGAAGGTGCGACCGTTATCGTTGTTATGCCAGACCACCTGGGCATCGGTGATCGGGTTGCCCTCGCTGTCCTTGCAAACGCCTTTCACCGTGGCAGTTTGCGCCATGGCCGGAACCGCAAAAACTGCACACAAAATTGCGAACAGAAAAGCCGAAACGAAACTTCGCTTCATTGGAGCCTCCCGGCTGGGCCGCACAACATGGCGGCCGATTTTAGACTGTCTGCACGGTTTGAGCATAAGGAAGCGGATCGGCAACTCCCGCCTCATGAAATGCTCTCAGCCGCAGCACGCAACTATCGCAAACTCCGCAGGCGCGGTCTTCGCGGCTGTAACAAGACCACGTTAAATCGAAGGGCGCATCCAATTCAAGCCCGAGGCGCACAATCTCGGATTTGCGCATAGCAATGAGGGGCGTGACCACCTCGATGCCACCTTCTTTGGTGCCGGTCTTTATTACCTGGTTGTAGGCCCGGTAATACGCAGGCCGGCAGTCGGGGTATCCCGAACTGTCCTGCTCCACCGCGCCAATATATATCTTAGATGCTCCCAGCACTTCCGCCCAACTCACCGCAACCGCCAGGAAATGCGCATTGCGGAAGGGCACATACGTGACGGGGATATCGCTACCGATCGCGTGCGACTCAGGAACGTCGATTTCGTCGTCGGTTAGCGCCGAACCGCCAATCAGCTTCAGAGCTTCATTTCGGACGACTAACTGCTGGCGAATACCAAGACGATCACAGATTCGCTGAAATGACTCCCGCTCACGCTCCTCAGTGCGCTGGCCATAACTGATATGGAGCGCAGCGGCATCATACTCGCGAGCCGCAAGCGCCGCGCACACACACGAATCCATTCCTCCGCTAAGGAGCACGACGGCACGGGATTGTTCGGATTGCACCATTGAGCGATTGAATCATCGATTGTAAGCGGCACTTTCAATGATTCAATCCCCCGATGATTCAATGATTCAATTCCTAAACTCCCTTGAGCGCGGGATCCCAGATTAACTTATGAATCTGTAATCCGAGCCGCGCGGGAACGTTGTCTGCCAGTATCCACTCCGCGAGCTCCTGAGGGTCGAGTAGGCAGTTGGATGCATCCCGAGCTCCAGATGCTTCCTTGCTGAATGCCGGAGAAAAAATGACCGCGTTCACGCGCCGAGCCAAATTGTGCTGCGCGGTGAACTCACGCGCGAACTCATAATCGCTTCTGCCGCTGATTACGAACTTAACTTCGTCGTGAGATTTTAGTGCTTGCAGATTTTCTTCCCGGAATGTTCCGCCCTCGCCGGAGTCGGGGCACTTCACGTCCACAATCTTAACCACAGCTGCCGGCACCTGCTCTAGCGGACGCTCGCCGCTGGTCTCCAGCAATACGGTGTATCCCGAATCGGCCAATCGCTGCATCAGAGGGACCAACTCTCGCTCCTGAAGCATCGGTTCGCCACCAGTGATCTCGATCAATCCGCCGCTTGGGCTCAGGCGGTCCACTTCATCGAGCACCTGCTCCGGAGTCATCTTCTTCCCGCCGTAAAAACTATATTCCGTGTCGCACCACGAACAGCGCAGGTTACACCCCGTCAGCCGCACAAACACGCACGGCATTCCTGCGTAGGTGGATTCTCCTTGGAGCGACTTGTAGATTTCCGTGATCTGCATTTAATCGGAACCTGGTTTAATTGGAACCGGATTTAATTGGAACCGGATTTAATTGGAACTTGGAGCGACGGCGGTCCCGCCCGTTCCGCGTCTACGGACGAAGACCCCCGTAGCTCCACTTTATCTAGCATCACTCGCTGTACTTTGCAGTCGTAGTATCAGTTTCAAATACGGTGACATCTTTGACTGACACCCGACCGTTTGTGACTTGCCGCAGCTGGCCATTCGTCTCATCGTAGAAGTATTTCGCCAGGTTCTCTGCCGACGGATTCAGCTCAGTAAAAGGCTCAAGATCATTGATCATCTGATGATCGAGCCGGTCGATCACCTGCCTCATGACTTCGCGGAGATCTTTGAAATCCACCAGCAACCCAGCCTTATCGAGTTCTTTCCCGGCCAAAGTCACGCGAATCTTGTAATTGTGTCCGTGCGGCTTCTCACACTTGCCCTTGTAATTGCGCAAGTAGTGCCCCGCGGCAAACGAATCCTCGACCGTAACTTCGAACATTGATCCTCTTCGAAAGTGCGTCCCTACAGGCGAGACTGGCGACAATAAGCGCCGCTATCTATTTCATTGTACGCCGAACTGCCGGGCGGATCCCCCGAGACGGCATCGCCCCGACGCCCGTCCGGCGGAGCGTTTCAGAGGATAGGGCGCGAGTCCAAGAGCGACTGTTCATCACAAAACTGCCCCAAGACTCGCGATATTTTATTTTCCAGGGTCTTTAGCTCTTAATCTTCTTTCCCGCCGGATCCCACACCGCCGCCGTCTCCTTAAAGTACGAATAGTTTGCCAGATGACAGCCAATTGCGGCATTATTGCCGAACTCTTCGTTTTCTACGACCTTCTTTCGTGAGCGGACCGCATTGAAAAAGTTGGCTTCGTGATCGACGAGGTCGCTGTAGCCCGCGGGCGCGCCGAACACTTCGGTCTCTTCCGTCAATTTGGCCTCGAGCGCCGTTGGCAGTGGGTGCTCCTGCTGAAATTTCTGCAGGTACTCGTTGCGCAACTGAGCGGGCCAACCAAAGATTGAATACGCTTCGGGCTCCGGGTGCGTGTCTTGCGGGGTGTAGGTCAGAACCTGGCCTTTGAGGGTGAGCGTTCCCTCGGTGCCGTAGATGCCAATGAAGTCGCCCTGATCGTTATTCAGATTGCAGCGCAGATACGAGCGGAATTTCGGATAATCGTAGAAGGTCTCGATAAGGTCCGGGAAGTCACGCCCGTCTTTGAAGCGGAATAGTCCGCCTGCGGACTGGGCTCGCTTGGCGACGGTGTTTGTGCCGGTGATGAAATGAATGCCTGAAATCGCGTGCACGAAGAGATCTCCCGGCAAGCCTTCGCCGTAGTCCGTAAAACAGCGCCAGCGGAAAAAGCGCACGGGATCGAACGGACGCTTAGGCGCGCCATCGAGAAATGCGTTCCAGTCAATCGTCTGCTCGCTCGCGTCCGGCGGAATGGGATAGACCCAGGCGCCGCTCGGCGAATTGCGGTCCCAATGGGCCTCAACGTGACACACTTCGCCGAGCTTGCCAGAATCGTAAATTTCCTTAGCTTTGGCATAGACGATTGAACTGACGCGCTGGCTTCCGACTTGCACAATGCGGTTGCCCTTTTGCGCGGCTTCGATCATGGCGAAGCCGTCTTCCACCGTGTGCGACATCGGCTTTTCGCAATAGACGTCTTTGCCGGCGGCGCAAGCGTCTACGAAGATTTTGCGATGCTGATGGTCTGTTGCCGCGATGATGACCGCATCAACGTCCTTGCGATCGAGAATCTCTTTGTAGTTGCGCGTCGTGGGGACTTTCTTGTTCACGGCCTCCTGCGCGGCGATGTGGCGAGAATCGTACAAGTCGCAAGCCGCAACGCACTCGATTCCGGGCACTCGCGTTGATGCCGCAAGCAGTTCGCACCCGCGCACGCCGGTGCCGATTGAGGCGAAGCGCACAGTATCGCTGGGCGCGACCGGGCGCGGCGCCGCCCAAAGCGGTTTCGGTTGCAGCAGGGTGAAATTTACCGCTGCTCCGGTGGCGGCTGCTCCGGTGCCGATGCGGATGAATTGACGACGAGTCCATGCACTCTTCATAGTTCACCTTTCCTCGATTGAAATTTTGTGCCGTAGCGCAACTTATTCCTGGTGGAAGATTCGCGGGAAATTATCGCACACTAGTATGAGCTTGCGGAAAGGGGCCACTACGCGTTCTTGTGGAAGAGCTGAGCTTCAGCGCCGCGTAAGCGATTTAATCTTGCGCGATTCAGCGCCTGTGGTGCGTAACTCAGTGCGCGAGGAATATCTGTATCCAGTCCTGAGTCTCCCGTGACCCGGATTTGGCCGATACTCTTCTGCAGCATTCCCTGTATTGACACGTTTCAATGCCGGGTATAAAGAAGAAGGCCGTTGTTCCTGCCGCTCAATGAGCGCGCACAAGGAGGCGGTATGCGGCAAGTACAGACGATTTTGTTATTGCTGGCAGCAGTTTTCTCATCACTTCCTTCCCAAGCGCAACTGCAAGTCTACGGCGCATGGCATTGTGGCAACGACTACTGCACCTGGGCCACTGTCCGCAACATGACGGACTTCGACACCAAGAACCATTGGATCATCGATCGTGGAGACGGATCGGGACTGCCGTCGGTGAACTTGGTAATCCTAAGTTTCGTCGAGCCCATGAAACTGCTGAACAAAACCAATGACGCCGGAGATACCAACGGCGTTCCGAATGCGATGAATGCCGCCGTGGTGAGCTATTTCACCAGCCACAACATCCGCGTGATGCTCTCCATCGGCGGAATCACATACACCACAGCCTGGGACCAGGCGCTCTCGGCGAATCCTACTCAGCTGGGATTGAATGCGGCCGCAGTCGCGAAAAGCCTGGGAGTTGGAATTGAAATTGATTATGAGAACAGCTCCAGCCCGAACCTCACCGGATTGCAATCATTCGTCAATGCCTACCGCTCACAAATTCCATACGACGTAACCGGAGCTAATCCGGCGGCACGGCTGACCATCGACCTGGGCGCCGGAGACCAGTTTTTGACCGACCTCTCGCGTTATGCTACGGCTAACTGGCTGAATAATTCTTCACCTGTCCTCGATTACGCCAACGCCATGGTACCGAACAAGCAGCCCCCGAGCGCGTCATCGGCGACGAGCAACTGGCAGCAACACATCACCGGCAAAGCGAATTACGCACCCCCGGTCCCTCCGCTCGCTCCCAACCGGCTGACCGGAAGCTTGTACATTGTCACTGGACGCAATCCCGCGCCTGAGTGCAATAACTTCAGCACGTCGCTCGAGAACAGCACCGGCAACTATGTTTTGACCGTTCCGCCCGCTGGCGCAGGAACCACCCACGGCATGCTCGGATATATGTTCTGGGCAGCAGAGTGCCAGGGGACGCACTCCATCTGCACCACTCCACCAAACACCTGCGAAGCGGGAGTAGGCACCGGAGCCAAGACCTACAACATCCCGCTGCCAATGCCGGCGTTGCGGCAACAGTAGGCTGAGTAGGAATGAACTGGGAATAAAAAAAACGAGGTCGAAAAGAGAGACGCCTTCGCAGCCTGCGGGGAAACTCCGATGCGAAGGCGTTGTGAACGGACACAGCTTGAAAGCCCTGCTCGAACCGGGCCAGATTTCAACAGGCAACGGGGAAAGGGTGACTTTGGGTTGCGCAGCGCTTTTTAGCGCTGCGATAAGAACTTTGTTTCATTACCGGCTTTATAGCCGGTGTGGGACCTACGCCGATTTCTTCTTCGGCAAGCAGAACTCGATCACCCGCCCGAGCACCTCTCCCGAACTCCGCCGCGTACTCTTTGGAAAATCCTTCGGAATGTAAAACTCAATCACCTTTGCCATAACCAGTCTCCCCTCGCCGCCCTACCACGCCAATTCGACTCTGTAGATAGAAACCCTGGCGTCGACAAAAAGTCGCATTCCGGGAGGACCGCTACTAAGGCGATCGTGTGGCGCGGGCGCCCTCGCCCGCGAAAACTTCGTGTCAGGGCACGCCTTCAGACGTGCCGGCGAAGACCCGCACCCAGCCAAGCGCGAGCAAATCGAGCCGCAGCGCGTTGCGGAGCCGCCGCTGGGTACCCGACCGCTTTGTCATTGCCAATCATCCAGATCGGACTACTGCAACTTCGCATATTCTGCGCGCGCATCCTTTAGGACTGGGAGGTCGGAATCGGCGTCCTTCCATAACTGCAGGAAGATTTCGTAAGAGGCTTTGCCTTTTCCTTTTTCGCCCGAGGAAACCTCGGCCCGCCCTCTTTCCAGATACGCAAGAGCAGCGATAGGTTCATTCACCACCAACCCGCGTGCCTCGATGATTTTTTGAAATTGCGCTTCAGCTTCCTGCCAACTGTGCGCCGCCAGAGCCGCTTCGCCGCGCACGTAGATGGCATACAAGTCGTTCGCGAAGTTGCTGGTGCTGGGCACCCCTAATTCATAGGAAGAGGCGGCTTGCAGCAACTCGAGTGCTTTTGCGGCATCGCCGCGATTGACCGAAAGCTGGGCGCGGACAGTCGGCAAGTACACGAATCGGACCGTGGTGTCTTCAGGAAATCGGCTCGCTAAGTCGTCGACCAGGCCTGACGCCAGGGGCACGTCGCCCGCTTTCGCCAGAGCCAACGCAACTCGATATTCGGCATCCCGGCCGTTCGAAAAGGCGAGTGCGGCTAGCGCATGTTGCTTTGCCTGCTCGGCGTCTCCGAAAAAGGCCTCGTTTGAGGCTGCTGCTGCCTCGCAACTTGCAGCCGCTTCCTTCTCTCCAGCCTGCATCCCTGACGCTACAGCTTGCCGGAATAATTCTCGGGATTTGGCGAGTTTTCCGGAATACGCCGCAGAGTCGGCCGCGTAGTGAAGGAGAGTCGTGTGGAATGCGGGTTTGCCGGCAGCCCATTCAAGTTGCTGGTTCATTCCTGCTGCGTCGCCGCGGATGAAAGCCAGTTGGTAAAGGTAAAGGTGGAGATCAGGGACATCAAGTTTCTTCGCCAACGCTTCCTTTGCCGTGGTGTTCGCCTCGTCAAAGCGATTCAGGTGAATGTTGGCATCGACGATGTTGGCGTACGTCAACGCATCCGAAGGCGCGACCTGACCAGCTTCACGATACTTGGTCAGCGATTTTTCGTGCTCCCCTAAGTTTTGATACACCACGCCCAGGTTGTTTCGCGCGACTTGCTCGCGAGGATAGGTTTGCTCCCACAGTTCGTAAACCTGCCGCGCCTTTTCCAGGTCGCCGGTCGCGAACTGATGATAGTGCGACTCGATGTAGAACCGCTCCCATTCACTGACTCGCGAACGCAGTTCATAAGCCTTTCTGGCATTCTCAGCGGCCAGGTTCTTTTCGCCCAGGTTGTAATAGCTGGTGCCCATCGAAGCGTAAGCCATGGCGAAATTCGAATCGAGGGCAATCGCGCGCTCAAACAACAGCACGGCGCCGGTGTAATCACCTTTCAGCAGGATGGACTTGCGGCCCTGGCTGTAGGCCTGCAGCGCTTCGAGTGAGGGAGTCGTTGCCTGATCGATAGGAGCATCCAATTTCTGAATCGTCTTGAGCGATTCGCCGAGTTTTTCTCGCAATCTTGTGGAGGCATCGCCCAACGCTTTTAGCACGTGCTCTTTGCCATCGGCAGTGATCTGTTCTTGCGCAAGATCGTCGCCTGTCTGGCAATTCACGGCATTAATACCGATCACATACTGGCTGCCCAAACTTGAAATTGAGCCAGTCAGGTAAGCTTTGCTTCCGGTGCGCGCACAGAGGTCGCGCGCAATCTCAGGCGTCAGTTTCGTTCCGCGCGGCCGGCCCATGAGCTGCAGCATCTGCTGAACCCGTTGCTCAGAAATGGGACTCAAGAAAGGAGACTGCTCGAGTTGTACCGCTAGCCCTTGCTGCAGTGTGTCGTCGAAGACGGGATCGCCGGTCTTGTTGTTAAAGTCAGCCAAAACAATCGTGTCACTCTCGGTGAGTGCCCGAGCTCGCCGGGCCCTCACCACCAAGCCAGCAATCGCAAATCCGAGCAGAACAACACCGGCCGCTACGCCGGCCATCACCCACTTGCGCACCGGAGAACGTGGTTGCGCGATCCGAACGGTGTGGCCTGAATCAACGTAGAGCTTAAGCTGCTTCAGGTCGTCCCGAATCTCAGCTGCACTCTGGTAGCGCTGTTCGCGGTCCTTGTGGACTGCCTTGTTGATGATCTCTTCCAGCCTCGTGGGAGCTTCAGCATTAAGGCTGGCTAAAGATGGCGGCCGGCGGCTGAGAATGCCCTCAATGATCGCTCCGCCTGTGTTGCCGCCAAACGCCTGCTTTCCAGCCGTCATTTCGTACAGCAAGAGGCCAAACGAAAAGATGTCGGTGCGCGGATCCAGGTCATCACCGCGAATCTGTTCCGGTGACATATAAGAAGGAGTCCCGCTGATATAGCCGACCATGGAGACGGGCTCTTGCGCACTGCTCGAGGAGTCTGTGCCGGCGAACGCAATGCCCTTGGGGAGCAATTTGGCCAGTCCGAAATCAAGCACTTTGGCTTGACCGCGTTTGGTCACGAAAATGTTCGCAGGCTTTATGTCGCGATGAATAATGCCCTGGGCGTGAGCGGCGTCGAGCGCATCCGCGATCTGGATTCCGAGGTTGAGTATTTCATCCAGAGGCAGCGGCTTGCCGCCGATGTGATTTCGCAGACCCTCGCCGTCAATGAACTCCATGGCGATGAAAGGCCGGTCACGCTCGCCAACGTCGTAGATCGTGCAGATGCCGGGATGGTTCAGAGCAGAAGCCGCGTGCGCCTCGCGCCGGAAACGTTCCAGGGCCTGGGCGTCCTGGGCAACATTTTCAGGAAGGAACTTCAAGGCAACCGCCCGTTCCAGGCGAATGTCCTGGGCTTTGTAAACTACGCCCATGCCGCCTGCGCCAAGCTTCTCGACTACTCTGAAGTGCGAGATGGTCTGGCCGATCATCGTCTCGCCGATCGTTGGAGTCATGGGTACGGGCCACCCATTATTCCGGACTACATCGTTGGTTCGTCAAGACCGGGCTCGCGGACCGCTTTTCTCCTGTCGGTTTTTGGGGGCTTAGCCGATCCCAGCAGTCTAAGAAGGTTCGTCCCTTCGCCATAGTGACTCGGCTCCGCAAGCGGCTCTTGTTCAAGCGTGATGTTCTTGCTGCACATGGTGCACACTAGTGCCGCGAGAACCGAACCGTCCGCCTGCTTGAACAAATTGCAGCGCATCATGCGCCCGCAACACACAGGGACCCACACAGTGGAAGTATCAGCAGCCATGTCCCTCCTGGCAAAGCCTCGATTGCGCAGGATTATACACCGCAAAGTTCGTCGGGTTGTGCGCGTTGCGCGGGGGACTCGGGGGTTGCGGGCGGGGCGCTCGGAGCCGAATGAGCTTTGGGTGGCTCATCCGCTCAGCCCGAGCGTCGTGAAGTCTGACCTGCCGGGGTGCCCCACTTCTCGCCGCTGTTGCGAGAAGTGGGATTCAGTGTGATCCTGCCGCCCGCCCTCACCGGCCACCCTTCTCCAAACAATTTCGTAAGTAATTCAGCGCTCCCTGCATCCGCGCGAATCCCGGACCCATCGGAGCCCGCTCCGGCTCACTTGCAAGCGCATGCCTCACTTCGGGGTCCCCGGAACGCGCGGTTTTCACGTTCTGAGGTGGCGCGTCTCCCTGATCTTGGGATTCCTCACATCCCGACGCCTCCCGCAAAAGATGCCACGCCTCCTGATACTTTTCGAACTTTGCCCAGGTGCCAACCGTGCACAACGAGAGGGTCGCTTGCCCGCCAATTGCTTTCACCGGAACGATGTACCACGCATCCTCCGGTATAACGTAGGCTGCGACAAAATCGAAAGCTCCCGGCGGGTAACGCTTGTTGTTACTCTTCAGGTTACAGATATATCCCTTTCCGTTCTGCAGCCGTGCAATCGTGCACTTCACCTGCACCGCTGCAAACCTACCGGGATGCCCAATCACGTAATCAAAACTCGCCGAGTCACCAGACGGCTTGCTCACTAGCAGCCCATTCTCCGCCGCCCGCGCCGCAAACACCGACTCCGCCCACTCCCCCCGTTTCTTGTTGTCCCTGATAATTTCTGGTCTCTGTGTTTCATCCTCTACCAACTCCACTTCGCAGGTTGCCCCGTCCTTGTCTCGCCCGGTTTTGGCGAGACAGGGCGGGGATTTTGACTTTCATGATGTGGGTCGGACATTCCGGTCCGGCCAGCTTTGTATCGTGTGGAGCCTGTCCAGAGCTTGTCGAAGGGTCGGAC
>WNFR01019813.1_pt1 | contig 14543 bp, 9 predicted proteins | sample 5400221 | NCBI WGS metagenome assembly WNFR01 (sample SAMN13153357, study PRJNA577476) | soil metagenome | isolation source: 40 cm soil under Madrone tree | place: USA:California | collected 2016-06-14 | reverse complement strand
GCTCGAGCGCCATTACGCGAAATCCGAGATCTTGGAAGCGTATCTCAATCTCGCACCTTATGGACGCAACATTGAAGGCATTGGCGCAGCCAGTCAGATTTATTTTGGGAAACCCGCAGCCCATTTGACCAGCCTGGAATCAATTTCGTTGAGCGTTATTCCGCAGAGTCCGACGCGGCGCGCTTTGTATGCGGGCCGCGACAATCGCTCGCTCAACGCCGCGCAGGACAATTGGTACGACCGGGCCAAGCTCGACCTGCAAAACTCAGCGCGAGAATTCAGCGCACGCGCCGAAACAGAACGAACATTTCTTGCGCCGCACTTTGTTCAGCAAGTTTTGGCCGTCGAAAAGGGCCGTGATGGAATCGTCACCACACTCGATCTGCAAAAGCAGCAATTGATCGAGCGGCGAATGGCGGATTACGTCCGGGGAAATCGCAACCGCGGAATTCAAAATGCCGCTGCACTGCTGGTCGATGTCCGAACGATGGACGTGCTCGCCCAAATCGGGTCGGCAGATTTCTTCAATGCCGAAATCCAGGGACAAGTGGATGGAACACGCAGCCCTCGCTCACCCGGGTCAACACTGAAGCCCTTCGTCTACGCGCTGGCGCTTCAGCAAGGCTTGATTCATCCGTTGTCGATTCTGGCGGACGCGCCGCGCAGTTTTGGCGATTACAATCCGGAAAATTTCGATCGCGAATTTCTTGGACCGATCCGCGCGACGGACGCATTGGCGCGCAGTCGCAATCTTCCCGCGGTCGAATTGGCATCGCAGCTTTCGCATCCGACGCTTTACGAATTTCTGCGTCGCGCCGGAGTTGCCTTGCCACGCTCCGAATCTCTTTACGGACTGGCCCTTCCGCTCGGAGGCGCAGAAATCAAGATGGAAGACCTTGTCCGGCTTTACGCGGCTCTCGCCAACAACGGCGAGCTACGGCCGCTCCGCCGCAAGATGGGCGATCCAGCTTCTACCCGAGTCCATCAAATCCTCACTCCGGAGGCCGCCTTCCTCACGCTCGAAATGCTGAACGTGCCGCCGCCTGGGATTAATTATGCGGATTCAAATGATGTAGCACAGGTTTTTTGGAAAACGGGAACGTCGCATGGTTTTCACGACGCGTGGTCCATCGCAGTTTTCAATCACTATGTTCTCGGCGTTTGGATCGGAAATTTCGATGGCCGGCCGAATCCGGCATTCGTTGGGCGTTCGGCCGCCGCGCCGCTCTTGTTTCAAATCATCGACAGCCTTCGTGCGAGCTGGCCCGAGCGAATCGAGCCGCATCTTCCGCCGCCGGGCTCGAATTTGAAGCGGGTCGAATTTTGCGCCGTCTCGGGCGATTTGCCGGAGGCCCATTGTACGCAACACGTCGAAGGTTGGTTCATTCCCGGAATTTCACCGATCAAAACGTGCGATGTGCACCAGGAAATACTTGTCGATCTTGCCACCGGTTTGCGCGTGCCGATCGATGACGGAACGCGACAACTGCGACGCGAAGTTTACGAATTCTGGCCGAGCGACTTGTTGAGACTTTTCGCGCGCGCGGGTCTGCCGCGGCGTCCGCCACCGCCGTTGTTGCCGGGAACCGAGTCAGACCTGACGTCACGCACGGGAAACCCGCCGCGGATCACATCTCCTGCCGATGGACACGACATTCTTTTCGCATCGTCGACGGCGATCCCGCTGCGCGCGAAGACGGATGCGGACGTGCGCGAAATTTATTGGTTCGCGGACAAAACCTTCATCGGAAAATCCAATGTGACAGAAATGCTGACCTGGAAGTCAGCGCCAGGTGATTATCAATTGACCGCACTCGACGATCACGGCCGCTCCGGATCGTGCAACGTGACCGTGCGCTGACGTGACGATTGCGACGGTCATAGACCGCCGCTACAGGTAAACGCGATGTCTCGTCAATACACGCTGCAGCGTCCGCCAAGATCGACATCGATCCACATCGATTACGCGGCTGAGTTGAACGAGCAGCAGCTCGCCGCAGTGACCGCGCAGCCGGGGCCGCTCCTGGTCATCGCCGGCGCTGGCTCGGGAAAAACGCGCACGCTGACTTATCGCGTCGCCTACCTGCTCGAGAACGGGATCGATCCGCGAAATATTTTGCTGCTCACGTTCACCAACAAAGCCGCCCGGCAAATGCTCGATCGAGTTGCGAATTTGTTGCCGGTCGACGCCAGCGGCATCTGGGGCGGAACATTTCACTCCATCGGCAATCGGATGCTTCGGCGCCACGGAAGTGCGCTCGGATATTCGAGCGGATTCACTATCTTGGATCGCGAGGATCAAAAGGATTTGATCAATGCGGTCATCGCGAGCGCAGGAATCGATCCGAAAGAAATCCGGTTCCCGAAAGGCGATGTCCTCGCCGAGATTTTCAGTTTCGTTGTCAACACGGAGCGGCCGTTGGAAGAGTTGCTCGCGGAAAAGTTCCCGTATTTTCTTCCGTTGCTTGAGAAGATCAGCGATGTCCAAGGGCGTTATCAGAAAAAGAAAAAAGCGACCAACTCGGTCGATTTCGATGACCTGCTGGAAAAGACATTGTCGATGTTGAAGCAGCACGAACACATCGCGGAGATTTATCGGCGGCAATTCCAATTCATTTTGGTGGACGAATATCAGGACACGAACAAAATCCAGGCGGACTTGATCGACACCCTCGCCCACGACCATCGCAACGTCATGGTGGTGGGCGACGACGCGCAGTCGATCTACTCCTGGCGCGGCGCCAATTTCAAAAACATTCTCGAATTTCCGAAACGTTACCCCGACGCGAAGGTTTTTAAGATCGAGATGAATTACCGGAGCGTGCCGGAGATTTTGGAAGTCGCCAACGCCGCAATCGCGGCCAACGTTCAGCAATTTCACAAACATCTGAGCGCAACGCGCGAATCGAACGCGGTTAAACCGGCGGTGGTCGCGCTAAATGATGGCGCTGAGCAGGCGCAGTTTGTCGCCCAGCGGATCCTCGAGTTGCGCGATGAAGGCGTCGATCTCGGCGAGGTCGCGGTGCTCTATCGCGCGCATTATCACGCGATCGAATTGCAACTCGAGCTTTCGCGTCGCGGAATTCCGTATCAAATCACCAGCGGCGTCCGCTTTTTCGAGCAAGCACACATTAAGGACGTGACCTCGTTCATCCGGTTCGTTGCCAATCCACGCGACGAAGTTGCGTTCAAGCGCATGGTCAAATTGTTGCCCGGTATTGGCAATCGCAGCGCGGAAAATCTCTGGATCGCGTGGGAGAACTCACTTAACCCTGTAGCCGCGGTCGTCGACCGCGGTCCGGAGAATACGCCAGCGCCAACCGGGGTCAGCGATCCCAGCTACAACTTTGGCGAACGATTCCTCGCGATGCACGTCAGTTCTAAATCCAAGAAATCCTGGGCGCAACTCGCGCACACGCTCGATGAAATCGCGCCCGCCGGTCAGCCGAATCCGCCTTCAGAAATGATTACCTCCGTGGTCGAAGCGATCTACGACGACTACGCGAAAGTTAATTTTACCAACTACGAGCTGCGTCGCGAAGATCTCGATCAACTCGCGGTCTTCTCGCGCCAGTTCAAGGATGTGCACGAATTTCTTTCACAACTGGCGCTTATCAGCAACGTCGATGCCGAAGCAGCGCCGAATCAGTCCGCCGACAAGGAAGCGGTCAATCTTTCCACCGTGCACCAGGCCAAGGGCCTCGAGTTCCACACCGTGTTCGTTATTTGGCTGACCGACGGCATGTTTCCGAGCAGCCGTTCGCTCGACACGCGCGACGCGCTCGAAGAAGAGCGGCGCCTCTTTTATGTCGCGACTACACGCGCAAAAGACGAACTTTATCTCGCCTACCCGCAAATGCGGTTGAACGCCGGTTACGGCGATGTTTTCCAACGGCCATCGCGTTTTTTAAAAGAAATTCCGAACCAGCTCGTCGAAGACTGGCAGGTGCAAAGAGGCTGATTTGTCGTTGTGTCATGTCGAGCGAAGTCGAGACATCTCTCAATATTTGCGAGCGAAGCGAGAACCAAGCACAGACAACAGTAAGAGATTCCTCCACTTCGGTCGGAATGACAAAGCTGGCTGCCGACGTTACGAGCAAGAATCTGTGCTTATCTGTGGCTGAAGGGAATTGATGGAGCTATCGCCGGAGAAGCGAATCGCAGGGATTCTCGCGCCGCTTTTTGGTCTGCGCGGTGAAAACGATCTCGGTATCGGCGATGTCGCCGTCTTGCGCGAATTCGTTGATTGGGCATCGGAGACTGGATTCAAACTGGTGCAACTTTTGCCGATCAACGAAATGGGCCACGACAACAGCCCATACAACGCGATCAGCGCAGTAGCGATCGAACCGACCACGCTGTATCTCGCGCCCGGCAGCCCGCCAGATTTAACCCGCGAAGATTTCGACGCCGCGCTTGCCGATGTCGATCTTGCAAAACTTCGCCACGGCGGCGTGAAATATGAGCGCGTCAAAAAATTGAAGCGCAGTCTGCTTGAAAAAGCGTTTGTCCGTTTTTCCGCGCACGCGTCCGAAGATGGACGATCAGAATTCCGAAACTTTTGCGCGGGTGAATCTGTCTGGCTGGATGATTACGCCTTCTTTCGCGCACTGATGGAAGAAAATGGCGAGAACGAAGCATGGGACAAGTGGCCGGCCGAGCACCAACAAATTGAATCCGCGCGCGCCTGGTTGGATCGACAGTCACCCGAAAAACGAAAACAATTTGCCGAGCGCGAGATGTTTTTCCGCTACGTGCAATGGATCGCGCACGAACAATGGTCGGCGGTCAAGACCTACGCCGAAGAACGGAACGTCGCGCTCATGGGCGACATTCCATTCGGCGTCAGTTATTACAGCGCGGACGTTTTTGCGCGCCGCAACGAATTCAGGCTGGATTGGTGCGGTGGGGCGCCGCCGGAATCGTATTTCAAGGACGACGAGTTTACCCAAAAATGGGGACAGAACTGGGGCATTCCGCTTTTTCGCTGGGATGCGATGCGCGAGCAGAATTTCGATTGGTGGCGCCAACGCGTCCGGAGCGTGCGGCGCAGTTTCCATCTTTTTCGTATCGATCACGTCCTCGGTTTTTACCGGATCTACGCCTTTCCCTGGCGACCGCGCGAAAATCGCGACTTTCTCGCGCTCGATTGGAATCAGATGTTGGAACGAACTGGCGGCCGCGCGCCGCACTTCGCGCCACGCGATGATACGACACCGGAAAATTGCGAAGCGAATCGACGTGAAGGCGAAGAATGCCTGCGCGTTGTCCTGGACGAGTCAGGGAATTCGCGCGCCATCGGGGAAGATCTCGGCACCGTGCCCGATTATGTGCGGCCGCATCTGCGCTCGTTAGAGATCGCCGGATTCAAAATTCCGCAATGGGAATTTTATCACGGCCGCGTCACGCCGGGCGAAGAATACGAGCGCCTTTCCGTAGCGACCTACGCGACCCACGATCACAAACCGTTGCACAAATTGTGGGAAGAAACTTTCGAACGACAAACATCGACATCGGAACAGGCGCGCTTCGAACTGACGAAGATCGCCCGTTTCGCCGGGCTCGATCAGAAGACCGAGCCGATGGATTTCGAAAAAGAATTCTATCCTGCAGTCATGGAAGCGCTCTTCAAATCCGAATCCTGGATTGCCATCGTCATGATCACGGACCTGCTCGCCCGAAGATATCGCTTTAACGTCCCGGGCACGGCGGCGAGCTCAAATTGGGTGCGACGAATGCAACGGACGGTAGCGGAACTTCGTTCCAGCCCGACTGAACGGCGCCGGATGAAATTGATCCGCGAGCTGCTGGAAAAAACTGGGCGCGCGTAGATCGTCATCCTGAGCGGAGCGAAGGATCTCACAAAAACAGTCGCGCTTTCGAGTTTCGGAAAGCATTTGCTTCGAATGGCGTGTCGCGAACGCTTGCGTAAGGCAGTGCTAGAATGGGAGATCCCTCACATCCGTTCGGGATGACAAGTGTGACATCCGTGGCTAAGGAATAACATGAAGTCTCCGATTAAAGTCGCCGTCACCGGCGCCGCCGGGCAGATTGGCTACTCGCTCATTTTTCGCATCGCTTCCGGCGAAATGTTCGGCCCCGACCAACCGCTCGCATTGCATCTGATCGAGATCCCGGCTGCGCTCGGCGCACTCGACGGCGTGGTCATGGAGCTGCACGACTGCGCATTTCCGCTTTTGCAATCGATCGTGCCGACGGCCGATCTGGATGAAGGATTCCGCGACATCAATTGGGCGTTGCTCGTCGGCAGCGTCCCGCGCAAAGCCGGAATGGAGCGGAAAGATTTGCTCGGGATCAACGGCAAGATTTTCATCGGGCAAGGCCAAGCCATCGAACGGAACGCGTCCGCCGACGTGCGCGTGCTCGTGATTGGCAATCCGTGCAACACGAATTGCCTGATCGCGATGAACAACGCGAAAGAGGTTCCGCCTCATCGCTGGTTCGCCATGACCCGGCTCGATGAAAACCGCGCCCGAGATTTCATCGCGGCCGTGCAACAGCGAGGCGCGGCCATTATCAAGGCGCGCGGCCTTTCGTCTGCGGGTTCGGCGGCGAACGCGATTGTCGACACCGTGCGTTTTCTTTCCCTCGACACACCGCGCGACGATTGGCACAGCGTCGCCGTTTGCTCTGACGGAAGTTATGACGTCGAGAAAGGGTTGATCTCATCATTTCCCGTTCGTGTTCGCAGCGGCAAATGGGAGATCGTGCAAAAACTTCCGCTCAACGATTTCAGCCGCGACAAGATCGACAAGTCAGTCGCGGAACTGAAAGAGGAGAAATCGCTGGTCAGCGAGTTGCTCAGGTAGCTGCACCCCTCTTCTGTAGGGGGAAGCGGTTCGCTTCCCACGGGACGCTAACAGCGTCCCCTACAGTCTCAGTTTCTCGCCGGTCAGCTTCTCAAACGCCTCCACGTATTTCGCGGCTGTTCTCCCGATAACATCCCCGGGCAACTTCGGCGCCGGCGGCGTCTTGTCCCAATCGAGCGTCTCGAGATAATCCCGCACAAATTGTTTGTCGAAGCTGGGCGGACTTTGCCCGACGACATATTGGTCTTTCGGCCAGAACCGCGACGAATCCGGCGTGAGACATTCGTCGATCAGCAAAAGTTTGCCGTCGACGGTTCCGAATTCGAACTTCGTGTCGGCGACGATGATGCCGCGCTGCCCGGCGTGATCGCGCCCCGCGGAATAAATCTGCAAACTAAGGTCGCGCGCTTTCGTAGCGATATCCTGGCCGAGAATCCGGCAACATTCGTTCCAATCGATGTTGAGATCGTGTCCTTCGTCGCTTTTCGTCGCCGGCGTGAAAATTGGCTCTGGCAATTGGGACGCGAGTTTCAAGCCGGCTGGAAGTTTAATTCCGCACACGCTTTGGCTTTCCTGATATTCTTTCCAACCGGACCCGGCGAGGTAACCGCGCACCACACATTCCACCGCCAGGGGTTTGGTCTTGCGCACGATCATCGAACGGCCCACAAGCTCCGCGCGAAACGACTGCAAATTTTTCGGGAACTCTTCGAAGTCCGCCGTGACAAAGTGGTTGTCGATCTCGTCGAACCGCTTGAACCAGAAGGCGGAGAGTTGGTTTAGCACCGCGCCCTTTTTCGGAATCGGGTCCGGCAAAATCACGTCGAACGCCGAGAGCCGGTCGGTCGCGACGAAAAGCAGGGTGTCGCCGAGGTCGAAAACTTCGCGGACTTTGCCGCTGCGCAATTTTTTAATGCCTGGAAGATCGACAATCGATTGCGGCGACGTTTGCATCTAACATTCTTGGCTATGGCCGGTCTCGTCGTCAAACCGCGTGCGCGAATTTTGCATGGACACGACTGGGTTTTTTCCAGCGAAGTCCTGAAGGTTTTCGGAGATCCCGCCGATGGCGACGTGATATCGCTCAAAGACGGCAAGGACCATTTGATCGGAAGCGCGATCTACAATTCCAAATCGCAGATCGTGGCGCGCCGATTTTCGCGCCAGCGGCAGGACCTCGATCTCGACTTCTTCAAACGCCGGATCGCGCAGGCGGCGGAATACCGCGACCGCCGGCATGTCGATCCAAAACTTCGCCGCGTGGTCTGGAGTGAGAGCGACGGACTGCCCGGCGTGATCGTGGATCGTTATGGCGATCATTTTGTTCTGCAAACGCTCACCCTGGCGATGGATTTGCGGAAAACCCTGATTATCGGAGCAATTGTCGATGTTTTTGGATGGGTCACAATCATCGAGAGAAATGATTCGCCGGTGCGGAAAGCTGAGGGATTGGATTTGCGAACTGGAGTTTTGGAGGGCGCCGCGCCGTCCGGGCCGATCGAAATTGAAATCGACGGATTGAAGTTCGATGTCGATCTTTTGCACGCGCAGAAAACGGGATTTTATCTCGATCAAGCGCAGAATTACTCCGCTGTCGCGCAACACGCGGCCGGTCGGCGGGTTCTCGATTGTTTCGCGAACCAGGGTGCATTCGCTTTGACGTGTGCGAAGGCAGGCGCAACCGATGTTGCCGCAGTCGAGGAAAGCGCCGAAGGCGTCGCCGCCGGAAAACAAAATGCTGAACGAAGCGGATTGAAAGTGCGGTGGATCGAACAGGATGTTTTTCAATTTCTGCGCGGCGCGGAAAAGGCCGAAGCGCAATACGACTTGATCGTTCTCGATCCGCCCTCATTCACGAAAACGAAAAGCGGACTGCGCGACGCGTTGCGCGGTTATCGGGAGTTGCACGTGCGCGCGTTCAAACTTTTGTCGAAGGACGGTTTGCTGGCGACATTTTCCTGTTCGCATCACGTGGGCGACGCGGCATTTGGGCAGACGATCGCAGACGCATTGGTGGACGCGCGCCGCTCGGCGCGGCGATTGCGCCGATTCGAGCAAGCGCCCGATCATCCGGTGCTGCCGACAATTCCTGAAACCGAATATTTCAAAGGAGTTTTACTCGAGATGATGCCGGGCCGCTGATTGTCATCCTGAGCGCAAGCGAAGGATCTCCCATTCGAAGCCCGGATCACACAAGGTAATTAGCGTGATCAACTAGCCTTTGAGAGATTCCTCACTCCGCTCGGAATGACAGCGGAGAAAATTCTGGAATTCTCGGAATGCGTAACTAATGTTCGCGTCAGCGGCGACCAAGCGCGAGGAAGCAAAGTTGAAACAATTTGCCATGCCCGAGAAAATCCGACCGATCGAACAAATGCTGGAGCTGCGTCCAGAAGAACCGCTTTCGCCGGAGCACCTCGATTCGCAGGTGAAAAAAGCGCAGGATCAATTGCTCCATCTCAAGCGTCAGCAGGAACAGATTGAAAAACAGAAGCGCGAACTGGAAGAGCTGAGCCGGAAACAGGAGGAATTGGAGCGGGGCCGCGCGGACATGACCGACAAGCTGACGCGGTCGCTGGTGGTCCTGGAGCGGGAGCCGGGCGCTGAGCACGGTGGAGAGCGCGCGCGGAGATTTCAGCCAGCAACGCAGCCGGCTGCAAGCAGCCGGCGGAGGAGGCGATGAGGCGCTGCCCGAGGCCGCGCCGGACGTAGCCGACATGTTGAACGAAGGAACCGATTTCGGACGCTGGATTAAAATCGGACTGGCTTTCAGTTTGCCGTTTATCGTTTTTGGATTTATCGCGCTTTTTCTCTTTTTCTGGATGGCCCATCGGATCCAGTGATGCTGCATGCTTCGCCGCACCAGTAAATCGGGTACCGCGCTCGATCACAGCAAATCGGAACTGGCGCGGCAGGAATCGGAGCTGCGCGATCAAGTTAAAAAACTGGAGCAAATGATCGCCGATGCGCCGCGTGTTGCCGAAGAAGCGGAACGGCGGCAGCGCGATGAATTGCTCATGCGCGCAAGTGAAGGCGGCAGCCGCCTCAATGTTTCCGCCGCTCTTCAGGATAAACGCTACGGTGACGACGCTGGAAAGGCGCGGCCGCGCGGTTCGCTCCGCAAAGCGCGCCGCGAGGGTCGCATCGTATTTCTCGTTCTCGCGATCGCGCTCGTGGCCGCGGTGATCTGGTTGCTCAGTCATTTACATTTTTAGTCATGGCCGGACCTTCCGATCTCGATGTTGGATACGTCGCGAAACTGGCGCGGTTGAATTTGACCGACGAAGAGACGCGCCTGTTCCAGAAACAACTGGGCGACGTCTTGAAGTACGCTGAGAAATTAAAGGAGGTCGACGTCAGTCACGTGGAAGCATCTGCGCACGCCATTCCGATCTTCAATGTCTTCCGGGAAGATTTTTCTCGCGATTGGTTCACGGCCGAGGAAGCACTCAGCAACGCGCCGCAGAAGGCGAACAATCTCTTCATCGTCACGAAAGTTGTCGAATGAAACCGGCTGATCTGCCGGCGCTCAACATCGCCGACCTCCAAGGTTTACTTCGTCGCCGCGAGATTTCACCACGCGAAGTGCTCGATGCGCTGCACGCGCGGATCAAAAACGTCGATGGAACAATCGACGCTTATCTGTCGATCGATTTTGAAGCCGCGGTAAAAGAGGCCGAAAAAGTAGATGTCGATCTTCCACTCGGCGGCGTGCCGATCGCGATCAAAGACATCATCAATGTGACGGGACAACCGTGCACCTGCGGCTCGAAAATTCTGCGCAACTATCGTGCGCCTTACGATGCCACCGTGATTAAGAAATTGCGCGCGGCCGGCGCGATTCCGTTCGGCAAAACGAACATGGACGAATTCGCCATGGGTTCGTCGACGGAAAATTCGAGTGTGAAATTGACGAAAAATCCGTGGGATTTGTCGCGCGTGCCGGGCGGTTCAAGCGGAGGTTCGGCCGCCGCGGTCGCAGCCGACGAAGGCTTTGTCGGACTCGGCACCGACACAGGCGGCTCGATTCGGCAACCCGCCGCCATGTCCGGAGTCGTCGGCGTCAAACCAACTTACGGACGCGTCTCAAGATTTGGCGTGACCGCGTTCGCGTCATCACTCGACCAAGTCGGTCCGCTCACCAAAACAGTGCGCGACTCGGCTTTGATCATGAACGCATTGGCCGGTCACGATCCGTTTGATTCGACATCGCTGAACGAGCCGGTGCCCGATTACACCGCCGTGCTCGGCCGCGATTTGAAAGGCATTCGTTTAGGATTGCCGAAAGAATACATGATCGAGGGAATCGATCCGCAGGTGAAATCGGCAATCGACGTCGCGATCAAACAGTTGCAATCGCTCGGCGCGGAGATTGTCGATGTTAGCCTTCCCCACACCGATTACGGCATCGCCGTTTATTATTTTTTGGCAACGGCAGAAGCCTCCGCGAACCTTGCCCGCTTCGACGGCGTCCGTTACGGACATCGCGCCAAAGATCCGAAAGATCTGCTCGACCATTACGGCCGCACTCGCGAGGAAGGATTCGGTGCGGAAGTGAAACGCCGCATCATTCTCGGGACTTACGTTCTCAGCTCCGGTTATTACGACGCCTACTATTTGCGCGCCCAAAAAGTGCGTGAGCTGATCCGGCAAGACTTCGCCAAAGCGTTTGAGAAAGTGGATGCGATCGTTTCGCCGACTTCGCCGGTGCCGGCGTTCAAGCTCGGCGAGCGCACGGCCGATCCGTTGGCGATGTATCTGGCCGATATTTTCACCAACACCGGCAATTTAGCCGGCATTTGTGGGATCAGCGTGCCGTGCGGCTTCGCCAAAGTGGATGGAAAGCAATTGCCCATCGGCCTGCAGTTGTTAGGCAAAGCGCTCGATGAAGCGCGCATTCTCCAAATCGCGCACGCTTACGAGCAAAGCACCAACTGGCACAAAGCGCGTCCGAAGCTGTAGGGCGGTTCTGTGAAACGCCGATCTCGATTGAACTCGACTCGCCGGTTTAGACTTCGGATTTAGAGTAGGCGCTGCGGTTTGAGTTAGGGAGTTGAAGGAAGCGCGGTCAGTGTCTGTTGCCGCGTGATGAAGACGTCGGTCGAATCGATGCGACCGCTGGCGTCAACATCCGTTCGGAAATTGGAGGAACTGGCGTTCTGAAGAGTCTGTTGTCTCACTTGGAAGACATCAGTTGAGTCAACCCGACCGCTTCCATCGACATCGCCAATGAGTACACCCATTGGCGCAGAAACGTTGCCGGTGTTGTTTTGCGCGTCCACCACACTATTTAGGGTAACCGTGAGATAATGAGCGTTGGGCACGCCGGTAAGATTCTCGGTGCATTGATTTAGGTTCGGCCCACTACTTACCGACCCACCAGTCGTGCCGGCCGTGCCACAACTTGTCATGTTGTTTACAAAGGTGAAGACCACCGTGTAATTGCCCGCGCCCAACGAAGCACTACTCCGGCATTCAACTCCACGCGGTCCGGTAAGGGGCAATGGAATGTCGAACGGCGGTATGATGCTGCCATGGGCCATTCTGGATACGACGCTCGTCTGGATCAGCGGGCTCACGACCAAGTATTTTGAATCGCTGGGAATGCCATTGGCAAAGACGGTCACTAACGCTGGGCCCGCAGGAAAATCAGTTATAGGTATTGATGTAAAGGAGGTATCGGACCAGCCCGCTGTTGGATTCACCGAGAGGAAGGCCACCTGGCTGTTGTCGATGTTGCGCAGTTGGACCAACGGGTAATTGGTCGATGAGTCTTGAACGGTCCCACCTGAAGCTTGCGAGATACCCTTAAACCGCGAGCCCGTAAGACTCAGGCTGCTGATGAGAGGCGAAGTTATGGTGGCGATCTGCGGTTGCCAATCAGGCCTAACAAATCCGAGCCCGGTATCGTATAATTCCGCGCTCGCGGAAGGGTTAGATCCCCCTGCAACGAGAACCTTGCCGTTGGGCAGCAAGGTGGCCGTGTGCGAATCACGCGCAGTGTTGAGGCTGCCGGTAGCCGTCCAGGTCCCGCTCGCCGGATCGTACAGTTCCGCACTCGCCAAAGCATTGTCAAAGCTGTCAGCTCCTCCTGCAACAAGCACCTTGCCATTGGGTAGTAAGGTCGCCGTATGATGATAGCGCGCGGTATTGAGGTTACCTGTAGTCGTCCAAGTCCCGGTCGCCGGATCGTACAGTTCCGCACTCGCGGAAACGCTATTACTGCTATCAAGTCCTCCTACAGCAAGCACTTTGCCATTGGGTAGCAAGGTCGCCGTGTGAAATAAGCGTGCAGTATTGAGGTTGCCGGTGAAAGTCCAGGTTCCGCTGGCTGGGTCGTACAGTTCCGCGCTCGCGAAGGTGACAACACCGACAACATTAAACCCTCCCGCAACGAGCACTTTGCCGTTAGGGAGCAACGTCGCTGTGTGATCATAACGCGCTGTGTTAAGGCTGCCGGTGCCAGTCCACGTCCCACTCGCCGGATCGTACAGTTCCGCGCTCGCGGAAGCGGCGCCGAGCATACCTCCCGTATACCCTCCTGCAACGAGCACCTTCCCGTTAGGCAATAAAGCCGCGGTGTGCAAAGAGCGTGCCGCGTTGAGACTGCCGGTGGCAGTCCAAGTCCCGCTCGCCGGATCGTACAGTTCCGCGCTCGTGAAAGTATTGTCAAAGCTGTCAGCTCCTCCTGCAACAAGCACCTTGCCGTTAGGCAGCAACGTCGCCGTGTGAACATAGCGTGCGGTGTTGAGACTGCCGGTAGCAGTCCAAGTCCCGGTCGCCGGATCGTACAGTTCCGCGCTCGCGGAAACGCTATTGCTACTATCAAGTCCTCCTACAGCAAGCACTTTGCCATTGGGTAGCAAGGTCGCCGTGTGATATAAACGTGCGGTGTTGAGGTTGCCGGTGGCAGTCCAGCTCCCGCTCGCAGGGTCGTACAGTTCCGCGCTCGCCAAAGCATTGCCAAAGCTGTCAGCTCCTCCTGTAACGAGCACCTTGCCGCCGGTCAGCAAGATCGCCGTGTGAACAGCGCGTGCCGTGTTGAGGCTGCCCGTCGCCGTCCAGGTCCCGCTCGCCGGATCGTACAGTTCCGCCCTCGCTGTAACGTTGCCATTTCCATCAAGAAATCCCCCTACAACGAGCACCTTGCCGTTGGGCAGCAAGGTCGCCATGTGAGTATCCGTTCCAGTGGCGAGGCTGCCCGTGAAAGCCCAGGTCCCGCTCGCTGGATCGTACAGTTCGGCGCTCACTAATTCGCCAATGAAGTCTCCTCCTGCTGCGACGAGCACCTTGCCGTTGGGTAGCAATGTCGCCGTGTGAGTATCGCGCTTGGCGTTGAGGCTGCCCGTCGCCGTCCAGGTCCCGCTCGCCGGATCGTACAGTTCCGCGCTCGCTGTAGATGACATACCACTTGCGTTATTGATTAAAATTCCCCCTGCCACGAGCACCCTGCCGTTGGGTAGCAAGGTCGCCGTGTGATTCGATCGGTGGGTGTTGAGGCTGCCCGTGGCGGTCCAGGTCCCGCTCGCCGGATCGTACAGTTCCGCGCTTGTGAAAGTATTGCCACTGCTATCTTCCCCCCCTTCCACAAGCACCTTGCCGTTAGGCAGCAAGGTTGCCGCATGCTGGCCACGTGCGGTGTTGAGGTTGCCCGTAACCGTCCAGCTCCCGCTCGCCGGATCGTACAATTCCGCGCTCGCGATAGGAAAGACG
>WNFR01004368.1_pt1 | contig 14544 bp, 16 predicted proteins | sample 5400221 | NCBI WGS metagenome assembly WNFR01 (sample SAMN13153357, study PRJNA577476) | soil metagenome | isolation source: 40 cm soil under Madrone tree | place: USA:California | collected 2016-06-14 | reverse complement strand
TCCGTTTCGTTCCAGCCATTTTCGGATGTCCTCAAGCGCCGTGTTACAGGCAGCGCTGAAAACTAAAAAACAACGACTGGCTATGTTATAGAAGAAAAATTTCCCGTGCCAGACCATCACGCGCGAGGGTCGTCATAGTCAGTGTTCGTATCCGCCGCTCTCCATCGAGGCCTTTTTCTGGTCGCGAAAATGGCTCTAGGAGATTTCAGGGGCAGTCATTCCTGCATCCAAATGCCACGGAGCACGGCCATGGCACATCGGGACATCATTGTTATGGGCGCTTCAGCGGGAGGGGTTTCAGCCCTGCAAACCGTTCTCTCTGCCTTGCCCTGGGACCTGCAGGTCTCAGTCTTCATCGTCTTGCACACGAGTGAAGACGGCCCAGGGTTGCTGCCTGAGGTGCTTAACCGGAGCAGCAAGCTCCCAGTACTCTACGGGTCTCACGACATGCCAGTGCTGCCGGGACGCGTATACGTGGCAAGGCCGGGGGCTCACCACACGATTCTTGATCGCGGAAAGATACGGCTCCTGCCTGGACCTCGTGAGAACCGGCATCGCCCCTCAGTCGATTCCCTTTTTCGGTCGGCATCGCAAGCGTATGGCACCCGAGTGATTGGCGTGGTGCTTACCGGAAATCTCGACGATGGCGCACTGGGGCTCGCCGATATCAAGAAGCGCGGAGGCCTTGCTGTTGTACAAGATCCCGATGACGCGCTTGCGCCGTCCATGCCCATCAGCGCCCTGGAGAACACCCAAGTGGATTTCACGCTTCCCGCGAAGGAGATCGGTCCCAAGCTGGTCGACCTTTCACGCATAGAGGTGGAAGACGGGCCGATGTTAATGCGGCAATCCAAAGAAGCTCTGGAGCCAACCGGGCAGCCATACTCGTGTCCCGAATGCGGCGGAGTTCTCGAGGAGATCGAGGAAGACGAGATGGTCCGCTTTCGCTGCCGGGTCGGCCATATTTACTCACCGGAGAGCCTTCACGCCGATATGAATGTCGCTCTAGAAAGAGCTTTATGGGCGGCGATTCGAAGTTTGGAAGAGCACGCGGAGTTTTCCGAGCGGTTAGCCAGCCGCTCCCTTCAAAACCGGCGTCTTCGTGTGGCCAGCCGCTTCAGCGAAAAAGCGAAGGTCAGCCGGCATGACGCAAGCATCCTCCGCGATCTCCTTGAAAACACCGCGGAAGAAGTGCTGCAAGAGCCAGTCGAGCAGCAGACAGGCACGTAACAGACGTAGGGTTGTGTTCGATCGACCCTTGCTTCTGAGTCTAAATTCCGCTACAGTCCCGGCTGTGATGATGGTCCGTAAGCAAAAACCGCCGGAGGCTTCCCCAACATTTGAAAAGGCCAATTTAGAGCGCATCAAGCGTTCTTCAGAGACCGTCGAGTCGGCGAAGCATGCCGTAGAGAAGTCGCGAAAACTGACCCAGGAAGCCAGCGGAATCATCGGGCGTTTGCGCAAACGAAAAGCTGGATAGAAATCTGGTTCTTTCCCCAATCGCATTCGGGACCGGCTCTCGGGCCTGGCACATATTTTCCAACATCGAAGCTCGCAAGTGATTACAATGGCGTCGAGTTGGGGTTGTGAAAAAGAAACCGAAGCAGTCCAAAAAGGAGCAAAGCCGCTGGTGTGAGCTGGTTGCCATCGGCGCGTCGGCTGGAGGACTGTCAGCGCTGACGGAGATCCTCGCGGGCCTGACTGCGGAATTTCCCGCAATCGTGATTGTCCAGCACTTGGATCCGCGCCACAAGAGCCACCTTGCCAACGTACTCGCGCGAAAAACCAGGAAACTTGTAAAGGAAGCCGAGCAGGGCGAGGCATTATCTCGTGGACGGATATACATCGGCCCTCCTGACGAGCATTTGCTTGTGGCTCGCAACAGAATTCAGCTCGCGCACTCGCGGCTCATCCGTTTCTCGAGGCCCTCTATCGATATGATGTTTGGGTCAGTCGCCGCTGTGTATGGAGACCGCGCCATTGGTATTATTCTTAGCGGCTCGAATCGGGACGGGGCGGATGGCATTTGCGCCATCCGCGGCGCTGGTGGGGTGACTGTCGCACAAGACCCGGCCTCAGCCGAATTCCGCGTCATGCCGCAAGCCGCTATTGACACCGGATGCGTAGACCTTGTAGTTCCAATAGGTGAAATGGGAAGAGTTCTTTCCAATCTCTTTGTAGAGGCCAGGCCTGTGAAATGAGCAAGGACGTCACATTGAAAGAGCTGTTGCAGGAACTAGCGGAAGAGCGTGCCTTCGATTTTCGGGGCTATAAAAAAACTACATTGGAGCGCCGTTTTCGCAAGCGGATGTTTGAGCTCAACCAGGGCAGCTATGCCGATTACGCCGCCTACATTCGCAAACACCCGGAGGAAACTAATCAGCTCCTCAACTCGATCCTCATCAATGTAACCGAATTTTTCCGTGATCTGCCGGCGTGGGAACTACTTCGCCACGAAATTCTCCCGGCGTTGCTGAAACCTCTGAAGCCCGGCCATTCTTTTCGGGTGTGGAGCGCTGGTTGCGCCAGCGGCGAGGAGGCGTACTCGATTGCAATATTGCTGGCCGAACATTTCGGCCCCCGGATTTCTGAGTACGACATAAAAATTTACGCAACGGACATTGATGAAGAAGAGCTGAACACGGCCCGCCGAGGTGAGTACTCCATGGAAGCGGGCCAACGGATACGCTCCGAGTGGCAGAAAAAATACTTTCATGGCAAAGATGTGTTGCGCGTAAACCGCCAGATCCGCCGCCTGGTCATCTTCGGCCGTAGCAACCTGGTTCAAGATGCCCCCATCTCGCATGTCAATCTATTGATTTGCCGCAACGTTCTGATCTACTTCGATTCGGAGCTGCAGAAACAGATCCTCACTCGCCTTCACTATGCGCTGGAGCCTGGCGGCGTGCTCTTCTTGGGCAAGTCCGAGTCTCAGCTGACCAACTCGCGGCACTTCCGGCGCTTGAACCCGCGCTGGCGAATCTTTCAGCGAACCAACGGCGCCGCTGCCTCTGAGGACCGGTCCGAACGCCAGCAGAACCAGGCGCAAAATGCGGGAGGCTCGGTCAGAATGCGCGACGAACTTGACAGCATGCACTTGCAGCATCGCCATCTGATCGAGACGCTGCGCACCGGAGTCATCGTGCTGGGACTTGATGGTTCCATCCTGCAAAATAATGCTGCGGCGCTTACACTCTGCGGGTTGCCGCCCGCAAACCTTTCTGTAAGAAAGCTGCAAGATACGGACCTATATGTCTATCTGCCGGAGCTCGATCTTCAACTCCAGCGTAGCCGCTCTAAGAATGAATCCGTGCGTTTTCAATCGCGAGTAAAAGCAGGCGCTGACGAGAGACTGCTGGAAATCACTCTGCGGCCTATCCTCGATGAGAGGAACGAGCGCAGCGGAACCTTGATTTACCTGGAGGATTTAAGCATCCAAGAAAAACTGCAGAGTACAGTGCACGAGCTGGAGTCCACCAGCGAAGAATTGCAATCTGCGAACGAAGAGCTGGAAACCACCAATGAAGAACTCCAGTCCACCAACGAAGAGCTGGAGACCACGAACGAAGAATTGCAATCCACCAATGAAGAACTCGAAACCACGAACGAAGAGTTGCAGTCGCTGAACGAAGAACTCGAAACCACGAATCAGGAACTGGAAGATCGCACCAAAGAACTCGACCAGGTAAATAGCGTCTATGCGCAGACGTTCGAGAGAATCCGCCTGCCGGTGATCCTGGTGAGCGAAGACCGGCGCATTGATTTTTGGAACTCCACCGCGCTACGCCTATTCGGTTTCAAGAACAAGCCGCCGATGGAGGTGACAGTCGATCAGTTGCCTCTCTCCAGAGAATTGCGCAACGTTCTCATCCGTCGAATTCGAACTGTGCTCCTCAAGCAGACAGCGATGGTCGCGCACAATCAATCCCTGGGAGGAAAGCTGAATGCCAAGGCTGACATTCACTTCAGCCTTATCCCCAAAGAGGACCGCACCCAGAGCGTGCTGATGCTGTTTGAGGTGAGACCTTTGAAGAATTGAATCATTGAATCATCGGGGGATTGAATCATTGAAACACGTGCGTGAGTAGGCAGCACCCCACCTTCTTAAATTTATTGGCGGACTTAAATCGCTATGAAGTAAAAGTTGAGCTGAAGAGTAGTGAGGGATTTTCAATGATTCAATCCCCCGATGATTCAATGATTCAATCGCAGTTTCACTTCTTAATTCCCCGCAACGCTCTCAGCGCCGCGACCCGCTTCTGAAGAATTTCCGCCTGGTGCTGCTGGCGCACGCTGGCTTCCGCAATAGTTCGCACTAGCGCTCGCGATTCCGCGATTAGCTGATGTGACAGCTGAATCGGCGAATCCCACTCATGACTATTGTTGCCATCGCGGCGGCGGGGCTGAGCTAGGGCGTGGGCATCAATGAGGTGCGGTCCCTTCTCTGGACGCCCTAACTCAGCTTGCGATGTGATTAGCCAGAACTTGAGCTCGGGAACTAAGGCATAAACCGGGCTGCGCTTGCCCTTCCCGATCCTATGAACCGGCAGCTGGAGATCGCGTTCCCAGCGCTGGACAGTGCGCACACCACGATCCAGGTAGGAAGCAATTTCTTTCCAGGAGTTCAGCATGGAAGGCGAGTTCCTGGCCGCCTGCGCCATTTATGTACCCCGTACACGTTGCGGCTACGCGCTGCCGCGATCCTGCAATTATAGGCTTTAATGCACGTCCCAGCGCAAGTTTTTCAACCAGTTAGCTATGCCAGCTTAAGCAAGTGGAATTCCGGTCCTTGTCCCGATTTGGGCATAATATTGTTCATCGGCTGGATTCCCAGACCAACTCCGCCTCCATATTGCCATCCTATCCCTCAATGCGACCCCAAAGCAGTTCACTACAGGAGCGTCTCTGGAGCGGCCCCGTCCATATGGACGGACATCGCCCCCAAAAGCGCAATCTGCTCGAAAAACGCGAGCACGATTCGGCGAAGGTGTTCGTCCATGGCCGGAAATGGTATTCCGAGAAACTGCTTAGAACGTTGTCATCCCCGAATAGCCGGGCAGCAAGTCGCCAGCTCATCGAAAATTCGCGGAGACTGATTGAGGACAGCCGGCGCATCATCGCACAGGGCAAAAACAACCTGGCATTCACACGCTCCGGCGACAGATTCCTGAACTGAAGCAGTCAAGCCAGCGCGGGATTCTTTCTAGCCTTCTAACTTCTTCCGAGATTCCACAGAAGAATCATTTAGCAACGACTCTCTGCTCCTTGTGTCCCGACGTGGATCCCCTTCATCGCTGAATCATCGTCTTTTGGCGCACTCGTATAATTGTGCCGATATGAATAGAACCCTTTGCTTTTTGGGCTGTGCCGTGCTCTGCGTAGTTCTTGCCGCCGGTCAGGCGCAATCGAATCACGATGTGCCTTCTTCGAAAAGTAGCCCTGTTTCACAAGCCACAGAAAACGTTCCGGTGATGGACGGTGAAGCCGGCCCCTGCTCCCTGGAACTGACTGTGACTGGCGCCGACGGCAAACCTGTTTACGCTGCCAAGGTCAAAGTTCACATCGCCTACGGCTTTGGTGGAATTCGAAGGCTCGATCTCGAAGCCGGCACCAACTCGGATGGCAAGGTGAAGTTCGCTGGACTTCCCGCCCGAATTCACCGGCCCCCGCTTCAGTTTCATGCTTCGAAGGACGAGCTCGCGGGCGACGTGGATTATGATCCATCCGCAGAGTGCCAGGCCAAACGCAATGTAACCCTGCAGAAGGCGAACGCTCCCTAACACGCTCAACCAGAGTCGTGTTTGAAAGGGCACGGCTTGAACAGGCTGCGGAAAAAATCAGCTTTTGGGTGGCGCAGCGCTTCCAGCGCTGCGATAAGTCGCTCCCCTCAGTTCGGGCTTTAGCCCCCTGAGGGCGCTCAAATGACTTTTTCCGCAGCCTCTTGAAGCCGTGCCGTTAAAGTTCGCACATCAGCCAGGCTTTAGCCGCTGACGGACTTCACCTACCGCAAACGAACTTCCCGCAAAGCGAAGCGTTCAATCTTAGGATCATCGCTGCGTTACTTTCCAACACGTTGCGACCAAGATTTGGCGGGCTGCGCAACTAAAGCAGATTCCGCTGTTTCACATCCAGATACGAATTCACCACCGTAACCGATGCTGCGGCTGAGCTGACTTCAACCGCTAGTGCTCCGCGCTGGCGCAACTTCGCCAGCATCACTTCGCGGCGATGCAGCGTCTCCTGCGCGGCAGTGGTGCGGTACATTGCGGTGACTGAGTCTGGTTCGCTCGCGGCAAGCGCAGCCAGGTCTGGCTGGCCGATCACGACAAAAAGCACCAAATGTCGGGATGCGGCCTCGGAAGCCGCGTCAATAACATCAGGCGTCATGGCCGTCTCCGGAAAATCGGTCAGCCAGACGATCAGGCTGCGGCGTTTCTGTGTCGAGAGCAGAGCGCTCACGGCCTGCAGGTGATCGCCTTCGAGCGGCTCTTCCTTCACATACGCGAGCTGCTGAATCAGTTGCCGCAAATGAGAACTTCCACGATACGGCAGCATGCGTCTTTGCACCTGGCGTCCGTAAGCCAAAAGGCCGACGCGATCTCCGGTTCCAAGCGCCACTTCCGCTAGGCTGAGCGCGGCGTTAACCGAAAAATCGAGCTTGCTCAATCCCGAGACACGGGCTCGCATGAGGCGACCGGCATCCAGAACAAGCCAAATCGTCTGGCTGCGCTCGACCTGAAATAGCCGCGTGACCAGCTTTCCCCGCCGAGCGGCCGCAGTCCAGCAGATATCGCGGAATTCGTCCCCCTCGCGGTACTCCCGCAAGCTCTCGAACTCCCGCCCGGCGCCGCGAATACGCGCATGGCGTTTTTCCATTTCGATTTGTCGGCTGCGTACCAGATAAATCGAGTGCTGGCGAGCTTCTTCAAGATTCGGGTATACGCAAACCTTCTGCTCCACTCGCGCACTCGCCCAACGCTCGGCAAGTCGCATCGGCGTCTGATAACGCACATAAACCGCGCCCAGTTCGATGTCACCGCGCCGTGTAGGAATAATCTGATAAGAAACGACCGCCTCGTTTCGAGCGCGGCATTTGAGATCAAGCTCAGGAGCTTCCGAGCGCAGTTCCGGAGGAACATTGTCGATTATGGTCGCAAAAATCGGAACGCGGCTCTGGTTTTCCAGCAGTAGCTCAATCGTGGACGGAACCGAGAGTGCCGCCGCTGAGTGCCAGCGACGCGTAATGGAAATATTCGTCGGGGAAGGAAGACTGGCCAGGTCAATTCCCCAGGCGATCACCACGAGCAGGTCCCATGCGGCAAGCGCATAGAAAAATCGCGGATCATGGAAGGCTGCGGCCAACCACACCAGCCCAATCGCGATCAGCAGAAAAAACTGTGGTCCAAAAGCCCCAGCCAGCCGTTTGCGCTTTTCCGCCTTGGCCGTTCTTGCAGGCGGCACAAGCGTGGTCACATCCGTCACTTCGGGACCTCAACCGCGCGGAGCACGTCTGCAATGATGAGGTCCGCCGTGAGTCCTTCGAGATCTGCTTCTGGCTTGAGAACAACTCGGTGACGAAGCACTGGCGGCGCGGCGGCTTTCACATCATCAGGGATCACGTAGTCTCGAGCGTCCATGGCTGCGATAGCTCGCGCCACGACCATCAGGCTAATAGCTGCGCGCGGGCTTGCGCCGAGCGACAATGAAGGCCAGTCGCGCGTGCGCCGCGCGATCTGCACAACGTAGCTGAAAAGCGCGGATTCGACTTTTACTGATTTCACCTCTTGCTGCGCTTGGGCCAGCAGACCGGCTGGCAGCGGAACAAGACCCATGCTGTCGATCTCGCGAGCTTCGAATCCGTTCTGCACATTCGAGAGAATCTGGACCTCATCGTTGGCAGCAGGATAGCCGACGCGAATCTTCAAAAGAAATCGGTCGAGCTGGGCCTCAGGCAAGGGATAGGTGCCTTCAAACTCAATCGGGTTCTGCGTAGCAAAGACGCTGAATTCGGCCGGAAGCTGATGACGAACGCCATCAATGGTGACCTGATATTCCTCCATGCATTCAAGCAGCGCCGCCTGCGTGCGCGGAGGCATGCGATTAATTTCGTCCACCAGCAGCAGATCGGTGAACACTGGCCCCTTGTGCAGATTGAAGCTGCTGGTCGCCATATTCAGGATATTCGTCCCGATGATGTCGGCCGGCATCAGGTCGGAGGTGCACTGCACCCGCTGAAACTCTAGTCTGAGAATCCGCGAAAGCGTTTTAACCAGTAGAGTCTTGGCGACTCCGGGAACGCCTTCGAGCAGAGCGTGGCTGCGGCAGAGCAGAGTAATCAGGCAATGATCACGGAATTCCTCCTGTCCAACAATCACTTTGCGAGATTCCTGGCGCAAATGTTCGAGCAACTGCGGGACAGCTTGCATTTAGCGTTTCTCCTTTGTGGCGGGAAACAGCTTGAGGGTTACAGCATAAGAATAGAGTGCCTGCACGATTTCCAGCGCCTCTCTCTGGGGAAGATCGGGCCGATAGCGCGCGGATGCGGCAGCTTGCAGCGTGGACAAGAACCCGTCATCTTTCAAGTGCCAACGTTCGCGTACGGCCCGGTCGAGATCTTCGGGTGTTGCATTTTTCCCAATCCCGAGTCGGCGAATAATCCAGTATTGAAACCGCTGATAGTAAACATCCACCGCGACGGAAGCTGCGTGTGCCTGCTGATACAGCCCGCCCAGAGTTTCGACAAATTCCAGAGGAGCCAGACGCGATTCCGCAGGCATGGGCCGAATTGGACCGCTACGCCGTGAGAACGTAAGCAAAGCAGCCAGGCCAAGCACTGCCGACTGCGCGACCAGAGCAATCATCAAAGGGTGACTCTTTTCTGGCGTATCGGAGTCGCCGTAGCCATGCACGTATTCATCAAACAGCACCCGCGTCTGCTCCTTGTCGCCAATTGCAGCCAGAAGAAATTCAAGATTGCCGGACTCCTTGATTCCCGCGTTCGTAAAGGGCGTAGCCGCGGCCAGCCAAATCGCATCTCCGCGTCCGAGCGGATATCGCACAACCACCGTTTGTTCGCGATCGCCGTAGAGCGCAATGCCGGAACCTCCCGACCAGCGCGCCACCGGAGCGAGCTTGATTGTTGGTGCGGCGCGTGTGATCGCGGAAGGCGCGAGCGCCTTGAATTCGCTCCAGGGATTCTTCGGCATGGCGTTATATTCCGAAGAGTCTTCGGGCAGGAATCGCGCGCCAAAGATCCCAGTTGTAATTACGCGTCCTCCTCCGGACATAAATTGTTCAAGAGCAGCTTTCTGCTTTTCGTTGGGCATGAGCGCAGGATCGGCAACGATCAGCACCGTGTGCTCGTCCGGTTTTAGCGCGGTCGGAGAATGCTGCCATCGCTCGACGTGGTATCCAGTTTCCTGCAGTAGCAAATATGCAGCTTTCGCGCCTCCGGATGCCGTTGAATAAGTTGTGGCAGCGTTGCTGTCTGTGTTGCTGACTGGGGCAAAGAGAAAACCGAGCACGACGAGAAGCAGGAACGCGCCGCCCGCGATAAACAGAATTTTGCGGTCTCCGGCGCTCAGACTGTGCGGCATCCAAGGTCCTCGAGGTGGGAAAGAGCTTGCGCGAAGGTGTCCGGTCCCGCGGGTTGGTTGCCGTACCAGGTAACTTCCAGCTGACGAGTCAGCGTGGAGAGAGCTGTACGATGCTGGCTTTCCGCAGGCAGCAAGCGTAGATACTCACGCGGTGTGCGGGCCTGATCGGGCCGCCACATGCCGTTTTCTTCAAGAAACGATATTCCACCCCAATATGCGAGATGGACCGCGTCGCGCCACAATCCTTTTGCAGCCGCTGCTTGCGCCTCCTCCAGCCAGATTCGCCACTGCTTGGCCGAGATTGGCAGACCCTCCGGCACAACGTTTTCCATTCGCGCGTTTTGCTTCATCGTGCGATAGATAAAAAACGCGAGCACCTGAACCGCAATCGCAACCAGGCTCCACACAAAGACTCTGCCCACAACTGGAACTGCGGAGGAACCGAAAAGCCGTGAGAGCAAACGGATAATCCACATGGCGATTTTCAGTTTGAGCCGGTCGAACCAAGTCGGTCCGTGGACTTGGTGAAATTCGTTACGGGCGAGAATCTTATCGAGGGCAGCATGGGAACTGGATGAATCCACCGGCGCTTGCTGAAAAAGTTGCGCGTCGGCCTCCATCGCATTGATTCGCTCGATCAGCCGATCGCGGACACCCGTGTCGTGATTCTGTTTCAGCTTCTCAAACTGATCCAGCATCCAAGCGGTACTAATATCGAACACTTGGCCGTTGGATTCTATCTTCCAGTCGCCGCGCAATTCGTCAATCGCAGAATCGGCGGCTTGCGGAGTATCGCGCACTTGAGTGGCGAACGCAGAAAGTCGGTCAAGCTCAACCATGTACTCGGCCATCGAAATGGAGCGACCAAAAACTGCCGCCCCCGCAGCGCTCAGGCACACGAAAGCGAGAAGCAGTGCAGTCGAGAATCGGGAAGTTCGCATTACGAGGCGGGCACAGCAGCAGCGTTTTGCGGCGGGCCTTCCAGTGTGGCCATCATCAGTTGCAAATCAAAGCCTTCCTTGCGCACGCGCTCATCGTAGTAAATCAAAGTGAGCGAGATGGTGAACAGTGGACCGACGAGGCTGCTATTGATGAAGCTGGAAACGGCGGTCAGCGCAAAACTGGTGGCCGTGAACATGCCGGGAGCATGCTGCCTGGAGAAAGGTAGTCCCAGACCAAATGCAAACTGGAGGCAGAGACTCACAACCCAGCTAAGAATTACCAACAAAGCATAGGTGACGAATATGCGCCCACGATTTCCCTTTGTCAGATCGGAGCTACGGCTGAGGCTCTCGCTCAGGCCGGTTCCTTCCAGAACAGTGACCGGAATTGCTAACGCGTACTTGAGAGCCCAGTAGATGCCAGGAACCACCAGCAGGACCATTCCAAAGCCCACGATGAAAGAAACCGCAAATGCGATCCCAACCACTCGTAGGATGCTTCCGGTAACGGACTTAAATGCGGCGCCAATCTGTACAGGTCGGTCCAGGTGAAGGTTAGATACGGCGAACACCGTTGCCGCATGCGAAATTTCCACACAGACGAAACCCACGATGCCAAGAGGAAGCGCGAGAAGTCCCAGTGTCCTCGACACGCCGCCAAGAACGCTTCCTGCGAACAGCAATTGCAATGCAAGAACTGCCAGCTGGGGAATAGCGACGATTGCAACGAATATGACGAAATTATTTCGATAGAGGTGAAACGTCCTGTCCAGCAACTCACTGGTGGACAATGGGCGTAGAACGGTGACCATCGATATCTCCCCGCGAAACAGATTTCCTAGAGCCGAACGCGACCCTAAATGCTGCCGGCAACTGCGCTCTGCTGGTTCGGTTGCAAAGTTGCCATCATCAATTGCAGGTCGAAACCTTCCTTGCGCACTCGCTGATCGTAATAGATCAGGGTGAGAGCAATCGTGATCAGCGGACCGACTAGGCTCGTGCTGATAAATCCACCAACGGCCTGCAACGTCTGACTCATCGCTCCCGCAGCGGCACGGTCGTGAACGCCAATCGCTCCCATGATGATTCCAAGAGGCAGTAGCAGCACGAATTGCATGACAAAGGCGACGATTAGGGTGAGCACCAGCATGAGGAAATAAATTACAAAGATTCGTCCACGACTGCCCTTCGTCAAAGCTTTACTGCGAGAAGTGCTGGCGTTCAGCCCGCCGCCTTCTAGTACCGTTACTGGAATCGTCAGCGACCACGCCAACGCCAGGTACACGCCCGGGACAATCAAAAATATGAAGGCGATACCGGTTGCGATTGCCACTGCCAGGGTGATCCCGATCACGCGAAGCAGACTGCTTTTTGCCGCAGAATAGGCCGTACCAATACTCGCGGGACGATCCAGATGCAGGTTGGAGACTGCCATGATAGTCGCCGCATGTGAAATCTCAATCGCTATGTAACTCCCTAGGCCTGCGACAACGGCCATTAATCCAACCCCGATGAGCTGTCTCTGTAAAATCATCGCCGCGGTGCCAAGCTGCAGAGCCAGCACTGCGAGTTGCGGAATGGCGGTGATTCCTACAAACACCAGAAAATTGTTGCGATACAGGTGAAAGGTACGGTCCAGGAGTTCACTGGTGGAAAGCGGGCGTAATACGGTGACCATGGAGCCTCCACGAAATTTGCGGGATATTATCACCTGTGGTGGATTCGCTCAAGGGAAATTGCTGGGCCCGAAAAATAATGCGTACCATGTCGATTTCGCTGCCGCTCGTTCGACGTTAAATTAGAGGCTGGAATCGCCCAGCGAACCGTCGGGCGGCCAGCTCTCAATCAACACTAATAAGGAGCGATCACAATGCGAGTAATGGTGATAGTGAAAGCCGACAAAAGCTCAGAGGCAGGCGTTCTCCCGGACAAGGAGATCCTCACCAAGATGGGCAAATACAACGAGGAACTGGTCAAGGCCGGCGTCATGCTGGCAGGCGAAGGCTTGCAGCCGACTTCCAAAGGCAAGCGCGTAAAGTTCTCCGGCGCGAAGCCCACTGTGACCGACGGGCCTTTTGCCGAGACAAAGGAGCTGGTCGCCGGCTTCTGGCTCTGGCAGGTGAGGTCGATGGAAGAAGCGGTCGAGTGGCTCAAGCGTGCCCCGTTCGGCGGAGGAACTGAGATCGAGGTTCGCCAGGTATTCGAGGCGGAGGACTTCGGCACTGAGTTTACTCCCGAGCTCAGAGAACAAGAGGAGCGAATCCGCGAGCAGATGGAAAAACAGAAGGCCTCATGACGAGTCCGTGCCTGACCAATCATTTTGGAGCGACAGGCGTGATGCTCAAAATAATTTCACCCGCTTGTCGATTTCCTAAACCGTCATTCGACGTATTAACAGAGCGAGGTTCAATCCGGCCGAGAACGTGCCAGAAAACCTTGCCCACAACCTAAAAATTAACGAGGAGTCACAATGCGATTTTTATGCCTATACAAACCCAGCAAGCCGGAGGGCACTCCGCCCACCCAACAAGAAATGGATGCCATGGGGAAGCTGATCGAGGACGGAATGAAGTCCGGCTCCTTGATCTCCACCGAGGGCTGCCTCCCCAGCGCGAAGGGTGCTCGCGTCCGCCTCTCAGGAGGCAAGTACACCGTCACCGATGGCCCCTTCACCGAGTCGAAGGAGCTGGTCGCTGGCTTTGCCATCATCCAGGCAAAGTCGAAAGAAGAAGCGATTGAAGCTACCAAGAACTTTCTCAAAGTGGCCGGAGACGGTGAAACCGAAATCCGCCAAGTCTTCGAGGCAACCGATTTTGCTCCCGAGAACTATTCTTCCGAGTACAAGAAAGCCGCTAACCAATAGTCACCATCGCCTCTCGCGAATACCCACCTTTCAGAATTGAAAGGTGGGATTCCCGAGCCAGTCTGCGGCGAAACTCCAGATTGATCTCGCAAATTTTCCGATCACCTTGCGGCTGCTCTGTTCGAAATGTACAATCGCGCCTATGCGGAGGCCGAACGATGGGGAAGAAAGCGCCCTATAACCCGCCAAAACTTACGAAGTATGACAGCCAACATGAAATACCAGCCGAACTAAAAAACGCTGCTGAATCGCTTCGCGCCCAAGGGGAATCGCAGTTTCCCTTGCATGTTGCGCCTGATTACACCACGGTAGTCGGTACCGATCACCGCTACATCGAGGTTTCTGACTCGTTCTGCCAGCTCCTCGGATATCGGCGCGAGGACTTGATCGGCAAGACCTACGACGAGGTCAGCGCACCCAACACGAACGACATCGACACCATCTTTAGCCTGTTCATGAGAGATGGCTACATGCACGGACTGTGGATGCTAGTTCATCGCACCGGCACACGCATTCTGGTCCGGTATGACGCGTGGATTCGCTCCGATTCGAAAATCGAGAGCAACATGGAGCTGGTTGCCGCCGGTTACGGGAGCTAACGCCTCGTAAAATCGCACCGCCCCCGGCGAGATTGGCTGTGCCTCCCTCCTTTAGGCAGACGGGTGGTGTGGCGTTCTAGGCAGACGGGTGGTGTGGCGTTCGCGAGCGACAGTTTTGCGTCCCATTGGCTCTTCGGTGGGAGGAGTACGTCTTCGGCGGGTGGGCCGCTTCTCGTGTGATCTTAAGTATATCTTCGGGACAACAAAATACGGCAGGGTGCCCACTTCTCGCGGTTTTCGAGAAGTGGAGCTCTTCCTAGAGAAACGGCACCGGTTCAGGTGAACGAAACGGACAGTGCTCGAGTTGACACTTCCGAACCACCAGAGTTTTTCGAGCGTACACCCCACTACGCATGGGGCGGTGGTTCCCATGTCTCGAAAACCACGAGACATGGGGCACCCCTTCTTCCTGGACCTGGGCCACCCGCCTGCCTAACTCAAGAACCGGACCAGCCGCTCGGAGAGTCGGTCGATCCGTACGGTCTCACACTCCCAGACCCTCACAACGGCCCATCCAATGCGGCGAAGTCTCCGGATATTTTGCC